>Ga0209536_100002044_pt1 | contig 32931 bp, 30 predicted proteins | sample DeeMarSeWOR28_12_FD_187461 | JGI IMG/M metagenome (GOLD analysis project Ga0209536, IMG submission 187461) | Marine sediment microbial communities from White Oak River estuary, North Carolina - WOR-2-8_12 (SPAdes) (version 2) | ecosystem: Environmental > Aquatic > Marine > Intertidal zone >... | reverse complement strand
ATGCTCATCGTCGACCCGCACGAGCTGGGCCTCGAGTACGGCATCCGCTCTACGGTTACCAACCCTCGCGCTCCCGAGGGAGCGGTCCTGGCGCAGAGCCCGATTCCCGGACAGCAGGTCCGTCCGGGTGCACCCGTGGAGGTCACGCTCAGTCGCGGCCCCGAACGTCACTCGATTCCCGACGTGGCGGGGTTGAGCGAGCGGCAGGCTTCGATCCTGCTGGAGCGGCTCGGATTCCGGGTCACGTCGCAACAGGCGCAGCATGCGAGCGAAGCGGGCCGCGCGATCGGAACGGAACCGGCCGCCGGAACGGAGCTGGCCGTTCCCACCGATGTGACCCTGGTGGTGAGCAAGGGTTCTCCGCTGACCACGGTTCCCGATCTCTCCGGCCGCCATATCGACGATGCCCTCGACCTGCTCGCCGAGTCCGGGCTGGAGCTCGGGGCGATCAGCTACGATCCGCTGTCCCTGGATGCGCCTGGCAGGATCGTGGGCCAGTATCCGCCGGGCGGCTATTCCCTTCGGCGCGGCGACCCCGTCGAGATCCGGGTGGCGGGCCAGCCGCGAGCGGTCGAACGCAGTCGCTCGCAACGGCCGGCCGAACCGGATACCGACGGTCCCGAGGAGCTCTGAAGCGAAGTGGACCTGCGCACCGCGATCCTGTCAAACTGGGGCTACAAGCTGGCGGCACTGCTCATCGTCTCGCTGTTGTGGCTGAGTCTCAGCGCCGACGAGAGGCAGTCGCAACCGGTGCGGACACTGGTCTCCGTGGAAGTGCTCGATTCCGCGTGGGTCCTGGTGAACGCGCCGACCGAGGTGAGCACGACCTTCCAGGGCCGCAACCGCGATCTCGCCGGCCTGCTGGTCAACGAGCCCGCGATCCCGATCGTCATCGATTCGGTGGTCGATCCGGAGATGCGGGTGGACCTGGACCTGTCGCGCGTGCGCTATGACCGGGAGCTCGACGTGCGGCCCACCGCGATCGTTCCTCGAACGCTGGCCCTGCAGTTCGAACAGCGCGCCGAGCGCCGCGTGCCGGTAGTCGCGGAGATCGACGCCATTCCCGCGACCGGGTTCACCATTCTCCGCCCGATCCTCGTATCGCCCGATACGATCACGGTCCGTGGCCCGGCATCGGAGGTGGAAGGGATCACGCGGGTGGCGACGCGGAGGATACGTCTCGAGGACGTGGCCGCCACGGTGATCCGCGACCTTCCGATCGAGCTTCCGACCGGCGTGCGCAGTGTGGATGTCGAGCCGAATTCGGCGCTGGTGACCGTGGAAGTGGATTCCCTGCTCATCCTCACGAAGCGCGTACCGGTGCGCCTGATGGGTGCCGGGACGGAAGGCCTGGTCGTCGTGCCCGACAGCGTGGACGCCGTGATCCGGGGTGCGGCGACCGCCGTTCGGGGCCGCATGACGGCACTGCAGGAGGTCGAGGTGCGTCTCGTGGCCCCTGCGGACGTCCCGCAGCGCATCGACCTGGAGCCGTCCGTCGCGGATTCGGGATCCGTGTCGGTGCGGTTCACGCCCAAGGATGTGTTCGTACAGCCGGAATCGTCGCCGTGAACGGGGCGTCCTTTTCCGGGCCGGTCCTCGGAATCGAGACCTCCTGCGATGAGACCTCGGCCGCCGTCGTCTCCGGGGGCGAGGTGCTCGGACACGTGATTCTGTCGCAGGATGCGCACGAGCGCTTCGGGGGCGTCGTGCCGGAGATCGCGGCGCGGGCGCATCTCAGGCAACTCGATTCCGTCGTCGCCGCGGCCCTGAGCGAAGCGGGCCTGGCGACGGACGAGCTCGCGGGCGTGGGGGTCACGGCGGGCCCGGGGTTGATCGGGGCATTGCTCGTGGGACTCAACTGGGCCAAGGGGTTCGCCTGGGCGCGCGGCCTGCCACTGGTCGGCGTGCACCACATGGAAGCCCACCTGTTCGCGAACTCGCTGGAATCGCCGGAAGCACAGCCTCCGTTCGTCGCCCTGCTCGTTTCCGGCGGGCACACGCTCCTGCTGTTCGCGGACAGCTGGGGAAGCTACCGGCTCCTCGGCCAGACGCGTGACGATGCGGCCGGGGAGGCCTTCGACAAGGTGGCCCGCCGGCTCGGGCTTGGATATCCGGGCGGCCCCGAGATCGAGAAGGTCGGGCGGACGGGTGAGCCCGGACGGTTCAGGCTGCCTCGCCCGATGCTGTCGGGGCGGGACGGGCCGGAAGACCCGGCGTACTTCGACTTCTCTTTCAGCGGACTGAAGACGGCCACCGCGCTGCTCGCCGCCGAACTGGAGGAAGGCACCGGTGCGCTGCGCGGGACGGATGTCCCGCACCTGGCGGCCGAGTTTCAGCAGGCGGTCGTGGATACGCTGGTCGGAAAAGTCATGCGCGCCGTGGAATGGTCCGGTTGCGATCGGGTCCTGCTCGGGGGAGGGGTGGCCCGGAACGGCGTGCTGCGGACGAGACTCGCGGAAGCGCTCGCAGACAGCGGGGGGACGCTGTTCGCGCCATCGCTGAGACTGGCCGCCGACAACGCCGCGATGGTGGCGCGACTCGCCGAACATCGTCTGTCGCTCGGAGAACGCTCCACGCTGGAACTGAACGCCGATCCTTCGCTCGCGTTTCCCGGGCTGCTGCCGCGCGACGGTGCGGCGGTCCACGGCGAGCCGACCCGAGGTGTCCCATGTATCCCGAATTGATCACGCTCGACCTGCCCGTGTTCGGCACGATCACCATCACATCCTTCGGGGTGATGATGGCGCTGTCCTTCCTCACCGGCTTCTGGATCGTCCGGCTCGAGCTCAAACGGAAGGGGTTGGACGAGGAACTGGCCGGCGACGTCCTGATGGGCGCCATCATCGGTGGAATCGTCGGGGCGAAGGTCTACTACGTCCTGCTCAACTGGCCGCAGACGGTGCAGGATCCCCTGGGCATGCTGTTCTCCCGGGCCGGACTGGTATGGTACGGCGGGTTCATCGGAGGCGCGCTCGGCGTCATCATCGCGATCCGCCGCCGGGGTGCGTCCGTTCCCGTCCTCGCCGACGTGTGTGCTCCGGCGCTGGCCCTGTCCTACGCCGTGGGTCGCATGGGGTGCTTCCTGGTCGGGGACGATTACGGCCGTCCGACGGACAGCTGGGTCGGGATCGCCTTTCCGAACGGGAGTCCGCCCAGCACCGCGGGCAACCTGCGCCGCATGTTCGGCGTGGACATCCCCGCATCCGTGACCGACTCCACCGTTCTCGCCGTGCACCCCACCCAGCTGTACGAGGTCGGGATTTCGCTGCTGATCTTCGCGCTGCTCTGGCGGCTCCGCAGGGAGCCGTGGAAGGCGGGCCGGCTGTTCTCGCTCTGGCTGGCGCTGGCCGGCGCCGAGCGGCTGATCGTCGAGTTCTTCCGGGCGAAGGACGACCGGTTCTTCGGAGTGCTCACCCTGGCCCAGCTGATCAGCATCGGACTGATACTGCTCGGCAGCTGGTTGTTCGTCCGCCTCGGCGGCCCGGCCTCCGGGGACTCGCCCACCGGGGCGTGACGTCAGGTCCTTGCGCCCATCGGCCCGTGCGCCCGCCCTTCTGCTCGTCGGCGTCATGCTCGCCGGGGTGGGATCGCTGCGCGCACAGGGCCTTGCCGACCGCGAGATCACGGAGATCACCTTCGAAGGGAACGAGGCGTTTCCGGAGAAGGAGCTCCGCAAGGCGATCCTGACCGATCAGACCCGCTGCCGGAGCTTCCTGTTTCAGTTCCCCTTTCCCTTCTGCCAGTTGACCGACTGGGGATTCGCGCACGACCGCGAGTACCTGGACGAGGGTGAACTGCCTCTGGACGTGGTCCGGCTCGAGCTCTACTACCGGCAGCGCGGGTTCCGCCAGGCGGACGTGGACACACTGGTCAGCCGTGACGACGGTAAGGCGGCGGTGCTGTTCCGAATCGAGGAGAACGAGCCCACGCGCATCTCCGGGATCGGGGTGCGGGTGAGCGGCGATGCGATCGATTCGGCCACGGTGATCTCGCGGATCGAGGTCAGGCCGGGAGACCGGCTGGACCTCATCGCCCTGCAGCGGGGCGAAGCGGCCGTGACCGACGGTCTGCGGCGGGAGGGATACGTGGATGCGGCCGTGCTGCGCGACTACTTCATCCCGCGGGACTCCCTGACGGCGTCGATCAACCTGCGTGTGAACCCCGGTCCGCGCGTCCGGGTCGGAGAGGTGCGGATCGAAGGCTCGGGGGATGTGGGAGACGAGGTCGTACGGTCGCTGCTGGACTTCCGGTCGGGGGACTGGTTCCGCGAATCGAGGATCATCGAGAGCCAGCGTCGGTTGTTCAACCTCGAGGCGTTCCGGTATGCGAACATCATCTCGGAGCGGGCCAGCGATTCGACCATCGACCTCCGGGTCCAGGTCGCGACCGCGCCGCGCCGCGCACTGCGGACCGGCTTCGGCGTGCAGACGGACGAGTGCCTGGAGCTTCAGGCGCAGCTGATCAACCGGAATTTCTTCGGCGGTGGACGCACGATGCGGGTCACCGGGCGAGTGTCGAACCTGCTCGCAAAGCAGCTGGACGGGACTTTCCCATGCAACGGAACGAGCTCCGAGCCGGTGTACCAGGAGCTCAACTGGCTGCTGGATTTCTCGTTTCTGCAGCCCGTGCTGTCGGACAGCCGCAATTCCCTGCAGGCGCGCGTGTACACGGAGCGCGAGACGGTTCCCGACCTGTTCGTGCGCACTTCGGTGGGTGGCGAGCTGGCGTTCAACTTCCTGCTCGCGCCGCGCATGTCCCTGCGGCCGTCCTATGCGCCCGAGCTCACCGCGTTCGGCGAGCAGTCGGCCGACATCTACTTCTGCGTGAACTTCGGTCTGTGCACTCCGGAGGACATCGCGCTGCTCACCGAGAGCAAGTGGCTCTCGCCGATCCGGCTCCTGTGGGCGTTGAACCGTACGGACAACCCCCTCGCGGCCACGAAGGGCTACTACGTCGCCGCCGAGGGCGAAGCGGCCGCCGCGTTCACGGGCTCGGACTATCGCTACCTGCGAGGCAGCGTCGAGCTCGCCGGCTTCCGCCCGCTGTTCTCGGATGCCGTGCTCGCCACCCGGATTCGCTTCGGCGGCGTCCAGGGCGTATCCGGCAGCGTGTTCGGCGGCGCGGATGAAGACGTGGAGATCATCTATCCGACGAAGCGGTTCTTTGCCGGTGGTCCGCAGAGCGTGCGTGGATTCGGGCTCAACCTGCTGGGCCCGACGGTCCTCGTGATCTCGGACGTGGACGACTGCGGGGCTACGGACCTGTCGCCCGAGGAGCTGCAGGCGTGTGCGGACGCGCTGGCGCCGAACGAGTTCGACGAGCGCCCGGTGGGCGGAAACGTGCTGGTGGAAGGATCGATGGAGGTCCGGTTCCCGCTGAGCAGTCGTCTGACGGTGGTCGGGTTCCTGGATGCGGGCCAGGTGTGGCAGGGGGTTGAGGACGACGTCCGGCTGGTCGCGACCCCCGGCGTCGGCGTCAGGTTCAACAGTCCGGTCGGTCCGCTGCGCATGGACCTCGGCTACAATACGACCGGGTCGAAGCTGAAGCCGGTCGTGGCCGTCCGCGCCGAGACCGGCGAGATCGTAGAGCTCGCGAACCCCGTGAACTACGATCCGTTCTACTATGACGAACCCTCGCTGCTGACCGAGATGTGGCGCCGGATACAGCTGCAGTTCTCGATCGGCGAGGCGTTCTGAGATGGCGGACGAGCGTGTCTCGAGGGTGCTCCACTGGCTCGGACGCCTTGCGGGCTCCCTGAGCCGCGTCGCCCTCGGCCTCACCGGAATCGCCCTGCTCACCGCCGCCGGTTCTCTCCTGCTGCTCAGCCAGACGGTGGTCGGGCGGCAGGCGGTCGCCGACCTCGTGGAGGGCGCCCTCGAGGGGACCGTCAACGGCGGCGTGCGGGTGGGACCGATCCTCGGCGGAAACCTGTTCACGCACGCGCTGCTCGAGCGATTCGAGATCACCGATCCCGACGGCCGCCTGTTCGTCGGGATCGACAGCGTTCGCCTGCACTACAATCCGCTCAGCCTCGCCCTGGGCACGTTTCGATTCGACGACGTGTCGATCGATCGGGTGAAGCTGGTGCTCCGGCAGCACGAGGATGGAAGCTGGAACTTCGACCGGATCTTCGGCGGCGACGACCCCGTGCAGCCGGACAGCGTCGAAGAAGGGCGGCAGGGGAACGACCGGGTTCTGCTGTCCGACGTGCGCGTCCGGGAGGGGGAAGTGGAAGTGCACGTGCCGTGGGCCGCCGACCTGTCCGGTGCCGAGCGGGACAGCGCCGTGGCGCAGGGGCTGCGGGGCGATCGGATGTGGCGGGTGCGGGCCGTGGGCCCGGGACGCTACGAACGCGAGATGCTGCTCCACCGACTGTCGGGCCGCTTTCCTCTGATCCGGATCGTGGACCCCGTGCGGCCGCTCAGATTCGACATGGATGGCGTGTCGGCCGAGGCGTCGATCGTGACCCAGACCCTGGATGTGGTCTCTCTGGACGGGTCGGTCGTGATCGCGGACACCGTGGATATCCAGCTCGACGCGCTGCAGCTGTCCGAGTCCGCCCTGTCCGGCTCCGGCTGGGTGCACCCGGTGAATCCCGTGCAGTTCGACTTCGAGCTGGAAGCGGACCCGGTGGGCTTCGTGGACCTCCAGTGGATCCCACTGCCGATTCCGGCGCGCGGGGGCGGACCGGCCGACCTGCACCTGTATACCCGCGGCGCGACGATCGTGGTGGACGCCCGGCGAGGCGACATCCGGGTGGACGATTCGCGCGTGCGCGGCGACTTCGCGGCCGCACTCGAATCGACCCCGAGATTCGAGCGGCTGGATGTCAGCCTCGAGCCGCTCCGTCTCGCACTGGTCAACGAGGTGCTGGAGATCGAGGACGGTCTGGACGGCTTCCTCGAGGGACCGGTGCGGGGCAGCGGTCCGATCACGCTGCTCGGCGTGGATGCCGATCTCACCATTCGTGATCCCCCTTCCAGGGAGACGGGCAGCCCCTCCCTGATCGCAGCGCGCGGCGGGATCGCGATCGTCGAACCCCGCCGGATGTCGGACCTGGAACTGACCCTGCGGAACTTCGAGCCGCGCTGGGCCGGCATCGTAGGTCTCGACAACGCGATCCGCGGTCGCGTTACCGGCACGGCGGTGTTCGACGGCGTGGCGGGCGGGCGGTTCGAGTTCGACAGTCGACTCACCCACGAACTGGAAGGCGAGACGGCATCGGTCATCGACGGCGGCGGGATGATGGACCTGGAGGGCGATCGCGAAATCGACGTGAGCTTCGACTTCCGTCCGCTCAGCCTGGCGATCGTGGACCAGGTCCTTCCGGAAGGCGTATCGGTGCTCAGCGAAGTGAGCGGACCGTTCTCCGCGCGCGGCCGTTTGAACGACCTGCGCGTCGAGACCGATCTCGAGACTCCGCGCGGGCAGCTGAGCTTCGCCGGGCAGTTCGACGTGGAGTCCGAGATCAAGAGCTACGACGCGCAGCTGCTCGCGAGAGACATCCAGCTCAGCGAGTGGATCGAAGGCGGACCGGCGACCCGCCTCGCCGTCCAGGGGCGCGTGAACGGGACGGGGACCGATCCGGCCACGCTCGAGGCGCAGTTCGACCTCTCGCTGCTCCCCTCCCTGTTCGAAGGGGCGCGGGTGGATACCAGCCTAGTCCGCTTCACCCTCGCCGAGGGACTCGCCACGGCGGACACGTTCGCGATCCGGACGCAGGCCGGGCTCGTGAACGGACGGGGCGCGTTCGGGCTCACCGAGGGCCGCAGCGGTTCGCTGATCCTGGACATCTCGATTCCCGACCTGTCGGAGTGGAATGCCTGGCTGGTGGAAGGCAGGAACCCGGCCCGCATCGAGGACGATGTGTCCGAGCTGTTCGAGACCTTCGGCCAGGTGGCGGAAGGCCCTGCCGTGGAGGCCATCGAGGCGCCGTCGGACACCCTGGCGGGCAGCCTCGAGGCGCTGGGCGTGCTGTACGGCAACGTGACGGACTTCTCCTTCGGCGGACGGGCCGACGCCCGGAACGTGTCGTGGGGAGACTTCCGCACCGACTCGATCCAGGTCACGGTGGACCTGCCGGACCCGATGAAACTGGACTCCCTGGATGCGCATGGCTCGGCACGCGGTGCGAGTATCTACGGGCGTGAGCTGGACACCCTCGACGTGCGGTGGATCCGGCACACGAGGGAAAGCCACGAGCTGACGTTCTTCGCGGGCCGCGACTCGACGCTGGAAGTGGAGTCGGAGACGGGCATCCTGTGGACGGAGTCACAGAAGGCGTTCCGTCTGCAGCGCCTGGAAATGATGGGCGCCGGGCGGGAACTGGTGCTGGCGGACACGGCGCTGATCACGTACGGGGCATCCGGTTTCACGGCGCGCGGAGTGCGACTGAACGGCAGTGACGGCACCTTCGTGGCCCTGGATGGCGCGATCCCCGACTCGGGACAGGCGGTCCTGGACCTGACCGCCCGCGGACTCCATCTCGAGAACCTCCTGGAGGCTCCCGGCAACCCGCTGGACATCCGGGGCAGCATAGACCTCGATGTGCAGATACGTGGCACGGCCGACGCTCCACTCGCCGACCTCGAGGCGGCGGTCGACAGGCCCTCCATACGTGGAATCGGCTATGAGCGGCTTACGACGGATCTGAGCTACGCCGGCCGACGCCTGGCCGTGAATTCCGCCCTGGTCACCAACGATGCGGAGATCGCGCGGGTAGACGGGTTCCTGCGCCTCGACCTGTCGCTTCGATCCGTGGAGCGGCGAATGCTGGACGAACCGATCGACCTGATGGTCGTGGTGGACAGCATGCCGCTGACGGCCGTGGAGCTCCGGGTGGAATCGCTGAAGGACGTCGAGGGATATGCGCTCGGAAGCTTTCGCGTGACGGGACGTCCGGGGGAGCTGAACTTCGACGGTGAGACCCGGATTCACGCCGCGGCGGCCACGATCCCCTCGCTCGGGATCCGGCTGGAAGAAGCGATCGGCAGGCTCGTGTTCGCCGGCGCGGATGCCCGGGTGGACACCCTCAGCATCCACTCCTCGGCAGGCGGCACGGCGGTAGTGGCCGGATACGTGGGCGTGCGGGACCCCACCGACGTGACGTTCGATCTCACGTTCGGGGCCGACCGGTTCGTCGGAATCAACCGCCGGACCATGCGCGCCACGATCGACGGCCAGGGGACCTTGCAGGGGAGCTATACGCGACCCGAGCTCGCGGGCCGGGTCCAGGTCTCGCGCGGCGAAGTGGAAGCCGAGAGGTTCGTGCGCGAACGGCAGGTGGTGGACCTCACCGATCCATCGGTGTATGCCCTGCTGGATACCGTGATCGTCAAGGACGAGCGGATTCTCGGCCGCATCGATAATCCGTTCATGCAGAACCTGAAAATGGACGTGGACCTGACGGTCGGGCCGGATTTCTGGCTGCGCTCCAGCGCCCTGGACGTGGAACTCGCCGGGCAGATCGAGCTTCACATGGACCGCCTGGCAGGCGACCTGACGGCGCTCGGGACGCTCAATCTTCCCCGCGGGAAGTTCCGCTACGTCTCCGGCACGGGAACCGAGCTCTCGAGCCTCTATTCCCGGCAGCTGCAGATCGACCGCGGTCAGATCACCTTCGTCGGGACGCCGGGACTGGACCCCAATCTGGACATCGATGCACAGTACAGGACCCGCGGGGATATCGGCCAGGTGACGATCAAGGTGCACGTCGGCGGGTCGGCGCTCGCTCCGACCATGTCGACGAGCAGCGATCCGCCGCTGCCGGAATCGGACCGGATCTGCTACCTGCTCTTCTCGTCGGCATGTTTCGGCGCCTCCAATCAGGGAGGCCAGTTCGCCACCTCGCTGGTGCGCGAAGGGCTGCTCGGGTCCGTCAGCAGCCAGGTGTCGCAGGTGCTCGTCGGGGGCGTCGGTCTCGTGGACTACGTCGACATCCGATCCTCCGGCGTGACCGAGGGCGAACTGGAGGCAGGTCGCTCGAGCCTGTTGTACGGCACCGAGATCGAGATCGGCCGGTATCTGACCCCGGAGCTGTTCGTCAAGGTCACCCAACCGCTGGGGGGCAGACTTCCCGGGCTGACGGTCGATTGGGCGTTCCTGCCCGCCTGGCGGCTGGAGTTCAATACGCAGGACCGGTTCAACCGGTACGCCTCGTACGGCTACAGCTTCAGTACCTACAGCGACCGGACCTGGGGCCTGCTGCTGTTTCGAGAGTGGATCTTCTGATAGATTCCGCGATCCGTGCGGACCTGCCGTGACGCCGGGTTCTGACAACCTCGAGAGCGACGACAGGCGAGATTGGTCGATTTCCCCATTCCCGACTCCGAGCGCTACCTGGTGCTCGTCAACCCGCGTGCCGCGGGAGGCCAGCCGGCTGCCCTGCGGCGCCGGATCGGCGGAGCGATGGCGGCGCGTGGGGTGAGCTTCGAGATCATCGAGACATCCACTCCCGAAGAAGGCTATTCGGTGGTGCGAACCGCCGCCCTGCGAGGGTTCCGGGCCGTTCTGGCGGCCGGCGGTGACGGGACGATCGCCCTGGCGCTGAAAGGCACCGCCGGCACCACGACCCCGGTCGGAATTCTGCCGTTCGGAACCGGAAACCAGCTGGCCCTCAACTTCGGAATCCCCCTGTCGCTGGAAGAGGCGGTACGCGTGGCGATCGAGGGGGCGACCGAACGGATCGACCTGGGCCGGATCGGCGAGGAACGGTTTGCGCTGATCGCCGGCGCCGGCCTGGACGCCAGCGTCATGGCCGAGACGACGACGGAACTGAAGAGCAAGCTGGGCATCTTCGCCTATTTCTATGCCGGACTGAAGAACGTCGTGTCGGCGAAACCGATCACGTATCGGATCACGGCCGACGACCAGGAGATCGAGATCCAGGCGGTGATGGTGCTGCTCGCCAATGCCGGGCTGCTGGGCGCCGGTTCGCTGCCGGTGGAGGTCCAGGTCGCCCCGAAGACCTCGTTCCAGGACGGACTGCTGGATGTCGCCGTGTTCGCTCCGCGTCATCTGCCCGACATGGCGGGCATGCTCTGGAAGGTCGCCCTGAAACGATACTCGGGCGACGACAGGATGATCTTCCTCCAGGCCCGTCGCGTGCGAGTGGAGTCCGACCCGCCGGTCGCCGCCCAGGTGGACGGAGAGGCGCGCGGCACGACACCGATCGAGGCGGAAATCGATCCGCTGGCCGGCCGCATCCTCGTGCCACGGAATACATGAACACACTCCCGCACGCTGCCCGCATCCCCCCCGACATGCTGAGCGAAATCGCCGACCGGGTCGGAACGCCGGCGTACGTGTACGACGCGCGGGCGCTGGAGGCGGGGATCGGCCGCTGGATCGGGCCGGTCGGGGACCCGGCGCGGATCAGCTTCGCCGCGAAGGCGAACACCAACCTCGCGGTGCTCTCGGTACTCGAGCGGGCCGGCATCGGCATCGAGGTGGCAACGCCCGGAGAACTGGGGCGGGCACGGGCCGCGGGGTTTCCGGCAGACCGGATCGTATTCGGCGGGGTCCCGAAGTCACGGGAAGCGATCCGCGAGGGAATCCACGGTGGCGTGGGATTGATCGTCCTCCAGTCGGGCCACGAAGTGGCGGCCGCGATCGAGCATGCCTGCGAGAGCCCCGGTGGAGAGCTGGCCGCCGGGCTTCGGGTACGTCCCGGAATCCGCGCCGGGGCCCACCCGTCGCTGGAGACCGGGCGGGCCGACGCGAAGTTCGGGCTGGCGCCCGAGGAAGTACCGGCGGTGTGGAGGCAACTGGCGGCGGCGGAGTGCGTCGTGCCTCGCACCCTCGCCTTCCACCTCGGCTCCGGCCTGGAGCAGATCGACCCCTACGAGCAGGCGCTCGACCTGATGCTGTCGCTGGTCCACTCCCTGTCCGACGCGGACGCTCCCGTGCTGGAACTGGACGTGGGCGGGGGTCTCGGAGTGGACTACGCGAGCGAATCGGACCCGGATCCTGCCGCGCTGGTCCGTCTCCTGGAGTCCCGCATCACGGGCATTCCGGTGAAGCTTCGTTTCGAGCCCGGACGCTCCGTGGTCGCCCGGGCCGGAGTTCTGCTCACCCGGGTGCTCTACCGCCGGGAACGGAACGGCAGTCCGGCCCTCGTGTGTGACGCGGGCTACACGGACTTCGCCCGCAACGCCTTGTATGGAGCGGAGCACGCCATCGTCCCCGTGCACGGCGAGCTGTCGGGCGATCCGAACGTGGAAGTGCTGGGCCCCACCTGTGAATCGGGCGACCGGCTCGGGACGGGTCGGCGCCTGCACGGTGTGCGCCCCGGTGACCTGCTCGTGCTCCGGGACGCAGGGGCGTATGGTTTCGTCATGGCCTCCAACTACAACAGCCGCCCGAGGCCACCGGAGCTCCTCGTTCGGGGCGATGCCTGGCGCGTGGTCCGTCCCCGCGAGAGCCTGGAGGACCTGTGGCGAGGTGAAGTCGCATCGTGACGGGGGGCGACGAGCAGGGACGGCGTCACGGAAGCCGGGAGCGGAGTGCCGCGGCTGACCGGATCGTGGTACGCGGCGCCCGCGAGCACAATCTCCGCAACATCGACGTGGAGATCCCCAGAAACTCCCTCACGGTAGTCACCGGACTGTCGGGTTCGGGAAAGTCGTCGCTCGCCTTCGACACCATCTACGCGGAAGGACAGCGCCGCTACGTGGAGTCGCTGTCGGCCTACGCACGCCAGTTCCTCGGCGTGATGGAAAAGCCCGACGTGGACCGGATCGAGGGACTTTCGCCGGCGATCGCGATCGAGCAGCGAGGCTCGAGCCGGAACCCGCGCAGCACGGTCGGTACGGTCACCGAAGTCTACGACTACCTCCGGCTGTTGTGGGCCCGGGTGGGAACGCCTCACTGCCCATCCTGCGGTCGGCCGGTGCGCCGCCAGTCCGCCACCCAGATCGCCGCCCAGGTAGCGGCATCGGCCGAGGGCGCCCGGGCCGAGGTCCTCGCTCCGCTGGTGCAGGGGCGGAAGGGCGAGTTCCGGGAACTGTTCGAAGAGGCCCTGCAGGAGGGCTTCGTGCGCGCCCGCGTGGACGGAGAACTGGTGGACCTGGGCGATCCGCCGAAGCTGAACCGCCGGGTGAATCACGACATCGCGGTGGTCGTGGATCGGCTGGTCGTCCGCGCGGAGGAACGGGCCCGGATCGCCGAGTCGGTGGAGACCGCTCTGCGCATGGCCGGTGGCACGGTGGAAGTGAGGACCTACGCCGATGCGGACGACGATGAGGGGGAAGCGCACCTGTTCAGCGAGAAGTACGCCTGCGCCACCTGCGGGATCAACATTCCGGAGCTCGAGCCCCGCCAGTTCTCGTTCAATTCCCCGTACGGCGCGTGTCCGGACTGCGACGGGCTCGGAGTTCGGTTGGAGCCGAACCTCGAACTGATACTCGGCGATGGACGGCTCTCGGTGCTGGAGGGCGTGATCCTGCCGTGGGGCGGACCGATCGGCCGGTTGCGTCGGGTCACCCTGCCGGCGGTGGCCGACCGCCACGGATTCGATCTGAATACGGCCTGGGCGGATCTTTCCGAAGCGCAGCGGCAGGCGCTGCTGGAGGGCGACCCGGAACTGGAGTGGGAAGGCGTGCTGGAGAACGTGCGCCGCCTGTACCACGAGACCGACAGCGAAACGCTTCACAAGCAGTTGCACGAATACATGACCGCGCGCGTCTGCCCCTCCTGCGAGGGCGGCAGGCTGCGTTCGGAAAGCCGGGCGGTGACGGTGGCGGACGTGCGCATCGCCCAGGTGGTCGAGGCCCCGGTGGAGGAGGCCCTCACGTTGTTCGAGCGCCTGCGGGATGATCCGGCCGCCGCGGTACTGGATGCGGACATCGCCCTGCCGATCCTGAAGGAGGTGTGCGACCGGCTGGGCTTCATGACGCGAGTCGGGCTGGGCTACCTGACGCTCGGGCGCTCGGCCGACACGCTGGCCGGCGGCGAGGCGCAGCGGATTCGCCTGGCCACCCAGATCGGCAGCCGGCTCGTCGGGGTCCTGTACGTCCTGGACGAACCGAGCATCGGGCTGCACCCGCGAGACAATCGTCGGCTCCTCGGCACGCTCGAGAGCCTGCGAGACCTCGGCAACACGGTCCTGGTGGTGGAACACGACGAGGAGACCGTGCGCGCGGCAGACCATGTCGTGGATCTCGGTCCGGGAGCGGGAAGAAGAGGTGGGCGCGTGCTCGTGTCCGGGCCGGTGGAGGACCTGCTCGAGTCGGACGAGTCGCTGACGGCGGCCTACCTGCGGGGGGACCGACAGATCCCGGTCCCCGAGGTGCGGCGTGCCGGGCGCGAGAACGAATCGCTGGTCGTCTACGGAGCGCGCGAACACAACCTCCGCGGCATCGATGTCCGTTTCCCGCTGGGGACCTTCATCGCGGTCACCGGCGTGTCCGGTTCGGGGAAATCCACCCTCGTCGAAGACATCCTCTACCGGCGGCTCGCGCGCGAACTGCACCGGGCCAGGGCCGTCCCGGGCGCGCACGACCGGATCGAGGGCATGGAACTGATCGACAAGGTGATCGATGTAGACCAGAGCCCGATCGGCCGGACTCCACGCTCGAACCCGGCGACCTACACAGGCGTGTTCACGCCGATCCGGGACCTGTACAGCAAGCTCCCCGAATCCCGCATCCGCGGGTACCGGCCGGGTCGATTCAGCTTCAACGTGAAGGGGGGACGCTGCGAGGCGTGTCGCGGCGACGGCCTGGTGAAGATCGAAATGCACTTCCTTCCCGACGTGTACGTGCCCTGCGACGTGTGCCGCGGCAAGCGATACAATCGGGAAACGCTGGAGATCCTGTGGAAGGGCCGCAGCATCGCCGACGTGCTGGACATGACGGTCGCCGAGGCCCGGGAGTTCTTCGATGCCGTGCCCGCCCTGCGCACGAAGCTGCAGACGCTGTGCGACGTGGGTCTCGGGTACATCACACTCGGTCAGTCGGCGACTACCCTGTCGGGCGGCGAGGCCCAGCGGGTGAAGCTGGCGTCGGAACTGGCGAAGCGGAGCACCGGTCGGACCCTTTACATCCTGGACGAGCCGACCACCGGTCTCCACTTCGAAGACATCAGGATCCTGCTGGATGTCCTGCACCGACTGGTGGACAAGGGCAATACCGTGCTGGTGATCGAGCATCACCTGGACGTGATCAAGACGGCCGACTTCGTCGTGGACCTCGGACCGGAGGGAGGAACGGGGGGTGGCGAGATCGTCGTGGCGGGTACGCCGGCTGAGGTCGCCGCGACGGACGCCAGTCACACCGGCCGGTTCCTGCGGGCGTCGCTCTCCTTGCCCGCCGGACGTTGATCCGCGGGCCGGCAGGACGTTACCGTAAGGGCGAGTGCCGGTGTCTGAGGGTGCCCCCGCCTGAAACTCCGCGCCAGCCGGTCGCGTAGGGCGGATCGGCACGAGGGTTCTGACCGGAACGGACGCAGCGCAGACAGATGACCCCGATCGTAATGATCCTGATCGTCGTGTTCGTGGTGGCGCCGCTGGCGGCGGCGGCCGCGAGGCGCATCGAGTCCGGTTCCGATCACCCGCCCGCGATTCCCGGGAATACAGATCCGGAGCGGATCACGCAGATCGAAGGACAGATCGACGCCCTCGTGGACCAGATGCGAGAACTGGCGGAGCATCAGGAGTTCCTGACCCGGCTGCTCGAGGAACGAACCGAAAGCGGACGGCCCGCCCTCATGGAGGATGGAGACCGATGATCAGTCGCGAAGACCTCGAGAGCTTCCTGATCCGAACGGAGATGGACTACGAGGAGATCGGGGAGAACCTGTGGATCGTCGATCCACCTGGAGGCACTTCCACGGGCGAGCCGGCGGTCGTGATCAGCTACTCGCCCCCGCTGGTCGTGTTCCGGGCGAAGATCGGCACGGCGCCGGAAGACCTGGAACAGAAGCTCGCCCTGTACGAGCAGCTGCTGGGTCTCAACGCCTCGGATCTCGTGCACGGCGCGTACGGACTGGAGGAAACCGAGATCATCCTCACCGACGCGCTCGAGATCGAGAACCTGGACTACACGGAGTTCCTGGCGTCACTGGAGAGCCTCGCGCTCGCCGTGACATCGCACCGACACAAACTCGGATTGGACTGATAGGGCCATGGGGATATTTGAACGGCTTTCGCGGCTTCTCCGGTCGAACATCAACGACCTGATCGCGAAGGCTGAAAACCCGGAAAAGATGCTCGTCCAGGTCATCGAGGACATGCGTCGCCAGCTCGCGCAGGCGAAGCAGGAAGTCGCGATGGCGATCGCGGATGAGAGACGCCTGCGCGCACAGGTCGAATCGGAGCGCAAGGAGGCGCAGAACTGGGAGCGACGGGCCCGCCTCGCCATCGGCCAGGAGCGGGACGACCTCGCCAAACAGGCGCTGATGCGGGGGCAGGAACATGCCCGCCAGGCCGCCGAGCTGGAAGAACAGTGGCTGCGGCATCGCGAGGAGACCGAGAGACTCAAGGACTCGCTGCGTCAGCTGAACGCCAAGATCGAGGAAGCCAAGCGCAAGAAGAACCTGCTGATCGCCAAGCAGAAGCGGGCCCAGGCGCAGAAGCGCATTCACGAGACGATGGCCGGTCTGCAGGACAAGAGCGCGTTCCGGGCCTTCGACCAGATCGCGGAGAAGATCGAGGAGACCGAGCGGAAGGCGCTGGCGTCGGCGGAGGTCACGGAGGACCTGCAGGGAGACAGCCTCGAGCGCGAGTTCGCGATGCTGGAGGTGGGCGGAGAGACCGACGTCGAGGACCGGCTGCTGGCGCTCAAGCAGGACATGGGCCTGATCGAGCCGCCGGAACGCGAACCGCCGAAGGCGCTCGAGGCCGGTGACCCGCCCGAAGTGGCCGAGGCCGAAGCCGAGCTGGTGGAGGCCGAGATGCTCGAGGCCGAGCTGGTGGCCGAGCTCGAAGCGATCGAGGCCGAAGCCGAGTCCTCCGCGAAGAAGGACAAGGGCGATACGGGGAAGGGGAGCGACGGAGGCCGGTAGTCCGACCGGCGCCTCAGTCGATGCCCAGGTACTTGTGGGTTTGCAGGCTGAGGCGCCACGCGGGGTGGGCGAGGCAGTACAGCACGGCCTTCCTCGTGTTCTCCTCCCGCTCCGGGCCGTCCATCGGCTGAAGGAAGAACCAGTCGAAGTCCAGCCCTTCGAAGGACTCCGGGGGCGCACCCGCCTGCGGATACACCAGCTTCAGTTCGTTCCCGCGCAGCTGCACCAGCTCCGCTCCCGCCTTCGGACTGACGCAGATCCAGTCCAGTCCGTCGGGTGCCTCGATCGTGCCGTTCGTCTCCACCGCGACCTCGAATCCGGCGGCATGCAGCGCCTCGATCGCCGATCCGTCCAGTTGCAGAAGGGGCTCGCCACCGGTGCAGACGACCAGCGGCCGCGCACGGGAGCGAGCGGCGCCCGCCGGCTCCGGCCAGGCGGCGTCGACCGCGGCGGCCAGCTCGGCGGGGGTCGCGTATCGGCCGCCGCCCCGTCCATCCGTTCCGACGAAGTCGGTGTCGCAGAAGGGGCAGATCGCGGTCGGCCGGTCCTTCTCGTGCCCCGTCCAGAGGTTGCAGCCGGCGAACCGGCAGAACACGGCGGCCCGTCCCGTCTGCGCCCCCTCGCCCTGCAGCGTGTAGTAGATCTCCTTGACCGCGTAGGACATCGACGTCACTCGTCTCCCCGCACCAGGTCCCGGAATTCGGTCGCCAGCAGCTGGTTTACGGCGAGGAACCCACCCGGCTTGAGCTCGTCGGGCGGCCCGGACGAATCGGGCCCGACAACCTCGAGGCGCTCGAACAGGCCCCCGGCTTCGCGCACGATCAGCGCACCGGCCGCCACGTCCCAGGGCATGAGCCAGTACTCGAAGAACGCGTCGAACCGGCCGCAGGCGAGATCGCACAGATCCAGGGCCGCCGCTCCCGCGCGACGGATGCCGCTGGTGTTTCGCAGCACGCGCTCGAAGGTGCCGAGATAGTCCGGCATCATCTCGAGTCTTTTGAACGGAAAACCGGTGCCCACCAGGGCGTGCTCGAGGCGACCGACCGACGACACGAAGATCGGCGCCCCGTCCCGGCGTGCGCCATCGCCGCGACTCGCCTCGAACCGCTCACCGGTGGCCGAGTTCAGCACGAGCCCGGCGAGCAGGCCGCTCGCATCCTCCGCCGCGATCGACACCGCGTATTCCGGATAGCCGTGCAGCCAGTTCGTGGTGCCGTCCAACGGGTCGATGATCCAACGAACGCCCGGGTTCGTGGCCGCCGGATCCTCACCGGTTCCCTCCTCGGCAAGCACGGCGTGATCGGGAAAGGCCGAACGGATGATCTGCACGATCCGGCGCTCGGCCTCCACGTCGACTTCGGTGACGTAGTCCGATCGGCCCTTCTCGGACCAGGCCGAGGGATCGACCCGGCCCCGTCCCTCCCGATGCGCTTCCGCGGCGGCCTCCGCCGCCCGCGCGGCGACCGGGAGCAGCGCGGCCCCGCTCAGTTCCTCGCTCAATCGCTTCTCGCTTGCTCGCGTTCGGGGCGTCCGGCTACCTTGGCGGCGACCGTCGATCGGCCCCTGAGGCCGGACGCAGACACGCGATCCGTCGCATCCAGAACCCCGAGACGACCCCACGAATGACCCGCGTATTCAGCGGCATCCAGCCGTCCGGTGAACTTCACCTGGGCAACTACCTGGGCGCCATCGAGAACTGGGTCCGACTGACCGACAGATACGAGTGCATCTACTCGATCGTCGATCTGCACGCCATAACGATCCCCTACGAGCCGCAGGTGCTCCGGCAGCGGGTGTTCGACATGGCGGTCGGGCTCATCGCGGCGGGCCTCGATCCCGACAACTGCATCCTGTTCGTGCAGTCCGCCGTGCCCGAGCATGCCCAGCTCGCGTGGCTGTTCAACACCGTGACCCCGCTGGGAGAGCTCAGCCGGATGACGCAGTTCAAGGACAAGTCGGAGCGCGCGGAGATGGTCAGCGCGGGCCTGCTGAACTATCCGATCCTGCAGGCGGCCGACATCCTGCTGTATCACGCCGAACTCGTGCCGGTGGGCGAGGACCAGCGGCAGCACCTCGAGTTCACCCGCGAGATCGCCCGGAAGTGGAACGCCCGGTTCGGCGACTACTTCCCGGAACCGCAACCGATGATCGGAGGCGGAAAGCGGATTCTCGGGCTGGACGGCGTGTCGAAGATGTCGAAGTCGCAGAACAACACGATTCCGATGCTGGGCGACGCCGAGGAGACCTGGGCGGCGGTCCGGACCGCGGTCACCGACCCGGCGCGGGTGCGCAAGAACGATCCCGGCAATCCGAACGTCTGCAACGTCTATGCTCTGCACGCCTTCTTCACGGACCCGGGGGAGCGCGAGGAGATCGAGGTACGCTGTCAGACTGCCACGATCGGCTGCGTGGAGTGCAAGCGGATGCTGGCCGAGGGCATCTCGGCGAGACTGGACCCGATCCGGGAACGGGCCCGCGAGTTGCGCGCCCACCCGGACCGAGTCCACGAGATCCTCGCCGAGGGCGCGGAGCGGGCCAGGGCGATCGCCCGGCCTACACTGGGAGAGGCCTACGAGCGCATGGGGCTCGATCCCGCTGCGCATGACTGACAGGCGGTTCCAGGTCAATGGCTGACGCGGCGGCAGGCGGCCGGCTCCTGATCTGGATGCATTCCGACCGGTTTCCCGCCTGGCGGATCCCGGAGTCGCTGGTGGAACAGTTGAGGTCCGACGGGGGAGGGGGCTGGGAGATCGAGGCGATTCCCATCTCGGCGGAGGCGGGCGGCGATGGGCCGGACCGGGCCCCCGGGCCTGTGCGGGAGGCGATCTCCCGGGCCGACGTCTACTTCGGATACGGGATCACCGGCGAGCTGCTGGAAGCGGCCGGCCGGCTGAAGTGGTTTCACTCCGGCGCGGCCGGCGTGGGAGGCAGTCTGAAGGCCGGGATGCGCGAACGCGGCGTGGCGATGACCAACTCCGCCGGAGTCTATGCCGATCCGCTGGCCGAGTGGGCGATCGGCGGAATGCTCTACTTCGCGCGCGGATTCGACATCGCGGTCGGGGCGATGCGGAAGAAGTCGTGGCCTTACGAAGAGCTGGCCGGCGCGGAAAGCCCGCTGCGAGAACTGGCCGGCTCGACCGTGGCGATCATCGGCTACGGCGGAATCGGCCGGGCGATCGGGATGCGGGCGAAGGCGCTCGGAATGCAGGTGCTGGCGGTGCGGGCGCGTCCCGGTCGAACGATGCTGCCGGAGGCGGACGGAGAATTCGGGCCCGAGCAACTGGGCGAGGTGCTGGGCAAGGCCGATTACGTTGTTCTCGCGCTTCCGGAGACCGACCGGACCCGCCAGCTGATCGGAGCGGCCGAGATCGCCGCGATGCGTCCGGGTGCCGTCTTGATGAACCTGTCCCGGGGTGGCATCGTTGACGAGGCGGAGCTCTCCAGGGCACTCGACGCCGGAGCTCTCCGCGGGGCGGCGCTCGACGTGTTCCGAACCGAGCCGCTTCCTCCCGACAGCCCCCTTCGCGAGCACGGGAACGTCCTGCTCACCCCGCACGCGGGATCGATCAGTCCCCGATACTGGGACCGGCAGGGGGCATTGATGCGACGGAACTTCGAAAACTGGCGAACGGGCCTTCCGCTCGAAAACCAGGTGGACAAGGAGCGCGGCTACTAGTGCAGCGACTCGTCAAGGCGGCCGTGGACCGTGGCGCCAGCGTCCTCCACATCAAGTCGGGTGACGTGTTCCGGGCGCGGATCGACGGAAAGGTCGTCAAGCTGTCCAGCCAGGTGTTCACACCCGACGAGACGCGCAAGATCGCGCTGCAGCTGATTCCCACCGAGCGGGATCGCGAACGGATCGACCACATCACCGACTACGACACATCGTGGGAGCTCGAAGGAGTCGGCCGGTTCCGGATCAACATCCTCCGGCAGCGGGGCGCCCACATGATCGTGATGCGGGTGATTCCGTGGAGCGTCCCGACCCTGGAGGATCTCTATCTCCCGCCGGTCATCGGCGAGATCGCCGAGATGAAGCACGGACTGGTGATCGTCACCGGCGCCGTCGGTTCGGGAAAGAGCACGACCCAGGCGGCGATGGTGGGCCGGATCAACCAGCGACTCAAGAAGCATGTCGTGACCCTGGAAGACCCGATCGAGTATCTGCACGACGACGAACTGAGCACGGTCACCCAGCGGGAGGTCGGGGTCGACACCGATTCGTTCCGCAGCGGGCTGCGGGCGGCGCTTCGACAGGACGCCGACGTCATCCTGATCGGGGAGATGCGCGATCGTGAGACGATGGAGACGGCGATCCGCGCGGCCGAACTGGGCCAGCTGGTGATTTCGACCCTGCATTCGCCGTCCGCCCTCGGGGCCCTGAGCCAGCTGATCACGGTGTTTCCCGAGGACGAGAGGGACATCGGCCGGATGCGGGTGGCCGACACGCTGCGGGCCGTGATCGCCCAGAAGCTGCTGCCGCGCAAGAACTCGGACCGGCTGATCCCGGCAGTGGAGATCGTGCGGGTCACCGGGGCGATCCGGGACTGCATCCTGCACGCGAAGCCGGGCGAGGAGATCCTTCAGCTCACGGAGCAGGGTGCCTCGGCCTACGGGACGCAGACCTTCCAGCAGCATCTCGAGAGCCTGGTGGAGATGGACCTGGTGGAATACGACGTCGCCAAGGCCGCGGCGACCAGCCCCAGCGACTTCGAACTGATGATGCAGACGCTGTCGGACGAGCGCGCCCGTCTCGGAGATGCGCCGATTCCGGACCTGGAGAACGAGCCGTGAAGCTGCAGGGGGTATACCTGCCCGTCACCACGCCGTTCGAGCCCTCGAGCGGCGAACTGGACCTGGAAGGTTTCGGTCGGAACCTGAAGAGATGGGCGAGGCACCCGGTCGCCGGGTTCGTGATCGCCGGTTCGACGGGCGAGGCGCCGCTGCTGGATGAAGCGGAGATCACGGCCCTGGTGGCGCGAGCCCGCGACGTGGTCGGCGAGTCGGCCGCGGTGCTCGCCGGAACGGGTCTCGAATCCACGCGGGCCTCGATCCGGCTCGGCCGGGAGGCGGCCGGCGCCGGGGCGGAGGCGCTGCTGGTCCGACCGCCCTCCTACTACAAGGGTGCGATGACCCCGGAGGCGTTGCGCGTCCATTTCCTCGAAGTGGCCGATGCGGCGCCGGTACCGGTCATCCTCTACCACGTGCCGAAGTTCGTCCCGGTCGGCCTCGAACCGGACCTGGTCGCCGAGCTCGCGGGTCACGAGAACATCATCGGCATCAAGGATTCATCCGGGGACATCCATGGTCTCGGGGCCCTGTGCACGGCCTGCGCCGGGAAGGCGACCGTGCTGGTCGGAGCGGGCACGCACCTCTATTCCGGGCTCGAGATCGGAGCGGCCGGCGGAATCGTCGCGGTCGGGCTGCTCGCGCCGGAGGCCACGGCGGGCGTGTACGAGGCGTGGATGTCCGGCCGAGGTTCGGAGGCGGGCCGACTGCAGGAACGAATCGGGCCTCTTCACAAGCGGGTCGTCGCCGCGACGGGAGTATCGGGGATCAAGTACGGTCTCGATCTGCTCGGCATGGTCGGCGGACGCCCGCGTTCACCCCTCATATCCCCATCCGAAGCAGTTCGCGCAGAGGTGTCCGAGGCCCTTGCGGCCGCGGGCCTGCTCGAGCGCGGATCGACTTCCGGAGGCTGAATGTTCAAGGACTCGAGCCGTTGCATCGTGATCGTGGGCGCCCAGTGGGGCGACGAGGGCAAAGGGAAGATCACCGACGTCCTGGCCGAGCAGGCCACCTGCGTCGCCCGCTACCAGGGAGGGTCGAACGCCGGCCACACGGTGCGGGTGGAAGGGGAGGAGTTCATCCTCCACCTGATCCCTTCCGGCGCGCTGGTGCCGGGGGTGAAGTGCGTACTCGGCAACGGCGTCGTGGTGGACCCGTGGACCCTGCTCGACGAAGTGGACACGCTGGAAGGACGGGGCATCGAGATCACCCGGCGACTGGTCGTGTCGCGCCGCTCCCACCTGGTCATGCCGTACCACAGACTGCTGGATGGAGCGCGCGAGAGTCTGCGGGGCGAGGCGAAGATCGGCACTACGAAGCGGGGAATCGGGCCGGCCTACCGGGACAAGGTGGCGCGGACGGGCGTGCGGCTCTGCGACCTCGAAGACCTGTCGAGCTGCGAGAATCTGGTGAAGGCGGCCTGCCAGGCCGCGAACCTGCTGCTCGCCAGCTGGGACCTGGAGGACCGCGCCGATCCCCGCGAGATCATGGCCGATCTCGAGTCCATCGTCCCCCGCATGCTGCCGCTGGCGGGCGACAGCGGCGCCGTCCTGCTGGAAGAGCTGAGTAGCGACGGGCGGGTGCTGCTGGAAGGCGCCCAGGGGTCGCTGCTGGACGTGGACCACGGGACGTACCCGTTCGTGACCTCATCGAACACGACGGCCGGGGCCGCCGCCGCAGGTGTCGGAATCGGGCCGACGCTGATCGATGGCGTCCTGGGGGTGGTGAAGGCCTATACCACCCGGGTCGGAAACGGTCCGCTGCCGACGGAGCTGCAGGACGAGGAGGCCGATCGACTGCGGCGGCTGGGCGCCGAGTTCGGGGCGACCACAGGCCGGCCGAGGCGTCCGGGCTGGTACGATGGTGCCGTGGTGCGCCACGCGGCCGCCGTGAATGGGCTGACGGCGCTCGCGGTCACCAAGCTGGACGTGCTGGACTCGTTCGATGAACTGCGCCTGGGAACGGGGTATACGCTGGATGGCGTGCCGCTGACGTCGTTTCCGGACCGGACCGCGGATCTGATGCGCGTGGAGCCGGTGTTCGAGTCCGCGAGCGGCTGGCAGTCTGACACGACCGGCGTGCGAGCCTGGGAGGAGCTTCCCGCTGCCGCCCGGAGCTACCTGGAGCGCATCGAAGCCAACGCCGGAGTCCCGATCCGCTACGTGTCCGTGGGATCCTCCCGCGACCAGATCGTGAGAGTGCCGATCCCCCGCGTTGCCTGATCCCGACTGCCGAATTATACTTCTAGGCTCTCGGATTCCCGGGTCGCGGAGCGCGGCCCGGCGTCCGACGGACGCGAGCGCGGCAACGCGACGGCGCGTCTTTTGATTTTCGGGGACGTACGCGTCCGACGGTCGAGAAGACGGGAACGGGGACAGGGCGGATGTTCGAGCAGCTGGGCGAGCGCCTGGACGGCGTGTTCCGCGGGTTTCGCAGCCGGGGGGTTCTGACCGCCCCCATGCTGCGTGAGGGACTGCGCGAGGTTCGCCGGGCCCTGCTCGAGGCCGACGTCAATTTCCACGTCGCCAGGGACTTCCTGAAGCGCGTAGAAGACCGCGCGATCGGCGAAGAAGTCCTGAAGTCGGTCAAGCCGGGCGAGCAGGTCGTCAAGATCGTGCACGACGAACTGATCGAGGTGCTGGGCGGAACGCAGGCCTCCGAGTTCAGGGAAGCCACGGTTCCGCCGACCGTGATCATGCTCGTCGGACTGCAGGGGTCGGGAAAGACGACGAGCGCCGGCAAGCTGGCGCTGCGCCTGTCGCGCGGTGGGAAGAGGCCCGTTCTCGTGGCCTGCGATCCCTACCGACCGGCCGCCGGCGACCAGCTGGCGACCCTCGGGGCCTCGATCGACGTGCCGGTGGCCCGCGAGCCGGGCGAGAAGGACGTGGTCGCGATCGCGACCCGGGCGGTTGAAGCGGCACGCCGCGAGGGTCGCACGCACGTGATTCTCGACACGGCCGGCCGGCTGCAGGCGGATTCGGACCTGATGGATGAGATCGCGCGCCTGAAGCAGGCCGTGGATCCGTCCGAAGTGCTGTTCGTCGCGGACGGCATGACCGGACAGGAAGCCGTACGGATCGCGGAGGGCTTCCACGAGGCGGTCGGGATCACGGGCGTGGTCCTCACCAAGATGGACGGAGATGCGCGGGGCGGCGCCGCGCTGTCGATTCACGGTGTGATCGGCGTTCCGGTGAAGTTCGTCGGCGTCGGGGAGAAGGTCGAGGACCTGACCCCGTTCGATCCGAAGCGCATGGCCGGCCGGATCCTCCAGATGGGGGACATCGTCGGCCTGGTGGAGAGGGCGCAGCAGTCGATCGACGCCGACGCGAGCCAGCGGCTCGAAAAGAAGGTGCTCGGAGGCCAGGAGTTCGACCTCGAGGACTTTCTGCAGGCAATGCAGCAGATCCAGAAAATGGGTCCGCTGGAGGGTCTGCTGAAGATGATTCCCGGCGTGAAGCCGAAGATGCTGGAAGGGGTCGACGTCGACCCGAAGCGGATTCGGCACATGGAGGCGATCGTGCTCTCCATGACCCCGGAGGAGAGAAAGCGACCCGAGCTGCTCAACGGGTCGCGCCGGGCGAGGGTAGCCCGGGGCTCGGGCCGGCCGGTACACGAAGTGAACCGGCTGCTCAAGCAGTTCAAGGAGATGCGGAAGACGATGAAGCAGATGCGGAAGCTCGCGCCTCGCCTCGCGGCGAGCGGCGGTGGGCTCGATGGCCTGCTTCGCTGACTCTTTCGACACATTCGGAGCCGGCGAAAGCCCGGAAAAGGACGACGTACTGGAATGCCCACGACGATTCGACTTCAACGCACCGGCCGGAAGGCACAGGCCTCGTTTCGCATCGTCGTCTCTGATTCCGCCGAGTCGCGTGACGGCCCGGCGATCGAGACGATCGGTACCTACAATCCGCGAACCCGGCCATCACTGATCCGGCTTGACGCGGCCGCCGCCCTCAACTGGCTGCACGAGGGAGCGCTTCCGAGCGATACGGTGGTCTCGATCTTCAGGAAGACGGGTGTGTGGGAGAAGTTCAAGTCCGGCGCCACCGCCGACACGCTCGAGGAGAGCGTGGTGGAGCTCGGACCGCCGGAAGGCCAGCGCGGGACATCGCGCCGGGCCGAACTCGCCGCCGAGGCGCAGAAGGAAGCCGCGAAGCGCCGGGTAGAGGAGAAGGCCGCCGCCGAGGCCGCCGCCAAGAAGGCCGCCCAGGAAGCTGCCGCCGCGAAGAAAGCCGAAGAGGCGGCCGCGAAGGCCGCCGCGGAAGCGGACGCGGAAACCGCGGTCGAGGCCGAAGCCGAGGTGGAAGCGGAAGTCGCGGTGGATGCCGAAGCCGAGGCGGAAGCGGAAGTCGCGGTCGAGGTCGAAGCCGAGGTGGAGGCGGAAGTTGCGGCGGAAGCCGAAGCCGCTGAGCCCGAGGCCGCTGCCGAGCCGGCCGCCGAGGAAGCTGAGGCGCCCGAGGCCGCGGACGAGGACGAAGAGAAGAAGGAAGAGTAGATCCGGCGGGCAGCCGCGGATCGGTCCTTTCTGCGCGCGACGTGGAAGCGTTCGTGGTGGCGCGCCTCCTGAAGGCGCACGGTCTGGACGGTGAGCTGTTCGCCAGCCACGACACGGGTGATCCCGAACTGGTGTTCACGCCCGGCCGGACATTCGGCCTGGTGGGAGGCGCGGGCACCGGAGCGGGAGTGCCTGCCGACCTGACGCTCGAGTCGGCCCGGCCCCACAGAGGCGGCTATCTGCTGCGCTTCCGGGAGATCGGGAACCGCGACATGGCCGAGCGGGTGCGAGGTCGGGAACTCACGGTTCCGCTCGACGCGCTGAGGCCGCTGGAGGAGAACGAATTCTTCCTCCACGAGCTGGTCGGACTGGAGGCCTGGCAGGAGGGTGCAGGCCCTGTGGGAGTGATCGGAGAGGTCTACGAGCTCGGCGGTCAGGTGCTGCTCGGGATCGAGATCGAAGGCCGGGAGATACTGTTTCCGTTCCGGCGGGAGATGATCGCCCGGGTGGACCCGGACGAGGGCCGGGTGTGGATCGACCCGCCGCCGGGCCTGCTGGACCTGTAGCGCTGTCGGCGGCGTCCGCGGAGTCGGACCGGAACGAGAATCGAAGGGGACCGGGAGAGGCCGTGCGGATCAATGTCGTGACGATCTTCCCGGCATTCTTCGAGACGCCGCTGCGGACGAGCATTCCCGGGCGCGCGGAAGCGAACGGTGTCGTCAGCTACCGGATCGTCGACCTGCGGGACCATACGCACGATCGACATCGGACGGTGGACGATGAGCCGTACGGAGGCGGGGCCGGCATGGTCATGAAGCCGGAGCCGTTCTTCGAGGCCGTGGAAGCGCTGGAGCCGGAGGGGCCTGTCGTGCTGCTGAGCCCGCGCGGGCGGCGGTTCGATCATCCGACGGCGGTGCGCTACTCGCTGGCGCCGGAGATCACGCTCCTGTGCGGGCACTACAAGGGCGTCGACGAACGGGTGGCCACGGACCTGGCGACCGAAGAGCTGTCGATCGGCGATTACGTGCTGTCGGGAGGTGAGCCGGCAGCCCTGGTGGTGGTGGACGCGATCGTCCGGTTGCTGCCGGGCGCGATGAGCGACCACGAGTCGGCCGCCGGAGACTCGTTCTACGAGGGGCTCCTGGCGCCACCGGTGTATACGAGGCCGGCCGAGTACCGGGGACTGGAAGTGCCCGAGGTGCTGCGTTCCGGTGACCACGGGCGGGTGGACGAATGGCGGCACCGGGAGGCCGAACGGATCACGCGTCAGCGCAGGCCGGATCTGCTGGACGCGCAGGACTTGCAGGACAGTACCGACCGGACAGGTGACTGACAGAGGCAGGATCGGAGATTAGATTCATGGGCTGACCCGTATCGGCGGCCCCAGAAGGAGCGGTACAGTGGATCCGAGAATCGCGGAAATCGAGAAGCAGCAGGTCCGTTCCGACCTGCCCGTGTTTGCGCCGGGAGACACCATCCGGGTGATGGTGCGGGTCGTGGAGGGGCAGAAGGAGCGCATCCAGGCGTTCGAGGGAATCTGCATCGCCCGACGGGGTGCCGGTCTCAACGCCACCTTCACCGTTCGGAAGATCTCCGGCGGTGTCGGGGTGGAGAGGATCTTCCCCGACCACTCGCCTTCGATCGCGGCCATCGAGGTCGTCCGCCGCGGACACGTGCGCCGGGCGAAGCTCTACTACCTGCGCGACCGTCGCGGCAAGCGCGCCCGGGTGCGGGAGCGGCGGTGGTGGGAGGGCGGTAACATTGCCGCCGCGGCCCCGGCTGCGCCGACCGAGGAAGAGGTCGTGGAAGCGGCCGAGGAGATTCTCGCCGACGAACTTCCGGAACCGGAAGTCGCCGCGGATACGGTGGCAGAGGAGACCTCCAGGCCGGCGGACGCGTAACCGTATGCCGGCCGGCGTTCGCGCCAGGCAGGGAAAGGCAGATTGACGAATGGCCCGCACGGCTCCGACCGACCTCGAGAGGGACGGCTGGGAGCGCGGGCTTCGTCACATCGCGGGGGTGGACGAGGCCGGCTGCGGTCCCGTCGCCGGACCGGTCGTCGCCGCGGCCGTAGTGCTTCCTCCGTTCCGCAGGGCTCCCACCCGGCTGAAGGGCGTCAACGACAGCAAGAAACTGACCCCGGAGAATCGCGAGCGGCTTGCCGCCGTCATCCGCGAACACTCCGTGTCGTGCGCAGTGGCGGCGGCCTCGCCTCGGGAGATCGAACGGCTGAACATCCGGCGGGCCACCGCGCTGGCCATGCGCCGAGCGGTGGACCGACTGTCGGTGAGGCCGGATCACCTGCTGGTGGACGGCCTTCCCGTTCCGGAACTCGGGGAACACGAAGCGATCGTAGGGGGCGACATGCGTTGCATCTCGATCGCCTGTGCCTCCATTCTTGCCAAGGTGGTGCGCGACGACCTGATGGCACGGCTGGACCGCAGGTATCCCGAGTACGGCTGGGCGAGCAACAAGGGCTACCCGACGGGTCCGCACCTGGAAGCGATCCGCGAATACGGACCCACGGCGCATCACCGGACCACGTGGGCGCCGATACTCCAGCATGAGCTGAGGCTCGAGGCCTGACATGCACTCCGAACATCTGCGAAACGTCCAGCTGTCGTGGGTCGCGTTCGGCTGGTTCGTCGGCCTCGCGATCGCCACTTCCATCGCGCTGCTGCTGATGGCGAGCGGTGTCCTCAGTCCCGCGGATTCCGGCAGCGGCGCGTGGCTGACCCTGGCCGTCGGGATCGGCTGGTTCGTGGGCGGCTTCACGACCGGCTACAAGACCGCCGCCGCCCCGATCCTGCACGGAACGGCGATCGCCCTGTTCACCTTCGTGGCCTGGTTCCTGTTGAATCTCGTGTTCGGCGGGCTGACCACCGGGGCCAGCGCCTGGGAGCTGCTCGGCGGCCGGGCCACGGCGCTCGCCCTGCTGGAGCAGGCAATCGCCGCGATTGCCGGCTGCTGGGCGGGGTACCGGTACGCGCCGCTCCGGGTGGAGTGAACTTCTGTCCGCTCTGCCACCGGGATCTCGGCACCGGGACCGCGCGGGCCCTCGTGCCGGTCAGCCCGGTCGTATATCCGGGGGTGGAGGGACTGGAAGTCCACGGCGACTGTCTGGCGGCAGCCCGGCGCGGTGAGTTCGACGTACCCCTGCCGCGCGGCCCGGTGTCCACGCTCGTGGCCACGGTCGCGGTCCTGCTGCTGGTGACGATCACGATCATTGTCGCGCTGTTCTGAGCTGCGGTGCGGACCGACATGCACCGCGGGCGCGAGACGCGAGGGAGGTATGCAATGGTAGCGCGAGCACACGGGCCACGGCGGCTCTCGTCGGGTCGCCGCCATGCAGTGACCTGCATGTTCAGCGCGGTTGCCCTGGCCGCCTGCGCTTCGGGGTTCGAGAGCGTGCAATCCGAAAACCGGGCCAAGCTGTATCTGCTCGAACGCGGGCAGACGCGTGAGCAGGTTCTGGAGGAAATGGGCACCGAGCCCCAGGAGTACAGGAAGGGCGTGCTCTCCAGCGGTGTCGTTCAGAATCCTTATGCCAGCGAGTCGCACGTCGTGGACGGAGAGAAGATCGAGGTCTTCTATTACGCCACGCACATCGCGAACACCGACGGCGTGATCACCAGCGATGAGCTGACGCCACTGGTACTGGTGGACGATGTCCTGGTCGGCTGGGGCTGGCAGTACCTCGGGGCATTCGCCGAAGAATACGACCTCAGGCTCGAGGGGCCGCCGTCGCCTCCCCTGCCGTCGTCGGGATCCTGATATCGGAGGGCTCGAGCGGCGTGCAGATCGCCGGCCCGGGCGCACAGGGCGCCTATTCCCCACGGAAGCGGATACGAGCTGCGACTTCGACCGAGACGGAAACGTCGAGCCGGCGTCGTTCAACATGGACCTCGCGCGGGACTGATTTCCCGCCCAGGCGGCGGTCCGGGTTCCGTGCAAGAGAATTCCGCCGCCGATCGCGCCCGCCCTCGTGCCGAGGGGCTGGCGCGCACCGCCGAGTTGTTCCATCCATGGAACGTTGCGCGGCGACACCCGTATGTCGCTGGGAGCCTGCAGAACGATCATGGCAAGGGAGGCCACGTGCGCATCAGCGACATTCTCCGCGAGAAGGGCAGCGAGGTAGAGACGATAGGCGCCGGTCGCTCCGTGCACGATGCCGTCCGGACGTTGAACAAGCATCGGATCGGCGCACTGGTCGTCACCGCGGACGACGGGTCCGTGCAGGGAATCGTCAGCGAGCGCGACGTCCTGCGCACGGCCGCAGGAACCTGGGATGATGGCGGGGAGCGTGTGGAGCGCCTTCGGGACCGGCCCGTCGTCGCGATCATGACCCGAGACGTGATCTGCGCCGTTCCCGACGACGACCTGGATTACGCCATGGGGATCATGACGCAGAACCGGATCCGGCACCTTCCGATCGTGGAGGACGGGAAGCTCGTCGGGATCATCTCGATCGGCGATGTGGTCCGCACCTGCCTGAACCAGGCCACCTACGAGAACCGCATGCTGAAGGACTACGTGCGCGGCGCGACCTGAACCTGCCCCGGTTCAGAAGTCGAGACCCAGCTGGATCACGCCGAACCGTTCGTCGCCGAACGGGTCCAGCAGGTATGCGGTCAGACCGAACGGCCCCGCTCGACCCTCCAGGAAAGGTCCCGCGGCGACGTCGCTGGACCGCTCAACGATGCGTGTGCGCTGCAGCACGAAGCCCGCGGAGATCCAGTCAGCGGGGGAGAGGCTGAGCTCGGACCAGGCGTAGTAGTAGTCCGCTGTGGAATCCTCCAGGTCGAACACGTACTCCGATTCCACGTAGAACTCGACCGGGCCCAGCACGAGATCCAGTTCGACGCCCGCCGCGAGCCCGTCGGTATTGCCGAACACCGCCCCTGCCATCGGCGTCACCGCTCCGGGCACCTTTCCGCCCCATGTCCAGGACCAGCCCAGCCAGGCGGATCCGGTCCTCAGGTCCTCGTAGTTGTACCGTCCCTCGAGGTGAAGCCCGCCGCGATCGGCAGAGATCTGCACGAGCACGAAGTCCGCCTGGTCGGGCAGGATCCAGGCGGCGATCTCCGCCGAGGCGGTCCATTCCCGGTCGCTGGAATCGCGTGCGACATCCTGGGCGACGGCCGGCACCGCAACGATCGTCGCCAATCCGAGGAGGATGGCGCACAGTGCTTCGCGGCTTCCGCAGGTGGGGCGCGACATGCTACGAGCAGTCCTCGGGTTTCACGGTGTCGGGATCCCTCGCCGGCAGGAAAGGTACACGGTATCGCGGCGCGCCGGGACAATGTACGATACTGGCGTAATCTCCTGACCGGGTAGCTCAGCTGGCAGAGCAACGGACTTTTCATCCAAGCCGGAAGCCCCGGAAATCCCACAAGACCAAGCAGTTCCAGTACCTCAACCAAACCGTACAGAAGCCGAAACGGGGCTGTTTTCACCCTGTTTTGGGACGAAGCCATACCGAAGCCATACCTAATCCGGACACCTGCTCGGAGCTCTTCCACAGGGGGCACCCGATGAGGCTTCAGCTCGAGTCCGAGACCGCCTCCGTCGCGGCCGTCACAGCTCCTGACGTGTCAGGTGCCCTAGTCGCAATACCCATCGCTGCAAACGACGGCGATAGCTACCGCGACGAAGACGCCGAAAGCGGCCACTGCGATCCCGAGTCCCAGCAAGACCGTCTTCGCGGTATCGGACTTTCTCACTTCGACTCTCGTGACTTCGTCGACGGGGACCGTCGCGGTGGCATCGTCGCCGCTTATCGTGACACTATCGGCAGTCAGATCTGCCACGATGCCTTCCATCTGTGTTTCATCGCTGACATGGAGTCGAAGCTCATCCCTGTCGCCCATGGGCATTGCAGCCTGCGCAGGCAGCTCGACCGATGGAGGCCTCGCCGGCACCCAGCTGTGACAGGCACCCAGCCAGATCGTCAGGGCAAAGGGGAGAACGAATGATCGGAGAAACGAGGAACGCCGGAATTGACGCATAGACCACCTCGCTCAGGACGTATCTGGGGCCGCCCGGATTCACCATACAGTGCCTTCTGTGCACCGGGAAGTAGGAGCGGCGACGACGTATGTCGTCGCCGTCCGGCGGCGACTGGGCACTCGTGGCCGACGCAGCCGGCAACACGTCGCCGGAGGTACTGCGGAAGGAGTACCGCCGCCGGTCCGAGAGCCGAAAGGTGGAGCAAGTGGACTGAATCCGGGCCCATCCAGACCGTGGCGGAGATGCACCGAGGATGCACAGGCCCAGAAATTCAACAGCCGATGCAACCTTGCACGATGATCAACTGCTCTGGGTTGTGGAATGACCGGGCTGGGGATCGAACCCAGGACCTACGGATTAAGAGTTGGAGAATCGGCCTCCCGCCAACTCAACACATTCACCGCATTCCGATAGAACGCCCCGGAAATCCGGGCCGTTTCGCCCGGCCCATCCGGGAATCGTTTGAGCGGTTTCCGGGCCAAATTCGGGAGGGAGAGACACCGGGAGAGACACCGCGGCAGCACTTCCCTTCCTTCGATTCATTCACCCAAGCAAACGACGGCCAGACGTTGCAGCGCCTGACCGCCGTGGGAGGAAACGATGCGAGAACAGACCTCGCAAACGTCCCTCGAGTTCGG
>Ga0209536_100002043_pt1 | contig 32937 bp, 23 predicted proteins | sample DeeMarSeWOR28_12_FD_187461 | JGI IMG/M metagenome (GOLD analysis project Ga0209536, IMG submission 187461) | Marine sediment microbial communities from White Oak River estuary, North Carolina - WOR-2-8_12 (SPAdes) (version 2) | ecosystem: Environmental > Aquatic > Marine > Intertidal zone >... | reverse complement strand
CGAGCCGGGTCTCCACCTGGGCGTCGGAGTAAGCCCTGGGATCGTTTTGATCAGCCTCGATGATCACACCGGGCTTGCCCGTCCGTTTGGATAACTCCTCCTGCAGCCGGTACATTCCCACCGAGTAGGGTTTGCAGGAGCGGTTTGAATGCATGATAAATCCGGTAAGCGAGAATTCATCGATGAGCTGGGCCAGATATTTGATGCGCTCTTCAAAACCTGTATTTATATAGGGGCTGAGATAGGAAATGGCCACGGATTTATAGATTTCATCGATGGAATCGAGGCTGTAACTGCCATACCCGCCCCAGCTGTTGGCATAAGTTGTCACAACGAGGGTGGTCTTGTGTTTCTCGAAAAACTTTTCCAGATCGCGCATCTTGAACCATACCGGCAAGTTGTCCCATAGTACCCGGTATTTTTCACCGGGCACGGATGCCAGTTTATTTGCGACCCGTTCGGCCACCTCCTCATAAAGCAGTTTATAATAATCCACGCATTCCCGGGTACCGCGCAGGGTGACAATGGGGCCGAGATGAATGAAAGTATCCAGACTGTTGAACGGCGAAGGAATATTCTTGGCGAGGTTGAGCATTTTCAACCAATAATCGGCCGCCTCGCGGCTGAGGGCTAATACCTCAATGAAACGCTCGCGGTCAAAGGGTTTGCCAGTGAAGTCCGCCAGAAAATTTTCAAGGTCTTTTAACTGCGATACGGTGTAATCTATGAGTTCCGGGGTCAACCCGTCGTGGAGAAAAGGGGTATCCACAATAAACAGCGGCACATCATATTTGCGGGCAATGACTTCGTACCATTTGATGACGGTTTTGCAGATATTGGTGGAGCAGAGCAGAAAGTGGGGCGGCGGCAGCCCGGCGGCCGGCCCGCCCTGTCTGATATCCGCACCAAAATCGGTGCGGGCATAGGCACAAATATCCTGGGAGAAACCTTCGGCCTCGGCAGCCTCCATGAGTTCAATGGATTGATGGTTGGCAGCGCACATGGCCGCATAATTTTCAGGATATACGGGTATGATGTCCATGGCATAGAGAAACTCCACCGGCGCCCCGCTGGTGATCCAGGCAATCGGTTTTTCCTGGGTCGTCTTGGCCTCAAAATAATAGTTCGTAAGCAGCTCCTTCATTTTTTTGAAAGCAGCAAATTCCGTCATATCATTAACCCTCCAGGATTTCGCAAAAGGCGCTGATCCTTGTTTTGATGGCGTCGAAATTGGACATGGAAAGCTCCAAATCGGCAAATGCAACCGGCGTGCCTTCCTGCTTGAGCCGTTTCATCAGCTGCGGTCGATCAAACGCATCCGGTTCACAGAATTTAATATACCAGAATAACACCCCGTCCGCACCGGATTCTTTGACTTTATTCAACAAATAGGGATGGCGATCATTATCCGGATTGTAAATGCAGCAGCATGGAGCCGGGTTAAATAAAAATTCAGTAATCCCGTCTGTCAGATTGTCCACTTGCAGATTTTCCTTTGAAACGGTCCGCCAGCCGTTGGCAAAGTCGTCATCGACAATATCCGCTCCCAGTTCATCGAAAATTGCGTAAATCTCGAGTGGATCGAAAACCATTCCGGAAAGCAAAAGCTTCGGACGTTTGCCCTCCGGCACAGGACGCGTTTGCAGGCCCTTCAGCAGGTCTTCAAGCATTTGATTGTAAACATCAGCAGGCAAAAAGAAGCCGGTCTTCATGGCGGTATAAAAATCGTGGTTTTTCATCACGCCCGGATTTTCGCGTCTGATTTGATAGAGCGCTCGTTGAAGTGCACGGGTGCGGCCGTATAATTGGGCTGCTTCGCTCAAGGTTTCAGGGGTTATCTTTTTCCCTGTGATTTTCTCCAGATTTTCTACAGCGCTTTGAACAACACTTCTGAGATAGCCTTGCCGGGCCGCCACCGTGCGCGTTATCGGAATGGACAATTCGATTGTCGGCTTGGCAAAAATCCGGCGGTATATCTCGCGCAGATTGATCAGTGTATCGCAAAGAGAAGTAAATGCATACGCTTTTACCATCGGGGCCAATCCGCGCATTTCAAGCTCCAGAACGGATCTGGCCACCGAGCAACAATAGGCCTGCAGGTAGGCATCGGATTTTTCCAGTGGTAAATTGTTGCCCCACAGCTGCACCGGGTAACCGCCGGCAGCCCAGATCAATTCCATGGGAAAGTAGGCCGGCATGACGCCGATCACCGGGCGGCCCAGATTTTTCTCGTGCTCTAAAATTGTCCTTGAAACACTGGTGACCACATCATGAAAAGGTTTAAACATGCGCTTTACTCCTATTCAATGCGTTTTGTAAAAGCGTTCGCCGGTCAATGGCCCGCGGTTATCTTCTCGCAAACGTCCAACGATACGGCGCACGAAAGATGGCGGATTACTTCCCTGCACAGGTCTGCAATATCATTTCTGATGGGACCCGCAGCTATTGTGACCCCTATACCTTTGAACCTCAGAGCCCTCTTCAATCGATTCGCAGCGGATAGCGGCCGAATTCGTAGGCCGTTTCAAACAGGGCGACAATGTTTTCCATCGGCGTATCGGACTCGATGTTGTGGCTGGTGGCGAAGAGCAATCCCCCCCCAGCGCCCAGGACCTTGATGAGATCCTTGACTCCCTGGCGGACTTCATCAACCGAGCCAAACGGCAGCAGCCGCTGCACATCCACACCACCATAAAAGACCAGCCGATCGCCGTAGTTCGCTTTCAAACGCCGGGCTTGCATGTTTTTCGCCCGGGTTTGCACCGGGTTCAATATGTCATAACCGGCTTCGATAAATCCCGGAAGCAGGTCGTAGCAGGACCCGCAGCAGTGGATGCTCAGCCTGGCTTTGGTCAGTCTTTTGGCGATATCCGTCAGCTTTTTCTCATAGGGCAGAATCCATCGGCGGTAGTGGTCCAAAGAGACCATGGGACCCGTCTGCATCGCAATATCATCGTAAAAGCACAGTATATCCAGATACGGACCGACCAGCTCCAGCCAATGCTCCAGGACCACCGCACTGAGATCCGTAATTTTTTGCGCCAGGTATTTGTAAAGCTCGGGATCGCTGTAGGGATCCATCATCCACTGATCGACTCCTCGCAGCCAGGGATAAATAAAAAATGGCGCTCCGGCATAGGATGCCTCACCTAAAACGATTCTGCCGCTGTCGTAAAAATCAAGGGCTTTTTCTTTCTGTCCGTAATAATAGGAGGCGTCGTCGGGATTCGGCCAGATGGGATGGGCTTCGATGTCATCTTTGGTTCTGGCCTGCCTTAACGGGGCGATCTGGTCGGGATGTGTTCTGAAACCGCCGACATCCTTGAGTAAAAAACCCCACATGCCGTCCTGAACGAGCCCATTTTCAAGCCGCTTGCGCCGCGGGGCTCCCATGAGCAGCAACTCCACATCGCTGTGCAGCTGTGCCTTTATTTCCGGATGCAGGTTGACGACACCGAAATCTCCAAGGCCTTTTTTATGATCTGATACGCCTAAATACTCGCACAGCGCATCGTAGTGGGAGGGGACGATGCTGCTATTGGTGCCGCCCCAAAATATCGGCAGCCGCTCGGGCTCTTCGTGGTTGACGGCTTTCCAGAAATTTTCACGCGGTGTCATCTTGTTAAATCCGAATATGGCATCAACTGATTAGTTCTCTGGCCTTATACAGCGCTTCCAGTGCATTTTTGCCATAGGCGTCGGCGCCGATTCGATCGGCATAACTCTGGTCAACCGGAGCGCCGCCCACCATGACCTTGACCCGCCTAAACGCCGGATCGGCGCGCAGGGCCTGGATGATTTCCTCCATCCGGACCATGGTCGTCGTCAGCAGGGCCGACAGCGCCAGAATATCTGCTTGCTCCTTGCGGACAATCTCGGCAAACTCCTCCAGCGGCACATCGACACCGGCATCTATAACCCGGAAACCGCCGCTTTCCATGGTGCTGATGACCAGGTTTTTGCCCAGATCGTGGATATCCCCGGCCACCGTACCCACCACGATGATTCCCCGGGAACGATGTTGATCTGCGGTCAGCAAAGGTTTGATCAAGGCAGAACATGCCGCAACCGCCTTTGCGGCCAGCAGAAGCTGCGGCAAAAAATAACTCCCCGCCTCAAACCTTTGGCCAACGGCTTCCATGCCCTGCATGATGCCGTTTTCGATGATTGCAAAGGGGTCGACACCATCGTCGAGCAACTTCCTGACCTCGGCACCGGCCCTTGCGGCATCAACATCAATCAAAGCAGAAATGAGATCATCAAACATTTTAAAAATGGGTTCTTTCCCATATTCGGCAGGCCCCGGTCTGTCAGGCAGTTATCGGCAATCCGGCGGGCAGACAAGCGTCCGCATTCGAGGCTGGAGGTCGGAGGCGACTGCTTGATTGAAGATAGCAGCCATAGACCTCGAGCGCAGCGATCCTCAAACCTGAATTTCTGAGCAAATTTACTTTTCTGCCCATCCCCAATTTTTGAGGGATGGGCAGACAATATTACCACCCGTATTCTTCTCTTTCAATGATGGTGGCAACACCCTGGCCGCCGCCGACACAGGCATTGGCGCAACCGAAACGCCCGCCTTTTTCATTTAGAATACGCGCAAGCGTGCCCGTCAAACGAATACCGGTAGCTCCCAGGGGATGGCCGATTGCGGTTCCTCCCCCCATAACATTGACCCTGTCCGGATCAAGGCCGAGTTCTTTGATGCAGTTCAGTGCGACGATACAAAACGCCTCGTTGATCTCCCAGTAATCGATGTCAGAGGCTTTAAGCCCGGCCTTATCCAGGGCCTTCTGACTGGCCGGAACCGGACCCTGTCCCATGATGGTCGGATCGACGCCGGCAAATCCGATGGAACGAATCGTGGCCAGCGGTTTAATACCCTTCTTTTTGGCGGTATCCTTGGACATCAGTATCATCGAAGTAGCCGCTGCATTCAACGGTGACGAGATACCGGCCGTAATCACACCGTCTTTTTTAAATGCCGGTCTCAGACCTGCAATACCCTCCAGGGTGGTGTCGGCCCGGATGGCCTGATCTTTATCGACGGTCATGACCGAACCATCAGCCTGTTCGGCTTCGATGGGAAAAATCTCACCGGCAAAAAAGCCCTGTTCCTGAGCTTTGGCAGCCAGCTGGTGCGAGCGAACACCCCATTTGTCCATGTCCTCTTTAGTAAAGTCAGTTTGTGCAAAAAGTTTTTCAGCTGTGAATCCCATGTTCATGGTGGTCATCATATCCCAATGCGCATAGGACGGATCCATAAAAAGCGCCATATTGGGAACGATTGCGCCTTTATCGAGCAGGGGGCCGCCCATGGGCGCCCGGGTCATATGCTCCATCCCGCCGATCATAACGATATCTGCGAAATCCTGAGCAATTTCCATGAATCCGATCTGAATACCGGCCATGGCCGAACCGCACTGCTGGTCCACAAACTTCGCGGGAATGGTCTCCGGCAGGTTGGCCAGGAATATGGGATTGCGTCCTCCGTAAGTCCACTGTTCGGCGACGCCAGTGGCGCATCCCACCAGAAAATCATCGACTTCCTTGGGTTCGATGCCGGACTGTTTAATGACCTCCGGTAGTATTTTAGCCAGAAGCTCATCGGACCTCATCTTGCAAAACCAGTCTCTGGCGGGGTCATTGGGTCGGGAACGGGATTGTGCGGTTCTCAAATATCCTGTGATGACTACTTCTCTCATGGTAAAACCTCCTTAAGTTCTTTTAAGTCTGTTGATGATACGGCGATCTGTTATGCGCAATTTGTCCGCGGCAATCTTAAATTGCGAAGCGCGGGCATGAAACTCGAAACCTGTCCGCCTGTGGAGGACCTGTCCGCCTCTGGCGGATTCGATATTCGGATTTACATTCCAGAGCACCGGTGCTTTCCAACAAATTAGATAATTCCGCAATGCTTAGGATTCGCCGTAAAAAGTCTTTCCGGATTCGGCCATCTCCTTCACTTTATCGGCCGGTGTGAAGCGAGGGCCGTACTGCGCTTCGAGTTCCACAAGTTTGTCATATACATTTTTCAGCCCCCACTTGTCAGCGTAACGCAGGATACCTCCTCGATAGGGAGGGAAACCGGTACCGTAAATCATGGCCAGATCCATATCCTGGGGCCTGTCGCAGATGCCTTCTTCCATCATCAGCGCCGCCTCATTGATAGCCAGCGCCATCATAGCATCCATGATCTCCTGGTTTGACATATTTTTGGGCTTAACGTTGTTCGCTTTGAGATAATTCTGGATCACTTCCACAACCTTGGGATTGGGAACCGGTTTAGCTCCACTGTAGTCAAAATATCCAGCACCGGTTTTGCGGCCGTAGCAGCCGGTTTGATAAATCAGCTCGGTAAGCGGGTGCATCTTATATCGATCTCCCAGGCGCTTTTCATAGGTTTTTCCGACATGGTAACCGATGTCGATCCCGGTCAAATCAGCCAGCGTAGCCGGGCCCATAGGCATTCCGAAATCAAGAAAGGCCGCGTCAACCGCAGCGCCGTCTACACCGTCGGCCGTCAGATACACCACGCCTCCAAAAAGGCCGCCAAGTTGCCTTGACACGTAAAAGCCCGGGCCGTCGTTCACAACCACCGGCGTTTTTCTAATGGCCTTGGCAACAGCCACGGAGGTTGCCAGGGTTTGATCGGATGTTTTCCGGGCACAGATGATCTCCAGCAGGGGCATGCGGTGCGCCGGGTTGAAAAAGTGCATGCCGATCATGCGGCCCGGGTCTTCAAGGATCGAAGCCATCTCGGTAATCGGCAGCGCCGAGGTGTTCGTGGCGAAAACAACATCCGGACGGCAGACTCCTTCCAGCTTTTTCCAGATGTCCTGCTTGATCTTCATGTCCTCGAGCACGGCCTCGATGATCAGGTCTACATCTTTCAGATCTTCGAGATTGGTTGTGACCGTCAGCCGGTTTTCGATCATGTCTTCCAGATCTTCTTGTTTCATGCGACGTTTTTTGATGGGATAGGCGAAAGTATCGCGGACGGCCGCAACGCCTTTTTCAACAGCCTCGGTGCTGATATCCCAGAGATAGGTCTCATGGCCGGCCTTGAGCAGCAGGTTGACGATTCCGCACCCCATGACACCGCCGCCCAGCATAGCGACCTTTTTGATCTTGGCCGGTTCAATGCCCTCGATGCGCGGCAACCGCCCGGCCGATCGGGTATTGAGAAATATCCCGATCAGGTTTTTGGCAACATCCGATACCACACAGTCGGCGAACAGCTCGGCTTCAATTTTGAGGTCGCGCTCGATGTCGTAGCTCAAGCCCCTGTCTATCGCCTCTACGGCCTTCATGGGAGCAATGTAGCCTTTGGACTGCGCTGAAACCATGGCCTTGGTAAAATTCATCATGGCCTTCTTCTCGGCCGCGCTGGGAATCCAATAAAAGCGGTTTCGCGTGGCCCTTGATTTGATATTCATCTGACCCGATATAAAGCTCCGGGCGGCGTTGACGGCTGCATCCACGAGATTTTCAGCCGTAACCACTTCATCCACCAGGCCGCGCGATAAGGCGACTTTGGCCTTGATCGGCTTTCCGATCGTGATCATCTCCAGCGCATATCGCAGCCCGATGAGCCGCGGCAAACGCTGGGTGCCACCGGCACCCGGGATGAGGCCGATCTGCACCTCGGGCTGCCCGAGATCGATGCCGTCGACGGCTACACGATAGTGACAAACCATGGCGATTTCCAGTCCGCCCCCCAAACAGTTGCCGTTGATGGCCGCCACCACCGGCTTGGGGCCAATCTCGATGCTGTTGATAAAATCCATCATCGCGTTCATGCCGGAGGCAAGTTCTTCCTTGGATTTCACATCTTTAATCTGGGTAATATCCGCACCGGCGATGAAGTTTTTCCCGCTACCGGTTAAAACCATGGCCTTGACCGCATCGTCTTTATAGGCTTCGGTCATTGCCTCCGCCAGCTCTTTTACGAAATAGTCGGAAAGTTGGTTTACCGGTGGGTTGTCGAGGTGCAAAACGGCAACGGCATCCCTTAATTCCACCTTAACGGTTTTGAAGTCTGTTTTCATAAGCAATCATCTCCCCCTTCCTCAAATTTGCTATTTACTTTTCGTTATGAACCATAAATATTGGATTCTCAAATGGAAAAGTGGAACGATGGAAAAATGGAATATTGGCTATTGAACTGGAGAAGGTATTTATTAACACTGCTAGGGCACCTTTGAACCCATCATTCCAGCTTTCCGGTCTCCCCCCGCTGTATGCAGGCTGGGCATGACCAGCCATGGTTTTCTGAGGATTCTCTATTTATCCTTCTTTTTGGCGTCTTCCTCTGCGCGCAGGTTCTTACGCAGGATTTTACCAACCGCCGATTTGGGCACATCATCGCGGAATTCAATAATTTTCGGCCGTTTGTAGGCCGCCAGTTTTTCCTTGCAGAATTCAAAAATTTCCTCTTCTGAAACCGTCTCCCCGTCCACCGGCACGATATAAGACTTGACCGTTTCTCCCCGGTATTCATCGGGAATGCCGATGGTAACGGCATCCTTGACCTTGGGGTGCTGATAGAGAACTTCATCGATTTCGCGTGGATAGATGTTGTACCCGCCGGCTATGATCATGTCCTTTTTACGATCAACGATAAAGAAGTAATCATCCTCATCTCTTACGGCGACGTCGCCGGTATGCAGCCAACCATCGATGATTTGCCCGGCGGTTTCACCGGGATTGCCCCAGTATTCTTTCATCACCAGAGGACTTTTGATAATAATCTCCCCCGGCTCCCCCTGGGCCACCTCCGTTTTAGCATCATCCACATCAACCAGTTTCACATCGGTATCCGGCCACGGGATCCCGATACTGCCAATCTTCCTTAAACCTTTAACCGGGTTGCTGATCCCCAGCGAGGTCGTCTCACTCATCCCCCAGCCCTCACTGTAGTTTAATCCCATGTCCCGGATCTGCTCGATAAGCTCAACCGGCATGGGAGCGGCTCCAGAATTCAGAAATGACAGTTTTTTGCCCAGATTGAGTTCGGCGGCCCTGGGGTGGTTTATGACCGCATTGATCATGGTCGGCACCGAGGGAAAGAAGGTGATCTCTTCGTGGCCCGCTAAAATGCCCATAAATTCCTCCAACTCGAATCTGGGGACAAGTATCTGGGTCGCACAATTGTAGAGCGAGTAGCTCATACAAACGATGGTCCCATATACATGAAAATACGGCAAAACCGCCAGTACCTTCCGCCTTTCGGCCGGAACCATATTGGTGACGGATCCGCCCCACAGGGAAACCTGGATCGTAGCGGCGACAACGTTGGCATGGGTAAGCACAGCGCCTTTGGGCAATCCGGTGGTTCCGCCGGTAAACTGGATCAGTGCCGGGTCTTCGGGCACTATCTCGACCCGCGGCAGCCTGACGGTTGAACAATTTTCGATGAGCTGCGAAAAATGATGCCAGCCTTCTTCAAACTCCATTTCTTGGGGTGTGCTTTGTGGAAATCCGTCTACGAAATCCGTCACCCGGGTGACAATTACCCTGGGGATCTCCACTTCCTGGAGCATGGTCCTGATGTTGGGCAAAACCATGTCAAAGGTAATCAGGGTGCTTATGCCTGTATTCGAGGCCAGGGCTTTTAATTCTTCGGCAGTGTACATGGGATTCAGATTGACAACAATCGCTCCCAGGCTCAAAACCGCATGATAGGCAATGATGTATTGCGGACTGGTGGGAAGGTGAACGCCCACCCGTTCCCCTTTTTGGATGCCGAGCGCTTGCAGCGCATTGGCCATTTTCAATATTTGCTGGCGCAGGTCATAAAATGAAATCTCGGTTCCAAAAAAGTTGGTGGCGGGTTTGTCCGGGAAAGCATTCACCGGGATTTCAAGAAAATTGTGAACAGGCACGCGGGGGTAGCGGATTGTGGTGGGTACGTCGTAGTCATAATGCCGTTGCCAGGGTCTATTTTCCATTCTCTATCTCCTTCAATCCAGGTTCAATCGATTCATATATGAAGAAAAACCGGTCAGCAAGCAAAAGTTATAGAAAAGGTTTTATTAATGATTGGCGCCGGCACCGTTGCGTGCGCTACCGGAATCCTTCATCACAACTGCGCAACCGCGCATCGCCGGCTCCTGCATAAATTCAGTTAAGATTCGGGCACCGGCGCCAATCATACCTAAACTATCTGTACCCCCCTTTCCTGATCATATCCGTGGGCTTAAAAATTTCTTTATCATATTTTTGCGCCAAGCCTTCCAGTTTCTGGGCAAGCGCTTCAGGCTCGATGCCTTTGACCATGGCAATCGGTCCCATGATGCTGCCGGTTCCGTTTATAATGGCCGCATCCACGTCCTCAAGGGAACAGGCGCCCTGCGCAACAATTTTGGTGGCCTCGTTGGCGTTCACGCAAACAAGTTCCATGGGATCAAATTTATCCGTGGCTTTATCCAGGTCGATTTGGGGCCTGCCCGCAGACCAATCGAAAAGCCCCTTTCCGGTCTTCTTGCCAAGCTCGCCGGCGTTGACTTTGGCCTTCAACGTTTTACCCGGTGCAAAATCCGGATGAACGGCTTCAGCAAAATACTTGCTGCCGTTGTAGCCGATGTCCAGCCCTGTATAATCCATAATTTCGTAAGGCCCCATGGGCATACCCAGCTTGCGCATAACCGCATCCACTTCTTCGGGCTCGGCGATTCCCTGGTCCAGAAGACAGCCCAAAAGCACGCCGCTGGGGGCCTGGACCCGATTGACGATAAACCCGGGCACATCTTTTTCAACGCGGACGGGAACCTTGCTGTTTTTCAATACAAAATCGTAGCCGACCTGCATGGTCTCGTCTGAAGTTTTCTCGCCCCGAATCACTTCAACCAGCCTCATGAGAACGGCCGGATTAAAATAATGCAAACCCAGCACTTTTTCGGGCCGGCCTGTGGCGGATGCGATCTCGGTAATCTTCATGGTAGAGGTGTTGGAAGCAAATATCGTATGCCCTGGTGCGGCCGCATCCATCTCGGCAAAAGTCTCTTTTTTCAGATCCATAATCTCGGGAATGGCTTCAATAACAAAATCAGCTGAAGCGACAGCCTCTTTAATATCGGTGCAGGCAACCAGCAAATCCGATTTGATCTTTTCATGATGGTCGGACGGGACCTTGCCTTTGGAGACCAGTTTTTCTAAGCTTTGGTGAATACGGGTGACCCCGCGATCGACAAACCCCTGGTTGATATCGCGTAAATATACTTTGTACCCGGCAATTAAAGCGACCTCGGCAATGCCGTGGCCCATATCGCCGGCCCCGATGACGGCGACAGTTTTAAGATCGTCAATGTTCATAAGACCTCCTTTATTCATGATTTGGCGAGATATCAGGTTCCCGGGTTTCCGCATCTGTTTGCCCGAATGCAGCGGGCAGGCTGCTGTCAGGCATTTATCGGCATACGGCTGCATCCGCCTGAGGCGGAAGTCGGAGCCCGTAAGACGGTTCCGGCAATCAACAACCTCGGCCAAAAACCGCCAGACGACCCGATCCACGCCACTGAAGGCGAAACCAGCGTCCAGAAGCCTTTATTTTAGGGCTTGCATGCAGTAGGCTACACGCATAACGTGCAACATAATAAACGCAAATCTTACTATTAATATTATAAATATTTGTCAAGACTAAAATATTATTATTTTCTTATTGACATTTATTTTGCAAATGATTTATGTCGGTATCATCAAAGTCAGCTGAAAACAAGTCGGTATTTTTTCACCACAGCAGCTACATCTGAATTTAAGCCATGAAAATCAGCGAGCTCGTCAAACGAACCGGGGTTCCCAAAGAGACCATTCATTTTTACATCCGCGAGGGATTGCTGCGCAAGCCGCGCAAGTCCAGCGTAAACACCGCGGACTATAATGAAAATTATGTCGAGCAAATCCTGCACATCAAGGATCTTCGCGACAATTATTATTTGCCCATTCCCGAGATCAAAAAAATAATTAAAAACCTCAAAAAACAATCCCCTTCGGACCAGGCGATCTCGCAATTCCACAGCAAATATTTCAGGCCCTTGGACAGGCTCCTGTCCACTGAAGTTATCGGTAAAAAAGCGTTCCGCGAAGCAACCGGACTGGGGCGAAAGTGGCTTGATAACATGGAGACATGGGGTATTATTACCGCCAATTATCCAAACGGTGAACCGGTCTATTCTCAGGATGACGTCATTATCGGCCGGTTGCTGGTAGACATGGACAATCTCGGATTCGGCCCTCGGGATGGATATGATCCCAAAGACTTAAAAGGAATTGTCGATTTTATTCGGAATTATATCAGCGGGGGCCATAACAAATACCAGGAAACCAATCTAAAAAAATTGAAATCCGCCGACCATGAGGAAAAAGGCGTCCAGTTTACGGAAGTCATGAGCCTTTTTTTTTACCATATGTATCGCAAATTGGTCAGGGAGCATTACAGGCGCAACCGGGCTTCAAACAAGAAAACCAGCGGTTCGCCGGATTAGTTGCCTATATTGGAGGATAAGATGACTGCTGAAAGGAATAACCCAACCGACAGTGAGATAAAAATTGTACGGACAACCTCCACCTTCGATTGCGGGGGGCGGTGCCCGCTTAAATTGCATGTCAAAGACAACCGGATCATCCGCGTGGAAGGCGACGACATCGAAGAACCGGAACAGCTCCGGACCTGCCTGCGATGTCGGGCCTTTCGGCAATATGTTCATCATCCGGATCGGCTGATGTACCCGCAAAAAAGAGTGGGCGCCAGGGGTGAAGGCAAATTCGAACGTATCTCATGGGACGAGGCCCTCGACACCCTGGCCCATGAACTCAAACGGGTCAAAGATACCTATGGCAATGAGGGAATCTTCCTGGCAACAGGCGGAGGATATCTGGCCGGTCTGCACAACGGTGGCCTGGCCGCAGCCCGCCTTCTGGGCCAATTTGGCGGGTACGTCACCCACTACGGCAATATCTCCTCAGAGGGCGCGGTTTGGGCATCGCTGACGCAGTATGGCTCGGTGATGGTGGGCAACAGCCGCGAAGACATGCTGAACTCCAAATTGATTATTCTCTGGGGCTGGGATCCGGCCCGCATGATATCCGGAACCAACACCATGTATCATGTTATCAAGGCCAGGGAAAACGGCGCCAGGGTAATCGCTGTCGATCCGCGTTATCATGATACGGCGGCCGCTGTGGCTCATGAATGGATCCCCATTCGGCCGGGCACGGACACGGCGGTCATGGTGGCCATCGCCAATGTGATGATCAGGGAAAACCTCCAGGATCAGGATTTTCTCGACAAATATACGGTCGGATTCGACAAGTTCAAAGCCTACGTAATGGGACAGGAAGACGGAATTGAAAAAACACCGGCATGGGCAGCGGAGATAGCCGGCGTTGCCGCAGATACCATCGAGCGCCTGGCCCGCATGTACGCAACGACAAAACCCGCGGCGCTGATGGACTGCCAGGGCCCGGCCCGCAGCGCCATGGGAGAACAGTACAACCGCTGTGCGGCCACTTTATGCGCCATGACCGGTAACGTGGGCCGTCCGGGCGGAAGCGCAGGCGGGGGGTTGATGGGCATCCCGATCGGACACATGTTCCGCATGTCGGCCATACCGCCGGGCAAAAATCCCTTTGAGCTGGACGGGCCCAAGGTCAAGGGGACCCTGGATATCCGGATGCGTGTTCTCAAACGGGTTCACATCAACAAAATATTCGATGCCATCATCGAGGGTAAAAAGGGGGGCTACCCGGCCGATATCCGAATGATGTGGTCGATGTGCAACAATTACTTGAATCAGACCGGAAACAGCAACAAGGGCGCCCGGGCTTTGCAAAAGCTCGAATTTCTTGCGGTCAATGAGCTGTTTATGACGGCTCAGGCCCGTTACGCGGATTTGCTCCTGCCGGTAACCAGTGCGGCGGAGAGGAGCGATCTCACCCGCCCCTGGCCGTCGGGACCCTATTTCACCTTCATGAATCGCGCCCTGGAACCGCTGGGTGAATGCAAGTCGGATTTAATAATCGCCGCCGAATTGGCCGACAGATTGGGTATCAAGGAATTTAATCCCCACACGGAAGATGAATGGCTCAAACTGTTTGTCGCTATGAATCCGGAGTATCAAAAACATATCAAGGATTATGATAAGTTCAAAAAAGACGGCATCCACCGGGTCAAATTGTCCGAGCCGATTGTTGCCTTCAAGGAACATATCGATGATATCGAAAACAATCCCTTTCCCACACCATCGGGCAAAATCGAAATTTATTCCCAGCGGGTCGCGGACATCGAACACCCTCTGTGTCCCCCGATTCCCAAATACCTGAGCACGCCGGAGGACCGTAACGATCCGTTAGCCAAAAAATATCCGCTGCAGCTTATAACGCCCCACCCCAAGAACCGGGTGCACTCCGAATTATACCTGGTGCCCTGGCTCAAAGAGGTCGATCCGCATCGGGCCTGGATCAACCCGGTTGATGCCGAACCACGCGGAATACAAGATGGCGACCAGATCCATGTCTTTAACGACCGCGGCAAAGTGGCCATAACAGCCTGGGTCACGGAAAGGATTATCCCGGGTGTTGTCAGTATCTTTGAAGGCGCCTGGTACCAACCGGATGAAAACGGAATAGATCGCGGTGCCTGTGCCAATACGCTGACCAATGATGGATATTCCGGTGGCGGGGCGGCACTGATGAACACAAGCCTGGTAGAGGTATCTAAGGAAAATGCGTAGAAAAAGGAGTTGATTCTATTCCATTTATGATTTTTTGACAGGATCAACAGGATTTGGATGATTTATTCGTTGCGCCCAGCGCTTTCTTAAGCAACGTGCCGAGGAACAATCTGCCTGCGGCAAAGGAGAGTAACTGCTATGCAAGTTGGATTTTATTTTGATCAGACCCGTTGCACCGGATGCAGTGCCTGCCGGGTGGCCTGCAAAGATTGGAACGACATCCCGGCAGGACCGGAAAATTGGATGCGGGTTTTGTATACCGAAAAAGGGAAGTTCCCGAATGTATATGTCGGCTACATGGTGGCGCCCTGCTGGCACTGCGGGGATCCGGTATGCGCTCAGGCCTGTCCGGTGAATGCCATCACCAAACGCGAGGAAGACGGCATCGTCCTTGTCGATTCGTCAACCTGCGTGGGCAATGAAGCCTGCGACGAGAAATGCCTGAAGGCCTGTCCTTATGATGCACCCCAGTTCGGGCCTGAAAAAGGGGCCAAAATGAGCAAGTGTACGTTTTGTATCGATCGATATGAAGCAGGTAAACTGCCCGATTGCATCGAAGCCTGCCCGGTGAGGGCACTGGACGCCGGCCCTCTCAGTGCGCTCGAAAAAAAATACGGCACCACAAAAGAAGCCGAGGGGTTTAAATATTCAAAGCGAACCAGACCGGCCGCGGTATTTAAACCTAAAAGCGTTCCCGGCACTATTCGGTAAGTGCTGCCTGCGGGTCGCGGTGCTTGGGCGTCAGGTGCGAGTTCTCAGGTTTCAGCACGAATCGGGGGGCAGGTTTCATGAATGCAACAAATTTACTGACAACCGAACACTGAAGCCTGAAAACCTTATTGAGGCCGAAACCAAAATATTCATCGCTTTTGAATAATTTTTTAGCCCATAAAACGGAGAGATGAACCATGAGTAAAGTTGACTTAAGCGTTGTCGGCTCAAAAACCGAACCGCGTGTGTTCGAGTACACCTGGAAAGATGTGGTGCTTTACAATTTAGGTATTGGAGCAAGCGAGAAAGATCTTGCTTTTGTTTATGAAAATGTCCCCGGTGGGCTCAAAGTGCTGCCGAGTTTTTGCGTGGTACCGGCCATGCGGGCCTTTCCCCGTCTGGGTGATAATATGGAATGGTCTTTGATGCTGCATGGTGAGCAGAGGATCAAGCTTTCCAGGCCGATTCCGCCCGAAGGCAGGCTTATTCAAGTTGGTGAATGCACGAACATATTCGACAAGGGTAAAGGCGCTGTTTATCACGCCAAAATTACGGGCGAAACCGAAAACGGCGATCACGTTTATGAAGCCAGGTGGGCCATTTTTTACCTCGGGGCCGGGGGCTTTGGCGGTGATCCGGGCCCTAAAGCAGAAAAAATCGACCCCCCCGGTGGCGTGACGCCGGATTTCAGCATTTCCGAAAAAGTCGCCGAAAATCAGGCGGCCATCTATCGTTTGAGCGGAGACCTCAACCCTTTGCACCTGGATCCGGAAGCCGCCAAACGCGGAGGGTTTGACAAACCGATTCTGCACGGCCTCTGCACATACGGCTTTGCCACCCGGGCCATCGTCACCGGCCCCCTGGAAGGAGATGTCACCCGTTTAAAAGAATTTAAAGCTCGGTTTTCCAACCCGGTTTATCCGGGGGATACGCTGACCACCGCGGGCTGGAAGGTTGATGACGGATACATCATCCAGGTGAAAACCGAAAACGGTGTGGTCCTCAGCAACGCAAAGGCAACCATCGATTGATGCTTGGGAATTGGATCGGGTGCAACGCGATGCGCCCTGCGCGCTGGGAGATACAGGCTACTGGTTACTGTTTTGTGTTTGGTGGCTTGTATGCAGTGGGCCGCGAAATTTGCATTTTAATCATATTTACATCGGAAAGCCTTGAATCCGAGATGATGCGTACAACAAATTTTAGAAGGGGATATAATTATGGCTAAAATTAGAGAAGTCGTTGTGGTTGATGCCGTTCGCAGCGCAATCGGAAGATCCGGGCGCAAAGGAATGGAAAAAGGCGGCCAATTGTGCCAGGCATCCGCACAGGAATTATTGGCCGCGGTGATGCGGGGATTGCTGGACAGGGTTGGAGCCAAAGCACCCAAGTTTGACGAGCATGAAATCGAGGACGTCATCGTCGGCTGCTTGAGCCAGATCGGCGAACAGGGAAGCAATATCGGGAGATTTGCATCGCTGCTGGCCGGAATTCCAAAAGAGGCTTCTGCCTGCACGGTCAATCAGTATTGCAACGCCGGTTTAAAATCCATCAATTTTGCAACCCGCGCGCTGAAAGTCGGCGACGGCGATATCATCTTATGCGCCGGTGTCGAACTGATGTCCCATTACGGCATGGGGTCCGATATCATGGTTGCCATGGAAGCCAATTACCCGATCCGGTTCACGCCCAGAACCCACGATATCGGCATGGATGTCCCTCAAGGGGTGTGTGCAGAAATGATCTCCGAGGATGAAGGACAGAGCCGTGAAGATCTGGACAAATTCGGCATGTGGAGTATGCAAAAGGCCGTTGAGGCACAGCGCAAGGGCTGGTTTGCGGATCATATCATTCCCTATGAATTTGACCACGAGAATGTGACCTACAGGGCTGAAAAAGACGAGACCCTGCGCGAAAAAGCCCTTGACGATCCCGAAGCCTACTGGGAAGATTTGAAAAAACTGAATTCCCCCTTCAAGGAAGGCGGCCGCGTGACCGCCGGCAATTCATCTCAAATCGTAGATGGGGCTGCTGCGGTGCTTCTGATGAGCGCCGATAAGGCCTCTGCGCTGGGTCTGGATCCCCTCTGCAAAATAACAGCCACGGCTTCGGCCGGCGGAGATCCGGTTCCCATGCTGCTGGCACCGATTCCCGCCTGTGAAAAAGCGCTCAAGCGGGCCGGAAAGACTATGGAGGACATGGACATCATCGAGCCCAATGAGGCTTTTGCCTCCCCGTGCCTGTCATTTGCCGATGCTTTCGGTTATGCCTATGATGACCCGCGTGTCAACCCTACGGGGGGCGCCATCGCCCTTGGCCACCCCATAGGCGCCTCCGGTGTGGTTTATTTTTGCGAAATGGCGCACCACCTGAAGCGCACCGGGGCAAAGGCCGGAATACAGATGATGTGCGGTGGCGGCGGCATCGGCATCGCTACCGTGGTCGAAGCCGTCTGATCATGACGTCCTGTACTCGCGGCTGGGGTCCGCTCCGGCTGCGATAAGACGAATAAAAACATCATAAACATTTCGAAAGGAGATCATCATGAAACTGGACGACGTCAAAAACATTGCCGTAATCGGTGCCGGGAATATGGGCCATCAAATTTCTACACTCTGTGCAATTCACGGATACAAGACCGTATGCACCGACGTCAAGGAAGACATATTGAAAAAGGCAGAGGCGTTTGTGGATTCTTATCTGCCAGGCCGCGTAAAAAAAGGCCGGCTGACGGAAGAGCAGGCCAGGGCTGCCCGCGAAAACATCAGCTTTACCCCGAGCCTGGAAGAAGCGGTCAAAAACGCGGACTATGTCATTGAAGCCGTACTGGAAATTCTGGACCTCAAGAGGAAGATATTCGCTGATCTCGATAAAATTGCCCCGCCCCATGCCATTCTGGCCACCAACAGTTCGGCCATCGTCAGCTCAAAAATTGCCGATGTCACCAAACGCCCGGAAAAAGTTCTCAATCTTCATTTTTTCAATCCGGCCCTGGTCATGAAGCTGGTTGAAGTCGTGCAGGGGCCGCATGTGTCGGATGAAACCAGGCAAATTTCCATGGATCTTTGCGACAAACTGGAAAAAGTGCCGGTGCATATCAAAAAAGAAGTGCCCGGATTCCTTTTGAACCGTATTTTCGGCGCGATCACCCGTGAAGCACTCTGGATGCTGGATATGGGGGTGGCCTCGGTGGAAGATATCGACAAGGCCCAGGTATTTGGAGCCGGGCATCCCATGGGAACATTTCGTCTGATGGATCTGACTGGAATCGACCTGACTTACATCATGTCCATGGAGCGATTTAAGGAGACAGGGGACACACGGCACTACCCCAGCCCGAGCGTTGTTGAAAAATTCATCAAAGGCGAATACGGCCAGAAAACGGGCAAGGGGTGGTACGACTATAGCAAAAAGTAGAACCAGGGGATAAACCAAACCGCGGGCGGCAAAAACGGTCAGCTTGGTCAACAAAGAAACTTTGATGCTGCGGTTTCTCATCTGAGAATAATAAATATCGAATATCGAACAAGCAATAATGAATGTCGAAGGATGGAATTCTGTCTAATTGCAATGGAAGGGTTGGGCAAAAAAAAATCCACTCTTCGATATTCATTCGCTCGATATTTTGCGGGTCTGCGGTTTGTTTTATACATCTGCAGCAGCTGCCATCTGGCACCCGAAACCTGATACCCGAACTAGGGGGAGGAGAGTAAAATTGCCAACTAAGTTTGTGAGTGAGAAAAATATAAAATTTTTATTATACGAAGTTTTCGATATCGAATCGCTGACAGCTTATGCCTACTACCAGGATCACAATCGCAAAACCTTTGATATGGTTTTGAAGGCGGCCGTGAAGCTTGCCAAGGACATGCTTTTTCCGATCTTTGAGGAAATGGACCGAAACCCACCGGAACTGGTAAACGGTGAGGTTAAAGTTCATCCTTTGGTGAACTCCATATTGAGAGAATTTGGAGAGGGTGGGTGGCTGACCAGCAGGGTGCCAGTTGAAAAAGATGGTGAACAGCTCCCCCATTTGCTGGCAGATTGTTGTGACTTCATCTTTCAGGCAGCCAATTATTCTGCCAACGCCTATGCAGGGCTTATCGTCGGCGCGGCCCATTTGATTGAATCATTTGGAAGTAAAGCGCTTTACGATACATACGTTCCCCGGATGTTTGAGGGTAAATGGCAGGGAACCATGGCACTGACCGAGCCAGAGGCCGGCTCTTCCCTGTCGGACATCACCACCATGGCCGAACCTACCGGTGAGGACTATTACTCGATAAAGGGCCAAAAAATTTTTATTTCCGCCGGCGACCACGACGGTGCGGAAAACATCGTTCATCTCATGCTGGCAAAAATTGTCGGCGCACCACCGGGAGTCAAGGGAATCTCTCTATTTGTGGTGCCAAAAAAGCGGATTGCGCCTGACGGCAATCTGATTTCCAATGATGTGGTGGCATCGGGTGTATATCACAAACTGGGTTACAGGGGATGCCCCATCGTCCAGCTCAGCATCGGAGACAAAAACGATTGCCGCGGATGGCTGGTGGGCGAACCGCACAACGGATTGAAATATATGTTCCAGATGATGAATGAGGCCCGCATCGGCGTTGGGATGGGTGCTACATCGATGGCCACAGCCGCCTATTACGCATCTCTCGACTATGCTAAAACCCGACGTCAGGGCCGAAAGGTGGACCAGAAAGATCCGACATTGCCGCCCGTACCCATCATCGAGCATGCAGACATCAAGCGCATGTTGCTGTTTCAGCGCGCGGTAATAGAAGGATCGCTATCCATTATCATGCAATGCAGCAAGTATGTTGATCTGCAGAAAGTCTCAAACGAAGAAGACAAAGAAAAATATTATCTTCTGCTGGAAATCCTGACTCCGGTGGCCAAGAGCTATCCGTCGGAAATGGGTGTTATTTCCATCAGTCAGGGGCTGCAATGTCTGGGAGGTTCCGGTTATTGCGATGACTACCCTTTGGAACAATATTTTCGGGATTCCCGCATCCACCCGATTCACGAGGGAACCACCGGAATTCAAGCAATGGATCTGCTGGGCCGCAAGGTCACAATGAAAAACGGCCAAGCCTTTATGCTGTATCTGGCAGAAGTTCATCAAACGATTTCAGCTGCCAAGGAATTTTCAGAACTCAGCGACCCGGCGCAGCGCCTCGACAACAACCTGGTCAGACTGGAGGAAGTCACCAAGCATCTGTTCGATGTCGCCCAGAAAAAAGGGCCCGAACCTTTTCTGGCCGATGCAACGCTCTACCTCGAGCTTTTCAGCATCATCGCCGTAGCATGGCAATGGCTCCTTCAGGGTATAGCTGTTCAAAAGAGCCTGAAAAATGGCGCTAAAAAAGCCGACCTGAATTTTTATCAAGGAAAAATGTTCGCCCTGAAATATTTTTATAACTATGAATTGCCCAAAACGCTGGGCCTGGCCGAGCGTTTATTCAATAATGACGGGTTGACGGTCGAGGTGCAGGCGGAGCATTTCGCCGACTAAAACCTGGCTTCAGGGGTCTGTTAAAAATGCAGGATCACGTGCAACAAAATAATCAAGATCTGATTACCCGGGCACAATATGTGCGGGGGCGGTTATCGATTCTATGGCGTTTACCACGCATCAGAAAGGTGATCAAACACCTTCCGAATATTGCCGCTGAGAACCGCGAATCCTGGGGCAGTATGCTCGAAGAAACGGCCGAAAAATCCCCGGACAATGCCGCCATTAAATCCGAGGACGGCAGCTATTCCTGGAAAGAATACAACGAATGGACCAACCGTTATGCCAACTTCTTCATTGCGCGGGGATTGCAAAAAGGAGACACGGTGGTCGTTTTTCTGGAGAACCGGCCGGAACTGCTTATGGTATACAGTGCCATGGGTAAAATCGGGGCAGCCAACTCGATGATCAACACGAACCTGCGCCAGGATTCTTTACTGCATTGTCTGAAGCTGAACCCGGCCAACACGTTTATTGTCGGCGAGGAGGTGTTGGATGCCTTTGAAGAAGTTAAGGCCGAACTAAATTTGAGAGAAGATCAACACATCTATTTTTTGCGGGATAAGGGCGAGAATACTGCACCCGATGGATATGTCGACCTCAAGGATGCCATCGAGAATATCCCGCCGACAAATCCACTGACCACCGCTGAAGTTAAACCTCCGGACCCGCTTTCATATGTGTTTACCTCCGGCACCACGGGGGGCATGCCGAAGGCCGCCATTGTAACCCATGGGCGACTTGTGCGTGGTGCCTATTTTAATGGCATAGCCGTTTTAAACATGAAGCCGAATGACACCATGTATGTGCCCCTGCCCTTTTTTCATACCAATGCTCTGGCTTTAAGCTGGCCGTGTGTATTTTTAAATGGCTCGGCATTGGCCATTCGTCGAAAATTCAGTGTCAGTAATTTTTGGAGCGATGTCCGCAAATTCAATGTTACCGCATGGTGCTATATTGGAGAATTATGCCGCTACCTGATGAATCAGGCACCAAGACCCGATGATCGAAATAATTCATTGATAAAAATCATCGGCAATGGACTTCGACCCGATATCTGGAAAGCGTTTAAGAATAGGTTCGCAGTCCCAAAGGTTTATGAAATTTACGGTGCAGCCGAGTCGAATCTGTATTTCGTGAATATGCTGAATCTGGATTGTACCCAGGGATTCTCCAATTCGCCCCACACCATCGTAAGATATGACATTGATGAAGATGTCCCTCTGAGAAACCCGGACGGATTCATGCAAAGCGTAGAGGTCGGCGAAACCGGTTTGCTATTGGGTGAGATATCCGAGGAGAATCCGTTTATCGGATATACCAGCCAGGAGGCAACCGCGTCAAAAATAATCCACGATGTCTTCAACAAGGGAGATGCGTGGTTCAATACCGGAGATCTGGTTCGCGACATTGGATTCGGACACATTCAGTTCGTTGATCGAACCGGGGATACCTTCCGCTGGAAAGGTGAAAACGTGTCCACCACCGAAGTTGAAAAGGTAGCCAACACCTTCAGCCAGGTTTCCCTTTCGTCTGTCTATGGTGTTACCATGCCCGGCGGCGATGGGCGCGCCGGCATGATTGCCATCATTCCGAAGTGTGACATCGAAAAATTCGACTTCACAGAAATCGCCGCCCACTTCCGGGGCGCACTGCCCTCTTATGCCGTGCCGAAATTTTTGCGCATAAACACAGAGCTTGAATGCACCCCTACGCACAAGATCAAAAAGGTCAATCTGAAAAATGAAGGTTTTGATCCGGGCGCGGTTTCTGACGCCATTTACGTTTTGCTGCCGGGAGAAGCCGCCTACAAACCCTTGACGGAGCAACTGTATGCGGAGGTTATGGAAGGAAAGTATTTGTTTTGAACGCCGGCAACCGATTCATTACGGAGAATTTGCCAAGGAGAACAATTTATGACGGTTGAATCAGATCCAAAGCTGGTAAGAACCGTATGTCCTGCACACTGCGGGATCGATGCCTGCGGCATCTTGGCCCATGTTAAAGGCGACCGCGTGGTAAAGGTTGAACCTGCTGAATTCCCGGACCCGAAATACCGACGAATCTGTCTGCGCGGCCTGTCCAGTCTGGAAATGACCTACCATCCCGATCGGTTGCAACATCCGCTAAAAAGGGTGGGCAAGCGGGGTGAAGGCAAATTTGAGCGAATTTCCTGGGATGAGGCCCTGAATTCGATTGCGGGTAAATTTGAATCGATTGCGCAAAAATATGGCTGGCCTGCAATTGCATGGGTTTTAGGCGGTCCGGGTGCCGGAACGACTAAATTCGGTGCCTATCTGAGACTGGCCAGCTTGACCCAGTCCACCCGCGTCAGCGCATGGGGTTATGGCGATGCCGGCCTGCCCTGCGGCAGCCGCGTTATTTTCGGCACCCAATTTCCCTATGCCCTTCTTTTTGGAGGATTGTTGGCCGGGACCGCTGAACCTGAGGTGCTGGTGGTATGGGGCGCAAACCCGGGTGAATCCCAACCCCTTAATTTGATGCGTCCGATTATGAATGCAAAAGAAAAAGGAGCCCGCCTGATTGTCATTGACCCGCGCTTTACCATTACCGCGTCGAAAGCGGACGCATATCTCGGCCTGAAACCGGGTACGGACACAGCCCTTGCCCTGGGTCTGCTCAACGTTCTTTTTGAAAAAGGATTTCAGAATGAATCGTTTATACTGAGGCACACCGCGGGGCCCTATCTGGTCAGAAGTGATACTGGCCAATATCTGCGCGGCAAAGACATCGGCCTCGAGCAGAAAGAAGAATATGTCATCTGGGATTCCCGGACGGATTCCCCAAGATGTCGGGGCAATACGGATGGCCTGCCGGCCCTCAACGGCTCCTTTCACATCAATGGACTGGCGTGCAAAACATCGCTTCAGCTCCTGATGGATCTGGCAGCCGAATATACACCTCAGCGGACTTCTGCCATTACCGGCGTGTCCGAAGAGGCCATCGTTAAACTGGCCGAGCGCATCGGTAAGGCAAGATCCGTAACTTTTGTGACCCATATGGGTTTTACGCGGACTTATCACGGCGATATATCCTTGAGAGCGCTTGCAACCGTTGCCGCGGTGACCGGCAATATCAACGCCACCTTCCGGGGTGGGCATCTGCCGGCCGTGCTCAACTGGAAACCGTTTCTGCACGCAAATCCGGAAAAACCGTCATATTCGCGACTCGGTATTTTGCAGCTCTATGATGCGGTTATCTCGGGCAAACCCTATCCGGTAAAGGCTGTCTGGTTTTCTTTTATCAACTTTTTGAATCAATGTGCCAACAGCCAAAAAATAATCGAAGAAATGTTCCCGAAACTGGATTTGATTGTCGCGACCGAACTCTTTATGACACCCACGGCCCGATATGCAGATATTATCCTGCCGGTCTGCACCTACCTGGAGTTTTCCGATATGATTGCCCATCCCTACCCGTATATCCAGCTCCAGCAGAAAGTCATCGATCCACTCTATGAAACACGATCTGATGTCGATATTGCCTCGGGTCTGGCCGAAAAACTCGGGTTCGGCAAATATTTTGCCGGCGGAGAGGAGGCTTTTGTGGATCTGATACTGGATTCAAAAGATGGTTCCATCGAAGGAATCACCCGCGAAAAACTCAAACGCGGACCCATGCCGCTGAACGCCATTCCGGAAATGGACCAGGCTTTTGACATCCCGTTTTCAACGCCTTCGGGCAAAATCGAGCTCTACTGTGAGCGGTTGTATGAGGATGGGCAAGCGCTTCCGGTGTATCTGGAACCCCTGGAGTCCCCTGTTGAACCCAAAGGGAAAAAATATCCGCTATCCTTTGTTCAGGGACACAGCCGTTTCCGAACCCACTCGATGTTTGCCAATATCAGGAGCCTGCTTGAATTAAACCCGGAACCGCTGGTTGAAATTCATCCACAGGATGCCGCCAGCAGGGGTATTTCCGACAACGATCTGGTGACCGTATTCAACGATCGGGCGCGAACGAGCTTAAAAGCCAGGTTAACAGAGGGTGTCCGGCCCGGTGTCATCAATATCATGCAGGGCTGGTGGATTGACCAGTTCATAGAAGGTAGTGTCAACCATCTGACCCATGATGTGATCAACCCGGTGCAGGTAAAAGTTTATGAACCCAATATGCACATGAATGATGTGGCCGTTGAGATAGTAAAGTTTAAAGGGGAGGAATAATTTTGAAACAGCGATTCGGCCTGCTCATTGATCAAGAGCGCTGCATTGGCTGCGAAGCATGCACAGTGGCCTGTCAAAAGGAAAACGGAGCAAGTCAGGGATGGATTCGGGTAAAAACCCAGGAGGCGGCTCAGAAAGATACACCTGCCGGCAGTTTTCCAGAGTTGAGAATGCATTTTTTACCGATGCTTTGCCAGCATTGCGAACGGCCTCCGTGCGCAGATGCTTGCCCTTTGGGCGTCATTGTAAAACGCGACGACGGGTTGGTAGTTTTGGATGTCGAAGCGTGCGACGGATGCCAGACATGCGTTGATGCGTGTCCCTATGAAGCCATCTTTTTTGACGATGACAGGGACAAAGCCGAAAAATGCAACCTCTGTGCCCATCGTTTAGAGCTGGGCCTGGATCCCTTTTGTGTCATCTGCTGCGAGGGCCAGGCGATGAGTTTTGGCGATTTGAATGATCCCGGCAGCAAGATCGCTAAAGTCATCGCTTCCAGGGAAACCTTTCGACTTAAAATCGATGAGGGAACAGGACCTGGAGTTTATTACCGCCCGCCAAAAAGGCCCAGAGGGTTGTGATATCCATCAAGGGGTTTTGGGCTCAATGGATATGAGCAATTGGCCAACGGCGGCGATATTGCGAATAATGATTCAGATGCTGAACATTCAGCCTGAAAACCGGCGTGCCGCATAAAAATATGGAAATCAATACAAAAGATATCGTGATCGAACCTGCCGGGCCTCAAGACGCGCAGGTCTCCGGACAGCTTATCTACGCCACAGATCCCCATCTGTTTGACTGTTATTTCAACCATGACCTGGATCTGAGGCAAACCTGCATGACGCAATGGTGGCATGCGAAAAAAGGTTGGTTTAGTCATTTCGGCTGCCGCGCCGCGAAATTCGGGGATGCAGTGGTTGGAATTGAGATTAGTTTCACCAGGGATGAGATTTTGGAAAATGTCCGGCCAACGTTTATTCATGCAAAAAAAACCATGAGCCCGGATGCTTTCAAACATTTCTCCGAAATTTTTGGCGATTACGTGCAGTATCTGTTTCCGGCAATGCCCAAAGATGCCTATTACGTTCAGAGTCTGGCTGCCGCTGATAAAGCCCGCGGCCGTGGAATTGGCAGGCTATTGCTGAACCGCATATTCGACCGCGCCAAACGAAGGGGGTTGCGGTTGTGCCAGCTGGATGTCGCATCTGACAATCCTGCTGTAAATTTCTATCGCCAAATGGGAATGACCATCGTGTCTGAAAGCCGGGTACCTTATCTCGAAGAAACCTTCGGCGTGTCGGGGCATTACCGGATGCGAAAGGAGCTATAAAATAAGAACCATCTCCAAAAGCGTTGATAATTCTCAGAGGATTCATCACGTTTTTGTGACAATCACTATAAAAAAATAATCCAGAAAAACGGCATTTTAAATTTCTGGCATTTATCCATACTGCCAAATGCAGTTCGCATTGGCTTTATAATTTCTCAATGATCAATTTACTATTGGAGGAAAGCGTATGTTCAGTTTTGCCCCATCAAAAGAGCAAAAAATGGTGAAAGATGAATTTGCCAAATTTGTCAAAGACATGGTGATCGATGCAGCCCATGACATGGACGAAGGCGGTGAAATTCCGAAAGACGTCATTCAGAAGGTCTGGGAACTGGGTGCTTCCATCTCTATGATTCCGGAGGAGTATGGTGGATTTGGGATGAAAGACTCTCCGGTCGAAACCTGCCTCATTTTAGAGGAACTGGCCTATGGGGACATGGCGTTTGCGATTGCCGCAACCCTACCCTCTCTGTTTATTCATCCCCTGGCTGAAATGGGAACCGAGGAGCAGAAAAAGAAGTACTTACCGCTTTATTGCGGTGAAAATTATGTGCCTTGCACCCTTGCACTGCATGAACCGCATTACGGTTTCGATCCGACAGACCTGAAAACTTCAGCCGCCCGCAAAAACGGTTCCTTCGTTCTCAACGGTAAAAAATGTTTTGTGCCGATGGCCCGGCAGTCAGGCCATTTGCTGGTGGCAGCAACCTATGAGGGCGCCAGTAATCTGTTCATTGTTGAAGGCGAAAATCCCGGCATATCGATCAGTGACAGGGAAAAAAATCTGGGCTTGAATGCACTGGAAACCCATGAGGTCACCCTTGAAAATTGCGAAATACCGGCAGAAGACCGTCTGGGTGGAGATGCTGGATGCGACTATGATAGGCTTTTGCAAAAAATGCGAATCGCAATCTCCGCCATCGGCACCGGCATTTCACGGGCGTCTGTGGAATTTGCCAGAAATTATGCACTGCAGCGGGTGCAGTTTGGCGAACGGATTGCCCAAAGGCAGTCGATTGCATTCATGCTGGCCGAGATGGCCTACGAAGTCGATGCGATGCGATTGATGACCTGGAAGGCCGCCGCCTTGCTGGAGGCCGGCAAAGACGCCAAACGCGAATCATATTTGGCAAAATTGTATGCCGGTGAAATGACCATGAAGGTTGTAGACAACGGCGTACAGGTCCTGGGAGGTCATGGGTACATCCGCGATTATCCGCAGGAAAGACATTATCGCAATGGCCGCGGCATCAGCATTTTAGAGGCAGTAGCCACTTTGTAGCCAAACGCCTATAAAATTCAAAAATGCTTTGTCCGTTTTTAACAGTGGATCATTTGATATTCGAATTTATAATTTTTCCAAATCGTGTATCGAATTTTAGCTTAATACAGTGAGGAGGTATCATGATAAGCTTCGAATTGCCCGAAGAAACCAAAAAAATGCAATCAGATCTTCATAATCTGGCCCGGGATCTTTTCAGACCCATCGCCAGAAAATACGATGAGAATGAACACGAATATCCCAAGGAAATGGAGGTGCTGAGACAGTTCAATCGGCCCGGGCCCAGAAGAGAAAAAAAATCGGATGCCAAAAAAGAAAAGAAAGCACCGAAACCGGATGTCGGCCCGAGCCTCCAATCGGTCATCGTGGTTGAAGAGCTTTGCTGGGGTGACTGTGGCCTGACGCTAACGTGGCCTGGCAGGGGTCTCGGCAATGCAGCTATCAATGCAGTTGCAACGGATGAACAGCTGGAAAGGTTTGGCGATAAATGGGCGGCAATGGCCATCACAGAGCCCGAATCTGGATCCGATACCGGATCCATATCCACTACGGCCGAACTCGACGGTGATGAATGGGTGCTGAATGGGGAAAAGATCTTTGTAACCGCCGGAGATCGCTGCGAGGCCGTTGTGGTTTGGGCCACCATTGACAAGAGCGCCGGCAAAGCCGGCATCAAATCATTTGTCGTCGAAAAAGGGACCCCCGGGTTCAAACTTGATCATCTCGAGCACAAACTCGGCATCAGGGCATCGGATACCGCAGCGTTTGTTCTCAACAATTGCCGCATCCCCAGGGATAATATTTTAGGCAGTGCAGAAGTGAAGGAAAAAAAATCGACGGCCGGGTTCAAGGGCGTTATGAAGACTTTCGATAACACACGCCCGGCTGTCGCCGCCCAGGGGCTTGGCATCGCCCGGGCAGCCCTGGAATTGACCCGGGAGAAAATGGAAGAAGCCGGGGCCAAACTGGATTACTGCAAAAGCCCGAACAATTTGAGCAGCCAGGAAAAAGAATATTATATGATGGAGGCTCACCTCGATGCCAGCCGGCTTTTGGTCTGGAGGGCTTCCTGGATGGCCGATAATGGTGAACGCAACAGCCTGGAAGCATCCATGTCAAAGGCAAAAACCGGACGCTACGCAAACTTGATTACCCAGAAATGCTGCGATATGCTCGGCCCCATCGGGTGGTCGAAAAATAATCTGGCAGAAAAATGGATGCGAGACAGTAAAATTATTGACATCTATGAGGGAACAGGGCAGATTCAGCACCTTATTGTGGCCAGACAGTATTTGGGGCTAAACAGCAGTGAACTCAAATAGCCTTCATTTGTAAATGCCCTTTTTCCCGGTGAGTTGAGTTCTGAGCGGATTTCAGGCCCCAGCGCACTGCAAGTGCGCAGAGGCCTAAAACCCCTGTGCGGCCTTACTCATATGATCATTTACAATTTGGATACTACTCTGTATTGATTTTGCTGAGAATTAAATCCTTGTGTTCCTTAACCTTGGTCAAAATTTCTCATTTCTGATATAAAAATATTTTTCTTTTTTGAACTTCGCGGCGCAAAGATGGCGGCACAAAAACCGAATATGAAGACTCTGGATCTGGATGGGATTTTTAATCCTGAGCGTATCGCTATGATTGGGGCATCGGCTAACCCGCGAAAATGGGGCTTCATCATCCTGCTGAATATCCTCAAGGCGAATTACAGGGGCAGAGTCTATCCCATCAACCCCAGAGAAGCATCCATTTTGGGATATCCATGTTATCGCTCCCTGAGGGATCTTCCCGAAAAAGTCGATATGGTGCTGATAACGACACCGGCAAAAGTTGTACCGGACCTCATTGATGAATGCGGTGCTCAGCGGATCCCTTATGTTATCGTCATCACCTCTGATTTCAGCGAGGCGGGTCCGGAAGGAGCGGCGCTGGAAAGGGATGTGGTCGCCAGGGCTGAAAAGTACGGCATCCGTCTGGTGGGACCCAACAGCATGGGGGTTTTCGGATCGAAGACAAATCTGCATGCAACCATGCCTCCGGTGATGCCCATCCATGGAAATGTATCTATGTTTTCCCAGAGCGGCAATGTCGGTGTCCAGATGCTCGCCTGGGGTGAACAAGAAGGACTGGGGTTCAATAAATTTGTGAGCAGCGGTAATGAAGGCGATCTGAATTGCATCGACTATCTGCGCTATTTCGCGGAAGATCGAGATACCGGGGTCATTCTTGGCTATCTCGAGGGTATCGAACCGGGAGCCAATCTGGTTGCAGAAGCGAAAAAAATATCCAGAAAAAAACCGATCTTAGTGTTTAAGGGAGGACGCACGGAAGCCGGCGGAAAAGCGGCTGCATCTCACAGCGCTGCAATGGCCGGTGAAAACGAGATTTTCAGGGCTGCATTTCGCCAGTCGGGAATGGTCGAGGTAAAAACCAGCCAGGCATTGATGGATTGCGCCAAGGCGTTTTCGCATTACCCGCTGCCCAGGGGCAATCGCGTCGGTATTATTACCCGCGGCGGCGGTTGGGGAGTAATAACCGCTGATTTTTGTGAAGAAAACGGGCTGGTCGTACCCCCTTTGCCGGAAAAAATAATAAAAAAGTTCAATCAGATTCTTCCGAAATATTGGAGCCACGGGAATCCGGTAGATTTGGTTGCAACGATCTCCCATGACCCCTACCCGGAGTGCCTGGAGATATTGAGCCGGTGGGAGGGTATTGATGCCATTATCGCCCTGGGAGCGGGAAGGCGCGGATTTACTTATAGATACTCAAAAGATGTAACGGGTCCGCAGGAGGTAATGGATGCCATTCGCATGGCCTCGACCTTCATCGAGCAACGCAATCAAATACCCGATGAAATGCTTAAAGGTGTCAGGCAATTGATCGTTAAATCAAAGAAACCGATTATTGTCGTCGCTATCGGATCTGAAAAGTCTCACAAATTGAATCTGGCGGACTATCAGGTCGTGTCTTATCCAACGCCGGAGAGAGCCGTGCGGGTTCTCTGGCAGATGTATAAATACAGCAGGTTTCTGAATTCGCCCCAAGACGAACGAAAATTTTGAACACAGAACATAAAATACTAAACACCAGGGTGGAAAAATGAAAATTATCGAAGATGCATTGAAAAGAGGCGCCAAATCGTTGTCTGAATATGAATCAAAGCTTCTGCTGGCCGAATACGGGATTCCAATCACCGGCGAAGCTGTGGTCACCACCGAGGCCGATGCCGTTGCAAAGGCAGCTCAGATAGGCTATCCCGTGGTTCTCAAGGGATCGGGCGAAACGCTCAGTCATAAGACGGAGATGAACCTGATCGCTTTGAACCTGAGAGACGACAATGAGGTGCGCAGTGCGTTCAGGGAATTGACTTCAAGCACCAGGGCGGAAGTAAAGGAAGTTTTGGTCCAACAAATGGTGAAGGGGGATCGAGAGCTTCTGGTCGGCATGAACCGGGATATCCAGTTCGGACCCTGCGTCATGTTCGGCCTGGGCGGAATATTTACCGAAATCCTGGAGGATGTCGCATTTCGAGTTGCTCCCCTGAGCCGTTTCGATGCCATGGATATGATGAACGATATCAGAGGCAAGAAAATACTCGATGCTTTCCGGGGAAAACCGGCGGTGGATCGCGAAAAACTGGCGGATATCCTGCAGGCAATCGGCCAGATCGGCCTGGACCACGAGCAGATTGCTGAAATAGACATCAACCCCCTAAAGCTGCTGGATGGAAAACCGTTAGCCGTAGACGCCCTCGTCGTGCTTAAGTAAGCAGAAGGGAAATTGAAGAAGAGACGCCACATGTTCGCCGAAGCAGCCCGAAAATACAATTTTGAAACCGGCATATACCGGCCACCCAGCGAAGGCGGAAGTTATTCACTCCTTATAAGGGTTAGCCGCAACTGCCCCTGGAACAGATGCACATTTTGCAGCATGTACAAGCAGGAAAAATTTTCACTAAGAACCCCCGATGAAGTCAAGGGTGATATCGACGCTATTGCTGCTATCTGCAAGGGGTTGAAAACCATTTCCCGGGAACTCGGGTTGGGTGGGGAGATAAACCGAGATGTGGCCATTGCGATGATTGAAAGAGACCCTGTCCTCAACACCAGCCAGGGGTTTATAATGATTTATAACTGGCTCATTTCCGGTGCGAAAACAGCCTTTTTGCAGGATGCCAACAGCCTGATCATAAAAACCGACCAACTCGTCGAAATTTTGAAGCATTTGAGGAAAACATTTCCAACTCTGAATCGGGTCACATCCTATGCCAGGTCCAAAACGCTTGCTCAAAAAAAAATCGAAGAATTGAAGGCCATCAACAGGGCAGGGCTGGACAGGTTGCACGTCGGATTGGAAACCGGAGATGATATCCTGCTAAAAAAGATCAAGAAAGGCGTCACCAGCGAAGGGCACATCAAGGGCGGCAAAAAAGCTGTGGAAGCCGGCTTTCAGCTTTCCGAATACTGGATGCCGGGTTTAGGTGGCCGAAAAATGTGGAAAGCCCACGCAAAAAATACCGCCCGCGTGCTCAACGAGATCAATCCGCACTATATCCGCTCCAGACCTTTTTTCCCGTCACCGGGCACACCGTTGTTTGAAGAACACCAGGCCGGTGAATTTCAGCCATTATCGCCCCGTGAGCAGATGATCGAGCTGAAGGCAATGGTTGAAGAACTGGACTTTACCGCCAGGGTCTGTTTCGACCACGCCGGAAATCATTGGAGCGGCAAAAACGGCGGTTATTTATTCAGCCAGAGCTATGAGGGATATAAATTCCCGGAGCAGAAGCCAGAGGTCTTGCAGCTGATTGAAGAGGGCATCAAAGTACAGAAAAATATGAATTCCAGCCCTGATTTTCGGGTGCTTCTTTAAACTTCCTAAAAAATTACTGGTCAAAACGGCCAGCACGTTCTCCATAATAGGTTTTTTTAAATGTGCTGGCTAAATCCATTCCATAAACCTTTCTTTTGTCGGTTCGGCCTTTTTTATATGTTTGCAAAAAAACAAGCGGTCGCGGAGAAAAAAACCCTAAAGGTCACCTTGATGTTCTTACATACTGATAAAAAAGCTCTATTGTATTTTCATCAACTATTTTTACATTAGCGATGTCGGCCGCGCGATGGACCAAATAACCAAACATGACATCATTCTGCCCTAAAATTTCCCTG
>Ga0209536_100002042_pt1 | contig 32972 bp, 31 predicted proteins | sample DeeMarSeWOR28_12_FD_187461 | JGI IMG/M metagenome (GOLD analysis project Ga0209536, IMG submission 187461) | Marine sediment microbial communities from White Oak River estuary, North Carolina - WOR-2-8_12 (SPAdes) (version 2) | ecosystem: Environmental > Aquatic > Marine > Intertidal zone >... | reverse complement strand
GTTGGACCTTATTTTCCGGGCCTTTTGTGAACCGCATCTGGATAATATTATTACGATGCCACCTACATATGGAATGTACAAAGTCCTGGCCGGTATTAATGCCATAGAAAATAGAGAGGTTTTGCTGACAAAAAATTTTGAGCTGAATGTTGAAAATATATTGGGATCCATAAATTCTAAAACTAAAGCTATCTTTTTGTGCTCGCCCAATAACCCTACCGGTAATAGCTTTTCCGAAAAGCATATAGAATATCTTCTGAATAATTTTCATGGTTTACTGGTCGTTGATGAAGCTTATATTGATTTTGCTAACCAGAGTAGTTGGCTCAGCAAACTTGGACAATTTCCTAACCTTATAGTAACCAGGACGTTTTCCAAAGCGTATGGAATGGCGGGTTTGCGCTTGGGGGTATGTTATGGGTCTGTAGAGGTGATAGCGATCTTAAACAGAATTAAACCGCCTTACAATGTAAATGAGCTTTCACAGCAAAAGGCATTTCAAATGATTCAGAACACAGATGTAATCGAAAAACAGGTTGCTGAAATTTTGACAGAAAGGGATTTGATGGTGCAACAATTGGAGAAAATCAATTTTATTAAAGAAATATATCCTACAGATGCAAATTTCATTTTGGTAAAAGTAGATGATGCAGATAAAAGGTATGGTGAAATCTTAAAATCAGGGGTAGTGGTTCGCAACAGATCCACACAACCCCTATGCAATAATACATTAAGGTTTACAGTAGGAACCCCTGTAGAGAATAGAAAATTATTAAATGTTTTAAACTCCTTATGATGGAAGTAAATAAGACCAAAAAGAAGGTATTATTCATAGATCGTGACGGCACGCTAATTGTAGAGCCGCCTGACGAACAAACAGACAGTTTAGAAAAAATAGTATTTTACCCGGACGTCTTTAGCTATCTAAGCAGAATAGCCAGGGAATTGGATTTTGAATTGGTCATGGTCACCAATCAGGATGGTCTTGGTTCAGAGACATTTCCCGAAACAACATTCTGGCCTGCGCATAATTTTATTATTAAATGCTTTGAAGGACAGGGGATAGTATTTTCAGAAATACACATAGATAAGACTTTTCCTCATGAAAATGCTGACACCAGAAAACCCGGCACAGGACTATTAAAAAAGTATTTCGGCAAGGAATATGACCTGGCAAACTCCTTTGTGATCGGGGATCGGTTAACCGACATGGAATTGGCAAAAAATTTGGGATCGAAAGGAATTTATATTAATACCAATACCTATTTGGGAACAAATGAGATTACGGTAGAAGAAGTGCAGCTTAAGGAAGCAATTGCACTGGAAACAGAAGAATGGGGGGCCATTTACGAATTCTTAAAGCTTGAGGACAGAGTCGCTGAAATTTCTAGAAAAACCAAAGAAACAGATATTCATATTCAATTGAATTTAGATGGCACGGGCATAAGCAATATTTCTACGGGTATTGCATTCTTTGATCATATGCTGGATCAACTGGCAAGACATGGCCAGATGAACCTCGATATAAGTGTCAGGGGCGATCTGGAAGTGGATGAACACCATACAATAGAAGATACCGCAATTGCTCTGGGAGAAGCTTTTCACAGGGCACTGGGCAATAAATTAGGAATGGAGCGGTATGGTTTTAGTCTGCCTATGGACGATTGTCTGGCTCAGGTAGCGCTTGACTTTGGTGGGCGCTCCTGGTTGGTCTGGGAAGCCCGGTTTAATCGTGAAATGATTGGTAAAATGCCTACGGAGATGTTTTATCATTTCTTTAAATCATTTTCAGACGGGGCAAAAGCCAATTTGAATATAAAAGCAGAAGGAACCAATGAACATCATAAGATAGAGGCTATTTTTAAGGCCTTTGCAAAAGCAATAAAAATGGCGGTAAAACGCGATGTAGACAAAATGGTATTACCAACTACGAAAGGAATACTCTGAAAAATATATAAAGAGTATTCTGATTAAAAAATGTAATAGAAGCAGTACATGAAATTGGTTATTGTGAATTATGGGGCAGGAAATATCCAGAGTATAAAGTTTGCATTCAAGCGCTTGGGTTACGAGGCCGTTTTAACTGATGATGCAGAAGAGATTAATACTGCAGACCGTGTTATATTTCCCGGGGTTGGAGAAGCAAGCAGCGCTATGAATAAATTAAAGGCAAGTGGTTTAGATAAGGTAATTCCGGCATTGCGGCAGCCTGTTTTGGGCATTTGTCTGGGTATGCAGCTAATGTGCCATAGTTCTGAGGAGGGCAATACATTGGGTTTAGGCATTTTTGATACCGATGTAATCAGATTTACCAAAAATGTAAAAGTTCCGCAAATTGGATGGAATCAAATAACAAATCTTAAATCTTCCTTATTCAGGGGTGTTGCCGAAAAAGATCATATTTACCTGGTGCACAGTTATTATGCCCCGATTTGCAAAGAAACCATTGCGGTTTCAGAATATGAAATGGCATACAGCAGTGCCTTACAGAAAGGTAATTTTTACGGGGTACAGTTTCATCCCGAAAAAAGCAGTAAAGTTGGAGAGCGAATATTAAAAAACTTTCTGGAGTTATCTTAGTATTTGGCATTTACCTAGAATATGGAAATAAAAAAAATAATTAGATGAGAGTAATCCCGGCTATTGATATTATTGGGGGTAAATGCGTAAGGCTTTCACAGGGAGATTATAATACCAAGAAAATATATAATGAACATCCCCTGGAAGTTGCCCTCGAATTTGAAGATCATGGAATTCAGCACATCCATTTGGTTGACCTGGATGGAGCCAAGGCTAAACATATTGTAAATTTTAAGGTTTTAGAAACCATTGCCACAAAAACCAATTTAAAAATTGATTTTGGAGGAGGATTGAAGTCCAATGAAGATTTGAAGATTGCCTTTGATTGCGGCGCCGGGCAAATAACAGGAGGCAGTATTGCCGTAAATGATCGTGATACCTTCCTGGGATGGATTGAAACCTATGGTTCGGAACGAATCATTCTTGGAGCAGATGTTAAAGATGAAAAAATAGCAATTACAGGGTGGCAGCAAGAATCTGATAAAAAATTGATTCCATTTGTCAAAGATTACCAGAGGAAAGGGATTCAATATGTTATATGTACGGATATTAAGAAGGATGGTATGCTTGGCGGACCTGCAATTGCCCTTTATAAGAGACTTCTTGCTGAAACAATGATCAATAAAACAATGGTAAGTATGAGCGGTGTTGAAGATGTAAAAACTTCTGGCATTAGTTTAATCGCCAGCGGTGGGATAGGACAATTCGAAGATTTACCTGCATTAAGAGAAATAGGATGCGAGGGGGCTATCATAGGCAAGGCTATCTATGAGAATAAGATTAGTTTAAAACAATTGGAAGAATTTATATTATCGGCATGAATAATATTAGAGAGAAATGGATGACAGAATTTTTAGAGAATTCTGTTTACAGATTAGATGAGAGTACACGAATGAATAAAATTAGTCTGAAGTCCATTGAAGAATCAAACATTTGGAGAAAACCAAATGAATCCTCTAATAGCATTGGGAACCAAATAATGCATATTTGTGGTAATATGAAACAATATATTATCGCATCTCTGGGAGGATTGAATGATCAGAGAAACAGGGATGCTGAATTTTCAATAACAAATGGATTTACAAGTGTTCAGCTTTTACAAAACCTGGAAGATACTGTTCATCAGGCAAAAAACGTGCTTAAAAGTTGCAGTAAAAGTCAGTTACTGAAAAAACGTGAGGTACAGGGATTTAATCTCTCCGGAATAGGAATTGTTATACACGCTGTAGAACACTACTCCTATCATACCGGTCAGATTGCATTTTGGACAAAGATGCTGGTTAATAAAGATTTAGGTTTTTATGACGGAAGAGATTTGAATATTAAAAACAAAAACTAGAAAATGCTTACGAAAAGAATAATTCCTTGTCTGGATATAAAGGACGGCCGCACGGTTAAAGGGGTTAATTTTGTTGATTTGCGAGATGCCGGGGACCCTGTGGAACTTGCAAAAATATATGCAGATGAAGGTGCAGATGAATTAGTGTTTCTGGATATTTCAGCTACCGAGGAAAGACGTAAGACCCTTGCCGATCTGGTTAAAAGAGTGGCGGAGAAAGTTAATATTCCTTTCACTGTTGGCGGAGGTATTTCTTCTGTGGAAGATGTTGATGTTTTGCTTCAAAATGGGGCAGACAAAGTCTCCATAAATTCTTCAGCAGTTAAAAACCCTGAATTAATCAATGAACTTGTAGCTAAATTTGGTTCTCAGTGCATAGTAGTGGCTATAGACGCAAAGCAAATTAATGGAGAATGGAGAGTGCATCTTGTAGGAGGTAAGGTTCCCACAGAAATAGAGCTGTTTCAATGGGCGCAGGAAGTTGAAGAAAGGGGCGCCGGAGAAATATTGTTTACTTCCATGGACCATGATGGTACTAAAAACGGATTTGCCAATGAAACATTGGCTAAACTTTCAACAGAACGGAACATTCCAATAATTGCATCGGGAGGTGCCGGCAACATGCAACATTTTGTGGATACTTTTATTGAAGGAAAGGCAGATGCAGCTCTGGCTGCAAGTGTATTTCATTTTAAAGAAATGGAAATAAAAGATCTCAAAAAGAAATTGCAAAATAATGGCATACCAGTGAGACTCTAATGAAATTTTATTTGACAGCAAAAGTAGTATACTATGAAAGTAGCATTTGATAAAAATAATGATGGCCTTGTACCGGCAATAATTCAGGACCCATCCACTAAAAATGTGTTAATGCTGGGCTACATGAATGAGGAAGCCCTTAATAGAACAATAGAAACCGGGAAAGTTACTTTCTATAGCAGAAGCAAAAAACGAATATGGCAAAAAGGGGAGGAGAGTGGAAACTTTCTTAACCTGGTTACTATTGAACTTGATTGTGACAATGATACACTTCTAATTTCTGCAAATCCTGAAGGACCTACCTGTCATAAAGGAAGCGATACCTGCTGGAATAAAAAAAATGTTCAAAATTTTGGATTTCTAACCCAACTTGAAGCCGTAATATCAGATCGAAAAGCAAATGGAAACAATGAATCTAGCTATGTCAGTTCTTTGTTTAAAGAAGGGATTAACAAAATAGCACAGAAAGTTGGTGAAGAAGCAGTAGAAACTGTTATTGAAGCAATGGATGACAATGAAAAATTGTTCCTTGAAGAAAGTGCCGACCTGCTTTTCCACTACCTGGTTTTATTGCAGGCCAAAGATCATCTTCTTGAGGATGTTGTCAATATTCTAAAAAGCAGGCATAAAATATAAGATTCTAAACCCTTAAGTTTTCTTAAATTTAATACGGCATTTTATTAAATGTATTATTTTTAGCTAATGGCTATGAAAACAGGAAAAGGCTTTCGATTTTTAAACTACGAAGCACCTCAGCTTACTCCTTTTGAAAAACTTTTTGAGATTTTTCAGGAGCTTATTACACATACTTCAGGAGATGTGGATGAGGCCCTGGATTGGTTGCGTGAACTGGATAAGGAGTATGAGCTCACAGATGAAAATTATACCATTGATGATTTTATTGAGGACCTGAAGGCAAAGGGATTCCTGAGGGAAGAATTGGAAGATGGTGATGGCAGCGAAGGAGATGGTGAACCGGGTAAAGCCAGTTTGTCCATTACTGCTAAAATGGAACGCATTATTCGACAGAGGGCTTTAGATCAGATTTTTGGGAAGCTCAAGAGAAGCGGTGCAGGAAATCATAAGACCGGCAAAGCGGGTCGGGGAGATGAGCATACCGGTGATTTCAGGGAGTATCGGTATGGAGACTCTTTAGAGCACATTTCTATGACGGAAAGTCTCAAAAATGCTCAAATTAATCATGGTATGGATGGTTTTTCGCTTACTGAGGATGATCTCGTAGTAGAAGATACCCATTATAAGGCTCAAATGAGTACAGTGCTGATGATAGACATTAGCCATTCTATGATTTTATATGGAGAGGATCGTATTACTCCAGCCAAAAAAGTTGCCATGGCCCTTGCTGAGCTAATTACGACACGTTATCCCAAAGATACGCTGGACATATTGGTTTTTGGCAATGATGCATGGCCCATTCCTATAAAGGAGCTTCCCTACCTAAAAGTAGGGCCATATCATACCAATACCGTTGCCGGATTGCAGCTGGCTATGGATATGTTGAGGAGAAAAAGAAATACAAATAAACAAATCTTTATGATTACGGATGGCAAGCCCAGTTGTCTGAGATTGCCGGACGGAACATATTATAAAAATAGTGTTGGACTAGACGATTTTATAGTCGAAAAATGCTACAACACCGCAAGGCAGGCCAGAAGATTGCATATCCCTATCACAACTTTTATGATTGCACAGGATCCTTATTTAAGACAATTTATAAGGCATTTTACAGAAGCCAATAATGGAAAAGCTTTTTTTACGGGTCTGGAAGATTTAGGGGAAATGATTTTCGAAGATTATGAACAAAACCGAAGAAAAAGATTAAAGTAAAACTTTAATATAAATTCATAAAATATTGCTATAAAGATAATTAATTACATATGAAAATGGATTATAAAAAAATATCCACAATAGGAGAACTCAAAAAGTCAGCTTATAAAAGCAAGGGGATAAAGGATGAATTAAGATGGAATTTACGAGATAAAATCAGCAAAGGAGAAGAGACTTTTCACGGCATATGGGGATATGAAGAATCGGTAATTCCTGAGTTGGAAAGAGCTATTTTATCGCGCCATAATATTAATTTACTGGGTCTCAGGGGTCAGGCCAAAACCCGATTGGCCAGGTTGATGGTTAATCTTCTGGATGAATACATTCCTGTGGTAGAAGGTTCGGAGATCAACGACGATCCTCTTAATCCTATTTCCAGGTACAGCAGGGAACTTATCAGGGAGAAGGGTGATAAAACACCGATTACATGGCTCCACAGAGAAGAACGTTTTTATGAAAAACTTGCCACCCCGGACGTTACGGTTGCAGATTTAATTGGCGATGTAGATCCGATTAAGGCCGCCAACCTGAAACTTTCTTACGCAGATGACAGGGTTATTCATTTTGGAATGATTCCACGTTCTAACCGATGCATTTTTGTCATCAATGAACTTCCGGATCTTCAATCGAGGATCCAGGTATCCTTATTTAATATTTTGCAGGAAGGAGATATTCAGATAAGAGGCTTTAAATTGAGATTGCCGTTGGATATTCAGTTTGTTTTCACGGCTAATCCTGAAGATTATACTAATAGAGGCAGTATAGTTACGCCTTTAAAAGACAGGATAGGATCTCAAATTCTAACCCATTATCCGGAAGAAATTGAAATTGCCAGAAAAATTACCGAACAGGAGGCTCAATTGGATGAGCGTCAGGAACAATCTGTTTATGTTCCTGACCTCGCGAAGGATTTACTTGAGCAAATTAGCTTTGAAGCGCGAAAAAGTGAATATGTAGATGCAAAAAGTGGTGTAAGTGCGCGTACTAGTATCACGGCCTTCGAAAACCTCTTGAGTACCGCCGAGAGAAGGGCGATCATCTCGGGAGATGAAAAAACCAGGGTAAGGCTTAGTGATTTTATGGCAGTCATTCCTGCGATAACGGGTAAAATCGAACTGGTATATGAAGGTGAACAGGAGGGAGGAGATAAAGTTGCACTAATACTTTTTGAAGATGCCATAAAAACCCTATTCTCCAATTACTTCCCAAAGATTGAGAAACTGGAACATAAAGATGCCGAAAGCCCTTATGACGATTTGATCAATTGGTTCTTTGAAAGCGAGGGATTTGATCTTATGGATAACGCAACCGATCCTGAATATGAAACTATGCTCAATAGTATTCCTGAACTAAATGCGCTAATCAATAAACATCAACCAAACATCTCTGAAGAGGATACATTTTTTCTTAAAGAATTTCTATTATGGGGCCTGGTTGCAAATAAAAAATTGAGTAAACGCAGATTTCAAAAAGGATATCAGTTTAAAGACCTATATGGTAGTTTTATAAGTAAATTATAAGCAACCAGATATAATAAAAGCCCTTTATTTAAAGGGCTTTTATATTTATAGCAATCCTTAACCCATTGCGGCATACTCCATTGTAAATAATGAGTATTACTCCATGGTCCTATCCGGAACTACATCGAGGGTCATAGTTCAGACCAATGAAATCATTACAGTAGCCGAAAAGATTATATTTTCCTTACAAAAATTCATCTAAAATAGTTAGCTAAATTACAATGGCCGGCAAGAATTCATGTTTGTTTGTAGTGCATCCAGGAAAATAATATTTGACATTGATTTAAGGGTTTTAAATAAAAAGACCCTGGAAACTCAGCCAGGGTCTTTTGCATTGCCATAACATAATAGAATATTATTATTGCCACGAATCAATATTCTCATTGATGTTATCAAAGTTATACGGGCCTACCATGGACATTCTATGCTTAAATGTCAAAAGCGTGAGGAAAAGCAAGAAGAATTGCAAAAGAAAAATAAATGTACCAACGGGGATAAATGTGGCTGGCATAATATGATCCTGATATTCATGATAGCTTTGCAATATATAAGCTGTATCCATTATTTTAAAAATGTAGATAAGAAAAATTCCATACATGGCATATTCCAAATTGCGCATTTGCGGATCGGTATATTCCCGCTCTTTTACTTTAAACCACAATACGTAGAGGAAAATAAAATGTACAACAGCAAAAAATGGAAATATATAATTGTCAAATTTGAAAAAGTAAAATTTATTGGTATACAAGCCATAAAAGTTTAATACAATAAGGATGGCTAAAATCATAATGGACAGCACCATGCATATCTTCCAGTTGAAAAAATTTAAAATTGCCTTCATAAAAAGTGCGTTGTAAGGCTTTGGGGAACCTCGTTGCAACTTTTAACGCAGGTCAATATTCTTTATTTGAAAATATTCGATGAAGCGCAAACAATGTTGAGTAACCTCAAAAACTTGTTGCGAAAAGCTTTTGAATCCCGGTTTAGTATGTACATTATTTAAAACTATAAATTCGGTATAAAAAAAAGCACATATTTTAAATATGTGCTTTTAAGAAGGGTTGAATTTCTTTCTAGGAGATCCAATTTCGTTTCTCGGCTATCCGAGCAAACTGCACCAGGGCTATCCCAATAATTATAACGATTAATGGAGTAACGATTCCCTGTACCTGTCCGTAAACCTCGGCAGCATTTGTCATGAAAAATGAATGTGCCATTTGGGCCAGTATACCGATTAGGGATAGAATTAAAACAGGCTTAGCCCATTTTTTTCTGAGCAAAAGGGCCAAACACCCCAGAAGCCCTCCCCATACAGCTATAGCAAATGCAGCGGTAACCCAGGCCGGGGTACTTTCCATTAAAGCCAGTTGTTCTGCCGTATATTCTGATTTCATATCATCCGTCATAAAAGCCTGACCTAGATACGCCATAACTCCCATAAGGTTCCATAATAATGCAATAATGCTCACTATCCAAAACCACATTGGTGGTTTTGTGGTTGATTTTTCAGTCATTTTGTTTCAGTTTAGGTTGGTTTATAGTATACAAAATACAAAAAAATGTAAATTTCATTTGATTTATATCATGAATTTCATGGAGAAATAGTTTCTTAATACTAAAACTGAATGGGCATTGATTCCGAGAAATGAACGCAAGGCTTTAGAAATTCTTATGGTTATATTATTCATTTATTTATCTTAACTCTCATGAAAAGACGCTATTATTATTTAATAAGAGTTCAATTCCTGGGATTTAGATATAGTGGATGGCAAAGGCAGCCCGGACAGAGAACTATTGAAGGAATGCTTTTAAAAACACTTAAATACCTTTTACCAACACAGAAATTCAAAATACTGGGTGCCGGGAGGACGGATGCAAAAGTATCTGCACTCGATGCTGCATTTGAATTAATTATGGAAGAATCTCCTATTACGGACATACCGGACTTCATAAATACCTTTAATAACAACTTACCATCTGATATTAAAATACTTAAATTAGATAATATAGATGAAAACTTTAATATAATTAAGGATAGTAAATCTAAGGAATATCGCTATTTGTTTTCATTCGGACAGAAGAACCACCCTTTTTGTGCTCCTTTTATGGCGAATATTTTGGAGGATCTGGATATAGACATTATGACTAAGGCTGCAGCTCTTTTTGTGGGCACGCACAATTTTAAATCATACACTGCCAAACACGGGGGGAATAAAAAGGTAATCAGAACAATAACTTCCTGCTCAATTATAAAAAATACTGAAATTAGTGCCAGTTTTTTTCCAAAGCAAAGTTATGTGCTTGGAATTTGCGGGAAAGGTTTTATGCGCTACCAGGTTCGGATGGTAATGGGGGCCTTAATCCTGTTAGGACGAGGAATGCTAAGCGCGGAGGAAATACAATTATCGCTTGCAGGTGATACGGATATTACAATACCGTATATAGCACCTGGTTCAGGGCTGATATTGAGCAAACTCGAGTTTGAATAAACCCTTAATCTGGAAATTTTTGTACATTGAAAAAAATGCAGTCAAATGCCAAATTGGGTATATGTTATTTTTTTATTAATTCTGGTTTATGCAGTAATCAGCATTCTGCTTTATTTTCTGCAGGATTATCTTATGTTCAAACCGGAAAAACTCCCAAAGGACTTTCTATTTCAATACGAGCACCAGGAAATTGAGGAATATAATGTTGAAACAAGGGATGGTGCGGTACTAAATGGACTTAGGTTCAAAGCAGAACAACCTAAAGGGATTGTTTTCTATCTAAAGGGAAATTCCAAAAGCATAAAAGGCTGGGGGAAGTTTGCTGTTGATTTTACGAGACATGGATATGACGTTTTAATGGTTGACTACAGGGGCTTTGGTAAAAGTACAGGCAGGCGCACGCAAAAAGCCATTAAGCGCGATATGCAGGTTATCTATAATAAAATAAAGGAAAATGTAGACGAAAAATATATAATTCTTTACGGACGTTCATTAGGATCAGGATTCGCTGCCAAACTGGCTTCCATGAACAATCCGAGAATGTTGATACTGGATGCTCCTTATTACAGTTTGAGTAAGGTAGCTAAAAAATATATTCCGTTCATGCCGCTTTCGCTATTATTAAAATTCCCTATGCCTACTTATAAGTGGTTACAATACGTAAATTGTCCAATCCATATAATTCATGGTACAGATGACAAGTTGATTCCCTATAGGACCAGTGTTAAATTATCTAAAATAAAGCCTTCTTTGACTACCTTATATACCGTAATTGGAGGGGGGCATAAGAATCTGAATACATTCGAATCTTACCACAAAATGTTAGGTGATATCATTACCAAAAGACCTGAAAAAGTTGATCTTAAGGGCTCAAGTATTCATGTAAAACACAATGCGAAGGTTTAAATGGTTAAATTAAAAAAAGCTGTTCTTTTCCTATTTTCTGCTTATCTTATGATTTCTGCTATGCTCTATTTACTCCAGGAAAAACTTATCTTTCTACCCTCGAAACTACCTGCAGATTACAGCTATTCCTTCACTCAGCCATTTGAAGAAATTTTCATAACTGCAGCTGATGGGGCAGTACTAAATGGCATCCATTTTAAACATGAACAACCGGAAGGGGTTATTGTCTATTTCCATGGAAATGCCGGTGATCTTGCCCGCTGGGGAGATATTGCACTTTTTTTTGTTGAAAAGAATTATGATGTAATCATCATGGATTACAGGACCTATGGAAAAAGTACCGGCAAGCTAAGTGAAGAAGCGCTATACAATGACGGTCAGCTTTTTTATGAATATGCATTAGAACATTATAATGAGTCAGAAATCACACTTTACGGTCGTTCGCTGGGTACCGGGATAGCTGCACGCGTGGCATCAGAAAACACACCCTTTCGATTGATCCTTGAAACTCCTTTTTATAGTCTTTTAGACTTGGGTAAAAGTCGTTTTCCGTATTTGCCTGTGCAATGGTTTTTAAAATACCCGTTTAAAACTCATGAGTATATTTCAGAAATTAGTTGTCCTATTGCATTTTTTCACGGCACGGAAGACACAGTAGTGCCCTATAATTCTGGTTTACGACTTTTTAATTCTGTTTCTGTCCATAAAAATTCATTTTTTACTATAAAGGGGGGGGAGCATAATAATTTGAATGAATTCCGTGACTATCGCGATGGAATTAAAGAAGTTTTATCCATGGATCACTCAAATAGATCTGAAGATAAGTAGCGGTCTCCACGATCACAAATAATAGAAACAATAAGTCCGCTTTTGAGACCCGAAGCTAGCTTCAAAGCAGCCACAGTTGCGCCACCACTGCTCATACCTGCAAAAATACCCTCTTCCCTGGCCAAACGTTTTGCCATAATTCTGGCTTCATCCTCACTTACTTCCATTATTCTGTCAACTTTTGATGGGTCAAAGATTTTTGGAAGGTATTCCTTAGGCCATTTTCTGATTCCCGGAATTTTGGATTCATCCTTTGGCTGGACTCCTACAATAGTTATGTTTTTACTTTTCTCTTTTAAATATGCAGAGGTGCCCATAATAGTTCCTGTCGTTCCCATGGACGATACAAAATGAGTGACTTTACCCTCAGTATCCTTCCATATTTCCGGTCCAGTGGTCTCGTAATGCGCTTTCCAGTTGTCATCGTTTGCAAATTGGTTGAGCATTAGATAGCCGCTGTCTTTTACTTTTTTCTCTGCGTAATCCCTGGCACCTTCAATACCTAATTCCTCGTCGGTCAAAGTAACCTTTGCCCCATAAGCACGCATGGTTTGTACTCGTTCCCTGGTTGAATTTTCGGGCATTACCAACTCAATATTCAACTTATACATACCGGCAATCATTGCCAGTGCAATACCCGTATTACCACTGGTTGCCTCAATTAATTTACTTCTCGCGCTAATTTCTCCACGCTCCATTCCACTTTTGATCATATTGAAAGCAGCCCTGTCTTTTACACTGCCACCGGGGTTGTGACCTTCCATTTTAAACATCAGGGTAACACCAGGGTTCGTATTTAAAGTTCTCGAAACCACAAGAGGCGTATTGCCTATCAGATCTAATATACTATGAGACATTCGGAAGGGTTTTTACTTTTATTTCCGCACTGTGAAATACCTTGGAATTAGGGGGTACTGAGGAGGTTACCCATGCGTTTCCACCTATTATTGAATTTTCACCTATAATCGTATCGCCTCCTAAAATTGTAGCATTTGCGTATATAGTTACGTTGTCCTCTATAGTGGGATGTCGCTTTGTTCTCTGCAAATCCTTAGCTACAAACAAAGCCCCTAATGTAACCCCCTGGTAGATTTTTACATTATTCTTAATAATCGCTGTTTCTCCAATAACTACTCCTGTGGCATGATCAATAAAAAATGATTCCCCGATATGAGCCCCTGGATTAATATCAACCCCGGTTTGCCTGTGGGCATATTCTGTCATTAGCCTTGGAACCATAGGAAATCCCGTTTTATATAATTCATGCGCAAGCCTATAGATGGCAATAGCATAAAAGCCGGGATAAGCCATATATACTTCCTCTATAGAAAGGGAGGCTGGGTCACAACTTGCTATTGCCTCCGCATCCATATTCAGTTTTTCAAGGACCACAGGCAGTCTTTCCAGGTAATTATTCCAGATTTTGGAACAAGGTTTCTCAACATTCCAGCAAGCAAGATTTATCAACTCATCAAATTGAAGCTCAAGTGTTTCTATATTCTCCTCAACTGGCGTTTCTATATCAAATAGGGTAAGAAACAGGAGGTTTGTAAAATCTTCTACATTGCGCTTAAGCCGATACCTTAAATTAGGTTGCTTTTTTTTTTCGTTTATTTTCTTTATGATTATTGATTTATCCATTCCGAATAGTTGAAGTTCAAAATTAACCAATATTTAAAAAGCATCTTGCTCTAATTGGTTAACTTTAGCATAAAATTTATACCACTTAGTCGCATGGAGAAGACCGTCATTACTAAAGAAACTTTGCGTTTTTTAGAAGAATTGAAAAGAAATAATAATCGGGAATGGTTTGAACAACACAAGCCTGAATTCAAATCTTTGGAAACCGGGGTAAAAGAATTTTATCATAGTCTGATGGATAAGATGAAAGAACATGATGAAATTGAAAAACTAAAAGTATTTCGAATATACAGGGATATAAGATTTTCCAAAGACAAAACCCCCTATAAACCTCATTTTGCAGGCTCCTTTTCAAGGGCTGGCGCAAAACTCAGGGGTGGCTACTATTTGCAGATTAAGCCGGGAGAATCATTCATAGCCGCAGGTTTCTGGGAACCTAACTCCCCAGATCTTTTACGTATCCGTAAAGAGTTAGAACAGGACGCTTCGGCTTTTCGGGAATTGATTAATAAGCCCTCCTTTAAGAAAACCTGGGGAGAATTGGTTGGTGAGGAAGTAAAAACTGCGCCTAAAGGATTTAACAAGGAGGATCCTAATATTGATTTGATCAGAAAGAAAGCTTTTATTTTTGTTCGAAAATTTGCAGATAAAGAGGTGTTGAGCGAGGCTTTTCTAGATGAAGTAAATTATTCCTTTAAGGAAATCAGACCCTATTTTGATTTGATGAGTGAAATTCTAACAACTAATCTTAACGGGGAATCCCTGCTAAACTAAAACAGAGGTTTCGAATGCTTGTACCTGGTCTTTTAAGCGTTCTACCACCATGCTCATCATTCGTTTATTTAGAGCTGATGAGTTCTGTATATAGGTCGTATATTCCTCAACCGTGAACTGCCCAATGACCATTCCCTTCAGCGCATTTCGAAATTTGATATCTTTTTGGATGGCATTTTCTATATAATCCAAACGTTTTTGAATGTTCAACTCATGAAAGGCATTCTTATGTTTGACAATATAATTCTTAAATGCCTCTATCAATAAGGGGTTCTGAAATTTGATTATTGGACGCAGCGTTTCATTCTGAAATTGCTCGTCTTTACTCATGTCAGGTGTAATTTTGGCATTTGGAATTTCCGGCCTGAGGCCCAATAGGTCAGCAGATCTTTGGTTCATCTGAAGAAGTTTCTATAAAATTAGATAAACCGTCAGCTATGCAAGACTTGACAAACAATTAGTTGTTAACCGCTTTATGAACAAATTAAAATAAAACCTTGTACTAAATAGTTCTAATAAAATCGTTTTCTAAGCTATTATAAAATATGTGTAATTTGGTCACCATCTAAAATCAATAACTGGCAACATGAAATTTGGTAAGGTAGACCATCCCGAACTTATTGATTTTACCCTTCCCCAGGATCACCCTGATCTTGAGGGTGTTTTAACTTCCGGAGTAAATAAAAATCCATTAAAATTATACGTAGGTTGCGCAAAGTGGAACAAACAAGAATTAAAGAATTTTTATCCCCGCGGGACCAGGGAAGAATTACCCTATTATAGCAGTCAATTTAATGGTATTGAACTAAATGCTACCTTCTACCGCATATTTCCAACAGAACAATATGCACACTGGTATGATTCTGTTCCGGATAAATTTAAGTTTTTCCCCAAGGTTGTTCAAAATGTAAGTCATCTAAGGCGCTTAAACGAGATGGCATACCCTGCACTGGACAACTTCCTTATGGCAACGGCCGGTTTTAAAGATAAATTGGGAACTGCATTTTTGCAAATGCACCCCAATTTCGGACCAAAAAACTGGGATAGGGTAGTGCGTTTAGTTGAGTATTGGCCCAAAGAATTTCCTCTGGCTTTGGAATTCAGGCATACGGCCTGGTTTAATGATATTACCGTTGCCAATGAATTATATTGTTTACTGGAAGAAAAGAATATTGCGAATGTTCTGGTAGATACCGCCGGAAGGAGGGATATTATGCATATGAGACTCACAAACAACGAGGCCTTTATTCGTTTTGTTGGTGCTAATCATGAAACAGATTACCAGCGTTTAGAAGAATGGGTAGAACGACTCTGGCAATGGCATACTTCAGGTCTGGATAACATCCATTTTTTTATCCACCAGAATATGGAAAAGGAATCACCTTTATTAGCTGTTTTCTTTATTAAGAAGATGAATGAAAAATTCGGGATTCAGCTAAATGTTCCAAAAACCTGTTATGCAAAAGTTAATTAATGCCTAACCAGGAATAAATTATCAGAAATGGAACAAGCTATACCCGAAAACTAAATAATTAGTAAATATGACTTAAATATAATTTATCAATTCCGGAATGTCAGCTTTCAAGGACTTGCAGTCATATTGCTTCTTAGTTTGAATATGGAATTTGTGAATACCCGCCTGTTTATTATATTCAGGCGGAGCCTTTTCTACGTAATTGGTAACTAAAGAAAAAAGAATGGCAACGAAATATTTGCTTATGGTTTGCATGATGTAAATTGTTTAGGTTACTTAAAACTAAATAATTCCATCAGGCTCCATGAAGCAATTAAGAAAAGTTTATTGTTAGCTTAACATTATTTATAATTCCTCCATAATTATTTGTTAAATCATTAGCTCAAATACGTCTTTTTATTAAAGGGGTAATCGCAATTTTTCTTAATTGGTCCTAATTATCAAGGGTAATGGCATACTCCTGCACCTCGTCCAGTACCCTAAGCAGATTCCCTCCCCATAGTTTTTCGATTTCAGCTTCGGAATATCCTCTTTTTACAAGTTCCAAGGTTACATTGAAGGTTTCAGAAGCATCGGACCATCCTTTTATGCCACCGCCTCCATCGAAGTCAGAGCTGATTCCTACATGGTCTATCCCTATCAAATTAACCATATAGTCAATATGATCTGCAAAATCCGATACGTCAACCTCAGGAGGGACATCACTTCTCTGAGCTAATAACACACGGACTGTGTTTTTCAATTTATTCAAGCCCGGAGATTTTTCTAAAAAAGAATCCATTTGTTTTACTGTAATGGTATCTAATTCAGATATAGTAAACCATTCTATTCCCAAAGAATCAGCTGCTTGCTTATATATTCCCTTAATATAATGTTCTCTGGCTTCATATTTAGGAATATTTAAATAAGCGTCCAGGGCTACAGTTTGAACCACTCCGCCATTTTCTTTAAGCAATTTCAGCTGCTCATCATCTAAATTTCTGCTATGATCACATAGTGCGCGTGCAGAAGAATGGGAAGCAATTACCGGGGCTTTAGACAAGGATAGAATTTGAATCATGGATTCCCTGGATATATGTGAAATATCAATCATTATTCCTAACCTATTTAACTCATAGACAGCTTTTTTACCAAGTTCACTTAAACCATTATGTAGCCATTCATCATCCTTTTCTCCCGTATGCGAATCACAAAACTGACTATGACCATTATGGGCAAGGGACACATACCTTGCGCCTAATTTATGATAGGTCTCCAATTTTTCCAGATTCTCACCAACCGGATAGGCGTTTTCTACCCCAATCATAGCTATTCGTTTACCGGTGTTAAATATGGTCCGCACTTCTCCTGAGGTTTTGGCCAGTTTAATTTCATCGGGTGCGAGGGTATCACATAAGCGGTGAATGGCATTAAACTTTGAAAGAGCATTTTCTTCTGCTTTGGCATAACCCTCCGGGTTCAAAGAATCCTGACCGGTATAAACAATAAACCATGCCACGTTTAAATCTCCGGATTTCATTTTCGGTAAATCAACCTGTGTCTCCAGTTCCTGTGTGTAATTAATACTATCCGTAAAATTTTGAACATCGATATCATCATGTGTGTCAATGGTGATCACATTTTTGTGGATTTCTCTCGCCTTGGCTTCAATGTTTGGATTTTCGGATACTTCAAATTCTTTACAGCAAATAACCGATAAAAGGCAAAAACAGCCGATAATATGTCGCATATGTAAGATTTTATACCTACAAATAAAGCATTTTGACAACATAAAACGACTCTTAGGTAACATTTAATTGCACATACATCATGGAAAGGGGATTTTTAAACATGATTAAGCGCTTAAATCAGGAAATCCTGAATCTTTTCATTAAACTGAATTTTTTGGGATTTCCAATTATTCAATTAACCCGCAAGACCCCTTGAAACCAGAAAACCTACTTTCCCAATTATCGGAATTGGAAACTACGCTCAATAATTTCTCATTTGAAGAATTAACCGCAGATGAAGCCAATCGACTTAAAAAATCTTTTGAAGCTTTTAAAACCCATCTTGAGAAAAGGATTTGGGGAGAAGATATTCCGCTTGATCAGGATTCAAATTCTGATTCGAGAAAAGAAAATGAACGTCTGCAAAACGCTCAGGAAATGCTCATCGCAACGGTAAGCCATGAGATACGCACTCCGCTTAGCGGCATTATTGGCTTTGCTGATCTTTTAAAAGAAAGTAGACTTACGGAGGACCAGAAATTTCAGGTAAACGCAATACAATCCGCCTCGAACTCACTTATGGATATTATCAACGAACTTTTGGAATATTCCAAACTTTCAGCAGGCCTGGAAAATTTTGAAATGTTGGATTTTAATTTTTTCAGCATCATACAGGATGTAGTTTATCTATGTAAAACTCTCATGCTTGGTAAGGATGTAAAACTCGAAGTTGATCTTGACAGGAATATTCCGGAGAACCTTATTGGCGACCCTTCCAAGCTATCACAGATTTTATTAAATCTGATCGGAAATTCTATAAAGTTTGTAGAAGAAGGTGAGATAATGCTAAAAATTAAAATACTCAAAGAAAATAAAGAAAATGTGGTATTGGATTTCATGGTAACGGATACCGGGATAGGAATCTCAAAAGAGGATTTGGAACATATTTTTGGTTCATTTAAGCAGGCTAATCAACAGACTTTTGCTAAATATGGTGGTACAGGCCTTGGTTTGAAGATTGTAAAGCAACTTATAGAAAAACTTGAAGGTGACATAAAAGTGGAAAGTTCACTGGGCGAAGGAACAACATTTAGATTCAAGATACCATATTCTAAAGGAGCATCTCGTGTCTTAAGCAAGAAGACGAAATCAAATGAAGTTTCTTCTGAAGAAGTAAAAGGAATGCGGATACTGGTATTTGAAGATAATCCTCTGAATCAAAGACTTATAGAACGCCGGCTGAATTCCTGGGGGTGCAAAACATATATCGCCGAAAATCCTATCTACGGGCTGAACCTCCTTGATACTACAGCTATCGACCTTGTATTAATGGATCTAAGAATGCCCATAATGAGCGGATTTGAAGTAACTGAAAAAATTCGGGAAAACGCCAAAAAAGAAATAGCTGAACTGCCCATAATAGCCCTTACGGCAGATTTTACAATAAATGATCTAAGCGAATGTGAAAATCATGGAATCAATGATTTTATCCTTAAACCGTTCAGCCCCGAAGAATTAATCTCAAAACTAATCAGAAACAGGAATGACTTGCAAACGAATTTTAAAATATGCAATACATCCGAAGATAAACTGATTGATGAAGCAGTAACTGTTTCAGCTGTTGACCTTAATGCCGTGTTAGAAGATTGCATGGGCGAGCTGGACTTGTTAGAGGAACTAATTGGGCTTTACAAAAGGAACGCCCTTGAATTTATTGGTACTGTTAAAATGAAACTGCAGGATGAAGATATGGATGGAGTTGCTTTCGCAGCCCACAAAATTAAAAGCGGTTTAAAAATGATGCAGACAATGGAGCTTTTTTCCATTGTGGAAGAACTCAATACTGCCGCAAAGACTACCAAAGATAAAAAGCATATGCTATTTCTCTTTAACAGATTTGTACGGGAATATCCTAATGTAGAGAAGCTGATCGATTCAGAATTAACAAGATTGAAGATAAAAAAGAAAGGGTAAGATGATGGCAAAAAAGAATCTATTGTTAGCGGAGGACGACGAATTGCTGGCCTCTTTATTGGATTATAGGCTGCAGAAAGGTGGTTATAATGTTCATTTGTCAATTGATGGCCGGGATGTAAAGGAATATCTGAAGACAGCTACCCCCGATATTATTGTCAGCGATATAATGATGCCTTATTTCTCCGGAATAGAACTTATCGATTATGTCAGAAATGAATTGGACTCGAAGATCCCGATAATCATAATTTCATCGGCGGGAAATGAAGAAAATGTTCTTAGTGCATTTGAATTGGGAGCAAATGACTTTATCTCCAAACCGGTAAGTCCCTCGGAACTTTTGGTAAGAGTAGGAAAGGAGTTAATTAAGCAATAATTTTTGAAAATAATCTCACAGTCATATCACAGCATTATGCTCATTGGTGCACCAAAGATCCCTACGGATCTTTTGTGGGATTTAACAATAGTGTTTTCCGGTCTTGGATTCCTCCTCTTCGTATTTGTTTTCATATTCAGAAACCGTCTTTCCAATAAAGCATTAAAAGTAGCCAGTCAAAAAAAGATTCTGGCACCCATGATAAGCAATTTCCTTTTTTATGAGACCGATGCTACTAAGGGTGAAAATTACGAATACATCAATTTAAAAGTTGAAATTCGTGAACTATTGAAAATACCCTTTAACAGGATGGTTTTAACCGAAATTTTATTAGATCTCCAAAAAGACCTTTCAGGAGATTCACGTACTCGGATTTTTAAACTTTACCAGGATCTTGAACTGCATTTGGATGCCTTTAAAAAATTAAGAAGCTGGCGCTGGGAATTGGTCTCCAAGGGAATACTTGAATTGACCCAAATGAAGGTATTGGCAGCTTACGGTTTCATAAAGAAGTTCATCAATGACAAAAGAGGTGTTGTACGGAAACAAGCCCAAATAGCAACGGTTACATTAAAACATGAAGGCATTTCCTATTTTTTGGATACAACCAGATATGGTATCTCAGAGTGGCAACAATTAAAGTTACTCGATGTATTAAAGAATTTTGATGATTTTACACCTCCGCGATTTAAAGCATGGTTAACTTCCGCGAACAGGGATGTAGTATTATTTGCGCTTCGTCTTATTAAGCATTACAACCAAACGGATGCAAACAAGGCACTCATAGAACTGCTAAAGCATAAAAATGACCAGATTAAATCCGAAGCCATACAATGCATAAAGGATTTTGGTGTCTTCGAAGCATTAAATATGCTGAAATCTGTGTTTGGAAAATGTAATGTGGATATTAAACTACAGATACTGGATGCTATTTCTTCCCTGGGAAAAGAAGAAGACTTAGAATTCCTTGAATCGATTAAAAGAAGAGAATCTAACTTCCTTGTAAAAAGTAAGGCCATAAGCTCGATCAATGTTATTAAACCAGACACCTATGTTCCAACTGAAGGAATTGATAATGATTTTACCACGAACAATTTCGAAAATTATAAGCAAGAAAGTTCTGCTCAATTACCAGAAACCATGAGAAATAAAGAGTTACAACAAGAAGACCGAATACCTGTTTCGGAAAAAAATGAAAATTCATCGAGTATACAGGACTATCTGAATCCGGAATTTGAGGACGAAATAATATTTGACCTCTGCTTTATGGAAGAGTTGGAGGATATCCTTTCAGATTATAAACAAGAGGATCAGGAGGCAGAGTATTTACCTCTAGACTTCCTGCCTGTGGTATCTGAAGAATATGAATTAAAGGCGGCTAAAGCTTCTAATTCTAATAAAAATTCTGGTATTAAAAGTAATGAAAAGCTGGAAGAGGAAAGTTTTAGAGTGGAATTGGAGGCAATTCTTGCTAATATCAGATCGCATGAGGATATTATTCCGGATGAAGATAAGGAAGATACAGAATTGGAATTTTTACCAATAGTAGTAGGCACTGATATGGAAGAAAACATGGAAGAAATGTCTGAACTTCATGAAGAAGATATCCTATCCCTTGAAGTTTTTAGTGAAGAAGTAGTCATTGATAATAAAGCTTCCCTTTTGCATAATAAATCACACGAAGTTGAATTGTTGCCAAAAGAGGAAATGGATAACTCTGAAATTTCTGACCAGAAATCGCCAGACCGGATGACAACTAAAACTGACGCTGAGGATTTTGATAGTAGTACATGCAGCAATAGTAATAATGACGCGCAATATAATGATGATGCAGCGGATAGTTGTGCTGATGTGGAACACCCGGATAACATAACTGAATTTAAGGGATTCAGCATTTTTCAGGAATTGTTTCGAACCTGTGATAGTGAGTCCAAACTCATCTTATTAGATGAAATATTAGCGGTAGGAGATGAAAAAGAAGTTCATTTCCTGAAAACACTTTTAAATGAGCCCGATAAAAAAGTACGAACTAAAGCGGAAATAATTTTGAACGAATTGCAGGCTCATTTAGCTCCTGAAATAGAAGTCCGGGAAACTTTAGATCATATCCAAACAAAGGAGTCAGGAGATGAAAATTGCCGTTTAGATGAGGTAAAACCGACGGCTTCTATAGAGATAAACAGTATTTCTAAAAGTACTCCAGAAGAAGAGGAAAATAGTTTGAAGTCCCTGGAGTTTTGTTTTCTGCATGATTTGGAAAGTGATGACAAAAGTAATCGCAACAACTTATTACAAGTGGATTTTGAACTCGAAGAGACATCTATAGAAGAGATTGAAGACAACCTAAAAATAAATAAGAACAAGTAAGGTGTGAGGAAGAGAAAGCATGGAGCGCTTTCAATAGAAATATCCTTTCATTTCAAAAAATAGTAAAAGAATTTTAATGGATAGTGGATTTTTAAACATATTGATTTCATATTTAAACATTGTATTTCTTGTGTTTACGGTGGTACTTTTCATCATGTTTAGTATCATGGGGTATCTATCTACAAAAAATTCTATCCACTACAAGCGTAAAAACAGCTTTGTGGATCTTTCTAAGGTTATGGCTTCACCCTTGGCACCCGGTATTACCATTATTGCTCCAGCCTATAATGAAGGGTTGACCATTGTAGAAAACATTCGGTCGTTACTTTCCCTGCAATACGTTAATTATGAAGTCATGGTAGTTAACGATGGAAGTAAGGATGACACTTTGCAAAAAATGATAGATGCCTATGATCTGGAAAAAGCAGATCATCTTATAGATCCTAAATGGAGATCAAAACCTATCCGGGGCGTCTATAAATCGAGGCAACGTTCCTTTTCTAAGCTAATTGTCGTTGATAAAGAAAACGGTGGTAAATCAGATGCCTTAAATACCGGCATATTGCTTTCAGAGAATAAATATGTTGGTTGTATAGATGTGGATTGCCTTTTGCAACCTGATGCCCTGTTACATGTGGTGAAATCTTTTTATCAGAGAACTCAAAAAAGAGTAATAGCTGTTGGTGGTGTAATTCGTGTAGCTAATTCCAGCAAAATTTCCGGGGGAACACTAGAAGAGATAAGATTACCTAAAAATTGGCTGGCCAGATTCCAGTTATTGGAATATACCCGATCTTTTCTTTTGGGAAGGATGGCATGGGGTCGTATAGATAGTCTCCTTATTATTTCGGGGGCTTTCGGATTCTTCGACAGGGAAATTGCAATGGAAGTAGGCGGATACGACACGGATACCGTAGGTGAGGATATGGAAATTGTATTTAGAATGAGGCGTTATATGCATGATCGCAACCTGCCCTATACCGTTGAATATATCCCTGATCCCTTATGTTGGACAGAAGTTCCGGAAAGTGTATCTAACCTCGTAAATCAAAGGGATCGCTGGGCACGTGGCAACCTGGAAACGCTCTTTACGCACAAGGATATGTTCTTTAATCCTAAGTTTGGCCGTCTGGGAATGCTAAGTTATCCATATTGGTTTTTTTATGAATGGCTGGCACCAATTCTGGAATTCACAGGGTTTTTCTCCATTCTCCTATTCTATTATATGGGGATTCTGAATATAGACTTTTTTCTGGCTATCACCTTTACCGTTTATTCATTTTCAATAATGTTCTCGTTCTATGCGATTCTTTGGGACGTGTATTCCTATAATCAGTATACAAGGACAAAAGATATTTTAATTCTGATGCTTTGTGCAATAATTGAACCCCTGATATTTCATCCAATTGTGGTTTTGTCGTCTATAAGAGGAAATTATAAAAAATTATTTAAAGTAAACACCGGCTGGGGATTACAGGTACGGAAAGGTTTTGCTAAAACATAATTAAATGCGGCTCGTAAATATAACATCTGGTAATATCAGAAGAATGACTTTAAGAGACTTTATACGTCTTATAATGGCCTTTTTCTTATGTTTGGTGGTTTTATCACTTTATCAAAATATTCGCCTTTATATAGCAGGCGTTCTGGATGGGGTATTCACTAAAAGTCTTTTGCTTTTAATAGTCCATCATATAGGGTTCACGGCATTAACAGGGCTTTTTGCAGCATTCCTTTTTAATTATTTAGAAAGAAAGAAAGCTGGGCTGGGCTTTAGAGCCATTGCCATTCTTTTCTTATTTCTTTTATTCACTGAAGGCCTGTTAATAGAATTCTATATAAGCAACTACGAAATATTGGGTGCGGGTTTTCTTGAAGTATATAAGAGCAGAACATCTGTATCTGGACTGTTGCTCTCACTATTTCTTTTAATACCGGCACTTACCGGCTTGTTTTTCCTGTTTTTTAAAGTAACCGCCGCAGTCTACAGAACAATTAGCAGGATGTATCCGTTTACTATAATCCTATTTAGCCTGTTTCTGGCCACATTAACATCTGATAAAAAACCGGTAAACGAAAACAAAACGCAACATTTGGTATATAGTATCGCTGATGATGTATTTGATTTCAATAAATATGAGGGAAAAGAAGAATATCCCTTATTGCACAACTATGTTTCAGATAAAAGCCTTACTCCTTATTTTAATTTAAAAGATAAAAAACCCAACCTTGTTTTTATTATTGTAGAAGGACTGGGTTCAGATTTTGTAGGCGATAGATCCATTTATCGCGGATTTACTCCTTTTTTAGATTCCCTTCAGGAAAAATCATTGTACTGGAATAATTATTTAAGTAATGCCGGTGAAAGCCATGCTGCACTGCCATGCCTTTTAGGTTCTTTGCCATTTGGAGAAAATGGTTTTACGAATTCAAATGATTCTCCTGCCAGACAAACTATCTATGGAATCCTTAAAAAGAGTGGCTATACTACCTCTTTTAACTATGGGGGGAACAGTGCGATAAATCAAATAGACAAATTTCTGTATGAAGAAAGAGTGGATTTCATGCTTGACAGCAAAGGGTTTGGAAGCACCTATCTGAAACAAAAAGAAGATGGTGCAGGAATATCTCTGGGGTATCCGGATATGGAGCTTTTTAAAAGATGGCAGGTTGATGGCTTCAATACCAACAAGCCAAAGTTAGATGTCTTTTTTACTTTAAGTTCTAAAAAGCCATATCACATACCACAGGAAGAAGCTTATTTACAGAAAGTTGATAAAATTCTGTCTGAGGAAAAAATGGCAGCAAGGCCGCACAGGCTTGTAAAAAAGAATAAAGAGATTTTTTCCAGCGTGCTATATGCTGACAGTGCATTAAAATCATTTTTCTCTTCGTATGCCAAAAATGCAGATTATGCCAATACCATCTTTATAGTTACCGGTAGTCACAATCTTACAGATCTGCCAATGGATAATAACCTGGGAAGATATAGGGTCCCTTTACTTATCTATAGTCCATTATTAAAAAAGTCGGCTAAAATAAGTTCTTTGGCTTCACATTTAGATGTTGTTCCATCAATCCTGGGGCTATTAGAATCGCGATATGAAATGAATATACCTTCAGAGGTCGCCTGGCTTGGAAAAGGACTAATCCATAAAGAGGTATTCGATACAACAAAAAAAATCCCTCTTATGAGGCATAATAATAACATTCGGGATTTTATATATGGTAAACATTTTCTTTCTGGTGGCAACCTCTATAATCTTGATGGTTTATTGAAGCTAACAGATTCGGACCCGGCGCTGTTAAAACAGAAAGTAAGGGAGAATCATAAGTATTTTAAAGCGGTTAATAAATATGTCATGAACAATAACAAAATTATTCCGCCTTCACTAACCTTATTCGCGCAGCTTAAAAGTGAACCTTCCAAAGAAGAGATGGTCTGGATAAACAGTGTTTTTAATGGTATGGATTATGATAATGCCTACGATACAGCAAGAGAATTAGCCTTTAAGGGAGACACAAAGCGTGCTCTTCTTTTAAGTGGATATATTTTATCTCAGGTACCCGGTCATGCAGACACGGAAATACTAATGGGAAGAATTCACGGCTGGGAAGGGCGGTACGACATTGCAATTGATATCCTGGAAGGGGCTATTCAAAAGTACCCTGTTTATGCAGATGGCTATTCTGCTTTGTTAGATGTCTTTTTCTGGTCAGATAATGACCAGCGTGCTTTATCTCTTCAACGTATCATAGAAAAGAATAATATAAAGAGTGAAGACATAGAAACTAAAATTAAACGGGTACAGAGCAAAATTGAGGAAACAAAAAGATTAGAAACGGCAAATAAAGTTTAAAAGGCAATTGTTAAACCATCTTTAATTCCAAACAGGAACCAATGTATTATCGAAACTTAGCTTTAGGTTTGTTTATGGTGTTTTTCCTTCAAAAAGGAACGACGCAGGAATTAGCATACCATGGTAATCCGGACAGGTCGTTTTTTACAGCACGGGATCTTGCTTTTGGAGGTCAACATAGCATCGCCAGAGATACTCTTCGCTTAATTCTTTCCAGGTACCCTGATTATACAGATGTCAGAAACCTGCTTGCCAAAACATACAGCTGGGATGGTAATCATACTGAGGCACGCAAACACTTTAATAAAATAACTTCGGTAGAAAGACAGAACAAAGAAGTATGGACAGCAGCAATCAACAATGAAATTTATGCAGAAAATTATTCAATTGCCCTTGGCCTGGCCAATAAATCACTAACCTATTTAAAAACCGATCCGGATTTACAAGCTTTGCGTACTGAAATAGTAAAGGAGATTTACAAGAGACAAAATTCTTCGGATACTGGAGAAGCAAAAGAATCAAAAGAAACAGAAGCTAAATCCTTTAAAAACAGGATAGGGATCATAAATTCTGTAGATGTATTTGATATCGTATACGACCCAATGATATATTCAAGTGCGGAGTATATGCGTGAAACCGGGATTGGCAAGGTAATTCCAAGAATAAATTTCAGCAACCGTTTTAATACTAATGGATTACAATATGAAATGGATTTCTACCCAAAAATTTCAAAAAAGTTTTATGCCTATACGAATTATGGGTACTCAAATTCTGAGATTTTTCCGAACCATAGAGCAGCGGCAGAGCTATATGCAAATTTGCCTAAGGCAGTCGAAGTCTCCGGGGGAGTCCGCTATTTGGATTTTGTAACCAGCCGGGCTTTAATTTATACTGGTTCCGCCGGGCTATATAGTGGGAATTATTACTATTCATTAAGGCCATATATAACTCCCAGGGTTGATGGACCTATTGGAATTTCAGGGAGCCTGTTGGCCCGGAAGTATTTTCAGGATCGCGAGAATTATTTCGGGATAAATTTAATTTTGGGCTATTCTCCTGAAATTAAGCAACTTATATCGGCTAGTGATATAATTATTGCGGAGACTTTGCTCTTCGTCGATTCTCAGCAACTTCTTTTTGAATACCAGTTTACGGCCAAAAGTGTAACGAACAGTTACAGGGCAAGCCTTGGTGTTACAAGACAGGAACTGGTCTTCGAACCTGGAAAATACTTTTTGGCTATTACTGCAGGATTCAGGTACCATACGAAGTTCTGATCCTTCGCCTGACATATATAAATTGTTAGTTTACAACAAAAAAAGCCGACTTCACCACATTTAATTTGGCACACAACTTAGATTATTTATGTTTACTATATGATTATTGATACCCAAATCTCAATAATTTAAACCCAAACTTATCATGTTATACGACACCTACGGGGAGGAGTATTTAAATTTCCTCCAAGATTTGAATGAAATTTTAAGTTTAAACGAATTAGCCGAATTGGACTATTTATAGACCACTCGGCTATTTCAATTTTTAAAAATCAAATATTATGGCAAACCAACATCAGGACAACACCGCGTATTTGAATTTCATTGAAGATCTTAATGAAATTCTTATGGATTACAACATCCACAAACTAAGCTGTTCTTAAGAACTTATAGTCTTATAGTATAGATTGTTAATAAAAGCCCGGGAATTCCCGGGCTTTTTAAATTTAACCCAAATATGTTTTAAGAAGCTTGCTACGAGAATTATGGCGTAATTTTCGAATTGCCTTTTCCCGGATTTGCCTGACACGTTCTCTGGTAAGATCAAAGGTTTGTCCGATCTCTGCAAGAGTCATAGACTGTTGATCGCCAATGCCATAATAAAGTTTAACAACATCGGCTTCCCGTGGAGACAAAGTTTCTAATGCCCTGTTAATTTCTGTATTGAGCGATTGCTGCATCAGGTCCTTATCCGGTCTTGGAGATTCACCAGATCGCATAACATCATATAAATTAGAATCTTCACCTTCTTTTAGGGGTGCATCCATAGAAACATGCCTGCCGGAATTTTTAATGGACTGTTTTACTTCACTTACACTCATTTCCAATTCCTTGGCAATTTCTTCAGCAGAAGGGGGCCTCTGATGGGCTTGTTCCAAATAAGAGAAGGTTTTCTTTATCTTATTTATAGATCCTATTTTGTTTAAAGGCAATCTAACTACTCTGGATTGCTCTGCTAACGCCTGTAAAATAGATTGCCGAATCCACCAAACCGCATAGGAAATAAACTTAAATCCTCTGGTTTCATCAAATCTTTTGGCCGCCTTTACAAGGCCTACATTACCTTCATTGATTAAATCGGGAAGTTTTAAACCCTGGTTTTGATATTGTTTTGCCACGGAAACCACAAATCTCAAATTTGCGTTTGTTAATTTTTCCAGAGCGGCCTGGTCGCCGTTCCTAATCTTTTGTGCTAATTCCACTTCTTCATTTGCCGTAATTAGCTCTATTTTGCTGATATCCTGCAGGTATTTATCTAATGATTTTGATTCTCTGTTGGTTACCTGCTTGATAATCTTAAGTTGCCTCATATATATTGTCTGGATTATTAGTTTATAATTTCTCAGTATAATGTTTTATTCTGTCTTTTCCAAACTGATTCCACTATTGTTTTACATAAATTATGATAATTCTCTGCATCCGCTGAAGGCCTTATATTTATGCTATTTGATAACTTTTTAGGTTCAGATTATGTTTTGATTAAAGCTAACAATACTATCTTTATACTCATATAATGAGTAGACGGGCGCTTAAAAAGTATTTGACAGGTCTTAAAAAGGCAGAATTAGAAGAGCAAATGGTTGATCTATACGACCGTTTTCCTGCAGTTAAACAATACTATGATTTTGTTTTTAATCCCAGGGAAGATAAATGGGTTCAGGAAGCAAAAGTTAAAATATCCAATGAATATTTTCCTCTTAAAAGGAAAAAAGCACGAGCCAGGAGGTCAGTTGCTCAGAAATATATAAAGCAATTTATCAAACTAGGTATGGCGCCACATTTAATTGCAGATGTTATGCTATATAACCTGGAGGTAGCACAATCATTTTCGAAAGAGCGTAATGTACCCGATACATTCTATAAAAGCATGCTAAATTCATTTGCACAGTTAATACAACATGTTTCTTTACATGAAATGCTCCCCGAGTTTAAAGATCGAATAATAAAGGTATATAATGCTACACTGGAACAAAACTGGGAATATTCTGAAGGCTTTACAAGGGCATTGGATATAATTGATTAAATCTAAAAGGTTAAAAGCCCATCAGCATTTATAGTATTTTAGTAAAGTTAAAAATTCTAAAGAAAGATGGCCATAGTAGTAATAAGACAGGACAATAAACTAGATGCATGGAAAAAGGCATTAATTGCCAAAGCTTCTAATACGGCCATATATAGCTATTTGGAAGATCATCCAAAAGAAGAAATTACCATGGCCTGCGTTTGGAAACAGCCTCCGGAAGCTCTGAACCTATATCCAAATCTCAAATGTATTGCTTCATTTGGAGCGGGTGTCGATTTTATTTTCAAAGACCATTCCGTACCTAAACATATCCCCATTACCCGGGTTATAGATCCTGTACTGGCAAGTGACATGTCTGAATTTGTGTTAGCTTTAATACTTGGTTTTTTTAAAAATCTTACTACCTATAGGACGGACCAGTTACAGAAAATATGGTCGCCACAGGAGTATAAACGGATATCGGATGTGACTGTTGGAATTATGGGTATGGGAGCTTTGGGTGAGAAGCTGGCAGAAGACCTTATTAAAATCGGATTTAGGGTTGTTGGATGGGCAAAATCAAAAAAAATAATTCCCGGGGTAGATGTATACGCCGGTAATAGTCAAAAAAACACATTTCTTTCCCTCAGTAATATACTTGTTTGCCTGTTACCACTAACCAAGGAAACAACAGGGATACTAAACCGTAAGTTATTTAGAGAGTTGCCAAAACAATCCTATGTTATTAATGTTGCAAGAGGGGGGCATCTGGTAGATGAAGACTTGTTGGAATATGTTAACAACGGACATCTTGCCGGAGCGGGATTAGATGTTTTTCACGAGGAGCCATTGCCTGTTGAACATCCCTTTTGGAATCACCCTAAAATACAGATTACGCCCCATGTTGCCAGTGTTTCGGATATTAATTCGGTAATTCCACAGTTATTGGAAAACTACAAAAGACTTGAAGAGGGTCTGCCATTAATGAATGAAGTCAGTCGTGAAAAGGAATATTGATTTGCAGTTTTCAGCTCTATAATTTCATTTAAGTACAAAAAACATATAATTTTGCAAAATTGGAGTAACGACAACTTCAGGATTAGTTTTCCTTAAATCTTTCAATGAAAAATAGCTTTTGCAGATACAAACAGATCAAATAGAAAAAAAACTTTACGATTACCAATTACAGGATCTGAATAATATATTTTCCTTCCTGGAAGAAGCCCCGGAAGACGTAAATCTTCTGTATCAGCTTCCTACCGGGGGCGGTAAAACAGTTGTCTTTTCTGAGATAGCCAGAAGATTTATTGCTAAAACTCAAAAAAAGGTAGTTGTTCTTACCCATAGGATAGAATTAAGTACTCAAACTTCAAGGATGTTAAATGGTTTTGGGGTTAAGAACATGATCATTAATAGTGAAGTAAAAGAGTTACGGGACCAAAATAATTTTATGTGCTTTGTAGCCATGGTTGAAACCCTGAACAACAGGTTGCAGGAGGAAATGATTGAGCTCAACAATGTTGGTTTGGTGATTATTGACGAAGCACATTATAATTCTTTCAGAAAGCTATTTAAGTACTTTGAAAAATCTATTATTTTAGGCGTAACTGCAACGCCATTGAGTTCCAACATAAAGCTTCCAATGAAGGACAACTACAGCAAGCTCATCGTTGGAGAGTCTATAGAATCGCTAATAAAAAAGAAGTTCCTCGCAAAGGCTAATATGTACAGTTACGACGTTAGCTTACGTTCCTTAAAACTGGGTATTAACGGAGATTACACCGTCAAATCTTCTGATGAATTATATGGGAATCAAAACATGCTTTCCAAATTGTTGGATGCCTACGAGGAAATAGCCAAAGGGACAAAAACGTTAATATTTAATAATGGGATTAGTACTTCCCGATACGTTTATGAAACTTTTAAAAAGGCGGGCTATCCCATCAAACATTTGGATAATAAAAACTCGGCTTCAGAAAGAAAACAAATTTTAGAATGGTTTAAAGAAACCAATGATGCCATTCTGACCTCGGTAAGTATTCTGACAACAGGATTTGACGAACCGACCGTAGAGACCATTATCTTAAACCGCGCTACAAGATCATTGACCCTGTATTTCCAAATGATTGGCAGAGGATCTCGTATTCTGGAAAATAAAACGGATTTTACTGTTGTCGATATGGGAAATAATGCATCTCGTTTTGGTATGTGGGATGCACCTATTGACTGGCAGGAAATATTTCATTTCCCTGACTTTTTCCTGGAAAATATTAAGAACGACGAAGATATTGAACGCGAATTTGTCTATGCGATGCCACCGGAACTCAAGGCGGAATTTGCTAATTCCACCCAAATTGATTTTGATGTTAAGGCCGAATATAAAAAAGTGTTTGCCCAGGGGCTTAAATCCAAAACAGTTCTTGAACGAAGCATAGAACAGCATGCACAGTTATGCGTCGAAAACAGTGAAGATGTTTTTGATGCCAGAATTCTGGCTAAAAAGCTCAAAGAAGAAATTTCATACAGGGTGCGGCAATATTCTTATTGTATTATGAATAATACAAAGAATTATAAAGAATGGCTCGAGGAGGATTATGAACGAAAATTGCGCTTAAGGATATCTCAAAAATTTGCATCGAGGATGTAAGTGTTGGGGAAGAAAATGGCGATGCCTCCAAACAGTCTCTAAGGGTTTAATTTAGACAATGTGAGGTATTCCTTGCTTAACTCCATTTTAAAATACAATGAATTCCAAAAGAGTATTGATTCTTGGTTTAAACTGGCCGGAACCTGATGCAACGGCAGCAGGAACCAGAATGATGCAGCTAATTCATTGGTTTTTAGAAAAAAACTTTCAAATTACCTTTGCCAGTACGGCTGCTTTTAGCAGTTATTCCATAGACCTGACAACTCTGGGAATTGATCAGCAGCACATAAAGCTAAACCATATTAGTTTTGATGAGTTTGCCCGGAAATTAAACCCGTCTGTTGTGGTTTTCGACCGTTTTATAACAGAAGAACAATTTGGCTGGAGAGTCGCAGAAGAACTACCTGAAGCCATACGCATACTGGACACGGAAGATCTTCATTCGCTTAGAGCCTGTAGAGAAATGGCGCTCTCGGATAAAAAAATATTCAATAGTACCGATTGGCTAAGTGCAGATATTACAAAAAGAGAACTGGCAAGTATTTTGAGATCGGATTTATCGCTGATAATTTCTGATTTTGAGCTTAAACTGCTAGCTGAAA
>Ga0209536_100002038_pt1 | contig 33007 bp, 28 predicted proteins | sample DeeMarSeWOR28_12_FD_187461 | JGI IMG/M metagenome (GOLD analysis project Ga0209536, IMG submission 187461) | Marine sediment microbial communities from White Oak River estuary, North Carolina - WOR-2-8_12 (SPAdes) (version 2) | ecosystem: Environmental > Aquatic > Marine > Intertidal zone >... | reverse complement strand
CATGATTGTCATGGACGAAAGGGATTGCGTGGTGGATGTCGGTCGCTATTTTCTGCGTTTTCTTGAAGAAGAGTCCTGCGGCAAATGCCTACCGTGCCGTCTGGGACTCACACGGATGCGGGAGATCCTGGATAATTTTTCTCGCGGACTGGGGACCGAAAATGACATCGAAGATCTCATCAGTCTGGCCCAAGCGGTTCAGGATGGTTCCTTGTGCGCGCTGGGTTCCAGCGCCCCCAATCCGGTTTTGACAACCATCCGGTATTTCAAAACAGAGTATATTGCCCATGTCCGGGACCAAAAATGCCCTGCCGGTGTCTGCAAGGATTTGATCACCTATGTCATTGATCCAGAGCTGTGCACCGGGTGCAGGAGCTGTGCCAGGCAATGCCCGAACAACTGCATAACCGGTGAGAAAAAGACAGTCCATGTGATCGATCCGAACCAGTGCATTCGCTGCGGGATCTGTATGGAAACGTGTAAAGTGGGCGCAATCAAGGTCAATTGAGAACCGGGCCCAAACAATCGGAAGGACACATTTACCATGATTGAATTTAACATCAACGATCGCAAGGTAAGGGCCGGCCAGGGTTGGACAATATTGGAAACGGCCCGGCATTATGGGCTCGACATACCCGCGCTGTGTTATCATGAGTCGGTTGCGCCCAGCGGAGCCTGCCGGCTCTGCATGGTAGAGCTCAGAGAAGGCAGCTGGTCCAGGCTCGTAGCCTCCTGTATTTATCCGGTACAACAAGGTATCAACGTCTACACCGAGACAGAGCGTGTTCAGAACATCCGGCGCTGGATTTTCGAAATGCTGCTGGCGGCCTGCCCTGCCAGTCAGGAGATCAAGGAGCTGGCGGCAAGATACGGTGTCGTATCGACACGATTTCCGATTCATGATCCGGACCAGACATGTATGGTCTGCGGGTTATGTTCGCGGGTGTGTGAAGAAGTGGTCGGGCTTTCAGCTATTTCCACCGTAGACCGTGGCGTGCATAAAAAAGTAAGCTCACCGTTTTTGCGGCCCACCGATATCTGTGTGGCCTGCGGCTGCTGTGTCAGCGTTTGTCCAACCGGTGCCATGCAGGCCATTTTTGATTCTGTGCGTGGTGAGCCTGTTATGCAACTGACGCAGTTGACGGCCTAAAACAAGGAGGCAGATTATGGACGCACAAGCAAACATCGGCGTTTTTCTGTGCCGCTGCGGCGACCACATTGCACCGCTGATAGATCTGGACGCTCTGCAAAAAGATATTCACAAGCAGGCGAATGTGGTTCATAGTGAAATCTGTCCCTTTCCCTGCCTTAAACCCGGACTGGAACACATCAACCAGATGGTGGTTAGGAAAGGATTAAACCGGATCATCATTGCCGGGTGTGAAGGTCGATTGATGCTCAAGAAATTCGAAAAGGAGCTGCATCTTCTCGATCTGCACAAAGGGCAAATCGATATGGTGAACCTCAGGGGGCATGTGGCGGCCGTATCAGCGCTCTCGCCGCCGGAAAATGCCGTAAAAGCTGCCAAACTGCTGAAAGCATCGATTGCCGAAATGCGGGTACTGGCGCCGTCGCCACAGATTCTCGCCAAAATCGACGGTCCCGTGATGGTCATCGGGGATGGCATCGCGGCATTTGCAGCGGCACGGGAATTATCACGCCACAACATCGAATTTTTCCTGGCAACAAACACCATTGAACCGGAAAAGGTCCTGCGCAAGATCCATCATACTTACCCGGGTGAGCGGCAATATTATAACCGGCTCGAGGGGATAATTAGAGAGGCTGTGGAAAGTCCGCTGGCCACCGTGCTTCCATTTGTTAAATTGGCAGGCCTTTCAGGTGTGACCGGTGACTACACCCTGACATTTGAAGCCGATTGGCGGGAATTGCCTCGCAAATACAGGGCAGCGGCTGTCATCGCCTGTCTGGATGCGGAGATGACCCCACCCGGACCGGAATTCGGCCACGATGGACAGCAGGTAATGATTCAGCCTGAGCTGGAAGAGCGGTTCTATCAAAATGGCATCCCCCCGGGGCGTACTGTTTTCTGGCTCAACGATTATGAGATCGAGCAGCCGGATTTTGCCCAGCTATCTGCCGTAGCCGCCTGGAATATGGCCCGCTATATCCGGGAGCACGCCTCTAAGTCCCAGGTGGTCATTTTGTATAACCAGAAACTGACCATTCCACTTTCGGCTGCAGACCGGGCCTTGAATAGAAAGCTGGGGATTTTGTGGATTCCATATGATAATGCTGTACGCCCCACGATTCAGGCTGGCTTTATAACGTTTTGTAATCTTGCCGATCACGTTGAGCACGAACTCGACTGGGATTATGTGGTCATGTCGCCGGTACGCGTTCTGGGCGGCGAGTCTTTGCGGGTTGCCAAAATACTCGGCCTGATCCACAGTGAAGGCCGTTTTATCACCGGGCATCATGCCAAGGTGCGACCGGAGATGATAGGGCGCGAGGAAACTTATCTTGCCGGAAGCGCCAGATACCCCTGCGATCTTCACGAGGCCCTCAATCAAGGACAGACCGCCGGGTTAAAAACTTACCAGATGATTAAAAAAGCGGCTGAGGGCAAGCTGTATGTTCCCCGGGTGATTTGCGTGGTAGATCCTGATAAATGCGTGGGCTGCGGCCAATGCCAGGAATTATGTGACTGCGGCGGTATCGGGGTGGAAGATGGCCCTGGTGGTGGCCTGCCGCGGGTGGTGGATCCAATGATCTGCACGGGCGGAGGGACCTGTGCGGCCGCCTGCCCGTACCATGCGTTGGTACTGCAAAATAACAGTAACGATCAGCGCGAAGCCAGGGTGGCAGCCTTATCCCGTCAGATGGCACAAGGTGAGGTCGTGGCAATCGGGTGCGTATGGGGCGGATTGCCGGCGGCCGATAATGCAGGTAAACTGGGGCTTACATATGACGCCAGGGTCCACATTTTAGGAGTGCCCTGTGTGGGCCAGATAGATCCCTGCGTTATGGCCCGGGCGTTTTTAGAAGGTGCTCCTGGCCTTATCCTGGTAGGTTGCATCCCAGGAGAGTGCCACCATTCATTTGGCGTGGACCATGCCTGGAGCCGGGTGAATGTAATGAAGAAACTTTTAACACTGGCTGGATTTAACCGACAGCGAATTGCCCTGGCCCATGCAGATCTAAATAAGCCGGCGGAGTTCGTGAAGACGGTGGAGAGTTTTACACAGATAATCGCCGGACTCGGATTGATTGAACGCAACCCGGCCAACCTGGAAAAGCTAGCGTCCATTTACGAATTGATTAAGTACAACACCCGGGTTCGGCACTTGCTGTCTGCGAGTCTGAGGCGGCCCTGGGAGGCGTCTTATCGGGGTGAACAGCGCCACGCGCTGGACTATGACCGGGATTTCAGTGCCGTTATTGAAGAAGAGTTTTTGCAGCAGCGCCTCCTGCGGTTGCTGGAAGGTGAGAGGCGGCCCCTGCGACTGCAAGAGCTGGCGGTGTCATTGAAGGAGGATGAAGTCCAGGTGGCCGACTGTTTGTGGAACCTGGTAACCGATGGCAGCATAAATCTGTCACATCAAAAAAGGGAGGCCTTCTACAGCCTCATTAATTAAGGGCCGGCGGAAGCGGTTTGAAGAATTGAGAGAACCGTTTCGAAAAATTTCTATTTCTGGGTTTGCGGCAAATTCTGTCAGTCGCTGTATGTGGACTTAACAGCCTGATATCAATATGGTTAATTAAAATTATAGATTTTGGCATATTTTATGCTCACGCAAGACTGTGGGAGGTGATTCCATAATCTCTCACAGTTTTTTTGTTGCCAACAACACCGGCTATTGGGGGATAGGGTATCCATTCGATGCATTAATTATTAAGGGGGAATCCGCAATGTATCACAGCATTTTAGTCCCATTGGACGGGTCCGAGATGGCCGAGTCCATCTTGAACCATGTGCAAGATTTGGCCCGTATGGATCAGGCCAAAGTGACGCTTCTGCAGGTCGAAGAAGCGCCGTTGATGCTGGGCCGTGATGAAGTGATCGATACAAATGCCTATAAAAAACATCTGAAAAAGAGAAAGAAGCGCGTCAAGTCCTATCTGTTGAATCTCGTGGAGAATCTGCGGGAAAGCGGTATCGAGGCGCACTATAAGATCGGGTATGGTCCCGTCATAAAATCGATTATGGATATCGCCGAAGAAGAAAAAGCCGATCTGATCGCCATGGCCACCCATGGATTTGTCGGCCTGTCGAGATCTATCTATGGAAGCGTCGCTGCCGGTCTCGTGCAGAGGGTCCATTGCCCCATCCTGATTACCCGCCGAAACGGAAACGATTAACGATTTTCCCGTGTTGACTGCTGGCGATTTTTTTCTTTTCTGGGGGGCTTCATACCCTGGCGTGATGTCAAACTGCGCTAGGGGTCGATAGACATCCGGCGGCGAACCAAACCCGACATGTTAGACCACCACCAAGAAAAAATTTTAGCGGCGCTGGCAAGACCAGATTTTTATCCCCATGCCGTCAAGGCTTTAAAACTGCATCAAACCCATATCTCCATCGTAGCCCTGACCGGCAGCTATGCTTACAAGGTTAAAAAGGCCGTTAACCTGGAATTTCTCGATTTCACCTCTCTTGCCAGACGAAAGTACTATTGCCGGCGGGAAGTAATCCTGAACAGGCGTGCGTCCGCAGGCGTCTATCTGGGGGTGGTTCCAATCACGTTCGACGGTGACCGCTATCACCTGGCCGGTGCCGGCAAGCCGGTTGAATACGCCGTTAAGATGCGGCAGCTTCCTGACAAGCTTGCGATGCTGCAGTTGTTGCGCCGTGGCAACCTGGACCGCAATGCCGTCGCCAAGCTGGCGCGGGTGCTGGCCCAGTTCCACCAGAGCGCATCCACCGATGGCGCTATTGACAGCATCGGCGGGTGGTCGACGATTAAAACCAATGTCGAAGAAAATTTTCGTCAAACCGAACCATTTGTGGGCGATTTTATCGACCTGCATATGTTTCAGATCATAAAAGCCGCCACCCGATCCTTTTTGATGAGACACAAACCCTTATTTGATCGTCGGGTTAAGCAGAAAAAAATTCGCGACTGTCACGGGGATCTTCGCACCGAACACATTTATTTTGCTGACGGAATACAGATTATCGACTGCATCGAATTTAATGACCGCTTCCGCTACTCGGATATAACTTCCGACCTGGCATTTTTAACCATGGACCTGGACTACGAAGATTACCCCCTTGTCGCCCAGGAGCTTTTATCAAACTACCTGCTTGACACCAAAGACGAAGAGTTGCTTCTTCTACTGGATTTTTACAAGTGCTATCGCGCCTGCATCAGGGCCAAGGTAAATTGTTTTTACCTTCAGGCCTGCAGAGCGGCGACCGGTCGCCGAAAAAAATTACTCGCGCAAACCCGGCGGTATTTGGATCTTGCCTACCGGTATGCGGTACAATTCACACGCCCCGGCATCTGGGTGGTCTGCGGTCTGCCGGCGGCCGGCAAAACCAGCCTTGCCGGAGCGCTGTCAAGAATTCTTGGCGTCAGGATATTGCATTCCGATGTCGTGCGCAAGCAGCTGTTCGGCCTGCCGCCTGATAGTCATCACGTTGTCCCGTTTGCGGAAGGCATCTATTCAGAGCAATCCACTGCTCTGGTTTACGGAAAGCTTTTGATGATGGCCCAGGAAGAGATAAAAAAGGGCGATTCGATCATTCTGGATGCCACCTTCGCCCGATGTCATCAACGGGATGAAGCCCTTCGCCTGGCAAGGGATTTGGACGCCAACATTGTTTTTGTGGAATGCACGGCGTCAGACAAAACCATCGCGCATCGTCTTTCCATCCGTGGCGCATCCCCCTCGGTTTCAGATGCAAGACGGCACCATTTAGGACAGATCAGAAAAAGATTCGAACCGTTTACCGATGTACCGGCCGAAATGCATATCGGTATCAACACGGAAATTTCGTTGCCAGAATGCTTACAGCAAATTCTTTCCCACGATTATGTCATGCTTGCGCACCAGGCAACCGCCGCGATGGAAAGCCGCGCGATTCAATGAGGAGCAAAGATGTTTAACAACGTATTGGCGGCGACCGACCTGCGGCCAAGATGCGACCCGGCGATTCAGACCGCCATAAGGATTGCCGAACAAAGTTACGGAGAAATATATATTCTGCACGTGCGGGCAGATCCATCTGCAACGTTACCGCTGCTTGGGGAAGATGACAGAACCGATCAAACAATGGCAGGTGCTGCAGATCACACCGCGCTGATCAAAAAGGATTTAGCCTCCAAGTGGAGCGACAGATGTAAATCCTGCCGTCAACATGACATTCAAATTGCCATCGGCACGGCCTGGGAGGAAATCATAAAGTGGGCCCAAAAAAAAAGACCGGGCTTAATTGTGCTGGGACCCCATGACGAAAAGGATAAACAGGCCGGTGATCAGGGCCCCAAAAGAGCTATCGGCAGCACCATCGAAGGGGTTGTCATGCGCGAGCCTTGCCCGGTAATGATTGTAAATCGGATGATGACGGACGAAAAATTAGAATTCAAAACAGTCGTCGTCGGGGTCGATTTTTCACGATCTTGTTCATATGCGCTAAGATTTGCCATTAAACTTGCGCGGGAAGGCCACTCCAATCTCTTTTTATTTCACATGTTGCCGATACCGCCTTCTGCTGAATATTCACAAGCAGACTATCAACGGGATCGTCGAATTGCGGCGCAAAAACTTAAAGCCCTGTGTCAGACGATACCGGCTGGAATCGATTTTCGGTCGAATGTAACGGGAGGGGCTTTTCCCCATTTGGAGATTTTAGGATATGCCCAAACAATAGCGGCTGATCTGATTGTGATGGGATCGCATACCAAGGAGAAAAATGGAAAGTGGTATGTGGGCAGCGCGGTGGAACGCGTCAGCAGCCGTGCCCATTGTCCCGTGGTTGTGGTGTCTGATCCGGTCGCTTTGTTGAATTAAGGCATTTCGAAATTTTGCGAATTAAGCTTCGAACATTTTCAATTTTATCAATTCGTTTCAACATTCCAGCCTGATAGCAGGGCTGTAAAAAATTGAATTTTAAAGCTATCCACATATCATCACCGGGTGGCATGCTTTATGCTAAAAAGTCCAGTAGACGCGCGTGGCCCCCTTTTAACGCCAGCGGAAAAACAACCACCACGGATACCTTACAGCTGCTGTGGATAAGCAATGCATAATGCTGCGCTTCTATATCCTTCAGGGAGACGTGAACATGCTAAGCCGGTTTATAAAAAAAATCGGATCATTATCCGCGCAAACCGTGGCCGACGAATGGTTATCGAGGCTGTATCACCGGTGGAAACGACGCTTCAATGGCCAACCCATATCGATGCCAGGTTATATTTATAAGGCGGCCAGAATTAGCGGAACAAGTGAATATGAGGTCTTCTGCAAAGCCGCCGAGAGCTGGCCGGTTTCCGATAGAAAAATCGAGCAGGATTTTAAAACATATCTGTTAGACCAGCATGTCCCCTATTATGTAGCAGATTTCATCAGGAAACATCAGAAATATCTGGACGAGCTGCACATTCCCTTATTTTAGCAACCATCCGGGGAGGGCAGGCCCTCAGAGAAAGGCCCTGATGATTTGTCCGGTATGGCCGGCTGTCGGTCAGATGGCGGTCGCGATTTGGTTTGGGGGCAAATAAACAATGGACGCTAATGTCGGCAAAAAAGAAAGTCTGGTAAGGATTGCACAGGGGGCGTATTTATCGCCGCCGGGATATTCCGGGGTAGACTTTTGGCATTCATCGGCAGCCTTCTGATATTGACGGCACGCATTGGCTGGTGTCCGCTCAGCAGGATGTTCGGCGTGTCAACTTGCAGGTACCCGGTTAAAATTAAGGGCCGATACCGGCGGTCAAATTCCCAATCGCAACGTCTAATCCTTTTCAGGAAGGGGGTGTGAGCGATGTATCAAAAAATTTTAGTCCCCCTGGATGGCTCCAATAGAGCCGAGAAGATATTGCCGCATGTGGAGGAGTTGGCTGCGCATTATCAGGCCACCGTTACGCTGCTTCAGATTATTCCACCTGCCGGCGACATTCTAACCGCGGGGGTGATTACCCCTTTACCCGACCAGCTGGACTCGGAAAAAAAGCTGGCTGAATCTTACCTCAACAGCATCAAGGCCGGATTACAGGCAAAACAAATTGAAACCCGGACACGTGTCGTCGTCTCCGGTCAAGTGGCGGATGCCATTGTCAAGATCGCCGATGAGGAAAAGATTAATCTGGTTGCCATGTCGAGTCATGGTCACAGTGGATTGTCCCGGGTATTTTATGGCAGTGTGGCCGCCGGTCTCCTGCATCAAATCGATCGGCCGCTGTTGATCATCAGATCCCGGAAGGTGAAATAGCCCTGTTCAGTCAGCGATCAGATGAGCTGCTTTTTGAACGCGGCGGCCGGCAAAATTCGCTTCAGCCTTGCAGTGCTTCCAAAAAGCAAGGGAGAAATATGCCCGCAGGCGATAGAAGCTGACCGCAGGGTCCGGGTCCGATGACGGCAGGGGGTGCCGATCGAGGCCGAGGGAAACGTCCTGACAAATCTTGGATCATTTCATTTTCACCGACAACCGGGCGGGTGTCGTCCGGCTGCTGAACCGCCAGAAGGCGCTTGGCCCCGATAAATTCCTTGGTAAAGCCGGTTGCACCGGCATCAAACGGCAGGGCAAAATGTCAGCAAATATATAAAAAGTTAAGCAGACCGCTGCATGAATAATCGCCAGCAAACCCGCGCAAACTCCCCGAAGCCTCAATTTAGATAGTTATTTATTTTTATTCAGGCGGAATGTACGGCTGACAACCGAAAGTAGAACAATTCCAAATTTGGCTTCGAAATTTTTCTATTTTGCGAGGCCAGCACCTGATCCTGATTCGATCGTCGATGCGATAATATTTTGAAATCACGGAACTTTAATTCATCATCCTTAAATGGCACGCAATATGCTTAGGAAAATAGAACGCTGCCCGATTACACCTGCGAGTATCAACCGGCGAACCAGCCCAAGCGAAGAAGGATTTGCCAGTCGCCTCGACGAAATCGGAAAGCGGCCGTTCATTTGGCAGAGCAGGGAAAAACGCCTGGGCCGTGATGGGTCGGGCCGGTCATTATGAATTATGAGGATCTTAAAATATTTTAAGAAAACATGGAGAAGGTCGGCACAGATATGCCACCAAAGGAGGGGCGATGAAAGCAAATCCTGAGAAAAGAACGTGCGATCGTCACCGCCTTAAAGCCGACGTTATGTTTTCATACTTCAACAAAGAACCCTCCTATTTTGCGCAAACACAGAATCTGGGGTCGGGCGGCATGTGCTTTTGCACCAGTTTCCTTCTCAAACCCGGCAGCACGGTTTGCATCCGCCTGAAGAAAATCCACGCCGATGCTTCCGGAGCAGGCTGCTGCGAGGGATTACGCTCAATAACCCTGGGTCAAGTTCAATGGTGCCATGAAGTGTCCGGCTTCGAAGCCGCCAAATATTCGGTTGGGATTAAATATCTTGAACCGACTTATTAGCGATCACAAATGCGGTCGGCATGTTCGCGAGCGGGACAATCTGCTGTGAAGAACCCGCGCGCGCACGGGTCCTAACGTTCGGGGAGTCCAACATGAATAATATAGATGTTATCAGCCCAGGCCATTCACCTCAGATAGCTGACGCGGTCAGATTGCTTGAAGACATGCGTGCCCCCGGGCGAATCGATGATTTATTAAACAGGGATGTATGCGCCTCTGTTGGGCAAACGAGGATTGGACATCGCTGCCATCGACGGTTTCAACTGAATGGAATTGCCTTCGCGATGATCAGGCCTGTCTCGACCGAACCGTTGAAGATTAGTGGCAAAAGTATGGGCGGCATTGGCTGCGCGGTTTACAATGCCAGGCTGTCCAAGCTGGGTAAAATCGACAACATCAGTATGGGCGGACTTATGTTTCATTATATCAGCAGCAGATCGCCATCAAGTCAGGCAGCCGTGCTGGATATCTTATTCGCAGAGCGTGGATTCTACCTGGCGGGTATGCCGTACAAAACCATATCCGATGTGGCCATACCCGGAGATGTCCCCGGGGATCCCATAGAAATGAGGCTGGTTCGCCTGCAATTTCAACAGTTAAACCGTCACCAGTTTTTGAAGTTGAGAGATTTCATCTATAACCACGGCGCTGAAAATGGTGCGACGGACACGAAAGTATAGAATACCTTGAGCCGATCCATTGCCAGGCCTTGAGATCGCGGATACGCCAATGTCCAGTTATGCAGCCCGCCCCCGTATTCTTTTTATTACCCCCGAGGCGGCCTTTATACCCCAACCGGGAGGCCGCCGGAAAACCGCCATTGGCGCCGGTGCATATGGCTTCGGCGATTTTCCGACAGCATTCATCAGCAATCTATTTCATGCTAATGTCGATGTTTACGTTGCCCAACCGGATTACCGCAGATTACTCGCAATTTTGGCCCGCAACGCACAGGCCCGCCCGGATTTCGAGTTGCCAATCGATCATCTTTATCTCGCGAAAGATAGAGTATTTTACTATGCCAATCTCATCGAGCGACATTCTGAATGGGAAAACATAAAAGTATCTCTTGCCTTTCAACGTGAGGTCATCAACCAGATCATTCCGCGGGTTCGGCCGGACTTAATTCACTGTTATGACTGGATGACGGGTTTGATCCCGGCCGCTGCCAAAACGCTGGCGATTCCGTGTCTGTTTACAGTTCTAAAAATTGATTCCGCCAGAAGCACACTGTCCCATATCGAGGACATCGGAATTGATGCGGCCGGTTTCTGGCAAAATCTGTTTTATGAATGGTATCCGGGAAGTTACGAGCAAACTCGCGACACCAACCGATTGGATCTTCTTTTAAGCGGGATCCTGTCTGCCAGCCATGTCACCATTGACCGTTCGGGACAATGGCCCACAACTGCACATGGCCCCGATCACACTGATGATTCAATTATGAGACAGGCCCTGGTTCAGAAGTACAGTGCCGGATGCGCCTCCAGCCGCCTCGCTTTGGCGCACCCATCCGCCCGGCCCGGAATAAACGGGAAAATGCTGCATGCTTGTGAGCATTTCGACCAGCGCGCCGAACAACAAAAAAGCGACCTGCCAAAGGAGCAAAGCATACCGCCATTGGGTTATCGCACCACGAGCCAAACTTACATGGATCTGTATGAAATGCTGCTGCATCGGCCATTGACAACTCCGGACAAGAAAAAAGTCAACCCACAACACCAACAACATCAGGCCTACGCATCCCCTTTTATCGCAAGGGTCGCAAGCCCTGTGGAGCCGCTATTCTCCCTTTAGCTTGAGTTTAGCGGTGCGGTGTCATCGTCGATGCCCTCAGGCTTTCCCGTCAGTGAACGATTCGGAAAATTGCGAACCTTTTGTTCGCAATTTTCCGAAATCAGATTGCAAGGTAAAACCCATTAAACACGCTGAATGGGTTAACAGCTTGTTTTTATGTGACTTATCTATAGCCTCATGGAATGGCATATAATATGCTAATCAAATTGTATCAAACCGGTGGGAAGAAAGGGGGCTTTAAAATGCATGAAACTCACGACGATGTCATCAACCGTAAGCACCTGCCCAGGGTAGGGCAGACCGTCCGTAGCAAAAAATTTTCGACCCTTTGGCGGGTAATCGAAAAAAAGGAGGTCTGGCAAAATACATCGGATGATCCTGAGACAGGCCAACCGCGCTTACTACCGGCAATTTATCTCACTTATTGGCGTATTAAGGCGGGTGGATCGCCCGGGATCGGCAAGATGCTCGGATACGCTTATACGCTGCACGATAACACGTTTGAGGCCAACTGGGAGTTGGCAGACTAATCATCCTTCATAATTATTGAGATACTGAATCATGTATTTACAGCTACCGACACCCGACTGCAAAGCCGGATGGATTCATACTTAGCGCCAATTGAATCTATAAAAAAAGCTGACGAAAGATGGATGTATTTAGCAAGCTTAGAAACATGAAAATTTTGATCATCGATGATGACGAGTGGATTCGCGACTCCTTGAGGATATACTTCGAAGCCGAAGGCTGCCGCGTGGTGGTTCTGGAGACGGGTGAAGAAGGCCTCGCGGAGCTCAAACATCAGACCTATGACCTGATTATAGTGGACTACAAATTGCCGGGGCTCGATGGTCTGGAGCTGTTCAGGCGCATCCGGGAAGACCATGCGGGTGCCATGAAGATCCTGATCACTGCCTATCGGACCCATAGCGTGATTTCCGAAGCCAGGAAATTGAACATACAGGGATTTATAGAGAAACCGTTCACTTCCGAAAGCCTGATGGCTTCCCTTGCACATCTGCTTAGGATGCGCGATTTCAGAAGCCAACACGGTGCTGGCAGATAGCTTTGCACCATTTCCTTGCAAAAAAGGAGGTCCAGAATGACTCACAGCAAAACAAGGGGTGAATATGTACCGGGCATGCGTGCCATGCCACGACCGGATGCGGCTGAACTGGCCGATCAACTGATCAGGGACTGGGAACACAAACGCATCAAGCTGCGGGGCAAAAGGAGTGAGCCGGCAGAGATACCCCCTGCAATTTGCTTTTCACGAAAAATCGGTTCGGGGGCACTGGAAATCGCGGATTTATTGGCCGAAAAGATCCATTTTCGGGTCGTGGATCGAGAGCTCCTGGAGTACATGGCCAAAGATAAGGACTTGAGGGAAAAAACCGTTGCATTTTTTGATGAGCGCTACCCGGGGAAAATCTCCGAACTGGGAGCAATGCTGTTGGGTGAGAAATCATTCATCCTCAGCGATTACGTTAAAAATTTGATCCGGGCCGCCTATGCATTTGCCACCATGGGGTCGACCGTGTTTGTCGGCAGAGGCGCCCATCTTATTCTGCCCAGAAATCGAGTTTTGGCGGTAAGAGCGATCTGCTCGGAAAAATACCGCATCGAGCGTCTGTCGCGACTGTTGAATATAGAGCAAGATGAAGCCGCCAACATACTGCCCAAGATCGATCAGGAGCAGCGAGCCTTTTTCAAAAAGGCCTTCGGGAAAAAAGACGCCTCGCCGTATGAGTTCGATGTGATTATCAATTTAGATTTTTTTACCGGACCCCAGGCCGCGGCCGAAGTTGTTGCATGTGCCTTCAAGGCAAAATTTCCCGCTTGAAAACGGGCAACCAAACTTTGAATGAGGTGAATATGGGATTTGCGATCGCTTTAGAAGATAGGCCAGGATTTTATACGCCCCCTGCCTGCGAGAATATTGCGGTTATAAGGCTCGGCAAGGATTTTCTGCTGGAATTGATCGAGCCGGCCGAAAGCAATCGCTGGTTGGATGTATTTGAGCACATTTCAAAAAGCAGTGCCATTAAAGTTTTGGTAATCATCAACTGCCGGGAAAAAATTGGATCTGAACAGTATATCCATTTTTGCCGCCAGACGATTCGCAATGAAGCCGACCGTACATCGATTCATCGAATGTGCAACATTTTCGATCAGCTGATTCAAACCATTGTCAGTCTGGATAAGCTTGTTATTTATGCCGACTGTGGCGAGATTATACCGCTATTTTTAAATATCGGCCTGGCCTGTGATCACCGGATTGTTTCAGATCACACAACGTTTCAAAAGCCGTACTTCAAGCTGGGCATACTGCCAAAGGGAGGCGCCGCCTTTTTCCTCTGCCGTCTGCTGGGGTACGGCAAAGCAAAACAATTGCTGATGTCAAGGAAGGCGATCAGCGCCTCCGAGGCCTTTGAGATTGGCATTGTCGATCAGGTTGTGCCCCATGATAAACTGGAGCAGACCGCCATCGAAACCGCTCAGGACTGGACGCAACCGTCGACAGGCGCATTGCTGAGAATTAAAAGACTTTTAAATTACACCACCAAGGATTTAGAGGATTATCTTAAATTTGAAAGTGAAGAGTTACTGAAGGCCATCAGTGTTTCATAGACCCGGTGCCATGCGCCCACCCCGCCGGTTTCGAGAATTTTCGAAATCTAGTTTGAAATTTTTCAAAATATACCGATTCGAACCATGTCCCTAAACAGGCCAAAAGGATCAATATTGCGGATTTATGGGAGAGATCATGCCAAAAAAATGGGTGTATCATTTCGAGCAAGGCAATGCCAACATGCGGGATATCCTGGGCGGCAAAGGGGCCGATCTGGCTGAGATGACCAACCTGGGTTTGCCCGTGCCGCCCGGCTTTACCATCACCACCGAGGCCTGCCTGGCCTATCTCGGCAACAACTGTGCCTTCCCGGAGGGTCTCTGGGAGCAAATCAAGGCCGCCATAGCTTACAATGGGACCCGGTTGGGGCGTGAATTTGGTGACCATAAGGGTCCCCTGCTCGTTTCCGTGCGATCCGGGGCCAAGTTCTCCATGCCCGGCATGATGGACACCATTTTAAATCTGGGATTGAACGACGAATCGGTCGAGACACTGGCAGCAGCAGCCGGCGAACGGTTTGCCTGGGATGCCTATCGCCGTCTGATTCAGATGTACGGCCGCGTTGTTCTTGATATCGACAGCCTCCGGTTTGAAGACGTAATCGCCAGGGAGATGGCTGCCGAAAGCGTTTTAACCGATGCCGATATTTCACCGGCCGGCTGGCAACGGGCCGTCTCAGAATTCAAAAGGCTGATCGAACAGGAAACCGATGCGAAATTTCCCCAGGATCCCTGGCAGCAGCTTGAGTCGGCCATACAAGCGGTTTTTAAATCCTGGAACAACAAGCGGGCAGTCGATTACCGCAATGCAACCGGCCTGCCGCATGATCTTGGAACGGCGGTCAATGTCGTTTCCATGGTATTCGGCAACCTGGGGCGAACTTCCGGCTCGGGCGTCGCCTTTACCCGCAATCCGGCTACCGGTGAGCCCGGGTTGTACGGTGAATATCTGATCAATGCCCAGGGCGAAGACGTTGTCTCCGGGGCGCGCACACCGTCTGAAATACATCAGCTTGAAACCGACATGCCGGATGTTTGGCAAGCCTTTGTGGCGATTGCTGCCAAACTCGAAAAGCACTACCGCGACATGCAGGATCTGGAGTTCACGGTGGAAAACGGCAGACTGTGGATGCTGCAGACCCGTTCCGGGAAGCGGACCGCCGAGGCGGCTTTGAAAATTGCCGTCGACATGGTCAATGAAGGCTTGATTACCCGAGAAGAAGCGGTCTCGAGAATCGAACCCAGCCAAATCGACCGCTTGCTGCACCCGCGTTTCGACATGGTCGGGAAAAATGCGGCCATTTTATTGACCAGCGGTTTGAACGCCTCGCCGGGTGCGGCTGTGGGAGCGGTTTGCTTTGACGCAGATACCGCCGAGGCCAAGCTCAAAAACAACGGGATGGCCGTCATTCTGGTCAGACCGGAAACAACCCCGGATGATTTGCACGGCATGATTGCGGCCAAAGGCGTCTTAACCAAGCACGGCGGGGCCACCAGCCATGCCGCCGTGGTCGCCCGTCAGTTCGGAAAACCTTGCGTGGCCGGCTGTGAGGAAATTAAAATCGATCTTAACAGGCACCAGTTTACGGTCGGCGACAAAACTGTCAGGGAGGGGGACATCATCTCCCTGGACGGGACCACCGGCCAGGTGTTTGCAGGCCAAATTCCGATGATCGTTCCGGATTTTGATGAGCAGCGTGATTTGAAAACCGTTCTCCAGTGGGCCGACGCCTTCAGTCGGCTGGAAGTATGGGCCAATGCCGACACACCGCAGCAAGCTTTACTGGCACGTCAATATGGTGCGAGGGGAATCGGACTTTGCCGGACGGAGCACATGTTCATGGGCGCGCGCACGGCGAAATTTCAGGAAGCCATCCTGGCAGATAGAGAACACTGCCGATCCATTCTCGACAATATCCTGTTGCCGCTTCAGCGAAAGGATTTTTACGACATTTTCAGGGCCATGGACGGTCTGCCGGTTATCATCCGACTGCTGGACCCGCCCCTGCATGAGTTCCTGCCGTCCAGGGAAGAATTGCTGGTTGAAGTCACCCGCCTGGAAGCTGTCGGCGACACCTCTGATGGGTACCAGAAGAAGAAAGAGCTGCTTGCCGTTTTAGGCGACATGGAAGAAATGAATCCAATGCTGGGTCTGCGCGGCTGTCGGCTGGGGCTGATGCGGCCTGAATTCAACCACATGCAGGTTCAGGCCATATTTGAGGCCGCCTGTGAGGCAGCCGAAGATGGCATCGCGGTTCATCCTGAAATCATGATACCGCTCACCGGCCATTTCAAGGAACTGACGATGACTCGACCCGTATTGGCAGATATTGCCGCCAAGGTCATGCAAGAAAAGGGGGTGTCGATAAGCTACAAGTTCGGCACGATGATCGAAATTCCCCGGGCGGCGTTGACGGCTGATGAGTTAGCCGAAACAGCTCAGTTTTTCAGCTTTGGAACCAACGACCTGACCCAGATGACCTTCGGTATCAGCCGCGACGATGCCGAACGCAAATTTCTGGTTGAATATGTCAACCGGGGAATTCTGAAAAAAAATCCGTTTCAATCCCTGGATATCGACGGGGTCGGCCAGATGATCACCATGGCGGTCGAGAAAGGCCGCAGCACCCGGCCGGATCTGGAAATCGGTATTTGTGGTGAACATGGCGGCGATCCGGATAGCATCGACTTTTTCAATCAGGCCGGGCTCGACTATGTCAGCTGTTCGCCCTACCGCATCCCGGTCGCCCGCCTGGCTGCAGGGCGCAGTGCTTTAGTGCCTGCCGCGGAAGTGATCGAATGGTAGCCCGATGCACGCTAACGCTCAAAACCCGTCTGGTCGATTCCATGAAACAATCAAGCACCGCGCGCGTGAGCGTCGACTTCCATGACCATTTTTGGCCGAAGCGCTGAGGCCCATATCCGGTCGAAAATGCCTGCTGCGCTATTTTCGCAATTTTTCTACTTTTTCTCGCCAAACCAGCGTCCGTTGCCGGCTATAAATATATAACCCTCCGTAATTATTCGTGAAGATAACTCTTGTATTAACTGGCATGCTTTATGCTCATCTAATGGCTGAAAAACGGGGCCATGGGCTGTGGAGCTGATCAACCGACCCGATCGTGAATGGATAAGTCAAAAGGAGGCAGGGACATGCTGCAGGAGGCTCAACACCATAACGGCGTTCAATCCGTATCCGAAGACCGCCCGATCATTCAGACAACCTTGTACGACCTGATTGCCGCGGTAAATAAAACCCTAAACCCCAACGAGGATCGCATCGTAACTGCAATTGTAATGGACTTGCTGAACACCGGTAATGCGAGGAGGGTGAATCGGCAGGGGATAACTGTTAAGGAGAAATTGCCATGTTAGTCGCCAATTGGATGAGTAAAGATATTATCACGGTCGATGAAAATGATTCCATGCAACAGGCCATCAAGCTGCTCAAGGAGCATGACATCCGCATGCTGCCGGTCACGAAAAAGGACAAGCTCGTCGGCATCGTGACGGACCGCGACCTGAAGCGGGCCTCCGCTTCGGACGCCACCACGCTGGAAATCCATGAGCTTTTTTACCTCCTGAGCCGGATCAAGGTAAAGGACATCATGACCCGAAACGTCATTACGGTCCCGCCAGATTTTACGGCAGAAGAAACGGCCCAGGTTCTCCTGAAGAATAAAATTTCCGGGGTGCCCGTGGTGGACAGCAACGATCGAATCGTCGGCACCATCACCAAGACGGATCTGTTCCGGGTCCTGATTGCACTTACCGGGGTGGGCGTCGGGGGGATCCAGTTCGGCCTCCAGGTGGAAGACAAACCCGGCTCCATCAAATCTGTGGCAGACATCATTCGCAAATATGGCGGGCGTATGGTCAGCATTCTGACTTCCTATGACAATGTGCCGGAAGGCTACCGCCATGTGTACATCCGGATGCGCAACATCGAACGGTTTGAACTTGAAAATCTGAAACAGGAGCTCAAATCCGAAGCCGGATTGCTTTATGTGGTGGATCACACCGAAAATAACAGAGAAATATTCACAGCGAAATTGAATTAGTTTCTATCCGCAAAGGGAGCGTGCCCATGAAAAAGCCAAAAAAAATGAAACTACTGGTACCGGTGGACGGGTCAAACCGGGCCCTGAACACGATCAGATATGTCGGCAGAGTCAAGCCGTTTCGCGACATGGAAATCGTTTTATTCCATGTCTTCAACTCGGTTCCGGAAGGGTATTGGGATCTTGAAAAAGATCCGCGCAGCACTTCAACCGTCAGACAGGTCCGGTCGTGGGAAATTGAACAGCGTAAAAAAATCAAACTGTATATGGAACAGGCCAGACAGTACCTGGTCAAAGCCGGCACCCCCCCTGAATCCATAACGGTTAAAGTGCAAAATAGAAAAAAGGGGGTCGCCCGGGATATTATTGCTGAGGCCCGCAACGGTTATGCCGCCGTGGTGACCAGAAGACGGGGAATGACCGGCCTGCGGCGCATTGTTCTCGGCAGCGTGGCCACCAAACTGCTGACCAACATTACCTTTTTACCCCTGATACTGGTCGGAAAACGCCTGCCGAACAAAAAGATCCTGCTGGCTTTTGACGGATCAGAGAATGCAGGCCGGGCCGTCAAGTTCGTCGGTTCCATGTTGGGCGGGCTCGATTATGAGGTGAATTTGTTTACCGTTATCCGCAGCGACGGGCAAACCGGGGTGGAATACCGTCACATATTTTCGCCCAAAGAGTTCGGCCGGGTCGTCGGCAAAGAGATGGCCTTATCGTTGAAGGTCGCGCGCACCGAACTGGTGGATTCAGGATTTATGCCGGACAAAGTTTCGACCCAAATTGTCATCGGCGCGTCTTCCCGCGCCGGGGTTATTGCCGAGAAGGCCAAAGGGGAAAATTTTGGAACCATTGTGATGGGAAGAAAGGGCCGCTCCAGCGTGCGTGATTTTTTCGTCGGCCGGGTAACCAACAAAGTCATCTACATGGCCCGCCAACACACTGTCTGGGTAATCAGATAGGCGGGTGGAGGCTCGCCCCAGACGGAGCAAGCTGCCGGAGCCGGGTTTCAGCCGGCGCAGGCCTTCAGAGGCATACGCCGCCTGAAAGCCTGGCATGAAGCTATGGCAGGGTAACTGCAAACTTTAAGCACCACCTAAACATGCATATTGCCAGAAACTCAAAACCCATTTTGGTCATTTTCGGCTTGTTTCTTGTAGGCGTCATTGGCGTTATACGATACCTTACAGGCCCGGAGCTGGCCCTGTCACTATTTTACCTGTTTCCGATTGCCTTTGTAACCTGGCATGTGGGACGATGGGCCGGGATATTGATGTCGGCTGCGAGCACCGGCTCGTGGCTGGCGGCCGACCTGATGATGCTGAGTTCATTTTCCAGTTCTATTATTCCCTATTTGAATGAAACCTTTCGCCTGATTGTATTTTTAATTGTGACCGATATTATCAACCGGCTTAGAATATCAATTGACGATCACAAAGAGATTGCCCGGACCGACCATTTAACCGGGATAGCGAACCGGCGGGCTTTTTTCGACCTGGCCGATCTGGAGCTGCATAAAGCGCGCCGGTATGAAACCCCCATCTCCGTCTTATATCTGGATATAGACAATTTTAAGCACATCAATGATCATTTCGGGCATCATACCGGTGACCGGGTTTTGCGTTCAGTCGCCAGAACGATAAAGAACGAAATACGGGCCATTGATGTAACCGCACGCTTTGGCGGGGATGAATTTGGTATCCTGTTATCTGAAACCGGTGCGGAATCAGCGGCACTGGTCGCCGGAAAAATTGAGACAAAACTAAAGCAGCTTGTTCATCATTACGACTGGCCGGTCACATTCAGTACGGGGGTGGTCACTTTTGAAGTGCTTCCCTCAAGTGTCGACGAGATGATTGAAGCCGCTGATTCTCAAATGTACCTGGCAAAGCGGCATGGCAAAAACCGCATGCGTCATAAAACCATTGCAACCAATGAAGGCCTTCTATCCTCCATCGCAAATTAGCAGCCCTGCCTGCGACGGTCGGAATTTTCTGATATCGCCGGAAAAAACAACTGGCCCCTGAAAAGCATCCGTTTAAAACCTGCCAATCTCTTTTATTGGGATTCGGGTCGACTTGCCGGTCGGTTGTCTGCATAGCGGCCATACGGCGCCGGCACTTTAAGATCTTCTCCTGTCCGGTCAATACAGAATAAAATGGCCCGGCATCCGGACAATGTCATGCCTCCCGGACAGACCGTGAAGGCCGCCGAAAGATGCACCGGCACCGGAAAGCGTGTTCTAGTCCCATCCCGTCTATAAGGTATTTTTCGCAATTTTACAAAAAATGGATTCGCAATTTTGAGAATTTCAGAGATTAACCCGAGGGGTTGAGGAGCCGGAAGCGTAAAACCAGCTGCAATAACTCAAAATACTTTCTCCTAGTCAAATGGCATGGTTTCTGCTTGAGGAAAAGTTAAAGATATGAATCTAAAACCATCAGAGGTTGACCCGTGCAAAAAATTCTGATCGCCATCGATGGCTCCGATCCGTCCTTGGCCGCCGTGCGCTATGTCGGCCGGCTGTTTGCGAAACAATCGCATATTGCCCTGTTGCATGTCATAAGTGACATCCCGGAAGCAATTCGCGATATGCATGCGAGCGCGTCAGCGCTTGGCGAAGATCCTGCGCTGGGGCTCTGGCGCGCCCATCAGGAACAAATGATAAACGATTTGATGCAGCAAGCACACGACATCCTGGTGGATGCGGGGTTTGCCAACGAAACCATAACCGCTCATGTGCAACCCATGCAAACAGGCATTGCCAGAGACATTATCAATGAATCACATCAGTCCTATTCGGTACTGGTGGTTGGACGCACCGGAGTAAGCAATATTGAAGATATCAGGATGGGAAGTGTTACCTCCAAGCTAGTTGAAACCATCGGCCATCTTCCGCTTGTCGTGGTCGGCGAAGGGTCCGAATCTAAAAAAATTATGATCGCCCTCGACGGTTCCGAAGGATCGATGAAGGCCGTCGAATATGCCGGGGCTTTGCTGGATCCTGCTGATGGCGAAGTCTTGTTTACCCATGTCATCCGACCGTTGAAGATTCGGCAACTGAGTTCAAGGGAAATCTTCAAGCAAAAGCATGAGGAGCAATGGATCGCAACCAATCACAGAAAAATCGTGCCGGTCATCAGTGAAGCCAAGAAGCGCCTGCTGGAGGCGGGCTTCCGGCAGGAACAGATTTCCAATGAGATTCTGACGTATCAGAAAAGCAGGGCAGCGGCCATTGTCAAGGCAGCTGAGGTCGGCGGGTATCACACCATCATGCTCGGCCGGCGGGGTCTTACGTCGGTGGGTGAGTTCAGGATGGGGCGGGTCAGCAGAAAAATCCTGCGTTTTGCGTTTCGGCCTACCCTGTGGATTGTAAATTGAGCCTTGCATCGGTCAGGCGTTGAATTCATGCAGATTGCGAAAAATTTGGTTTCCACCAGCGGTTAATTGAGCCAATGCATACCCTAGAAGAAATGCTTTCCGCCACACTTATTATTTTACCTTTGCTGGCGGCCGCAGCTTGCTATCTGATTCGTGAGAGCCGTCTTCGCTCCCTCGTTGTTATGCTGACCGGGGCGATTCTGATCACGATCGCCCTTTTACTTATACCGCTTACACCGTTCGATTTCTCGCCCCGGCCGTTGTGGGGCTTTAACATCCACATTCTGGTCCAGGCGTTGGATTTTTTACTGCTTCTGCTCATCTTGTACTTCGGGTTCAAACACCGCCATATTGTCATTAAAGCTCTGGCTGTTTTGCAGATCATGGCGCTGCTGTACTTCGAGTTATGGCTGAACCCGGACCAACAGGGGACTCCGGCATTGCACTGCGACCATCTGGCCCTGGTAATGGTGCTGATTATTTCCATTGTGGGTTCGCTTATCTGTTATCAGGCCATACCGTACATGCAAAATCACGAGCAGCACCTCGGATTGAAAAGGTCCCGCCAGCCCCGGTTCTTCTTCGTGATGATGCTCTTTTTGGGTTCCATGAACGGTTTGGTGCTCGCCAATGATATGCTTATTTTATATTTTTTCTTTGAACTGACCACGCTGTGCTCCTACCTTCTGATTGCCCATGACGGCACGACGGAGTCTGTCAAAAATGCCGTGCGGGCGCTCTGGATGAACAGTCTGGGCGGCGGCGCCTTCATTCTGGCGCTGATCGGCATTCATCACGAGACGGGCAGCCTGGCGTTGCAGCAAATTGTATCTTCCGGCAGCATCGGCGCAAGCGCTTTCCTTTTCTCGCTGGCCTTACTCATCTTCGCGGCCCTTACAAAATCCGCGCAATTTCCTTTTCAAAGCTGGCTGCTGGGAGCCATGGTGGCGCCGACACCGGTATCAGCCCTGTTGCACTCCAGCACGATGGTTAAAGTCGGGGTATATTTGGTTTTGAGGTTGTCCCCGCTCATGCGTGCGACCTTTTTAAGCCAAAGCGTTGCCCTGTTCGGGGCTTTTTCCTTTTTGGCTGCGGCCGCGCTGGCCGTCGGCCAGAGCAACGGCAAAAAGGTTCTGGCCTATTCTACCATCAGCAACCTTGGGCTGATTTTCGCCTGCGCCGGATTGAATACGCCTGAGTCCTTGGTCGCCGGCATGCTGCTGCTTGTCTTCCACGCCATCATCAAGGCCCTTCTATTTCTCTGTGTCGGTGCAATCGAGCAGCGTATTGCAAGCCGCGATATCGAAGACATGCGCGGTCTGTACGCCGAAATTCCCCTAACGGCCCTGATGACCGTTATGGGCGTCGTGATGATGATCATGCCGCCTTTCGGCATCCTGCTGAGCAAGTGGATGGCCATGGAAGCTGCCGCCAGTAATCTTTACGCTATCATTATGATCGCCCTGGGCAGCGCCCTGACAGCGATGTACTGGGCTCGCTGGGCCGGAACCCTGATGAGTGACCCCTTTGCCGGCAGATTTAAACCCGAGCGGCAGCCGTTGCTCACCTGGGTCGTTTTAGGTTCCCTGTGTGCAGGCGCAGGCCTGTTGAGTACCGTCGCACCGTGGCTATATGCGCGGCTGATCGTTCCAACTTTGGGCCAGGCCTATCTGACGCCCTATACCATCCGCAACGGCATTTTGGAAAACGCCTATGGCACCTTTGCCGTCTTTCCATTGAGTCTGGTGGCCGCTTTGGGTTTTGTCGTTGCTATTTTAGCCGTTATACGGGCGGCCAGGGCCCGGGTCGTCAAACCATATCTCAGCGGCGTGCAAACCGAACATTCGGGGGAGTTCACCGGTCCCATGAATCAACCGGTAAAAGCAGAGGCCAAAAACTACTATCTCTCTTCCATCTTCGGCGAGATAAAATTGACCGTCTGGATAAACCTCGGTGCCGGTGTGCTGCTCACGCTGATGGTGGGAGGTACCTTATGATCGACACCGCCGTGTTGATTCCGACCGGTCTGGCCGTCGGCCCCTTGCTGGGCGGCCTTGTCAGTGGCCTGGACCGCATATTGACCGCCCGCCTCCAATCCAGAATCGGCCCCCCGCTGTGGCAGCCGTTTTATGACGTGCTAAAACTCTGGTGCAAGGAAAAAACGGTTGTCAACGTCTGGCAGGCCTTTTGCGCCTATTGTTATGTGGCGGCAGCTTCGATCGCTGTGGTCCTTTTTTTTCTGCAATCAGACCTTTTGCTGATATTATTCATCCAGGCCGTGGGAGCGGTCTTTTTGGTGGTGGGTGCCTTGTCTTCCACCTCGCCGTTCAGTCAGGTGGGCGCACATCGCGAGTTGCTTCAAATTCTATCCTACGAGCCACTGCTGATTCTGGTGACCATGGGGGTATATCTTGAAACCGGCAGTTTCAGAATCGCAGGCATCTATAGCTGGCATGAACCCCTGCTACTGAAGCTGCCCTTTCTCTTTATGGTTCTCGGCTATGCCCTGACCATCAAGCTGCGCAAATCGCCCTTTGACCTGTCTACTTCCCATCATGCCCACCAGGAACTGGTTAAAGGATTGCTCACCGATTATTCCGGATCTTTTCTGGCCCTGACCGAGATCGGGCACTGGTATGAAGTGGTGCTTCTGTTGGGCTTCTGTTCGCTGTTCTGGGCCACCAGCTGGATTGGCATGGCGGCTATTGTGGTGTCGACCTATTTTCTCGAAATACTCATCGACAATGTTTCGGCTCGCTTGAACTGGCGCTGGATGCTGGGGTATGTCTGGTCCATGGGGCTGACACTGTCTTTGGTAAATCTCATCTGGTTAACCATCAGTTAAGAGGCGATTGCTTTGATCAAATGGCTCATTGAAAAATCACGCATCCATTCGCCCTGGCTGCTGCATTATGATTGCGGCAGCTGCAATGGATGCGATATCGAGATTTTGGCTTGTCTGACCCCCGTCTATGACATCGAGCGCTTCGGTATCATCAATGTCGGCAACCCGATGCACGCTGATCTGCTGCTGGTCACCGGCACGGCCAATCACCGCAACCGAAAAGTGCTCCGCAACCTCTTCGATCAAATGCCGGCCCCAAAGATTGTGGTAGCGATTGGCGCCTGCGCCCTGTCGGGCGGTATTTTCCGGCAGGCATACAATGTGGTCGGCGGTGTGGATAAGGTGATTCCGGTTGATGTCTACGTGCCGGGCTGCCCGGCTAAGCCCGAGGCCGTCATCGACGGTGTCGTTCTTGGTCTGCAAAAGTTCAGCCAGCAAAGAGGAGCTGAGAACCACCATGCAGCAAGATGTGATCACTGTCAGTTCTGATAGGTTGGTGGGAGAAGTCGCCAGAATAAGGGTCGAAGGCTTCCGGTTCGTGACCATGACCTGTGTGGCGCTGGAAGATGAAATCTTCCATATACACTATCATTTCGACCGGGACTTCATGCTGAAACATTTGCGGCTGGCAACTTCAATGGGCAGCTCTGTTCCAAGTATTTCACCGGTGTATGTTGCCGCTTTTCTGGTCGAAAACGAGATACAGGACCTCTTTGGTATTCGCTTCAAATCCCTGGTGATCGATTACGACCGCACCCTGTATTTGGATGGGGGGGTCATGGTGACCCCATTTTGCAAATACAGCGTCAACGGGCCCGATCGGGATACGCCCGTTGCCCGGCCGACTGTCCCCGGGACATAAAGGCAGTGGAGTAATTTAATGCTGAAGACCATCATACCGTTCGGGCCGCAGCATCCGGTTCTGCTCGAACCGCTGCATTTGAAACTCACGGTTGAAGACGAAATCATCACAGACGCCTTTCCTGCCCTGGGGTTTATCCATCGCGGACTGGAAATGCTCGTGAATACACACGACTTTCACCAGATGATTCAGGTGGTTGAACGTGTCTGCGGTATTTGTTCGATGATGCATGCCATGTGCTACTGCCAGGGCCTTGAGGATATGATGGGCATTGCCGTACCGCCCCGGGCGAAGTTCCTGCGCATTATCTGGTCCGAGTTGCACCGACTGCACAGCCATCTGCTATGGCTGGGACTATTTGCCGACAGCTTCGGCTTCGAGAGCCTGTTTATGCAGTTTTGGAAAATCCGCGAAAAAGTCCTGGATCTCAACGAGGCCACCAGCGGAAACCGAATAATCGTTGCGGTAAACGCTATCGGCGGCGTGCGCGGGGATTTGAGCGTTGAACAGCTCAACTGGATTTTAGCGGAACTTACCTGGGTTGAAAAGGAGATCGCCCGTCTGGAATCCACCCTGCTGTCAGACTACTCGGTTAAAAAGCGAACGGTTGGCAGGGGCGTTCTGACAACGGAAAAAGCCTTTGAGCTCGGTGCGGTCGGTCCGACCGCCCGGGGCAGCGGTTTGGCTCAGGACATGCGCATGCTGGGGTATTCCGGCATTGATCGCCTTGACTTCGAACCGGTGGTGGAAACGGACGGAGACTGCTACGCCCGCAGCAAGGTGCGTTTCCGAGAGCTTCACCAGAGCATCGATCTCATCCGTCAGGCGATTGCCAAAATCCCCGCCGGAGAGATCCGGACCAGGGTCAGGGGAAGACCCGAAGGGGAAATCTGTGCACGGATCGAACAGCCCCGGGGAGAACTTTTTTACTACCTCAAGGCCAACCGTACAAAAAATTTGGAGCGCATGCGGATTCGGACGCCGACCTTTGCCAATATACCCGCCTTGCTCAGCATGCTGCCCGGCATGTGGCTATCGGATGTGCCCGTCGTCGTCCTATCGATTGACCCCTGCATCAGTTGCACGGAGAGGTAAACGGAAGGTTGGCCATGTTTAAAATGACGCCCCAGGTGCTCCAAAATCTCTTCTCGCCAAAAGCCACGCGGCGATACCCCCGGGTGGCAAGAACGCCCTATGAGGGGGTGCGGGGAGCGCTGCGCAACGATATCGAGAATTGCTCATTATGCAGTGTTTGTGCCCTTAAATGCCCCTCGCAGTGCATTACGGTGGATAAAAAAACCGCCACCTGGCGCTATGACCCGTTTGCCTGTGTTTTCTGCGGTATCTGTGTAAATGCGTGCACTGAAAAATGTCTTCACCAGGAACGCGCCTACCACCATCCCGTTACCCGGCGGGAACCGATATTGTTAAAAGGGACGCTCAAAAAAACACCTCATGAAAAAGCGTAACGCCGGTTGTGATCCAACCACCGTTAAGATGGTGGGGATGGACAATTTCCGCACGCTGACTTTTCGGCAGGAATTTTTACGGGTGTGCGTCAGCTTGCGCCGATCATAAACGGTGCCATGGCGCCTCCTCTTGCATTTCGAAATTGTCTCACAACCCGCCTTCCCGATTTCTGAGCTTTTTTCCAGTTTGAAATTTTACGAATAAAATTTTTGTAATTTTTCTAAAACATACCGCCGAATGACACACCTGACCCGGTTGTGATGATTAAGCTATTGAAATCAATATGGATAATTATATAGATCGTTTTGGCACGCCGTATGCTTATGACCTGGGACAGACATCAGCCGATTGGTTGCATCCGTCCGACATAAACAAAGAAAGTGCCACCTTGATGCGGTTGTCAAACAAGAAGACAAGGCGAGACGGTTTTTTTAAATCACCAAACCGCCGCAGCATGCGTCAAACCGGCCTGCTGCGGCTGGAAAAAGGGGGGTTGAGATGAAAGAATTCAAAAAAATTTTGTTCCCGCTTGATCTGTCTGAATCATCGCCAAAAATAGTTCCCTATGTCCAGGCGGTGGCTGAAAAATTTGGTTCAAAAATTCACCTTCTGTTTGTTGCCCGGATTTTTGACTATTTCACCAGTATGTATGTGCCTCAGCCCTCGATCAGCCAGATTGAAAAAGACATTATCGAAGGTGCCGAAAAGCGCTTGTACGAATTTGTTGACGAACACTTGCGCGAATTTAAGGGGATCAAAGCGACGGTGGAGCCCGGGGATGCCACCGGCAGAATATTGCAGTATATTGCAGACCACCACATTGATCTCGTTATCATGGGCACCCATGGCCGCAAGGGTATGGACAAGATCATTTTCGGTTCGGTCGCAGAACGCGTCGTCAAAACGTCTCCGGTACCGGTTATGGTCGTAAACCCCTACAGGCAAAGTTCATGACAAAATCCGGATACGATGATAGACACACTGACAGCGAGGACGCCAGATTATGAGCATTGACAATATGGACAAGATTTTCCGGCCCGAATCCATTGCCGTTGTAGGCGCCAGCGAAAGAAAAGGCAGCGTGGGCGCCGCCTTGATGCACAATCTGATCGAGCGCGGCTTTCCCGGTGAGGTCTACCCCATCAATCCCCGGCACAAAAAGCTGTGGCAACGGCCGGCCTGCCCCTCCATTAAAGATCTCAAAACACCGGTGGATCTGGCGGTTATCGCCACCCCGATTGCATCCGCCCCCCACCTCATCGCAGAGTGTGGGGATGCCGGCGTGGGCGGCGCGGTGATCATATCCGCCGGCGGAAAAGAAATCGGGCCAGAGGGCCGGAAGCTGGAAGCGTCCATTCTCGGGGAGGCCAAACGGTCGGGGGTGAGAATCATCGGTCCCAATTGCATCGGCATTGTCAACAGCCGGGCGAAACTAAACGCCAGCTTTGCCAGCCAGATGCCCCCTTCCGGCAAGATGGCGTTTCTTTCGCAAAGCGGTGCCATCTTTTCGTCGATCCTCGATCTTTCTATCAAAGAGAATATCGGATTCAGTTACTTCGTGAGTCTGGGATCCATGCTGGATATCGATTTTGGGGACATGATCGATTATCTGGGCGGCCAGCCGGAAGTCAGCAGTATCGTCATGTACATTGAAAGCCTGACGCGCTTTCGCAATTTTATGAGCGCGGCCCGGGCGGTATCGCGGGTAAAGCCGATTATCGCCCTGAAAGCCGGGCGCTCGGCGGCCGGAGCCCTTGCCGCCGCGTCCCACACCGGTGCGCTGGCGGGAGAAGATTCTGTCTATGACGCGGCCTTGAAACGTGCCGGTATTCTGAGGGTCAAAACCTTTGAAGAGCTCTTTGACTGCGCCGAGCTGGTGGCCAAGCAGCCGAAACCCCGGGGTGCCGATCTGGCGGTGATCACCAACGCCGGCGGTCCGGGGGTCATGGCCGCCGATACACTGTCGGAATACGGCCATGAGCCCGTCACGCTGAGTGCCCAAACACTGAAGCAATTGGACGAAATTCTACCGCCCTACTGGAGTAAGCGCAATCCCATTGATATGCTGGGGGAAGCCACGCCGGAACTCTATCGGCAGGTCGTCGAAATCTGCTTAAAGGCCGATGAGGTCAACGGCATCCTGATATTGTCGGCGCCCCAGGCCCTGACCGATACGGCCGCCGCCGCCACCGCCCTGGTCAGTGTTATCCGGGACACACCGATCCCGGTGATTACGTCCTGGATCGGCGGGGACGAGATGCAAAAAGGCCGGGATATATTCAACCGGGCCGGCATTCCCACGTTTGATACACCCGAACGCGCCGTACGGGCCTTCATCGATATCTATCGATATGCACGGACCATCGAAATGCTGCAGGAAATTCCCTCCCGCTTTCCCGGGAAGCTGGCATTTGACCGTCCGAAGGCCAAAGATTTGATCCGGGCAGGACTGGATACCGCCAGCCGTCTGTTGACGGAAACCCAGGCCAAGCAGCTGTTATCTGCTTACGGCATTCCGGTGGATCCCGTCGAAGCAGCGGAAAGCCAGCAAGCGGCCGTCCGAGCGGCCGAAACTATGGGGTATCCCGTGGTTTTGAAAATCAATTCCGTGGACATCAGCCATAAATCGGATGCCAAAGGGGTGCGGCTTGATCTGAAAAATGCAGCGGAAGTGCGCAATGCCTTTGATCAAATCATAGAAAATGCCCGGATGTACAACCCCGAAGCGGCTATCGACGGGGTAACGATCCAGCCGATGCGCCAGCGCCCCCACTATGAACTGATCATGGGCGCCAAGCAGGATCGGGATTTTGGGCCGGTCATCCTTTTCGGGATGGGGGGTGTGATGACCGAAGTGTTCAAAGATCGCGCCATCGCCCTGCCGCCGTTGAACCGGTTGCTGGCCCAACGGCTGATGGAGGAAACCAGAGTCAACCGCCTGCTTCGGGGTTACCGTGACATTCCGCCGGCCAACATCGCTTTGCTGGAAGAAATCCTGACCCGCCTGTCCCAGCTGGTAACGGATTTTTCGGAGATTGCCGAACTGGACATCAATCCCCTCTTTGTGGATCATCAGACTGCCTGTGCTGTCGATGCCAGGGTGCTGTTAAAACCACCCGACAAACCGGCCCCCCACCATCTGGTCATCAGTCCTTATCCGGATCAGTTTGAAGCGCACACCCGCACCAGCATGGGCGTCGAAATATTCGTGCGGCCGATCCGCCCTGAAGACGCCCCCCTGCTGGTGGCCCTTTTTGAATCGCTGTCGCCGCGCAGTGTCTACCTGCGATTTTTCACCCCCATGAAACGCCTGCCCCACAGCATGCTGGCCCTGTTCACCCAGATCGACTACGATCGTCATATTGCCCTGGTGGCCCTGTCCGAGTCAGAATCGGAAGAACAAATGCTGGGGGTGGCCCGTATCATTTTTGCCCAAAATCTCAAAGAGGCCGAATTTTCGGTTGTCGTCGGCGACCGCTGGCAGGGCCGGGGAATCGGTGCAGCCCTGCTGCAACGCTGTCTGAAAATTGCCGAAGACCGCGGGCTCGAAAGCGTAACCGGCGTGGTGCTGGCTGAAAATACCCAGATGCTGGCGCTGGGGAAAAAATTGGGATTTAAAGCCACAAAAGTGCCGGACGCCGGTGAATATGAGCTGAGCAAGGAGTTCAGGCGTTCTTGACCGCAACAATCAGAGGCTGAACGATTGGGTACAATATCGCATTATCATCTGATCGGACCATCGGTCATAGATGATGCTACGCCTTAGGGGTAAATCACCCCCCTAAGGCGCACATTTTGTGAATACAATTACTGAGGAAGAGCGATTTTACTTCGACATGTCCAGCTTGTTGAATTTGGCTCCCTTCATGGAAACGTCTACCATGAGCCCTTTGGCATCGAAAACATACGCCACTATGGGCTCATTGTACTGGGCCGTAATCCTGCCGCCGCTTTCGCCGGCACTGATGACGGTCACACCTCCGTCGACACCGGCTTCCCATCCCTTGCTGTTGCGGAATTTTTTCAGAGCCTCGCTGGAATTAAAAGCGATGATGATGTCTTTGGACTGCCCGCCGATCTGCAGGCCGACCGAGCCGGCGCCCATGCTGTAATATTCCACCGTTTTACCGCCGATGCGCATGGCCCCCTGTCCGTATTCAGCCCCTACGATAAAGGCGCCCTTTTTGACATTCGCTAAAATCAACAGGCCTTTGGCCTTGGCGGCGACCGCTTTGCCGTTCTCGACCATTTTGTAAAACCGCGCCATGGCGGCATCGGCACTGGCATCGATTTCCTTGGCGGTTTTGCCGAAAGATGTCCCCGCGAACAAGAGTCCCCCTAAAAGGACGATACAGCCGGCGAAAATTAAAAACTTGATGTGCTTCTCTGTTTTGGTCATTGATTTCATCCTCCTTTTTGTGGTGTATGCATGATGTTGGATCATGCCTAATGATTGATACGAAGTAGAGAATTAATTTCAACAATAATCATCAATTTTCCAATTGCACGTTCTTTAGGATGTCACCTGCATGCCAATCGGTGATGCTGCCTTTAAAAACGTAACCGCAACTCACTTCATAATTTTGAAATTGGTTATTGACAATGGAAGTGAAACTATATTGGATAGTTGCTGGTAACTGCGGTTTTACCGATTTTTGGAATAAGTCAGCAAACAGGATGAAAAAAAGAAAGCGAGCGCAACCTCATCGAACAAATCCGCAGGCACCTTGTCCTGCCCATGAAACGCCTTACCAATTTTTTATGCAAAAGACTCCTCGGCGGCGGTTCAAGTCTGTAGCCGTCTTTCTCAGTTCAATTTGATCAGCCTGACTTTCGATTGATCAACTTCTGCTTTTTATCTCTTTGATCGATGACCAATTTGTAGGCGATGTAGTATTTGTAGATGTTGCTGACGTACTGGACGGTTTCACGACCGATTACCTGGGCGGCGGCAATCTCCACATTGTCAAACCATACGTTGGGATCCAGCCCCATGGCCGCTGCTTTTTTGCGCAGCCGGTTCACCTTGGCGGCTCCTGCGTTGTAAGACGCAAAGGCAAAGAGCATTTTGTTGAGGTCGTCCATGGGTTCATCTTTGTAATAGCGGTTGACAATAAACCGCATGTATTTGGTGCTTTTTAAATAGCGCTTGAGCAGCATATTCCCCAACAGGGTCCCTTTTTTGTGGCCTTTGACGAATTCATTGATCACGGCCTTGAGCTGGGGACTGTTCTTGCGCAAAGCCCGGGCAATCTCACCGCCGGTCCTGACGGAGATTTCGGGATTTACCTGGATCTTATCAAAAATCTGGGTCCAAAATTGCGCTTTGTGGCTGTCCATGACGATCATCGGGATGATACCAACATTCACCAATTCCAGCAGATCTTCATCCTCAAATGTCTCATCAGCCGCAATAAGCTTGATCGGCGGTTTGCCGGTTTTTTTAAACGAACCATTCAGCTCAACCAGGCTAGCATAATAACTGCTGGATTTGCGAACGTGGATCTCCTGGCCCGCAAGATCACCAACTTTCTTTACCGGCGGCGCGGCGGGCCCGGTTACCAGCAGTTCCTTTACCCCGGAAAGTAAGGGATCCCCAAAATCAACATGTTTGAGGCGCTGGGGGGTGATGGTCAGGTTGGCAACGGCCATGTCTCCCAAACCCTTAACCAGACCGGGGATCAGTTCATCGCGCCGGACGGGAATAAAGACCATAGTTACTTTCAAGGTTTTGGTCTTGAGTTTTTGGTTGACAAATTTTTCAAACTCTTTGAGCAGATCATAGGAAATGCCACGCTGCCTGCCGCGATCCAAAAAATAAAAGGTTTTGCTGAAAGCCACCAGCACCCGAATCCGCCGCTTTTCGGCCATCTTGTCGAAGTCGCCGATCCATGGTTTGTTCTCCAGCATGGCGGCCCCTTGGGCCGGCTTCGAATCGGCGGCCTGCGCCATCAACGGCACCGCAACTGTCAGCGCTATGATTGCAACCAGCAGGGCAGAAGACACCCGGCGTCCCGAAACTGCATTCCACTGGTGATGTTGAAATTGAATCATGATTTTTCCTCCAGTTACACCTTTTCCGCACGCCTGCGGCCCCTGACCAACCAAACCACCAGCGGATAGGTCAGCCAGGAAACTTCCCAGAGGATCGGCCCGACAAATGCGATCGGTATGGTAATGATGGCGGTGATCGGCTCGGCCAGAATACGATCCCGCAATCGATAGGCATGGGATTCGGTAACTTCGGGCAGTAACAGACGATGATTTTTGATGGCGTATGACCAGGCCCAGCCGCCGGCAATACCGACCAGGGCCGCCGCAATGCTTTCAAATGCCCGGGTCAGAGAGGACGCTTCCAGATCGATTCCGAGTCGCAAAGAGACCAGAAATATCAGCAAGAAA
>Ga0209536_100002037_pt1 | contig 33012 bp, 19 predicted proteins | sample DeeMarSeWOR28_12_FD_187461 | JGI IMG/M metagenome (GOLD analysis project Ga0209536, IMG submission 187461) | Marine sediment microbial communities from White Oak River estuary, North Carolina - WOR-2-8_12 (SPAdes) (version 2) | ecosystem: Environmental > Aquatic > Marine > Intertidal zone >... | reverse complement strand
CATGGACAAAATTCATGGAGGGCCGAGAAAGTGCCAAAATTAAGCAATTAGAGGCCGATTTGAAGGAGTGGATGAGTAAAATAGAGTGATTTAAAGCAGTTTAAAAGTATAAATGCGCTTTTAAATATGAATTTACCTAGAATAGCAATTCTAATGCTTCGTGGGGTGGAGGGATGTGGTGTTAGCACCTATTCCCGCCACTTCAAGGCTTTTTTTGATGATAATAATAAAATTTGTGATATTTTTGCACTGGATATCACTGTTGGTAGACCAGATACATCAACAGATATTGATATAAAAACATTTCAACTTAAAAGTTGGGGCCTTTGGCTTTTCAATAAAATATTGAAAGTAAATCCATATAATGAAGTTAGAATTAACGGAATTACGACAATAACCAGTGAAATACGCAAACTGAAGCTATCGGCGATCATTCCAAATAATAACGGGATAAAGAACCCCCCTGAAATCCCCATAACTAACATTGATGAAGCCTGATTGGTATATTTTCCCAGATTTGTAGTGGCCAACGAGAATATCGAAGCAAACATGATGGAAATAAAAAAGCCGGTCAAGGCGATTGAATAAATGCCAACCTGACCACCAATGCTCATAGAAACAACTACCAGCACTGCTGCCGCCAAGGCGAATATTCCCAGCAGCAATGAAGGCTTCCATTTCACCATTGCCGAAGCACCCAGTAGCCTGCCTGCCATTAAGCCATAAAAAATATAAGCTGACATCCTGACGGCTTCAGCGTTTGATATCCTCCCGATTTCCTTAAAATATGGCGTCATCAACTGATATAGTATGGCTTCTGCCCCCATGTATATAAACATGATGACAAAACCAATCACAAAATGCACGTATTGAAAAGCTCCTTTCCTATCTGCTGGTTCATGCATATTATGTCGATTTTCAACAGGATTGACGGGCATATCCGATACCCGTATCATGATTGCCAACAGAAAGAATATACCCGATAGTATCAGATAAAATAGCTTGATGGCTCCAAAGATCTGGTCACCAAAAAGTTCAAGCATGAACCAGCCACCTAACGGCGCGGTCAATGCTGCTCCTATAGCACCAATCCCCTGAGCAAAGTTGATTCGCGCCGCACGTGTCTTCCTATTCCCCAATTCTCCGATATATGGATTACAAATAGTTTGCAGAATAGTAATGCCACTAAACATCACAAATAATCCGGCAAGATAAACGGAATAGCTTTGTATGTAAGACGCAGGAATAAAGATTAGCAGTCCAAATGCTGATATTAGAGATCCCCAGGTAATTGCTTTCTGGGTTCCAATTCTGCTAATGATAATTTTTGCAGGATAGGACATCAGGAAGAACGCCAGAAACGAGAGTGACGTCCCAAGGGAGGTTTCGGTATTTGATAAATTAAAGGTTTCCTGGAAGAACGCCGCCAAAACATTGAAAAGATTCCATACAAAACCAAGCATAAAAAATATGCCATAAACCAATAAGTATTGATATAAGGAAGCTTGTCCCGGTCCCTTTTTCAGTTTATTTACTATTCGCACTTTCTTTTAAAACATTTGATTTAAATGATCAATCATGATGAAAGACTTCCTCCATATTGGCCCACCACTCTCCAGTCTTCCGGTTTTCAAGTGGGACCTGGCACGGCTTACAGACATCCCACCATTCTTGCGTTGTTGGATCAGCGGCCATCTTTTCCATATCAGTGGTAAAATTCTCTCCAACATATTCAAAATAGCTGAACAGGTAATTGTCTTTCAAATAGATAGAGTAATTCCGAATGTTGCACTCGGTGATCATTTTCAACACATCCGGCCACACGGCAGTGTGCAGCCTTTTGTAAGTTTCGATTTTTTCCGGGTTTAGCTGGATTACCATTCCATAACGTTGCATCATTGTGTTTTTTGTTCAGATAATTTCATCATATTCACCAAGTTGCAATGGATATTTACCGTATTTGCGGACAAGGGAAACGATATAGTCGTATGTTTTACCAGAAACTGCGCTGGTGACTGAATGATCTGATTGAAAGATGAATCCGCCTCCTTTAGCAGCATTTAGTTTTCGTAGTACTTCCTTGCGTATCTGTTCTTCATCACCTGTTTCCCAAACTTGAACATTGCTATTCCCACAATAACCCATTTTATTGTGATATTTCCTTTTCAGGTCCACCACATCCATGTTCGCTTTGGCCTCCAAAGGATTATATGCATCCACGCCAATTTCTATAAAATCGTTAAAAATAAGTTCCACATTGCCGCATCCATGATAAATAACCGGTAAATTGTGTTTATGGCATTCATCAATCATTGCTCTCACCCATGGTTTAAAATATGTCCTCCAGTATTCAGGATCGAAAAGCATGGTTTTACTGTAAGCAACATCGCCCCAGATGACCATGCCATCAAGTAATCCATCGGCAGCATGTATCTGTGCTTTCACACAATCGAGATAAAATTGCCCAATCCTGTTAATTGCTACTCCCAATCGATCGGGGTACATGCCCATCCAAAACAATGTATGTTCCTGCCCGATTAATCGGGTAAGGCACTCCGAACATTCAATCATGCTGCCATACACCGGTATATTTGTCCGCAATTTTTTTACCGTTTCAATCCAGGGTGGGGAATTTCTTTCGAATCCATCACCCACACCAGCTATCTGATTATCCCCTGATTCGAAATAACGTCTTCGATCGTAGGGATCATCAAATTCAAAGGATTCCAGTTCCTCAATGGAATTTATTTCCCAGCTCAGGAATTCAGGCATTGGGAAATCGAACTTTTTCCGAATGGTGGCCAGGAATCCTGTTTTAACGACAACCTCATTTTCATCTTCTCGTATCGTTTCAAAAGGTTGGATCCTGGGATCCATGTTTGGCATGGTCACTTTCCAGTCCAGATCATAATAATCATACGGATCTGCATCTTCGCCAAGACCTAGTTCCTTTCTCCAACGATTTAAAAACCCGCCCCAGAAAAAGTCACTGATGGGTACCCGGTCAGCCTCTTCATGCCTAAGGGTCTTATTCATCCGGTCCAGTTTTTTAAGACAATTGTCGGATCTTTTCATATGCTATTTTTCAAATTACCAGTTTTGAACATGACATTTAATAAATCAATGCAGGTTTGAATTTAAGAGTGCCATTACAAGCTGATGTACACGCGATTGTGAAATTCAATATGATGGTGCTCTCTTCGGTGACCTGTGCGGTGCGATTTATTTTTATCTCCATATCTGATACAGAAGTAAATTTATCCATCACTTCGGCCCCATCATAAAACATGTTAACTTCACTAATCTTTACTTTTTTGTTTACATCTTCTGGTTCAACTTTGACTACATACTGGCCGGGCAACTGGATCTTACCTGTCAAATCCAACTCAACTTTCATTTTACCTCCTTGGTCTACAGACCAGTTTTGAAATTCCTGCCATTCAGACCAGGGGCTTACCGGTTGCATGGGCGGAGCAATAAAATCCTCAACGTAATAAACAGCAATACTCCGTATCAATGGTTCCCCCACACTTTTATTTATCTTCAGACGGACATTTGAGACATCTATATCAGGGAAGTAATCGATCTTTTTGCGACCTATCGACTGCCCATGGCAGAGTTCAATCCATTTACCCTGACTATAACCTTCTATTGTATATTCCCTGATGCGGTGGCCATTTCGGTAATCTTCCATCGTTATCACATGATTTACCTTACAGCTCTTCGAAAATTTAAGTTCCTGAACAACTCCAATTATATCAACTGCTGAAGCCAAAGGAGTTTTAAACCGACGGTCGATTTCCTTGCCAAAGGCTTTGTATAATTCCACATCTTCGGCGGGTATTAATCCAGTGGTATCAGGAGTAGAATTTAGCAGGAATACACTTCCATATCCAACTGATTTATAATAGCACTCCATCAGCTGATCAAGTGATTTACGTTTTTTCTCTTTCTTTGGAGCCCAAAACCAATAGTGGTCGTAAAGCGTGGTATTTGTTTCAAGTGGTGCCCAGGCATCGCCATCAGGATCGCCGTGCACCTGGGTCGATACACCGGTCCTCAGAACTTTACTTTTCACCGAATTCCACACAGGATAAAATAATTTCCCAGACTCTGTCCCTGGCCAACGGAGTGTGGCATGAGGACCTTGAAAGATCACTGAATTGCCTACATATTTTTCCATGATATCTGAGACGTCGATGACACAGCTCCCATCGAACCAAACTTCCATCACATCGCCATACTTGGTTAATACTTCGGTTAACTGAGTTCTGAAAACCTCATTATAGGATTCCTGTTTCGAGGGATCGCTGGTCCTACCTCCACTGCCTATTCCAGCTCCCCAGGTGTCATCTCCAGGATAGATATAGACTCCAAGATTCAGCCCATATCTCTTGCAGGATGCAGACAGCTCCATTAACACATCGCCCTTCCCGTTTTTATAGGATGTATTTTTAATCCCATAATCCGTGGTTTCTGTTTGCCACCAACAAAAACCACCCGTGTGTTTAGCAACAAAAAGAATTTCCCCGGCACCCCAGGACCGGGCTACTTCACACCACTGGTCAGTGTTCAGGCTTTCAGGATTGATCCTGTTTAATGGTGTAGAATGGTCATCATATTCACGCCCCTGCCAGGTGCACGGATCAAGACAAACGAACATGATCCGCTCCTGCTCGTGCCATTGATACTGAATGGGTGACGGCCTGGCAAGTTGATCATTTTGCCATGATCCAACCCTTGTCTGACATAAAATTATAAAAATTGATATTATTGATAACCATAAAAATATTTTCATGAGGTCCTATTTATTAAATAATCTGCTGTAAATCTTTACATCTTCATATTAGTTCACTAGTCTTTGTTCGCCATAATGACCTATTATTTCAATTCCATTATCATCAGCCCTATATATTTCACTTTTAATTTCGTGATTTTTTCTCAAATGATATTTATTATGATACATTACCAGAGTTCAGCATAAACCATTGATCATTTTTTCAAATATGCTATCATTTTCCTCTCTTTTTCAACCAGGACGGCATAATGCTTTACCTAGCCTTCAAACTCCCTGTAATTACCATATTGGGCTAAATTATCTTCACCTAGGTTTTCTGGCAGTGGTTCAATCTTGCCTTGGGTATGCATACACAATTTTTCCCAAAGTTTTTTTCGCGCGTACCTCTGATGGATCTTTTGAAAATTAGTGTTAAGTAGTAGAGATTTTGCTTTATTAAAATTTCCCATATCTAGCAATAGTCCAATTCGCCTTTCTATCAGCATTTCATCATTTAATACGCTAAGCCGATCCAGCCAGTTAATTCGCTCTTGAAACGCACTTTCACCCGCTTTTTCTAACGCTATATCACGTTCAACAACAACCTGAGGGTGTAGTTTTAGTGCATCATCTTCGATTCCTTCATAACATTTTATTGCAGCATCAAACTTACTCTGATAAAAGTATATTCGCCCTAACAAAGCCAAAGCTAAATCCAATCCGGATGATCGAAGTAACAAAATCCCTTCCTCAACCTTATCTGTACCAATCGACCAGATTCCGTAATACAATTGCCAAGCCGGTTTATTAGAAGCTATATCATGTTGTATTGCCCAATCAAAAGCTTGACTAAGGTTTAAAATTGCACTTGGAGGCCAGTTTGCATCTTCAATCGAAGGCGGTGGGGGAATTTGTGAAATATCCTCCCTGATAAATGCCTCTTTGAGCCTTAACCATGGTTTTACTTCACTTGCCCTGGCAAAAGGAAACATAGTAATTTCTGTACAAGGTCTGAGGGTTATCTCGGGAAGAAAAATTTTGTCGATATCAAGTACTTTATCACTTGGAATCCAAAATTCTAGATGATGATGAGTCTCACCTGGTTTCAGTTCATATTTTATTGACTGATCAGCAATGGGTCCTGCCTGAATTTCAAGGTATGACTGCTTATCTAATGATGATTGAAAGGACCAGTCCAAATCCCTGTCAGTTCCGTAACTCCATAATTTCATGCCGGGTACAATTAATTTATCAGCGACATGATACAATCCAATGCCACGAGAAGGCGTAAAACATCCAAAGGCATTGCTGCTTGCCCTTAGCCAAAAATAACCGGACATTTTTTTGATATTTGTATTAGTTTTTGGCCCTTCTTTTTCCCAATCTATTGTATAGAGATTATCGCTGTGCACCAGTACTTTTCCATTGGGGAAATGAAATTGAGAATCAATAAAAGCGGGTAAGGCAGCATTTGACCATGACATCCATGGACAGGTTATTTCTGTCTGGTTTCTAAAGACAGTTCTTTGTGCCAGAAAATGATCGTGCTCTCCTAGTGAATACTCAACAGTCCACTGCATACCATACCGAATTTCCGTCTCGCCAACGCAAACGTATATGCGGTCACTTCTTTTGCGAATATCATAACATACAACTTCATTCTGCGATGGTGTATGGGATATTGGAAAACTGACTTCAATGCCACCAGCCACAAAATAAAACCTTGGTAAAATCCTGGACTGACGAATTACACCCGGCACATATAATACTTCCTTTTCGGATTTTTTATGAACAATTGAATATACCTTACCACCCAGATCTGGGCATATCAGTACTTTGAGAAAGTTGTTCTCTAGCTGAATGAATAAATACTTTTTTAGTACTGGTCTATCTGAGGTTTCACAATAGCTTTGATATGGATAAACGCCATCTGGATCCATGATTGAAGGTAAAGGGCCAACCGCGGTAACCTGGTGGGTAAGAATAAGTTTATGAAATTTGTCAACTTTTAGCCCCATTGATCAATCCTTTCACTTTATAAGGTTTATCGAAATATACTGAAATACTCTATCGCTGTATTGCTGAAACATTAAATGAAATTGTTAACAACTCGATACAATTGATGTATCGTATCATTATTCAGTGGATAATCGAGCCTAATCATTATACCCTTTGAATGATCAAAATCTATTGGTTACCGGCATGTCCAGCCCAAGCGCTGCTCACGATGTAAATTCTTTTATTCAAATTCTACCGCTCCAATATCCGGAGGACTGGTAATAGGAATGCCAAAATAATCGTTGATCTTATCGATAATCGTTTTTCCTGCATCAATGCAGGGTGAGTCAGATTTCAATTTATAGTCCAATACATTGTACGATCCCGGATTAACTAGCATTGGATTTTCATATATTCCTTCTGTATCCTCCGGTATATTTAAAACTGTTCCAAAATAAGCATTGGCCTTGAATTCATTATTGGTGCTTTTCCCCATTCCCGGAACTGACTCGCGACGCCCATCACCTTTTGACTCAGTTCTTTCCACTATCCTTAAAACAGCCCCCTTATCAGCATAGAAAATATTATTATAGAAATACATGCCATCTGACCAATTATTTTCACCCCAGCTACCATAGTTTGCCAGTTTTACATCAAGACCTCTTCCGACATAAATCGTGTTATTATAAATATGCGTATTAATAGCACCTCCTCCAATATCAAATGTACGTGTCTGATCATTCACACTGAGATTATATCGAATTACTGTACCTACACATCCCACATTATTTTCATCAGGTTTTGGGGTGCAGATCAACATGAAACCACCTTCATTATCATGGCTATAATTATATTGAAATATAGTGTTTCTGCAGTTATAATCAGAATCGAAACCCTGCCCATCTTTATAGCCCTTTACCCCGCTCACTTCATTGTATTGGATAAGCGTATTATCGGAACTCCATGGCCAGATTCCGGCTGCATAGTCATCGCACCTGGTTCTGGCTCCCCGTACAATATTGTATTCTACCAAAGCTCCATCACAGCCCCAAGGCTTTATGGCGTCTCCTCCAATATCCATAAGCAAATTTCCCCTAATCACTACATTTAAACTCGGATTCCAATTTTCTGCACGTTTGACAAAAATATGCCTCCCGCAGATACCGTTTCTGTCAGTTCTTGCCAGATGACAATTTTCTATATAGAGTCCATTGAACCAGCTGGGTTTTTCTCCCAATGTTTCCCAATAGATACCACAACCCTCTTCATAAGATTTTTTCAACCACCCGTTCACATCATGCACATAAAGATTTTGCAAACGGATATGCTTCATTTCACCAAAGTCTTCGGCTAACACCCTAACACCCCAGCGGTTTTCTTCCCGGTAAGGGCCATTATTTGTCAATTCAAGATTTTGCACTTCCCAGTATTCCACATTTTTCAATAAAAGTGCTTCAGGGAAATTACCACCTGCCTCAATCAATGGTTTACCTCCTTCACCATACATGTCAATTAATATTGGCTGATCGTAGGTACCGGATCCTGTTAAATTCAATTGCCCATTATAACGCGTCCCGGCTGCAAAAAGAATTTTATCCCCAGGTTTAAAGATGGTTTCATTTACTTTTTCCAGACCCGACCATGCAGATTCAGGTGATAGTCCTGAATTCGTATCGTTACCAGTACTGGAGTCCACATAAAAAACACGCGCATTTTCAATTAACTTTTCTGAACAAGAATAAAATGTGAAAAGAATGAATAGAATTGGTAAATATTTCATGATGAATCGTTTATGGTACTTAAAATGGAGTTGATATGTAAACCAATTGTTTTTTACATTATGATAAAATCCTCTTTTGACATTGGAAAAATTGTTAAAGAATTCTTCTAATTCACATAAATGCATTTACAGAATAGACAATTCTGTTTATAATATCCCCTTTACAAAATGATGCCATTTGAAGGTAATGATGTATGTATTCATAAATCAATATACCCAAACGAGTATCTACAGGAATAATTTTGGTAAATACTCTGGCACATCATCGTATGGCTTTTTGTTACCGACTGCAATATCATAAACCGCTTCATGACTTTTAATGGCGGCATCGCATAGCGGTTTGTGAGGACGATTGCAAATATCCAGAAATCCAATGTTATAATTTTCACCGTCAAACCTGCCAATCGCCGATTGATCATACAATACAAACCAATGCACACCTACACAATATGGATTAGCAGCAGCATCTTCAAAATACACACGGTACGCCTTACCCCTGTCTTCCTGGGTCCGAACATGGCCTATTCCCGAAGCGGGGAGTCCTACGTCTAAGGCACCAAAATGCCATTCACCAATGATGACCGGCATTCGCAAGAGGTCATGAATTTCTTTTGTCTGTTCAAAAGGCACTTTTTCCCTGTAATTATTCATACTAAAAACATCAAAGGATTTCATGCCGGATACTGCCCATTTTGGAGGAACACCTGCATATCGAATTCCCAGGTTCAAATGATTAGGATCCACCTTTTTGCAGGCATTCGCAAGCATCTTAAAATACGCTGTGACCATATATTCACTGAATACTTCCAAATCACTCAACGCTTCCTTTGTAAATCCCTTTGTCCATTTGCCTCTTTCAATTGCGGCAAAATCCAGCTCCATTTTCCAGCTTGTTGCCAGTGCGTTATCGGAGGAATATTTATCTTTTAAAAACCTGGTGAGCTCAGACCTTGTTACACATTCCGATGTATTAAAAAGCATTCCAACTGCAGGTAACTCTTTTGAGAACGCCCACTTTGGTTCATTCATCATAAAATAACCAATCATTGCCGGATCATTTGCCGAGACCGATAAGGTTTGAGCATAGGCATCGGCATCTTTCTCAAAATCAGGGTGAAATACGTCCGGAAAATCCCGATAAACGTTCTGTGTTAATTTTGCTGAAAAACTCATAGGTCTGACATAGGCAAAATCCGCTTTGGAGGCATATTCCCACTCTGACCAGTTGCCAACCGTATTGAAACGAAGGCGTTTTAATTCATCCAGGGCTATCGTTGCCCATTTATCTTTCCAGCCATCACGTTCAAATGTTCTTATAAAATTTGCTGCCAGATAATTCATGTGCAACTGGCCATCTTGCTCACTGTATATTTCTGCAAATTCACCTTGCCTTGAAGGCATAAATTCCAGTGCATCTTCGAGCAGATTCACATTAGCAGATGTATCAACACGAACAGAATCGATACCCGAACTCCAGAAAGCATACCCATCAGGATCGACGAGCCACCAACGATTTCCATCTTCATGCACGCTGAAAAAACCTGTACCATCAACCAATCTTCTGCTTTTCCAACCTCCCCATCGCGAAAAATATTCCGGTAAGCTATGATTTGAATTATTCAACCTGATACGGAGATTTGATACCATTTCTTGCATATCCTTAGTTTTACCGTCCCAGTTGTGAATCGTACTTTGCCCAATAGCATCTATAAGCTTACCTTTTGGCAAAACAGGGTGATCTATTACCGGTACTTCTTCCTTAGTCGCTTTTACAGATGTAATGCAAAACCTGGATGTCTGTTCACTTTTCCGATTAATGTAAAATTTCATCCTGTCCACCAAATTAAGGTCTACCCGGTCTCCCCAACACATAGGTTTTAGAAAGGCACCATCCCTTGGGATCCGCCATGTATTCTGATCAACTAAACTCAGTGGTAATCGCACCCTCAGCGAACATTGGTTCAGTACTCCGAAGGCAAACTGAAATATCCGTCCGTCATCCCCTTCCTGCAATTCGATATTGAACTGGATCAATGTAGTGCCATCTGCCAACATATCCGCAGTGATATATTTCTTATCAGCCAGACTACCAGTTGGGAATTGATATTGAAAACCATCGTTCACATGGTCACCGGTATACCATTTGGCATTTTCCAGGTAGGCTTCTCCGTTGAAGGATTTAAGTCCAATAATTTTGGTGGGTTCTAAAATCATTTGCGAATCGGGCGTATAACTGCACTGAACTAAAGTTGGTAACATCGCAATGCCAGTTCCCAGAAGGGCCCCCTCTTTGATAAATGTTCTCCGGTCTTTTTTAGCGGAAAAACCAGAAGATAAATTATTGCGTCTTTTCATGATGGGTCATTAAATAAAAAAATGCATTATGGTTATATAAATATAGCCTATTCTATCCAAATTAAAGAATTAAACAATCCCTGTTTACGCTTACATTTCCAAGTGTATTAAGCTCAATTGGTATAGTAGAATTCCAGTCTTACTTTTCCAACAAAATCACTTCAGGTAGTTTTACTTTTGTATATCCTACACCCTAAATCTCCAGGTTGTTTATAGTGGATATTTATATCCATATTTCTTTAGCCCCTGAAAAGCTGGGCTTAATTATCACCGATTGGAACCAAAGCATATTTTGGCTTTTACTACCTATGCAAGTGACCTTTTAGGCAAATCAACTTGAAATTTAAAAGTCTATCTGGTTTTAATTTATGCATAATCTCTGAATTAAATCTAGGATCGCTTGACTATTGCGATGAAAGAAATTTTGAAATATAAGTTTCTGAAGATAAACGATTTTTTATCAATTTACTCAATGGAACAGGAATGTCCGTTTCCAAAATATCGGCTCCAGCTCGGTAAATTTTCATGTATTGTTCACTTATATCTTTACCATTTCCTCCTGAAAGTAATAAAGGGTCAAGATTTCTGGATGTGCCCACAATGCAGAGTGCTCCTTTTTGATGAATTAACTTAAAAAGTGAAGGATCATCGGGCATATTATGGCCGACAAAAGCCACAATATTTTCCCAAGGTACACCTGTTTTATCAAATTCCTGCACTTTCTCAGGACTATTAATAAATACCTGCATTAATATGTTTTTATTTAAGCGATAACCTATTTGTGCTTCATCAAATGTGTAGGCCATTACAATTGCATAAGCTTCGGCATCATAATCCTCAACCATCTTTATTCTAGCCTCAATTGGGACGTCCTTTTTATCAAGTACAAGAATAGTTTTGCCCTTTGCCCACTCTAGCATCTCCGCAAGAGTTTGAATGTTATAATCAGTGATCTTGCCTTCCAGATCCTTTAATCTTAACTCTTTCAATTCATTATAAGTAAAATCAGAAACACTACCTTTACCATTGGTTGTTCGTGATAGTGTTGGATCATGGTGAACAATGATTATGCTGTCTTTTGTATATCGCGGATCGATTTCTATAATAGCATAAGTATGTTTCAGCGTATTGTTGAATGTAGCAATACAGTTCTCTGAAAGGTTTTTCTCAGGTCCTCCACGATGACAACTTAAAAAAGAAACACTATCGCCCGTATAACGAAACATCTCCCGCAATCCTTCAGGTGTTCTAGCATCAATATAGTAGTTACCCTGCCTATGTTGACTTGAAACATTAAACCAAGAAAACAGGCTTGCTTGGGTAAAAATCAATATGCATATCACTGAATAAAAATTCCTAATACTTCTCATACCTTTGACCACCCATAATGAACATGTTAGCATTAATTACTTTTCATATTTATCATTGCCATTACTTTTTTCCGCAATTCCTTTTTATTTTCATCGTACTCCTCATCCAGCGCCATGTTATTCCATTCGTTGGGGTCTTTTTGGTGATCGTACAATTCTTCAGATCCATCGGGATAAAGTATATATCGAAGATCCTTAGTTCTAAACGAAAAGGTTTGGTCTTTCAAATTGTAGCTAACACTATCTGTAGCTATAACTGTCAGTACTCCATCAGGGCCTTCCCATTGATCAGTTTCAGAATTGACCAAAAACGGTTTTAAACTAAATCCTCCTATTGGTGCACCAGAACTGGTTTTTCTATTATCACCCTTAAGCAAACAAATATCTGATAAGGTTGGATAAATATCGATGAGCGAAACCGCATGATCAACCATTGCGTCCTTCTTCATTCCTGGCACCTTCATAATATAAGGAATACGTGTGCCATTATCCCAGGGAGAATTTTTAAAAAGATATTCTTTTTGTCCCATTTGCCAGCCGTGATCACTGGTCAACACGACAATAGTATTATTTTTAAACCTGCTGTTCTCTAGAGCATCCAGTACAACCCCCACTTGCTCATCGACAAATGCGACACATGCCAGGTAGGCCTGGACAAAATGCTTTAATCCTTCTTCCTCACCACCACCATATGATTCTGCCAATAATTTGTAATACATGCGCCCCTTAGATGTATTTGTATACCATTTCCCGGTAGCGTCACGGGCAACCGCATAATTCTTGTGATAGTGGGTATCATCAACATCTCCTTCCTTTATCGCTGGAAGTTGAATATCTTCGATTGGAAACATATCGAAAAATATCTTGGGAGCATACAGTGGAGTGTGCGGGCGAACAAATCCAATGCCCATAAAAAATGGTCCCTTGGTCCCTTCAGCATCCATTTCTTTTAATCGTTGTGCTGCCCACTGTGCATGCAACTCATCAGGAAGAAGATCTCGATTATGTTCATTGATGTATTTGAAGGGAATATCATCTCGACCGGAATAAGTCCACCCTATATGTTCTCCCTTTACTCCATTTTTGGGGAAAACCGGTATGTCAGACAATGGGGCAAAAGAACCATCAATGTCGCCAATACTTCTGAAAGGTTGGGGAACTGACGGATGGCCCACCTGATATGTTCCGTCATAAGCAAAAGGTCCGTAATTATTCACATCGACTCCCCATTCGTTCCATAGCTCCAGCCGGTTTGTATGCAGTAATTTTCCACTTCCCATGACATAATAACCATTCTCGGAAAAATGCTCCATCAATGTTTTATTTTGTGTGAATAACTTTTGCGTGCTGGGTTGATCTAAGCCAAAATTGCGGGATTGATGGGGATATACACCTGTAAACAAGCTATTACGGGAAGGATTACATAAACCAATATTTGTGTGTGCGTTTACAAAACGAACTCCTGATGCAGCGAGCCTATCAATGTTTGGTGTTTTGGCTTGAGGATGCCCTCCGTAAATACCCTCATAATCGTTCAGGTCATCTATAATAATTAGCAAGACGTTGGGTTGAGCAGACTGAACAAATGATCTTCTTGTAGTACATCCAATAAATAATTGGAATATGAGTAAGGCCAGGTATATGAATATTGCTTTCATATAATCACATGCTTATTTTATCTATTAATGCTCTTATTTCTTTTGCATTTTTGGTAATGGTATCCCAATCTTCAGTTTGAATCAGCGGACGCTTTGCAATCCAAGAACCACCAATAGCGGTAATGAGTGAAGACTGTAAATAGGCCCCTGCAGTATTCATGTCTAGTCCTCCCAAAGGTATAAATTTCAATCCCAAATGCTGATAGGGCGCAGCCATATTAGATAAGTGGTTAATCCCTCCGGCAGTTTCTGCCGGAAAGTATTTCAATATTCGGCAACCTTGTTCAATTGCAATCTCAATATCTGATGGTGTCATGATGCCAGGGGCGAATGAAACACCATACTCTTTTGCCACATTGATCACCCTGGGATTGCATCCGGGGGCCACTGCGAAATCGACTCCGATATCAGCAGCTACTTTTACCTGTTCTGTGGTAACCACAGTTCCAAATCCCAATAAAATATCTGGTAGCTCTTCTTTGATAGCACGCGCTGCATCCAGAGCAGCTGGTGTACGCAAGGTAAGCTCGATGGCATTTACACCTCCGGCGAACAATGCATTGGCCAGGGGAATAGCATGATTGACCTCATCAATCACCAGTACCGCTATAATGCCAGCTTTATCTATTTTCTCAATTATCTCAGGTGCCATTGCCTGCGGTTCAATTGGTAGCATATTTTTCTTTCAGGTTTTTTATTTAAAATTTAACTCGATGTGTGCCTGCTGACAATTGGATGATAGGTGCATCTTCTAAATTCACCTTGAATTGATTGCCATCCACGATAATTGAAAATCCATCTGAAAAGTTAAATGAAATCAAATTTAATTTTACCAGCACTCCATTCGGCACATACAATTCTAATTCACCCCCTTTTTTCATATTGAGATCCCAATTAACAGTAAGTTTCCCAAATGGTGTCGGCACTTTGCCTTCAATTTGTCTTAATTCCGTCATGCGTCGCGAAATCAATATTTCTTTCATACCTGGTGCGATTGGTTCAATCCCTAACAGATATTCCGCAAAAAGTGCCGGAGGAAAAGCACTTTCGGTCTGCGCGTCACAGCGCGATCTTCCTTTCTGCAAAATCCCAGTTCTACCGGTACCATCGAGCCACCACTCTTCCCACAAGGTGTCATTGGTTTCGGATTCAAGCATCTTGTCGAAACGAAGACGAAATAAACGAAGGGATTCGTCTGTATAGCCAGCCTCGCAAAGTCCTTTGTGAAGAAAATATGACATGGCTGGTGTGACCATAACTACGCCAGATCCCCGTTTGATATAATTGTGTTCATCTTCCTTGAGCAATTGACTGGCAATTTTTTCAGCCTGCCTGGGAGAGGCCACATGCATGGCAAGCGCCATGGCATTGGCATGCTCACTGAACATATTTGAGCGGTTACCATCGATCAATGCATCCGCAAATAGTTCCTTCTCATCATCCCAAAGTTTTTCCCTCAGCGACCATCTGAGTAAGTCGGCTCTTTGTTGATAGGTCTCCGATGTTTTATCGCCAATCCAATTAAGCACCTGTGTAAAATCTTCGAGCGCTCCGAGATAATGTCCATTCAATGTAAAATTGGTCCCGCGTCGATCATTGAGTGCATGGTCCATCCAGTACGCATAAGGTGGATCGTCGATCATCCCAAATTGATTTGTATAGCTATGCAGTAATTCAATGAGTTTCTTTGCGGCAGGCAGTAGTTCACGAACGGTTATCTCATCCCCGGAATACAAAAAATAATTGTACAGACTTCTTATCCACAGGCAATTGGAATCCAATATGATCATGTAATCATCACTGGCTGCCGGGGCATATGCTGGCATAATGCCGTTTGCTTCCTGCTCCTGAGCCACCTGGATAAGATAACGTCGCTGCAGCGCACAATCACCAAATAACCAGTAATTGCCCATTGCAGCATAATATCCTGTTTGGGCATATTGTCTACGCTCCCGATAATTATCTGTATATCCATCGGTAGTGCATACCTTGATGGTTTTAGCAGACGCCTCCATATACTGCTTTACCCACGGAACATCGTTTGATTTGATCATACCTGTTTCTTCAAATGGGTATTCCAGTTTTCGGACACCAGCAAAATAAAGATGTACAGGTTTGGCAGCCTGATGAATAAGAATTCCCATAAATCGTGTGGGTTTAAAATAGGTTGCCTCCCACTGATCCAATCTACCAGATAAAATGATCCTATCCCGAAAATCCGAATCAACTACCTGATGGGTAAAGTGCTGATCTATTTCAAATGGTGCGCACAATATATCAATTTTTGTTCCTGGTTGCCCTTTGATCTTCAGTAATGGCGTACCATTGACCACTACACCAAAGTCAAATAAGAGAAACATTATCCCTTCCTTATCAGAATTGGGAATTACCCAAGCATCACTACTTCCAAGGTACTTTGAAAAATTCTCAATTAATATCTGATCTCTGTAGTGATCCATTTTGATCGGATCCATCTTTAACCCCTCATCTAATTGCTGCACAACCGAAATTGTAAATTTCATTGTCTGGATCAAATTGGCGGCCTGTAGCTTAGTTTCCATAAGATAAGGAATATCACGCGGCACCAGTGAAGTCCACGGTGGTGTAAGTGTTTGGGGATTCGCATTTGGTTGAGGTGCAGGCCATCCTACATTTCGAATCAACGGTCGGGCATGGTTCCAATCGGAATCGTCGTAAGAAAGATCACTCCAACCTGCCAGGTATTTTCTCATGTCTACCCGGTCGCTTACCACTTGCTGGAACCGGTTGATGCTAGGTGCATTACTATCCCAGGATGGATCTAATTGAGCTTTCCAGTTTGCATCCGAGTACAAAGAAATTTGATCATTTTTGAAGATCATGTCAAGCTGGGCAAGTAATCCGGCCCGACCTTGATGATGGTATGAGAACTTCCGATGTTGATGGTGTACGCGCACTGCAATCAAATTTTCGCCTTCACGTAGTAGATCTGAAATATTCAGAATATCATAGGACTGATGATGTGGAGCACAACGAGCGGGGCCACTGCAAATATATTCACCATTGATATACAATTGATATTTGGATGATGCAGAGATCCTGAGTAGTGCCTTTTCCGGTCTTTCGGTTAGCTCAAAGAAACGACGTGCGAGCATCACATCCGATGAAGTGCCTTCATCCAACCAGATCCACTGAGCACGCCAGGTAAAAGATGTATCTTCCCGCTCATTAGGGTGAATCCAGATCCCTTTGACTCCTGATGTCAGTGTCATCTCGGTAGCCTGCACGATGTTGAAAAAACCAATCCACAAGATAAGCCATGTAAATATTGGACCACGAATTTGCTTGTAGATCACCTTCATCCCAATCATTTATTAAATGCAAAATCGATCATATTGAAAAGAATCACCTCGGCTACCGGATCTTTTCCGAGATTTTCTACAAGTCGTAATTGCGAGACTAGGCAGGTACCACTACCAACAGGGATCACGGCCATATCAGAACCCCACCAAGATTCGCCTGGACCTGAGTAGTGCATCTTATGCCCGGCAGAAAACCAGTCGAACCCAACAGATGCAACCAGGGTTTCAACCTTTCCGATCCCGTTCCCGTCAATATCCCGAAGGGTAATTGTCGGCCAGATATTTTCGTACACGTTTCTCATCATACCATTCGACGGTAATCCATCGAAAACCGGATGATCTTTTACCAAATGGGGAATGCACGTCCACAATCCTCTAGCAGGATGCAGATCAGCTGTAAAAGGGAATATGCTATTGTTTTCTTTCAAATCATCTCTTGGTCCGTCTATGAAGTAAGCCGCCCCTCCATTTTCAATGTATTTAAATAATTCATGTAAAGTAGCTTTACTGGTCTGTTTGATGCTGCCTACGAATACGGGAGTCGACTTTTTGGTCTTATTTGTAAACTTTTCAATTTTTATACCCCTTAATTTGAGAAAGTTGGTGAATGCACTGCGTTCATCAAATACTGTTACTGTCTGCCTGGGTACTTCAAGGTCCTTATCTGAAAATACATCAAAATCATAGCTGTTTTTGTATATCACTTCCCCATTTGCTGAGATGAAGGTGGCTTCAATGAGGTAGGTGCCATCCCAGTTTTTTGTATCTAATCTAGCATTCATTAACCTGGAAATCCCTTCTGACCAATCGAAATCGACCTTCTTTTCAACGACAACTTCACCGGATTCCGAAACAACTTTTACTTCAAGGCTCCCTATAATGGACGACAATTCGTTGATTCCGTTCACTATGAGCCGGGTTCCTTCATTTGCGTAGACATTGCGTGGGAAGGTCCGGATCGAAAGGATCCTAGGTTGATTAGCTGCTTTTGTTGCTTCATAGGCATAGGATTTAGGATTTCTCCAAAGATCCAACAGGCCAGCACCTAGGATCCAATCCCCAGCTACCAATGCATGTATACAATAGCCATCAACCTCTGGATTTGACCTGACGGCCTCAATCATGCGCTTGTTGGCCGCACCATGAATGGTCTGTTGATCGAGATAAAATTGTCGCGTGTCCGGATACAGATCACCAAAACCGCATTCATTCAACATTTGAACCTGCTCTTTGGCAATCCTGTCATGATAACGATAAGCCGGCGTTAACGGATTGCCTTTTTCTTCAAATTGTTTATTATTCTCACCTAATTCCGGAAGGCTTCCATATCCCAGTTCAGAAACAAATGACATTAAACCCGGCACTACATTTCGACCAGGAGTCGTAGCGGTGTATCCAGCTTCTTTTTTCTCTTCTTCGGTCATCCCGATGGACAAATACCCATTGTATAAATTATTATTGATGAATGGACCAGGATAGTTATGGATATCATTGAACTTGGTTGGCTCATATTCAAGAGGCAGATACATATTGGCGCCGTAAGCCCAACCACCGGATTCATCCAGGATCAAGCGTGTCGGATCAAGTTGTCGCGTTACCATCGCCATAGGACGCATGAGCTGCTTCAATACAGGGCGATGCAGTTCATTGAATAATTCCCATTGAACAATACAAGCTCTGTTTCGATCTCTCAGGACGGTCTGCTTTATTTCGTTCTCTACTCTTGCTGGCAGGTAGGGAGTAGAAAGTGGCAAACGCATACATTCCAATGCCGGGCTTCCAACAACCAACACGCCCATTTCATCTGCCAGATCAAGCCATAGCGGTGCCGGAGGTCTTCTCCAGGGTCTTATCATATTGAAGCCAGCCTGCTTGGCTAGCTGAATTTCTTTCCTGACCATTTCCTCAGAATCTGGATAGGCAATACCATTTGGATACAACCCTTCGAAAAATGAAGCTTTTATATAGATCCGCTTTCCATTGAGGTAAAAGTCTTTGTTTCTGATCGTCAACTCGCGCATGCCGAAATTTGCATGCCATCGATCAGAAATTGAATCATCATGCTTTACGCTCACTCTTGCCTCATATAGTTGCGGGCTGTCGGGCGACCAGTATTGTACCTTAGGTAAATGAAGTAACCAGCTCTTCGTATTTTTCCCAGGATGTAGCATCAAGGTCTCCCCTGCAATAGCAATCCGTTCGGTGCCACCTCCCACCTCATATATCTCCAATTCAATATCTACAGATACTCCAATTGTACCGGTGTGATCAAGCGCAACATGTAAAGTAGCCGTATTATTATTAATGTTTGGCTCTATAAAAACATCATCAACATAGACTTCGTCAGTAGCAAGCAGGATTACAGATTGCCAAATACCTCCGGTAATACCTCCACGCCATTGGGGTGTCTCCATCTGCTTCACCCCGTCGATTTCTTTTTCGGAAAGGATTATCGGCCCGACCACACGCATCGTAAGAACATTACTTTCACCAGGTTTGATCATTTCATCTACTCGAAACTCAAATGGGGTAAATCCTCCCTCATGAAAACCTACTACTTCATCATTTAGCCAAACTTCAGCAAGGTAATTGACAGCACCAAATTGTAAACGTATGACTTTGCCATCCCAATTTTCTGGCACATAAAATTTTTGACGATAAAATGCTACACCTTCATAATCTTGTTCTATTAATTCCCAACAGCTTGGAACCTCTATTTCACGTTTTTTGGATTGTAAATCAAATGCCGAATCTGTTTGCCAAAAACCATTTTTTCCTACGTTTTCATCATCAAAAATAATATCCCAAGTACCATCCAGGGATAATTGGTTCAACTGAGCTTGCGAACGATTGATGGTAGTTATGCTAAAAATGATTGTCAATATGCGGATTATCAGCATCATTTTACTTCTTTTTAACATGAAAATTTTTCTCGGGTTCAGGTGATATTTCATTGGTCAATACGGTATTTATCCAGTGCTTTTTCATCAATCTCCACACCTAAACCAGGCTTATCAGGCGCTCTCAGCAAACCATTTTCGGGAATAATCAAAGGCATTGTCAATATATCGCGCAATTCATTTTCTGTGCGATCCAACTCCATCCAGGGTGTGGACTGGTACATACGCCCCGGAATAATATCAAGATTGGCTATCAAGTGGATTGCTGCATGTAATGCCACACCTGTTCCCCAACCATGTGGAATAAGCTCGACACCGAATGTATTTGCCATCGCCGCAATTCTTTTTACCTCTGTCAATCCGCCTGCCGCACATATATCAGGCTGTGCGATGTCTACAGATTGGTGCTCGAAAAGCTGAAGAAAACCATAACGAAGATACTCACACTCACCCCCAGAGATGGGAATATTGGTTCGCTCCCGCAGCTGTCGGTAATCAGAATAGTGCTCCGGTGAAACGGGTTCTTCGAACCAGGAAATATTCACATCTTTCAACCTGTTGCACAATTGAAGTGCCTCTTTCAAGGAGTAGGCATGGTTGGAATCGATCATAAGTTCCACTTCATCCCCAATAGCCTTTTTAACGGCCTTTACATATTCTGTATCTTTGGCGATACCCAGGCCCACTTTCATTTTTATTCCCTGAAATCCCTGCTCTTTATAGCTATTTGCCTCCTCAACTAATTTATCTTTTGAGTCACGTCCATTGGAAAAATATAAACCAGTGGCATAAGGTCTGATAAATTCATTTTTCTTGCCACCTAATAATGAGTAAACTGGCAGGTTAAAATATTTTCCTTTGATATCCCATAAGGCAATGTCAATGGCACTTAAAGCAGCCAAAAGCACACCTCTCCTGGCATAATCAAGTGACCTCAAATACATTTGCTGCCAGATCACCTCATGATCCAGCGCATTTAGCTCTAAAATAAATGGAGTGAAATATTCAATGCCAGATTTTACCAGATTTGCCGGGCCATATCCTTCCCCCCAACCATAGATCCCACCTTCAACAGTAACTTTTACCAGACAGATCGTTCTCGTCTGGTATTCCCACTGTGAAAATAGAATTGGTTCCTTTAATTTTTGACTTACGATAATGGGTTCTACTGATAAAATCTTCATGGTAAAACAGGCTGAGGATGAATATCATTGATCCCTGGAAATATTAAAGGATTAATATTACCCAATTTTAAGCGTATTTTAACCCTATTAAGGAAAAACAATAATAAATTTTGATAATAATTGTACATTTATCCTGAAAGCATTGGATTTTGAATTATATAAATCCACAAATCCCACTTATATATCTCATGAAATTACTTTACAAAAAGGAAATCACTGAAGCAATTAGTTCCATTTATGTAAAAAGAGTAAGGGAGCCCGTGCTGGATATCAACTGGCATTTTCATGAGGAGTATGAGATCATATATATAATGGAAGGAAATGGTGTCCGATTGGTTGGTGATAATTTATCCAATTTTCAGTCCGGAGAGTTGGTCATGGTAGGTCCTAATATACCGCACTTGTGGCGCACGACAAAAGACATCACTTCGGTGGACCGTATCATTATTAAATTTGATGAATTCCCAAACAACACAAATATATTCTCATTACCAGAGTTTTCCAGGATTCGAGCTTTGTTTATTAAGACTGGAACAGGAATCTCATTTGGCCCACAGGTCAGGCAGCAAGTGCATCCGTATATTATAGAAATAACGGAGGCTGATAGCGCGCAAAAATGGATCTGCTTATTGAATATTTTAAATATTCTGTCCTGCAGCTCAGATTTTGAGAAATTATCCAGTCCTCACATGAAAATCACACCCCATCACCTTGAAGAAAACAGATTATCTAAAGTTATTTCCTATATATCCGAACATTATCACCAGGACATCACCCTGGATAAAATCGCAGATATTTCCTCCATGACCATCCCATCCTTTTGCAGATACTTTAAAAAACGCACCAACAAAACCTTTGTACAATTTTTAAATGAGTATAGAATTGGAAAAGCCTGTGTTTTATTGATTGAAAATAAACTTACGATAACTCAAATATGGTATGAACTCGGTTTTAATTCATCTACAAATTTCAACAGGGCGTTTAAAAGGATATATCATTGTACGCCAATGGAATACAGAAAAAAATACGTGAAAGAGGAGGAAAACACTCCTTTGATCCATTGATATAATATTTCATCCGGGCAATGTGTTTTTTTCAAACCCAATATTTATCCAATTCTCATTAACATGGTAATTTCATTATGGTATTTCAATTAATTGCAATTCTCGTTATTCTCATCCTTCTGGTCGTTTCTATCTCCCGATGGGGATTGCATCCATTTATTGCTCTTATATTAGCTGCGATAAGCCTGGGATTGCTTGTTGGACTTGGAGGAAAAACCACAGTAGAAGTACTTTTGAATGGTTTCGGGGCCACATTGAAATGGATTGCCATTGTGGTCATTTTAGGAGCTTTTATTGGAGAGGTTTTAAATGAAACTGGAGGTGCTATAAGAATTTCTGATGGAGTTCTAAGATGGGTTGGTCAAAAGAAACTTCCTTGGGCAATGGGCATTACGGGTTACCTTGTTTCCATTCCTGTATTTGTGGATGTAGCATATATTCTTTTCCAACCTGTAACAGAAGCGCTGGCAAAACGCAGCAGTACTCCAGTTCTGGTAGTGGGATTGGCCCTAACTGCGGGACTTACTGTTTCCCATACGCTGATGCCACCTACCCCAGGGCCTCTGGCAGTAGCCTCTTTACTCGACGCAAATATTGGCAGAATGCTTCTGATCAATACTTTTCTAGCCATTTTTGTGGTCTCCGGGGGAGTATTGTGGGCTAAATTATATTGTAAAAAATTCATGCTGCCCTTCGACAATACAGACAATTTTCAAAAAGCTGGATTATATGTCCAAAATGACGTAAAAAGCAAAAAAGGTTCCGTCTTCTTGGATTTGATGCCTATTTTGGTCCCAATAATATTAATGGGGACCGGAGCTTTCCTTGAATCAAATCAAAGTAAATTAGGCCAATTGTTTGATTTCATAAGTACACCTATGATCGCTGTTTTAACTGGAGGCGGCATTGCCGCGTTTCAATACATGGTTGTCACCAGAAAATCAAATTTCAGTAAACTTGTTGAATCGGCTATTGTCAAATCTGCATTGGTAATCATGATCACCGGCGCAGGTGGAGCTTTTGGCTATGTAATCCGTGAATCAGGTGTCCAGGATTCAATAGGTACATATTTTTCATCTTTACCTTATATAGGGATTTTACTTCCATTTTTGCTGGCGGCGATTTTAACCAGTGCCACGGGGTCGATTACTGTATCACTCATTGGAACAGCCTCAATTCTGGGACCTATGGCTTCTAATATGCCTTATTCGACAGAAATGCTTGCAGCGCTGATTGGGTGTGGCTCTTTTTGCATTTTCCATGCTAATTCTAGCTTTTTCTGGTTGCTAAACCGGCTGCATGACGTTCCAGTGAATACACTATATAAAACGTATACGCTTCAATCACTCATCATGGGACTATCCGGTCTTCTTGGTATTGGAATTTTATTTCTCACCGGAATCAGATGATTCCCGGTTTCTTGCTACCTGCAGCGATGATTTTATCGTTTTCCATTAATCCCAAAATTAAGCAATAGGGATTTCTAATGTTTAATTTAGGTTCAACGTATTTCCCTTACTTGCTTTCAAAATAAATTCTCAGCTATCTATATTAAACTTATTTTTTTAATGAATAGAGTGATACAAATAGCAAATAAAGTGAACAGACAACAAAAACGTACATCCCAGCAGTGATACTGTATAAATCCGTGATTTTGCCCACTACTGGTGGCACAAGTGCTCCCCCGGAAATCGCCATGATCATCAATCCGGAAATCTCACTGGCCCGAAGGGGATATTTTTTTACGGTAATGGAAAAAATAAGCGGGAAAATATTGGATGCAGCCAGGCCTATGAGAAACATAAGAGTCAATGCAAGAGCAGGAATGGGAGAAAGTATTAAAGCCAATACGGCGATCAGGGTGGAAATCGATGAACCCAACAGGAATTTCGTTGAAGAAAACCGAGTAAGTAAAATAGCTCCAATAAATGTGCCCAGCATTTTGCCAAAAAAGTAAAGACTTCGGCCTTGCTTGGCAGGTTCGGATGCCATATCTATTTTATCCAATAAAAATTGTCCGGAGGAAGAATTAATACCAACATCGAGGCCTACCATAAAGAAAATACCGAGGACCATTAACGCAATGTACCCAATACCTAAAAGTTTCAGACATGATACCAATGTCGCTTTTTCTCCCTGAGTATATGTTTCGGTGATGTAGGTAAAATGCAACCACACTACTGATAACAATGAAATACCGCCAAAAACGAGGAACAGTAATTTCCAGTCACCAAATACTACAGCAAAATAAGAGGCAAGGTAAGGGGCGACCATCGAGCCAACTGATTTCACAAATTGCGACATGCTCAGAAAACTGGATGCCTTGCTGGAAGGTACCACATCAATGAGTAAAGGATTGGCTGAAACCTGGATGATGGTGTTGCCTATGCCTAACAGGGCAAATCCTGCCAGAACTATCCCATAAGAATAGAAGAAAAACGGCATGATCAGGCCAAATGCGGTAAGCAGTATGCCTATATTAAGCATTTTCCGTTTTCCGGTTCTATCCTGAAAGATTCCTATGGGAACAGACAAAATAAAGAACCAGGCGAAAGCGGCCATCGGAATTAATTGCGCCAGTGTGTTGTTAAGTTCAAAGTCGGCTTTGGCATTGTCCACTCCCACACCTACCAGGTCGCAAAAACTCATCACGAAAAATGAGAGCAATACTGGAGCTACATACGCTATTGAAATTTTTTTTTCATTCATCCTGGCTTATTTTAATATTTCAGCTTCTAATAATTGATTATAAAATGGCGATACAATCCGCATTAAATGGTGTGCCCATGGCAAAAAAATTCGCTAAGATGAGCTTCAAATCTATGGAACACTTCCAGGGTTGCAGATCCATTCCAGGTTGATTCGGCCACTTCCTTAATGCCACTGATTTGTTTTCCTGATAATTCCTGGTATTCTTTTACAATCCAGCGCGCAGAAAAATACGCTTCAGTTATCGCCTCCTTACATGGCGCCAGGTAGAGAATTCCATCCTCCGCGATGTTATATGCTCCCGCAGCCGGTACATGGCTATTAACAATGGTACTTCCCAAACCGGTTCCGAGCATCAAGGTAATAACTCGATCATAACCGGAGGATTCGTCCATCCAGGACTCACCTACTGCCAAAAAGGTAGTGCCATTTATAAAATGAATTGGGAAATCCTGCGGCCATGTCAGTATTTCCAGAAGCTCATTTTTGATATTTATCCCATATAAACATTTTAACGTATCAACCATCTTGTCAAACCATGAAATGCCCTTCCTGTATTCAAACAGACCGGACATGACAAAACCAATTCCGAAGACCGAATCAACACCCACAAGCTCCACCGAATTGTCAAAAAGTCTTCTAAATATTGCAATTTTTTAAATTCCATCTAATTTATTCCCCATTTCATATTTGGCTCCGGACCCATTTCCAGTTCAAGCTTGCCTCCTTTCAAAAGCTCACTGACAGGAAATTTAAAATCCTGCAGTGGTTTGCCGTTCAGGGTGGCACTTTGCACATATTTATTCAGGCGGGAGGCATTCTTCGCTTCAATAATGAATGTATCACCCCTGCCATAGCGATTGCCCAGTTCAATTTCAACTTTCGGGAAAAGAGGACTGGCTATTTCATACACCGGATCCACCCGGCAGCCACCGTCGGTTTGAAAGAGGCCAAGAGCGGTCATAACAAACCAGGAACTCATCTGGCCCTGGTCTTCGTCACCCAGGTAAGCATTGGCCAGCCCGTACCCGTAGTAACGATCAATAATGGCCCTGCTCCATTTCTGGGTCAGCCAGGGTCTACCCACCCAGTTAAACAGGAAAGCAAAGTGCATGGATTGTTGGTTTCCCTGTGCCACAGGATAGTCCCAATATTGATCCCTTTTACCATTGAACCGCAAACTATAACTCTCTTCAAATCCCCAAGTCAGTCGCTCAATAAACCGTTCTTTCCCGATGGTTTCGGCCAAAGCAGGCACGTCTTGCGGCACAAAATAGGTCAGCTGCCAGCCATTCCCTTCTACATAGTGATGATTGGCGCCTGATTTTTTAGGATCAAAATCAGGCAACCACTGCCCTTTTGAATCTTTCATCCGTGCATAACCGGTTTCCCGGTCAATGACATTTTTCCAGTAGTAGCCGCGTGTTAAAAAAGTGTTGTATTCCTCCTCTTTTCCCAATGCTTTGGCAAACTGGGCCACGGTCCAATCGTCAAAGGAATACTCAAGAGAATTTGAAAAACGACCTTTATCATGGGGAACGTAGTGATATTTCAGGTAACTCTCCAGATCCCGGTTGCCGGCAAATCCACCATCCACTTTGCGGGCTGGTGTCGTTTGCATCTTTTTAACTGCTTCAAAGGCCATGTCAGCATTAAAGTCGCGTATACCCATCTGGTAGGCGGCCACGATCAACGGTATTTCATGTTCGGCCACCATCACCGGGATGTATTCCATCCCCGCAGGCCCTTTCGCCAGCCAACCTCCGGCATCATACATGGCCAGCTGGGAGTTCACCCACCGGTTGCTCCACTCGGGCGTGGCCAGGTTCCAGAACTGATTCAGGTTCCAGAAAGTATTCCAGAACGCATCACATCCCAACGCGGGAGAAGAAGGGTCTTTCAACTGCCTGATCGTTTCACCTGAATCCACCCATTTGCCGTCCACATCGCTGAAAATATTCCGGCTGCACAACGCCCGGTACATGTTGGTATAGAACCGCTTTTTCTCGCGCCGGTCGTTGCTGGATATCTTCACACGCTCAAACAGGTCATTCCAGGTATCCACATTGTATTGTCTGATAGCTTCAAAATCCCAGTCAAATGGTCGGGTGATCTCCGTTTCCAGGTTTTTAGCCGCATTCTCCAGACTTACGTAAGAAATGCCCGTGCGAACCTGTACCACCGGATTTCCCGATGTGTTAAACTCAACAAAAGCGCCCGCATCATCCGGTTTGCTCTTTTCCAGTACAGGGGAACCTTCAACGATTCCCATATCTGTCCAAAAACCAAGTTTCCGGATGGGCTGATCGAATTCTACAACGAAATGTACCGTATATTCCTGTGACACTCCTCCAGACCAGGTGTTGGGTGAGTTTTGTTTGCTATATCCCTCAATCCGGTTGTCACTGACTTTCGCTATACGAATCTCCTCAAGCTTGTATCCGTATTCTGCAGGGATCTGCAAATCGATCAGCACACGCGATCCTTCTTTATCTCCGGGAAACGTATACCGCTGAAAACTGCAGCGGGTGGTGGCGGTCAGTTCAGCCGTAATGCCATAGTCAGTCAGTTCAGCCTTGTAGTATCCTATGGGTGCTTCTTCCGTTTCGGTGTTCAGCCTTGACCGGTACCCTTCATCCGGATGCCGTTCATCGCCGACATCGGTATGCAGCGGCCCATTAGTGGGCATGATACCCAGTCCGGCCATCGTCCATTCATGGATATGGCTGAAGCTGCCAACGGTTTCAAAAATGGGATCATAGCCTGCCTGCCAGCCACCATTCTGATTGTCGGGACTCAACTTGACCATACTGAAGGGCATCCACGGCCCCGGAGCGATCATCCAACGCGAATGAGCTGTGCCCATTTTGGTGTCTACATAATCCGCCAGGCTTAGCCGTTTCTGCGGACCTCGTTCAATGGTCCCCTGCTCAATAGTGCTGCCGTTAATCCGGATTTCATACATGCTTTCCTGTCCAGCTTCTACTGCAGGCATGGGGGCTTCAAAGGTATACCTTCCGGTTTCAAGGGTTTCGGAGAACATCATTTCTCCATCTACAAGGACCTCAAGATCCGGCGAACCGGAAAGATGCTGTGCATCTACCAGCAATGGCTGCGCCGGTCCTCTATCCGTATTGATCTCATATCCCGCCAACTCCACATGCCGCACAAATACCTGGTTGTGTTCCTTCAGCCTGGCATTACCCGGTCCCTCCAGCCTAACCTGGTCAAACAGAAGCCAGGATCCCTGCAGCGTGGTGAGCCTGATCTCATTGCCTCCTTTTCTGACTACCCGAGCGGGAATGGGTATTTCAATAACATATTCCGACGTGTCGGATATAATTTCTGCTGTAATCTCCTCCCCGGTACCGTTTAGGAGCTGGTATCTCCAGGATTTGCCATTGATGGTCGTTTTAAAAACAGGCGGATCGTCTTTATGATAATTCACCAGATCTATAATCAACGTCCATTCGCCGGAGCCTGGAATTTTTTCCACGCCAAAGAGTATGGTCAGTGTATGTGAACGCCAACCTGCTGTTCCCGACGTACCGCCCCACTGGTCGGAAGGACCCGGTAGCACATAAGGCCAGTTCTCTTTTTCACTGGAAGTGCCGATGAGATAATAGCTGTCCTCCCAGCCAAAATCATGATCTAAAAATTGCTCATAATCCCCCGGTGCTAACGCAAATTCAGAGGCGCTATTATCGGCCTGCCCTATCTGCCAGAGTATCCGGGATTCCGACTGACACGAAAAAAAATGTAGTGCAATCGGAAAAATTATGAAATAAAAGGCTCTTTGCTCCATTTGTCGACAGTTTTTTACATATTGAACATACATTTTTAACATATTCACCTATTTTACATGCGTATTTATTCCAGGAGAAAAGAGTGGGGCTTCCAGGCTTTAGCCTTGAAACTGAAGGTATGATCCTGGATTATGAGCCCGTCCCCTGTTTTTTCTCCTCTCAGGTTGACTGGCCAGGCCTGTCTTACCGGAAGGGTTTCAGGTAAAGTGACGGTACAGACTCCCGTATACCCGGCCTGCTCCCAGCAGCGAAGTATTGTGCCACGTCCTTGATGATCCGGGCTGAATGCCGTAACAAGCATCCCTTTTGTGGAAAGAGCAACCCCCTGATTCTCCACAGGAAGATTTCCCTTTCCTCCCGGTGAATAGGCTGCTACAAGTGGTGACCGGAATTCTTCTGCCGGGGTGATCAGGTCCTTCTCATTCTCATAGTCATCGATGGGCCAGATATAAAAACGGACATTCCAGGACCCTTCAATCCATTCGGTAAAGTTAGTGCTCCACTGATTATTGTAGAGATTAAAGAATACGACCGGTTTTTCCGGGATAAATCTTCCGGAAAATTTCCACAAACCCGGCCGGTCGAGACTAATGCCCGGGGCGTCAGGAGAAGAAATGCCGATGCCATTGCCCTGATCATCCACAACGGCAATGCCTGTATGCAGGAAATAATAGTCGAAATTAGCGTTGGAAATGAAATCCTTTGCCGGATCAACCACAGCCCCCAGTCGACCTGCCTTAAAGTTCGGATCCTTAACATTCAAGGAGAAAGGGATCCATCCTGCCTCAGGCCATGGCTCTGCTTCTTTGCTGTGGATAGCCCAGCGCATCTCAATATATGGCCGGTCTGCATAAAGGGTTACCATAAGGCTATACGCATGGGGCACCTTCAAGTCCTGATCAAAGTCCATGATGGCTTTCACTTCCAAAGCATCCTGCCGGTAGGATACACTGGCCTGCGCTTCCTTAAACGCCCGATAAGGGGTGTCATCAAGCCCCGGGCGTCCCAATTCAGCAGGAGCCCAGTTCCATCCTCCTTTGATATATGCCCTGGCATATTCCTCGGTTTGTTCCTTGCTGAATCGCTCATAGAAATAGTTGCCAAAACCGTATTCGCTAGCTGGTTTTACCAGTTCCCGGCCCGACCGCTTGTCTCGTATCGAGCTTATCCGTCCTCTCGCCTCATCAATCTGAATTTTAAAATAGGCATTTTCTATACTGTTTTGTTGTCTATCGGCTGCGCACGCATATTCTTCCTTAACTTCTTTATCTACCGGTATATAGGTTTTATACCCCATGGATGGCACATCCTCTGCCAGGAAAGTAATGACATTATTCCGGTTGGTCATCTTGACGGTTTTTCCTGAATGGGCATCTTCCAGCGCATTTTCTGTGACGAAATTCGAATTCACCTGAAGTTTAACGATTCCTGATCTTTCCCAGGGTAACGGGTTATACACAGTGATGTGGTTTTTATCCGTATGGATGGCCTCCGATAGTCGCTCGACTTCATCCTTGTAATTAGGCTGTACCTTTCGTTCAGCCTCATAGACGCGGTCTCCTTTATCCTGCCATGACCTTTCAAGGGGCTGGTAGATTCCCTCACTTTTAACAAGCCTGAACTCATCACCGTAAGCCCATTGGCCTGAATGTCCATGGCTCATGGCCAGCCCGAAGGTGTGCTCATCAAAAAGCAAACTGTTTTCTGCAGCCCCGGCAATTGTTCCTGAAATATCTTCTGCTGATCCGGTCCAGCTATTCAGTTGTGTATTTAATGCCTCGAGCGCATATATATCTTTTTGCATCCGACGTGATGTTTTCATTTCCTTTGGCATGGACATATACCCGTGAATCCAGCTGTCAGGCATATCCCCTTTCACGACCGGCAGATCCGGTTTTTCATTCATCAATACCTGGTAAAAATCGGACATGCGGCCCGTAGTGATCTTTGCATTGGGTGCCAGCTCCCTGATTTTCTGCATGGTACGCCGCACTTCAGCAGGCGGCGGAGCGCCCTGGTTATCATTGGTCGGCACGATGGCGAGCCATGTTTTAAACGGCCACCCCTCCGGAGAAACCAGGTCTGTTCCATAATAATCCGGATAGTACATCGTCATTACCCGGGACCTGTCAGGGCCTTCCCACCAGAAAAGCAGGGGAACATCCGGGGACTGGGAAGCCGGATTGCAACCCAGATGCAAAAAATCTATTCCGGCATTCTTCAGGATGGTGGGCAGGGCCCATGAGTGACCGGGGACATCCGTCATCTTGGCATCCCTGGGTAGTGCAAGCCCATATTCTTCAGCAATACGACTGGAAAACTCAAAGCCGCGGACTAAATTTTCAAGGTCACTGGCTTCTGTCTCAATGGTAAATGGCAGACCATGAATTACAAAATTACCTGCTTTTAAGGCGGCCTCTATTCGGCCTTTATTCACCGGATTGCACCTGTCCAGCACCTGCTGCATCGGCCATCCGGGAAGTGTCCATACAAATCGTTCTTCCGGAGGAAGTTGCATGCTGGCATCCAGATTTTCCAGCGCCCCTTCAATCATGGAAGAACCGTATTTACGGACCACGGATTCAGCATAATCGGTGTAGCCAATATCAAAATGGGTCTTAAATACAACGATCACCTCTTCCAGGTTGGGATTTGGCATCAATTCCTGGGCATAGCATGCTGTGCCGGCCGATGCGGCTAGCATACAGCAAAAAATTACATGTATATGTTTCATCATCCTGGTTATTCTAGTTATACTACTTACTGTTTTTTTGCGCCCATTCCCTTAACATGGATATTGATTTTCCCAACACGCCGGCGGATCCTTTGAATTCAGCCGAACCGGCAGGACTACCGTCAATTTTATACCATTCAAAAAAACCATTATTTTCCAGCACTCTCCTGATCATAGGTTGGGCTAGCATATAGGCGTCTTCCACAAAGCCGTAAGCTACCAACTGTTGAATCATCCGCCCGCCAAACCAGGTCCAGTCTCCACCATTTTGATATTCGTAAGGTCCGGAAACGTTCTTGCCAAGTACTTCCTTCGGATAGGGCGGATAAAGGGTCAGGCCAATCGAAGGTGCACCGGATAGCTTCACATTTTTTTTCATATGGGATAACACGGCCGCGATCTCTTTTTTATTCAGAATACCCGCTTCAATGGCGACGGCTGTTCCTCCATGATAATGAATGGCATTTTCGTCAAAATCTGCCGGAAAAGGAGAACCGTTCAGGTAGATATGTGGTATAAATTTTTGCTTCTCTGTATCCCATAAATGCTTCCTGATGGTTGCTTTCATGCGCGTTTGCATATCGCTCCATCGCTTTTTTTCATTTGTTTCATCAGCAAAATCTTTCATGGCTTCCAGGGCGATCACCAACATCGCATTGTCATACACGTCAATACTCCAGTGGGTAAGTTCATCTACATCTACAACTGTTCCGCCTTCCACCTGCACATCCCCCCAATCAAAGGTTGTCGCGCCTGTGATGAGGCCGTATCGCGCTGAATATCGTTCGCTCAGCAGATAGTCAATGGCAAATGAAAGTCTGCCATAAACGGTTTTTCCTGCGACAGTTTCATTCAGGATGCTTCGGTCATTTGTTTTGGAAATATATTTGGCAATGGCCTGGATCAGTGAAGTCTCCTGGTCAGTTTCGACCGTATTTTTAAATCCAATATGATCCTGGGCGGTTGTCGATTCATACGTATTGGGATCCCCCCAGGTAAAAGCTTCCCTTTCCACATATCCATCCAATAACTCGCCATTTTTTTGTTGAAAATGAAAAAACATCAACAGGTTCTCCCGAATCACATTCACATCATACTCCTCACAGGAGAGTTCAATAAAGGTATTTAAATCACGACACCAGACCATTTGATACCCCGATCCGGCGTAAAATCCTTTTTTCATCAGGTCCCTGGCCATTTGCTCTACGTTTAGCAGCGACTGGTCGTTCACGATAAGCTGCTCCAATTCCCGATCGTGGTTTTCCCTGGCAGTGCACGCCAATAGAATAACACGGGAAGCTATAGCACTGATTCGTTTTATCATATGTGTTGTCAT
>Ga0209536_100002036_pt1 | contig 33013 bp, 34 predicted proteins | sample DeeMarSeWOR28_12_FD_187461 | JGI IMG/M metagenome (GOLD analysis project Ga0209536, IMG submission 187461) | Marine sediment microbial communities from White Oak River estuary, North Carolina - WOR-2-8_12 (SPAdes) (version 2) | ecosystem: Environmental > Aquatic > Marine > Intertidal zone >... | reverse complement strand
AATCCAGGTCATCTAATTTTTGGCCCCCTTCTAATCCGGGCATGGAGCTAAAAAAGTCATAGGTTGTGCAGTTATAGCTTTGGTTGTCTAGTGAAGGCGTAAAGACTTGGGCGATGCCACTTCCGCCAAGATGTACGACGCCAATCTCGGCAATGAACGAGGTATAGGCCGCTGCTATTGCTGCGTCGACGGCATTCCCTCCTCGTCTTAACATTTCCTTGCCTGCAGCCGCAGTTTCCGGATCACCAGCGGCAATTACTCCTTTCATTTATCCACTCTCCCAGGGTGTATGATCAATATTTGGCGTCGATCCAAGTTTACAGCCATCTTGACACGGGGGCGACAAAGTATATGCTTTGGCATAATTGCCCCAAGCGGATTCGACTGATATTAACAAGAGCAACCAAAGTGCGAATATGAGTGAACAGGATTTGCAACAACTGTTGGATTTAGCCCCATTATTGGTGCCCGTGATACTCATTCAACTCGGTCTGATAGTGGCAGCATTGGTGGATCTTTTTAAACGCTCGAAAACTCGTGGTCCTAAATGGCTTTGGGTCGTGATAATCTTGATATTTGGGATTATTGGACCGATTATCTATTTTGTGATTGGCCGAGAGGATGAGTGACAGTATGGATGCCATTCGCTGCCAAGCGCTTAGTCGTTCCTATGGCGAAGTATTAGCCCTGAAATCATTAGAGTTGAGTGTGCCACGGGGTGCTGTATTTGGCTTCTTGGGCCGGAACGGGGCGGGCAAGACGACGACTATTCGCCTCATGACAGGGCTGGCCCGGCCGTCTTCTGGTGACGCCTGGATAATGGGTGTTAAGACGACCGATGGGGATGATACGGCGAAGATGAATTTTGGTTATTTGCCCGAGGAGCCAGCCTTTTATACCTGGATGACGCCTCGCGAGTATTTGGCTTATATTGGAAAACTGTTTGGATTAAATAAGGACGTACGACAAACGCGAATTGAAGAACTGCTTGATTTAGCCGGACTCCTGGATGCGGCGAAAAGGCGAATAGGAGGTTTTTCGCGCGGTATGCGCCAACGACTAGGCTTAGCCCAATCGATGATCCATCGGCCGCCTGTCTTATTCCTGGATGAACCGACAAGCGCCTTAGATCCGGCCGGCCGGAAAGATGTGCTGGAGATGATAGATCGTCTGAGGGGCGAAACAACGGTTTTTTTGTCAAGCCATATTCTGGCTGATGTTGAGCGTGTTTGCGATACCATTGGCGTCATTCATGAAGGAGAGCTGCTGCTCGTTGCCGGCCGGGAGGAGTTGCTAGCAACGCATGCGTTAAATGTAGTTGTTATCGAATTTGATTCGAACGATTTACCTGTTTCACCATTGCTCCTGTCCCGGTTAGGGGAAATTTCCTGGATATCTTCTGTCTTACAAGAAAAGAATGGTTTGCGCATTCAGGTGTCAGATTCTAACCTGGCTAAGAAGGCGCTACTACCCTTGATTCTAGAGTCTGAGGTGACCGTGATCAGTTATCAATGGGTGCGCCCAAGCTTGGAGGATGTATTTTTGAGCATTAGCACTCGCTAACCTGGACAAATGTTGATGTGAATCTTTGGATCTCAGCTGCTATCTCGATATTCGTTATTTTGCTGCCGATTCTGCTGGCGATTCTCCTTCGTAAGAGGAGTAAAGTCTCCTGGTACATATTCTGTGTCGGGATTTTGACATTTTTTGCTGCCCAGGTTGTGCATCTCCCTTTGAATCGCCTGTTATCTGAGATTGGTTTACTGCCGACTGGAACACCAGAAGGTAAATCACTGATTTGGATGGCGGCGATATTAGGGTTGACGGCTGGCCTAACGGAAGAGTTAGCTCGAGTTGTTGGTTATGCGGTCGTAGGTAAAGCTCGCCGGTATGAAGATGGTATCATGATGGGTCTTGGCCACGGTGGTCTCGAAGCCATGGTTCTCAGCGCGCTAACTATTGCCAGCGTTGCTTCGCTTTCTTACCTTATCGAATCCGGAACGATGCCAGTTGATCTTTCACCCGAACAATCGGCCGCTCTCGATCGTCAGCTGGGGATTATGAATAGCTCACCTATTGCTTCCTTGTTACCGGCTGTTGAGCGAGTGATTGCCTTGGCCATCCAAGTCAGCCTATCAGTTATGGTTTTGCAGGCGTTTGTTCGACGAAACTGGCTCTACGTTGTTGCTGCCATCTTAATACATGCCTTTTTCGACTTTGTGGCTGTAATTGGCGTAAATTTGATTGAAAGCTTCTGGATTTTGGAGGGGATGTTGGCGCTATTCACGTTACCTCTTGTGATCTGGCTTTGGCATCTTAAACCTAGCCGAGTCGGGAAAACGCCAAAGATTTCTTACACTATAACTCAAGAGATTCATACTTTTGGCAATTCGGTTTCCAAAGAATTCCTGTATCAATGGCGCAGTAGGAGGCTAATTATCGTTTGTGCTGTGTTTCTAGTGTTTGGTATGATTTCCCCCCTGTTGGCCAAGTTTACACCGCAGTTGCTTGGTAGCATTGAGGAAGCCCAACAATTCGCTGAATTAATCCCAGAACCGACCATTGATGATGCATACGATCAGTACATCAGAAATATCACTCAATTTGGATTTATCTTGGCTATATTATTGGGTATGGGTGCTATTGCCGGCGAGAAAGAAAGGGGTACAGCCAGCATGATATTGAGTAAACCGTTGCCAAGGGGCTTCTTCGTCGTCAGTAAATATATCGCCCAATCGGCCGTGTACCTGTTGGCCTTCATCCTGGCCGCGATTGCCGCCACCTACTATATGGTAATTTTGTTTGATACCGTTAACCTGGTTGCTTTTTTGGCCATAAATCTTTTGTTATTGGCCTGGCTGCTTGTCTTTGCGGCCATTACATTGCTTGGTAGTGCGATAGGCCGGACGACAGTGGCAGCCGGCGGGATGGCCTTTTTAGGTTCGGTTTTGATTTTTCTTTTGGGTAGCATTCCTCAATTTGGTGCATTGGCTCCAGGGGGTTTGATTGTCTGGGCAAACCAGCTTGCTGTTGGAGAAAGCGTTGCTCCAAATACAGGTGCCTTGGCCATGAGTCTCGTGTTCGTTCTGATCCTACTCATAACGGCCGTGGCAGTTTTTGAACAACAAGAGTTATAAAAATCTAGGTTTGGAGTGATTCCTTAGGCTGAACTTCGTAGTCAGGAGACCATTATGAATGGTAACAAATATGAGAATTTAGTAACCTTAGAGGTGGAGTTGCCAATTTGGAATAGGTTCTTTACCGTCTCGCCTTTGGTCCTCATTGGGACGCGGGATGCCAGCCAGGAATACAATCTGGCCCCGAAACATATGGCCTTTCCCCTGGGGTGGGATAATTATTTTGCTTTTGTTTGCACGCCGTCGCACACTACCTATCATAACATCGTAAGAGAGGGAACGTTCACAGTCACGTACCCCAGACCCACACAAATCATATTCACCAGTTTATCGGCCGCACCACGTGATGATGACAATTTCAAGCCGTCTCTGGTGGCGTTACCAATCTTTCCGGCAAAAAGTATCGATGGCCTATTTGTCCAAGACGGCTACGTTTTTCTTGAATGCCAACTCAATAGAATCATTGACGATTTTGGTAGCAATAGTCTCATTGTCGGTGAAATCATCGCCGCACATGTTCACCAAGAAGCGTTAAGGGCTTCGGAACGAGACGATGGCCAGCTTATCTTTGATGCGCCATTATTGGCTTATTTAGAGCCTGGTCGATTTGCCCGGATCGAACAAACATTTACCTTTCCCTTTCCGACAGGTTTTAAACGATAGCGTTCAGGTAGAATCGTGAAATTGGTTGCTTCCCGACAGGTTTTCGATTATCTGGTCTCAAAACAGGACGAGATGATTGCCTATCTTCAACAGCTCGTGCTGGCCGAATCGCCGTCGTCTGTGCCTGATTCGCAAGCGATGGTTATGACCATTTTGTTTGAGTCACTGCAAGAACTAGGCTTTGATGTTCGGATAATCCCGGGACGAAGAACTGGCGGGCATATCCTAGCCCATTACAAGAACAAGGCTGGTAATGCAGGTGCCCAATTGCTCTTAGGTCACTGTGACACAGTCTGGCCAATAGGTACCCTGAAAGATATGCCATTTTGTATCGAATACAATACTATCAGTGGGCCAGGTGTCTACGATATGAAAGGTGGCCTGACTCAGATGATCTTTGCCCTGAAGGCTATTGCTGAGTTCAATCTGGAATACCAGTTGTCGCCAGTTGTATTTATAAACTCGGATGAAGAATTGGGTAGTATTGAGTCTGGCCAGCAGATTGAAAGGTTGGCGCCGGAAATGTCCCGTGTATTTGTGTTGGAGCCATCGTTAGGCCTGGAAGGAAAGCTTAAAACGGCCCGCAAGGGCGTTGGACGCTTCGACATTGTAGTTAATGGGCGAGCAGCCCATGCCGGCCTTGAGCCAGAAAAGGGTATCAGCGCCGTCCTCGAGTTGGCCCTTCTCATTCAAAAACTATTTGCGATGAATGATCTGGAACGGGGGATAAGCGTCAACGTTGGCACAATCGAAGGAGGATTGCGGCCCAATGTGATTGCCCCCCAGAGCAAGGCTGTTGTTGACGTGCGTGTGCCATCGATGTCTTATGCGCAAGACATTGAGGAGGCGATACTTGGGCTCCAGCCAATAACACCGGGGATTACCCTGGAAATCAGCGGCAGCATCAGCCGGCCGCCACTCGAAAGGACGATGGCTAACCAAGCCTTGTGGTCGATGGCTAAAAAGCTGGGGGGGGATATGGGTCTAGCCTTAGAAGAAGCAATGGCCGGGGGTGGATCAGATGGAAATATAACAAGCCAATTCACGGCCACGCTGGATGGGTTGGGGACTGTTGGAGATGGTGCACATGCTCGGCACGAATTTATATTCATCGACAAAATGATCGAACGAACAATTCTGCTGGCGCTTCTCCTACTTGCCGGACCAGCAACTTGAAAAATAGGGTGGACCTAACCTGATAAAAAAGTGTGACATTCTGCCGGCCAACTTGTGACAATTTACACATGTGCTATGTCCCTTTATTAATTCATACTATATTCAACTTGTAGTCTGGTCTACGGAACACTGAGATTAAGGCGAAACCGGGAAAATTTCGGATATTATTAAAGGCGCCGAGGCCCGGTTTCGCTCAAGTAAACTCCAACTTGGAGCGCCATTTTATTGTTTATACTATTTGGAGTTTACCTAACCCGGCTCACATAATCCCGTCGAAACCAACATTGGAAAACTGATAGCTGATCGGAGATTCGAGTCATGATCAACATTCGGATCAGGGAAGCCCAAGAAGCAGATGTCCCTTCTATTCGCGATCTATTCACGAAATGTTATGGACCCCATTATAGGTACCAGGATTTTTACGACGATTATTGGCTTAAAAAGACCGTTTATAGTGATAACTATCTATTTTTAGTTGCCACTGATGGCGATGTTGTTTTAGGTAGTGCCTCAGTATATTTTGACACAGGAAGTTACACGGATCTCTTGGGTGAATTTGGGCGTCTCGTGGTCGATCCGGACTATCGTGAGCGGGGTATCGGCAGCATGTTAATGCGTGAACGTATCCGATTTGCCAACCAACGGCTGCACTTTGGGTTGGCCAACACCCGGACCCGACATCCATTTGCCCAGAGCATATCCTATAAACATGGTTTTCAGCCGATTGGGTTTCTACCATTGGCAAGCTTGTTCGATGAGCGAGAAAGCACGGCTGTAATGGGCCAGTTATTTCGAGGGGCTAAAGACCTGCGACGGAACCACCCCAAAATTATCCCTGAGGTATTTCCTCTCGCTGCCAAAGTGTTAAGTGGGCTCGGCTTGCCAAACGATTTATTGGTTATCGAAGATGCAGACAGCTACCCGATGCATGAAGAGTACCGGGTTGAAGAGCTGGCTGAAACTGGGCTGCCATACCTGCTTCGAATCGAGCGAGGCCGGCTGAAACGAAGACAAGTATTTGGCAATTTGATGTTAAGCTATGGATACTTCGCGCTACAAGCAAAGGAAGCGCAATATCTTGTTGCCAAGCAGGGTGAAATCATCGTGGGTGCGATCGGTTATGTTTATGATCAAGTTGGTAAAACGATCAAGATCGTCGAATTAATCGATGTGGATGATGCGGTCGGTGGTTTTCTTTTGCGAGAGTTAGATAGGAGAGCGCGAGAGGAATTAGATGTCGCTTATGCTGAGGTGGCGGTTAGTGCTTATTGGCCTCGAATTCAGCGCACGCTCGATCAACTCGGTTTTTGCCCAGCCGCCTATTGCCCCTCCTATGTGTTCCACGGTATGGAGCGTTTAGATGCCATTCGCATGGCGAAACTATATATCCCCTTCGAAATCGGACCAATCAAGTTGATACCGCCGGTTGAGGAACTCTTTAATACAGTTGTTCCTGGTTTTCTTGCTAAACGGGTCGGCATTCAGGTTGACGAATTTACCCGAAGTGTGTCAATTTTTAAGGGCCTTATCGATGCCCAATTACGCAGCATCTCCGGTATTTGCCGGGTGGTGAATTTTAACGCTGGGGATGTAATCTTTCATGAGGGGGACGTCAACCGGAATCTGTACATGGTATTGACTGGAGAAGTAGACATCTTGATGGGTCTGGATGGGGTATCGGTTGGAAAGGTTCTGGCAGGTGACGTTTTAGGGGAGATATCATTGGTAGGAGAAACACCCCACTCTGCAACGGCTGTCGTTGTTCGTGATGGTCAATTCATTGTACTGACCCATGAAGATTTTAAAAATCTTATTCAGCGTTACCCTCGAATCGGCATGACTGTTATGCATAATATTGCCAGATCCTTAGGGGATAAGCTTAAAGCACTTGATATAACAGTAGCCCAATTATACAATGCGGCCGCGATTGTCGAATCCGAAAGTCAGCATTTGTAAACCCCTTAGACAAATGCTATAAATCTACGCTTAAGATTTTTCGAAGAAATTCCCACCGAGTGTCAAAGGCGCTTGTCAAACTTTCAGGCGCAATACACCTTATAAAAGTGGTTTACTTTATGCTGCAAAATACTTATCAAGGTCAATTTGAACGTTTTTTTGAACCCAACATGGCTCGTTATTTAGATATTTTAAGACAGATGGTGTCTATCAATAGTTTCACCACTCGACCCGAAGGCATCAATTTGCTTGGTAAGCTAACAATGGATGTCTTCAGCCAGTTAGGATTTATCGCTGAAAGTGTACCAACAGCCAATCCATTGTATGGGCAGCACCTCTTTTTAACTAAGCTGGGAAGTAATGGTTCAAAATCGCCAACAATTGGGATGGTTTCCCACCTCGACACTGTATATCCACCTGATGATGAGCGACGGAACAACTTTTCATGGCGAATCGAGGGTGATAGGGTTTATGGTCCAGGTACTATCGATATAAAAGGCGGGACTTTAATGATCTATATGATCCTAGAGTTTCTTCAATCGTCCGCACCGGAGATCTTCGAGGAAACCAATTGGATGATTTTAATGAATGCCGCTGAGGAAACATTGGAACCCGATTTTGGTGATTTGTGCCGTAAAAAGTTGCCAGTGAATGCATTGGCATGCCTGGTTTTTGAGGGCGGGCGCCAACAAAAAAACCAATTCTCGCTTGTGACTTCCAGGAAGGGGATGGCCACATTTCGGGTTGACGTCGAAGGAAAAGCGGCACACGCGGGTTCTGCTCACAAAAAAGGGGCCAATGCCATCGTCCAATTAGCCCATACTGTTTCTCGGATTTCAGAACTAACGGACTACAATGATGGTATCACCTTCAATGTGGGTGCTATCGACGGCGGAACAGTAAGTAATCGTGTACCACACGAAGCTTTCGCCAGTGGAGAGATGCGGGCTTTTTCACCGGAAGTATTAGAACAGGGGATTTCGCACCTTCTTGCCCTGCAAGATGACGTTCAGGTCTATAGCTTAAATGGCAGTTATCGATGCGATGTTAGCGTAAGGATCTTGAATCGGTGGCGGCCGTGGCCTTCAAATGAGGGGTCTAAGCGTCTTCTGTCGTTTTGGCAGGAGGCGGCTACTGCATTAGATTTTGAAGTAACCGGTGCCAAGCGGGGAGGTTTGAGCGATGGCAACCTATTATGGGACCACGTGCCGACCATCGATGGATTAGGTCCTGCTGGGGGTAATGCCCACTGTTCAGAGCGGAGCCTGGATGGGAGCAAAGATCAGGAATATGTCAGAATATCCTCTTTTGTACCCAAAGCATCTTTGAATAGCCTGGCAATTCTAAAACTATTAGGTGTGTGATTGTTTTGAAGGTGTAACTTGGAAGCTTGAATCCGGCTGGTAGTACCTATCCCCGGCACAATGACGGCAGAGAATGACACCCGAGCGGATTATCTCACGCTCGTTGATAATTTCCTCAGCACACTGTGAGCAAAGTACCCGGATATCTGGTTTGCTGAGAATTTCCTCTAGAGGAAGGGTGAGCCGGACCTTTTCAATTTTGATTAATTCCTCATCAGGAATGATCTGGTAAGCTTTTAAATATGCATGCCAAATCGATTCGGCGTGTGGAGCATAAACTTTTGCAAGATTTCGAGAACCTGCAGTAGGCGAAACACGTATGATTGATTTTGAAGAGGTGTCGATTAGAGTGGTAGCTACTTTGCCGTGATCTACAATCCGGAGTGTTCGTTTCCCTATCGTACAACCGGTCGAGATGGCAATACCATCTGCGACGCAACCATCAGTCTCAACGATGGTAAGAAGGCGTTTGTTATCATTTATGAATCTTGGCCGATAATCCTGGCCAATAAGCCCTAAGACTCTTAATCCACCGAGTGCTAGCCTCACCCCAAGAACCTGCCTTGGACAGAGATGTTGGTGCCGTACGGCCGATTCCTGGAGTAGAGTGGATAATAAAGGTTGATCAGGAGTGATGGGCGAGATTCGGTTGGGAGAATATTGGCTGGATGACATCGACAAATAGCTGACTTTATAACTCTTTAAGCGGACAATTTAACTGAGTTTAGCACGTTTACCGTCCAGTCGCATTTCACAAGGCAAGTTGAGCGAGTGACCGGCTAAGATTGTTTGCGATATACTTCAATTTCGATCATCATGAGACGATATCTATTACTCCTTAGTGGATTAATTCTTTTGGCCTTGTCTAGTTGCCGGGAGCAGCCCGAGATAAGCAACCAATTGAGAACGGCCACTGTGACCAGTTCGCCAACACCGGAAATAGGCGTCACACTGGTTACGGTGGCTTCTCCACTTAGGGGAACAGAAGTAAAGATGATACCTGAAACAGAGCTTACCCCTACATTTACCGCGACCCCAACCCCCTTCATTTATATGGTTGCAGAGGGGGATACGTTGTTCGATATTGCCGCGCATCATGATACGACAACAGAGGCTATCCTGCAGTTAAATCCCGGACTCCAACCTGAGCTCCTGAGTATTGGGCAGGAATTAATACTCCCGGAACAAGTTCGACCTGATCCGAAGGTGACTTCTAATACGCCAGAATCGCTGTCGATCATCATTAGTGGTTTAAGCCTTTATCAAACACCTACCAATGGAATCTGGATAGTAGGTGAAGTATCTAATCAGGGGGATCAAGATCTTGAAAACGTTCATGTGACGGTCCGATTACTGGACAATGCTGGTCATAGCGTCCATGAAACTCACCTTTGGACGGCAACCAACGTTGTCGCTTCTGGAAGCAAATCTCCTTTTGCGACGCTGGTAGTTCCGGCTCCATCTATCGAAGTATCCCCCAATGCAGTCATCGAATCGGCCACTTCAATCATTGACTTGGGAAATCGTTATCTTGATTTTGAAGTGGCTGATGCCAAAATTACTATTAAAGGGGCGCAAGCGAAAATTAGCGGAAAGATAGTGAATATTGGAGATAAGAATGCCTCGGAAGTTGCCCTAATCGTGACGTTTTACGATGATGAGGGTAATGTGACTGGCTATCATAAATCATTCATGGATGAATCCTTTTCTGCTGGAAAAAGCGCTCCATTTGAGATACATGTTCTCCCCCCAGGCGGTATGGTTCATGATTATGCTTTACTAGCACAAGGTCTTGCCGATTCAAATGCTACTCCTGAATAGATGGAACATTCTGAATACTCGTGTAAAATGATTACGGATGTCGTTCCTGTTCCAGCGAAAGATTTCTCATGATTGTCGATAATATTTTGCGGGGCTTTGTCGAAACGGTTGCTTTTTTTGCCGGCACTATAGAAATTACCGGCCGGGAAAATATCCCACCGAAAGGTCCTTATATTGTCGTCGTCAACCACATGAGCAAGGCCGATCCTCCTCTGATGCTTATCACACTGCCAAAAGTGAAGATCCGTTTTTTCGCCGGTGAAAAATGGCAGAGGCATATTATCTTTAGTCCTCTGCTTCAATGGGGTGGGGCAATTTATATTAATCGAGGCGAAGTTGATCGAAAGGCGTTACGCGAAGCGTTAAATGCTCTCAAGAATGGCTCGATATTTGGGTTGGCACCTGAGGGAACCCGAAGTCGGATAGGAGCCTTGATTAAAGCCCGTGACGGTGCCGCTTACCTGGCTACTCGAGCAAAGGTTCCTTTATTACCTATCGGTATATCAAACACCGATATTCTTGGTTACAACATGGCTCACCTGAAACGCACAAACCTGGAAATACAAATTGGGAAGCCATTTCTTTTGCCCGACCTGGCCGGGCGACCGAGAGGATCAGAACTGGCAGCCTATACTCACTTGATCATGGTTCATATCGCCGCTCTGTTACCTCGGCGTCATTGGGGATATTACGCCGATAGCCCAGCATTGGCGGCCATTTTGGATGGCGAAAATCCATGGCCTTTTTGCTTGGATGCTGAAGGGGTTACGGAAGAGGTTTAAATTCTTACTGATGTTGAATGATAACCAGTGGCGCCATCGGGTCTCACTGGGCTAACATCCTCGATTTGTAGCTGGCCCATCCCATCGGTTGCCCGAACGCGAATGTCGTATGATCCTGGGATTGCATCCCAATCATAGCGCCATTGTACCCAAGTGAGCGGACTTAATGGTGGTGTTCGCAAGGTTGCCTCAACCCAGCTATCATCATCAAATTGAAGTTCAACTTTGCTGATCCCTCGTTCGCCCGCCCAGGCGATCCCCCCAATTGGAATCAAACCGTCCTCGGATGGATCGTCAGTGGCAACCGTATCTATGACTGATACGATTTGGGACCTTGCTTCGAGGCTCCAACCCCGCCTTACCCAATACCCTTCTGGTTGGTTATCGACGGCCGTGATTCGCGTAATCCATTTGGGTTGTTTCATACCATAGCGGTCAGGGATGTAAATTCGGAGAGGAAATCCGTGATCAGCTGGTAGCGTCTCGCCATTCATGCCGTAGACGAGGAGAGTCCTGGGATCGAGGATGTCTTTCATGACAACAGTTTCGTGGAATCCATCTTCGGCTTCTACGAGGAGGGATCGCGCTTCTGGTTGAAGACCTATTTCTTCCATCAAGTCCCGAAGCCGGAGGCCAGTCCAATTACTTGTGCCAATCAAATCACCGCCAATTCGATTGGAGATACAAGACAGCGTGATCGGTTGGGTGACTGACGGAAACGCCATCAACTCTTCCAACGAAAGATTGACAGATCTCTCAAATAAGCCGGTTACTTCAAGCTGCCAATCATTCTCACTTATCGAAAGCGGCCTTGTATTGATATCAATGCGGTAAAAGTCATCATTAGGCGTGAGTTCAAGCCGGGTGCCAGGGGCCGGTGCGATCTGGTCCCTTGTGACGGCCGCGGCTGTTTGCTCGGGGAGCGTTGAAGGGGGTGGGGTAGAAGGTGCTGGTTGAACAGTTGATTTGGCGGTTATATTCGGAGCCGGTTCCTCTAATGGTCTACTCGCACCAGTCACCTGGCGTGATGGACCTAACAGCCGGCCGAGACCGAAGGCCCCAATAGCAATACCAGCAGAGCTGGCTGCTAGGCGGATTAACACATCTCTCCGGCTGGTTTGAGGTAAATCGGTGATTTGTTCCTGGGATAGGGTGGGTTCTAAACCGATCAAGAATTTTCCAATAATCCAACCCCAACCAACGAAGAGCAAGGTTAACCATAGCAGATCTACAGCCGGTTGGACAAGGGATCCCAGACTTAGCTCGACGATCATAACCAGCAAGAAGGCTACGAACCCTAAGAGACTACCCACCCATTGACGAATGTTTTGCCAAGCATGTGTTCCCCAGGCGATCAGAATGCCTAGACTTGCACCAAATAAAATGAACATGACAGCTGCCATGAATTGTTCGATTCCCTTGGCCGTTTGGCTAGTATCTCCTAGGTTGAACGCCGTAATAAGGCTGACAATAGCATCGATTCCGATCGTGATAACGTCTCCTGGTAAAACGCGGGCAAGCCAATCGAAGGCATCGAATGGCACGAATGGCAGATTAAAAAGCTGATTGCCAAGATATAAGATGGCCATTACTGGCAGACTTGTAATACTGCCGGCAAGGGCTCCAGAGATAAATTTTGAATCTTTCATATGTTTTATGCCGTCATTCTGACATTTCACCGAGTTTACAAAGCAGTGATTAACAGTTCGTTATTTATATCTTACGAGTTTATTAAGAGTTTTACGATCCTAGATATGAATGAAAATCTCGGTAGAGCTCAAATGGAGCAACAGTCCCCAGGTGTTCTTGGACTGTTATCCGCTGGGAGCATGCCCAACTAGAGGTTAGAGGCTTGATCATGTTAACCTTGACTTTTTTTTGTGGTCCACCTATTGACCTTAATTTAAGAAACTCGCAAGATTTTGCTGTACAATGGCATGATAAGATAGATCTTATTTGGAATGGTAAAGGGTATCTATCCAAAAAAAGAGGGTGGAATTGTGCAAGAATCTTTAGATATATTGATTGTAGATGATGAAGCGTCAGTCGTCGAAGTGGTGGGCCTTTATTTGAGGAAAGATGGTTACAAGGTGCGCTCGGCTAGCGACGGCTTAGAGGCTTTAGCAGCTATCAGGGAAAGGCCACCCAATCTTATTGTCTTGGATTTGATGTTGCCGAAGGTCGATGGGATAGAAGTGATGCGACGGATCAGAGAGGAATTAGGGGAGCGGGTACCGGTGATCATGCTGACTGCCCGAGGCCAAGAAACCGATCGCATCTATGGTTTAGAGTTAGGCGCAGATGACTATGTCGTCAAACCTTTTTCGCCGGCCGAGCTGGTAGCCCGAGTGAAAGCAGTCTTACGGCGCTCTAAAGATGCGCCATTAATAGGGGGCATTGGTCAAACCATCGACTTTGAGGGTTTATCTATCGATTCAACTACCCGGCAGGTCTGTGTCGGAGATCAAAATGTGGAGCTGACAGCTACAGAATTCAATCTTTTATTTTTCCTAGCAGCCCATCCTCGCCAAGTTTTTAGCCGGGATAAGCTTTTAGAGAATGTCTGGGGGTATTCGAACTATGTCGATCCGAGCACAGTAACGGTTCACATTCGCCGTTTGAGAGAAAAAATTGAAATCGATCCCGGTAACCCGCGTTGTTTAGTCACCGTCTGGGGCGTGGGGTACAAGTTCGATCCAGAAGGAGTATCAAATTGAGAGTCGCGTTACCAAAGAGCAAGTACCAAACGTGGTTAGAGATTTCGCCATGGTTAGTGTTGGCTGTGGGGGCTGTGTTGGCATTGTCTTTAGTCACAGTGGCTATCATCGTTCTACTCCAGCCCTCAATAGACGAGTTAATTACCCTTGTTGGGGCGTTAACCTTCACATCAGCATTATCATTAGCAGCAGGTTATATCTTATATCGTAAAGGTTGGGCGCGTTCTCCTTCAATAAGCCTGACATTGGTCCTCACATATGCTTGGGCAGCTATTCTTACCTTATTCAATGTTTGGGTTTTGGCTCGTCTCATGTTCGTTGATACCCATGATTTAACCTTAGCTGGCATCTTACTCGTGTTTGCCGCCATCATCGCCACAACATACGGCATATCCGTAACCGCCGTCATTACCGATAATCTCCGCCAATTGGCACATACCGCGAATCGTTTGGCCCAGGGCGATTTGGATGCTCGGGCTGAGGTGGTTGGGCGAGATGAAGTATCACAGGTAGCCGAGGCTTTTAATGGAATGGCAGAGAAATTGCAAGAATCAGAGAGGGAGCGAGAAGAGATTGAGAATTTACGTCGCGACTTGATTGCCTGGACCTCGCACGATTTACGGACTCCGTTAACGAGCATACGGGTGATGGTTGAAGCGCTAAATGATGGACTCGTGACTGATGAAGAGACAAGCATCCGTTACTATAAAACGATTCACGCAGAAATTGTCTTCTTGAATAAACTAATCGATGATCTTTTTGAAATGGCTCAACTGGATGCAGATGGGATTTCTTTTGAGATGGAACCCGATTCTTTAAGCGACTTGATTTCAGATACCTTGAATACCTTTGGTCCACTGGCAAAAAAGAAGCAGGTTGCTCTTTCGGCCGATGTGAGCCCTGATTTAGACCCTGTTTTGATGAATTCTTCTCGAATCGGCCGTGTCTTAACAAACTTAGTCGATAATGCCATTCAACATTCACTGCCAGGTGGAGCTATTCGATTGTCGGCTATTCGAAGTGGCGGAGAGGTCCGGGTAACCGTTTCCGATGAGGGGACAGGTTTTTCCTCTGAGGAGTTACCTCGTGTATTTGAAAAGTTCTATCGGGGTGAGAGCGCCCGTAGCCGAGCAACTGGCGGGGCTGGCCTTGGGCTAGCTATCGCTGCAGGTATCGTCGAAGCCCATCACGGTCGAATTTGGGCTAGAAACCGGGAAGAAGGAGGCGCTACGATATCCTTTACGTTGCCGAATTAATTTTGAAATGAGCTGTTCGAATCCAATGGGCCAGTAAATGCCATCAAAAACAATCTGATTTTTGCTTTACGTGAGATTAAGGCTTGGTTTGGGTATGCGTTTGGTCGTTGCAAAACCGGGCTTTTATGTTAAAAAATATTTGGAAAAGTAGTGATTTCTTGCCTTTTGTTTCATCAGGCATGAGGTTCAATAGGGTCAGTAGAAAATGCACGAAACAAAGCTCACTTATCTGTCCAATATTGAGATATTTCAGGACTTGACCACTAGCGAATTGGCGGAGATGGATCGCCAGATCACGATGTCAACGTGTGAACCGGGAAGGATCTTCTATATGCCGGAGGATAGTGGGGAAGTATTGTTCTTGCTCAAAAAAGGTCGGGTGCAGCTTTATCGAATCTCGCCCAATGGCAAAAAACTCGTCGTAGCAACGCTTGGTCCAGGTACGATATTTGGCGAGATGTCGCTGGTTGGCCAGGGTATGCACAATACTTTTGCCGAATCATTAGACGAATGTCTGCTCTGTGTCATGAGCCGAGCCGACGTCGAAAGATTAATGCGCGAGAAACCCAAAGTTGCTTTTCGTTTTTTGGAATCATTAGGCGATCGCGTGACTCAATTAGAATCGCGTTTAGAGGATATTGCCTTCAAGAGCATACCCGCGCGATTGGCGAGTATGCTGCTGCGCCTGGCTGACGAACAAGGAGATGGCACCCGAGTAAGCGGATATACTCATCAGGACCTAGGTGAGATGCTGGGAACTTATAGGGAAACGATCACCCAGACTCTAAATGACTTTAAGGCCAGCGGATTAGTTGAAATCAGTCGCAAACAAATAACAATCCTGGATCGGGACCAGCTCGAATTTCTCGCCGAGTCATGATTGGCTGGTAAGCTTTTTAGACCTTCGTCTGGATCGAGACAAAGAAGCTGTTTTCTGATTTAGTAAACCAATACGTATTGGGGAAGCCTCTTTACATCTCCTCTTGGAAAGTCATTTTGTGTTTCCCACGTATGTTTTGGACTGCTTTACGCAGAATGTTATGGACCTGTTCGGGATCACGAATGTTATTTAGAACAACCATAGGAGCGGCCCGATCATGACTATGAATTGTGATATCTCCTAGATTTAAGGTCCGTTCGCGCAAGGTTTGAGATTGGTCGATGTCTTGAACCCGTATCAAGTCTATGTCTTGCCGATCCTTTCCCAATAGTCCGCGAACGATTCGAATACGTTCATTTGTGATAACGTAGTGTTCGCTGAGAGATAGAAAAGGTTTACCTTGCCAAAGGACTTGCTCACTAGCATCCTCCGTCTGGGGGTAATACTGGCTTTTGGCTTCATCGTCGGCCGCGACTGATTGGTCAATTTGATCGTTTATCTCAAGCATGGCGGCTTCAGTAACAAGATTTACTAATGACTCGAGTTGGGCCTTTTCTACTGTTTCTAACTCAAGATCTGATTGGGCGATTGATTGCCATATACGGGCCTTAATTCTTTCACGAGATTTTTCTGCCGACATAACTAATCCTCCATTTAGCCTGATCAATTTTTCCTAAAAATAATATTCTTACCTGATGTTAACGAAGATCGTGTAATATGCTACATGTTGTTGAATGGTTGCCAGCCCGGGTCGGTTGCCAATATCGGCTAAGGTCGTTAGAATAGCTGGCTTACAGTTCGTTCGCAAGCAAAACGGCTTTGTTTAAGGTTAAATTATGCCCACCTATAATTACAAATGTACAAATTGTGATAATCGATTTGAAGCTCGCCAGAGGTTTTCCGATGATCCTTTGACGGAGTGCCCGGTTTGCCATGGCTTGATCCGTCGCGTAATTACTCCTGTTAGCGTCGTTTTTAAGGGTTCTGGGTTTTACGTCACCGACAATAAGTTAAGCAAAGCCAACGGTGTGGCAAATGGTAAGGGTCGGTCCGAAGACACATCCACTCCAGAAAAACCAACCCCAGAAAAACCAAAAGAGAAAAAGGACACCGTCGTCAAAAGTAAGGGCTCATCCGAATCAACGAGCGCCGCAAGTGCTGCTGGGTGATCGCCATGTTGAATAGAAAATTTCGCGGTATTCGGCCGGTTTCATTAAAATGGACCGGCTTTTTTTTTAGGGGGAGGATAATTTACAATTGGAATCCACCAGATGCTGGCATCACCTTCTGGCTGAAATTACTGACCAATTGTTCGAGGCGATTCTTTAAACGAGCCCAATCTTTACTGCGCAGAATGAACTGCATATGTTCCTCAGTCTCTGTCGTTCCACTGACGAGGATCTGTTCAGCATCACCATAGGCCGTGTACCAGACACCAGGTTCATTAATACCAAGTCTCTTTAAGGCTGGTATGAATTCACTTACCATGAATTCAAAGTAATCAGATTCTGCACCGGGTTGTATGTCCCACCGTAAGATTAGTTTCGTAGCCATGATTAATCTCTATGGCAACCAAATCGGCTAGGCCATGTAGTCGAATGGTTAGCCGAGAGAATGCCGCATACTTGATATCTTATCCTAATTATTTTACCTTGGGTGTTAGAAGGACGACTTGAGTTTCTTCGGGTAAGCCACCGGACGTTATCTTAAGGCTTGCTTCTTCGCCAGGGTCACTTACGCCCATTTCTTTAAGAAAACGATCAACGCTCTCTAAATCTATTTTAAGCTTTGGGATCTTGAAGTGCATTGGGATGACAATACTGGGTTCAAGCATTGATACTAATTCGGCGGCTTTTGCCGCATTCAAGCTTTTCCCTCCTCCTACTGGGACCAACAGTACATCCACTTGCTCTAAAGCTTCGGTTTGCGTTTGTGTTGGAACCTTGGACATATCGCCAAGATGGGCGATGGTGATATCGCCAAAGTCGAATAGAAAAAGCAAATTCTGCGTTTGGCCAACTTCCTCAATTGTCGAGATGCCGGTGATGAAGACACCGCCTATTTCATATTCACCAGGTCCTGAAAGTGTGTGGCGACGCCCTGAAACGCCTCCATCGAAATTATGGCCTGGTGCATCATGGCTAATCGTCACGACATCACCTCTAACTTTTAAGGGGGCCAATCCCAACTTGCTGCTATAAGGATCTGTGATAATGCTCGCTTTGCCCCTATCAATCAGCCTAAAACAACTCAAACCGTACCATGTTATTTCCATGATGATTGCGTACTCCTTAATTCGTGGTAATTATACCCAATGTCTGGGAGATCGTTAATGGAAGCGCAATATCGAAAGCTTGAGATCAACGGTGGCACTATCGAACCTGGCTGGCCAAAGCGTTTGAAGTTGAGCCCTGGGTCGCCAGGGTATGCCGATGCTCAAATCGACGATTATGGTGGATCGAGGCGTCGCGACTATGCCTGGCAGCCCGGTACGACAATGAGATTACGGGCTCGGTTTTCACATCCGGAGGGCACACTATTGGGGACGGCCGGGTTTGGATTTTGGAATGCCCCTTTTGGAGATCCAACGGTCCCATGGCCAGCGCTGCCGCAAGCAATTTGGTATTTCTATGGTTCAAAGCCTACAGATTTACCCTTGCCTTTGGAGGGATCCGGTCGCGGATGGTTCGTGTCCACTATCGACGCCAAATCAGTTGGGGCACTTGCCATCGCACCGATCGCACCAGTTGTTTTGCTTCTCAACAACAATCCCTCAATTCGTAAAAACATCTGGCCGGCCGTGCGTCGTGTGCTACGAATTAGTTACCATCAATTGAGCCTGAATATGACCGACTGGCATTCCTATCGCTTAGATTGGAAACCCGGTAAATGTCATTTTTGGGTAGATGATCAGCGTATTTACCTATCCGAATTTAGTCCATCTGGCCCTCTAGGATTTGTTTGTTGGCTCGACAACCAGTTTTTAGTTGCTACGCCAACAGGACGGATCCGGTGGGGGACGATACAATTGCCCCATGATCAATGGCTGGAAATTGATTCGCTAAAAATCAGGCGATTTTGACAGTCAAAATTCCACGTGCTATACTCTTTCATCCGATCATATCCGCCCTTGGCACCGGGCGGTGAGGATGGAGGGATGGCCGAGTGGACGATGGCAACGGTCTTGAAAACCGTAGTGGGTGTTAGCTCACCGGGGGTTCGAATCCCTCTCCCTCCGCCTTAACAACAGAATATGCTGTTAGAGAATGAATTCGCTTGGGGAGGTGCCAGAGTGGACGATTGGGGCCGCCTGCTAAGCGGTTAACGGTGTAAGAGCCGTTCCAGGGTTCGAATCCCTGCCTCCCCGCTGTCGAAGATTGCCTCTATGCTTACCAGAATATTTATGTGTGGTAGGCTAGCAGTCTTTTAACATGCGCCCGTAGCTCAGTGGATGAGAGCGTCTGGCTACGAACCAGAAGGTCGGGAGTTCGAGTCTCTCCGGGCGTATTGGAGAAGCGACCCCAGTTGGGTGTCGCTTTTTTTGTGTAAAGCGCTCTGAAATTCGAGAAGAATGACCCTACTATTTTTGGAGTAATAATGGTAACACCAGCGGGAAAAGAATGCCGCTTTTACTACGAAGACTATCATCGCGGCTATTCGGAACAATATTGCCGACTGGTACGAAACAATCACCGCTCGTTGGACTGGAAACCTAAGGATTGTTTCAACTGTCCGGTTCCTGATATTCTCCTGGCAAATAATAGCCCTGACCTGGTGCTAGAAGGAACAATTAAACAAGGTCTCCTCGGTATGAATCGGCATGTCGAGGTTACCGCATTTTGCAGCCGCCATCTTGTCGAAGTGGATAAGCCTGAGGTGGGTTGTCCTCATTGTGCGATGGAACGGCCGGGTCTACAAGAACTATTCAGCGAAGATGACTAATGCCAAGCATTGATGCCGTATTATTCGATCTCGACGATACACTGCTCGAGAACGATATGGATTATTTCCTGAGTCGTTACTTCCCAATGATCTCTGAATACGTTCAACCGATGATCGAACGTGAAAGATTTATGAAAGAACTCCTGTTTGCTACCCAGAATATGATCCAAAACCAGGATCCTAATGTGACAAACCATGATATCTTTTGGTCGGTTTTTTGTGAGAGAACGGGCTTAGAGCAGGAGGAGATGGAGCCATTTGTCGATAAGTTTTACCGGCAAGAGTTCCCTAAATTGCGTGAGGTCACCAGTCCTAAGAGCATAGCCATTAAGCTGGTTCGGTTCTGTTTTGATAACCACTTGAAGGTGGTTATTGCCACCAATCCTCTATTCCCATTAAAAGCCATCGAACATCGACTGGAATGGGCAGGTGTGGCTACAAACGATTTTGACTATGCCTTGGTTACAGCATATGAGAATATGTTTTCTGCCAAGCCAAATCCGACGTATTACCGGGAGATCTTGTCTAAAATTGAAGTTAACCCGAGTCGAGCGATTATGGTGGGTGATGATTGGAATAATGATATGGTTCCTGCCAATCGTGTCGGTTTATTCACCTTTTGGATAACACATGATTCGAAAGCTTGGTCAGAGCGCTCGAGAGAGGTCGATGGATTTGGAAATCTCGCCGATTTCTACAATCGGTTGAGTAATGGTTGGTTACTGGTTTAAACGAAAGAATTAGCTGCTTTCGAGTATCAACTATCCATGCAAGCACCCCCTCCGGTTTCGAACTTACTCCAACAATATGCTACCATGGCCTTCAATGTGCGGAATGTATTGCGTGGTACCGACGTCGATTGGCGATGGCGACCTTCTGATGGAGAGTGGTCTTTGACTGAGGTGTTGTCCCATCTTCGGGATGTTGAACGAGAAGTACATCAGCAGCGATTTAAGATCCTGATTGAGAATGAAACGCCATTCATCTCGGGTGTATCGGCCGATGAATGGGCCGAGGAGCGTGGCTACCGGTATCAAAATGGTCCCAATGCAATGCAGTCATTTCTGCAAGCCAGGGATGAGACTCTTTCAATGTTGGCCCATTTGGATGATAAAACGTGGGCACGCCTGGGCCAGCATGCATTTTTCGGTCCCACAAGTACCCATGAACTTCTTTTCCTGGCCGTAAGGCACGACGAAATCCACTGGGAGCAAATCAAAAATCTGCTGGCAGGACAACGAGCCGATAGAGCTGATTAGGATTAAGGATCTTCAAAGAAGCAACATCGCGTCGCCAAAGGAATAGAAACGATATTTTTCTTGGATAGCAACCTGATAGGCCTCGAGAATCTTTAGCTTGCCGGCGAAGGCAGCTACCAACATTAAAAGTGTGGACCTAGGTAAGTGGAAATTTGTGATCATGGCGTCGACGGCACGATATCGGTAACCGGGGTAAATGAAGAGATCAGTCCGGCCCTCAAAGGCGGCAACGGGGCGCCAGGGACAGATGCTGTAGGTCTCACCACTCTCATCCCGGTGACTAATATCTACTAAACTGCCCGTGATTCCGGCCGATCTCAGGGCGGCCGTTTCCAAAACGCGCACGCTGGTCGTACCCACAGCTATCAGGCGCCCACCGGCTACCTTCGCTTCGTTTATGCGCCTTGCCGCCTCAGGGGTTAAAAGAGCCCACTCGCTGTGGATGGTATGATCTTCAACCCGCTCGACCTCAACTGGCTTAAACGTATCGAGACCCACATGGAGGGTAATGGTTTCGAAGAGGATGCCTGTTTCTCTTAACCTAATAAGTAACTCGGGAGTGAAATGCAAACCGGCAGTGGGAGCGGCTGATGAACCTCGATAGCGGGCATAAACAGTTTGGTAGCGTTCGGCGTCGCCAAGTTTTTGGTGGATATAAGGTGGCAAAGGGGTATGACCTAGTTTTTCCAAGACCTCAGACAAAGGTACATTAAACTGAATTTCGCGTAGCGACCCCTCTAAGTCGTGGTCAATTGTGGCAACTATATCTGTTGGCCGGCCGTCAAGATAATCCAATTCTATTTCTACACCTGCCTTTAGTCGTTTCCCGCCGACAAGGGCCACCCAACGCCTCTCTGATAACTCTTCTAGCAATAATATCTCTACTCGGCCACCACTTCTTTGTTTTCGGCCAAAGAGCCTGGCTGGTATCACTCGACTATCATTGGCCACCACAATATCACCTGGTCGGAGGTAATTAAGCAAATCGGTAAACGTCTTATGCTCAATTTGGCCAGTAGACCGGTGAAGCACTAATAACCGGCTAGAATCTCTTTGCTCTAATGGTTGTTGGGCTATACGTCCAGGTGGCAGATGATAATTGAAATCTTCGATTCGAGGCATTGAATTTCAGGGAATGCGAAATTGCTCAGCGACGAAATATTCGAATAACGATATTGAGTAATATTGTCGCCAGGAGGCTCACCAGGATCATCGTTGCCAAAGGTATGTAGATCCTGAATCTTTCAGTCTCAATCCGAAAATCACCCGGCAAGTTACCCAGCCAAGGGAAAAATCGAATCGCGATTAAGATTAGGACGCCGGCAAAGGCAATGACCAAACCAATAATGATTAGCAATCTAGCAAAGTCGGTCATGATTAAGTCTACACGATTTCAGCAGTTTTTTCATAAAAGCCGGGGCTGTTCTTGATTCTTTCTAGTTTCGTCAAGTGGGATGCCAAGATGTTTATAGGCATGAGGTGTGGCGACACGGCCGCGAGGAGTGCGCTCCAGGAATCCAAGTTGTAGAAGATAAGGCTCGACCACATCCATAATCGTATCCGATTCCTCGCTGATGGATGCGCCGATGGTATCTAGGCCAACGGGACCACCGTTGAATTTTTCGATAATGGCCTTTAAGACGCGACGATCGAGGTCGTCAAGTCCCAAGGCATCGATTTCCAGAAGAAGAAGTGCCTTTTGTGCCGCTTCAAGGGTAATGATGCCATCTCCTCGAACTTGGGCGTAATCTCTCACCCGGCGTAGTAGCCTCAAGGCAACCCTTGGGGTTCCTCTGGCGCGTTTGGCGATCTCACTGGCACCCGCGAGATCGATGGGTACCTGGAGGATTTCAGCCCCTCTCAGGACGATTGTATGGATGGCTTCTAACTTATAAAAATCCATGCGATAAAGGGCACCAAATCGAGCCCTCAGTGGAGCGGTTAACAAGGCCAACCGCGTCGTCGCCCCTATGACCGTAAATCTGGGTAGCTTGAGACGAACGCTCTTCGCTCCCGGTCCTTTGCCGACGACGATATCCAAGGCGAAATCTTCCATTGCCGGATAGAGGATCTCTTCCACCGCTCGGCCGAGACGATGGACCTCGTCGATGAAGAGGATGTCACCGGCCCGCAAATTGGTGAGAATGGCTGCCAGGTCTCCTGACCGTTCGATGGCCGGGCCGGCTGTTATTCTAATATTCACGTTCATTTCATTGGATACAACATGGGCCAAGGTAGTCTTACCCAGCCCTGGCGGTCCGTAGAACATGATGTGATCAAGTGACTCACCACGACCTTTGGCTGCTTCGATCAATATTCCTAAGTTTGTCTTGAGCTTTTCCTGACCTGTGAATTCACTCAGATATTGCGGCCGAAGTAAACTATCGAGATTTTTATCCTTTTCCTGGATCGAGGGAGAGATGGGCCTATTGGGAGCTTTGCTGCTGCTCATGACGTGTACGATTATACGTCAAATGTCAGCCATCGCGCATCTGGTCATTCGACCGTGGCGACAAATAGCCGTACAATTTGACGAGTTTGGTAGGAGGTATAAGGACTAAATGATATATGAATCCACTCACCCTCTAGTAAAGCACAAATTAACATTATTACGTGATGTGTCGACTGAACCAAAGAAGTTCCGAGAATTAATCCGAGAACTGGCGATGTTACTTTGTTATGAGGCGACTGCTGACTTGGGTATTGAAGAGACTCAAGTGGACACGCCTATGGGAAAGGCTTCTGGTTATGTGTTGACGGAGAAAATCGGGCTTATTCCAATTTTGAGGGCTGGGTTGGGAATGGTAGATGGGATTTGGGAAATGATGCCCGGTTCTGAGGTCTGGCATATCGGCTTGTATAGAGACGAAGAGACTTTACAGCCTGTATCTTATTACAACAAGTTGCCCACCAGCCCAACTGTTCAGGTGTGCCTGGTTCTCGATCCGATGTTAGCCACTGGCGGATCGGCCGTGGCGGCAGTGAATATCCTTAAGGATTGGGGTGCCGATCGTATCAAATTTGTCGGCATCCTGGCTGCACCAGAGGGCGTTCATACTTTGCAGACAGCTCATCCTGATGTGCCTATCTACATCGCTCAGATCGATTCTCACCTCAATAGCATCGGATATATCGTGCCGGGATTAGGAGATGCAGGGGACAGGCAATTTGGCACCGGATGAGCCAATCGATTCCATCATATGACAAATTATCTGGCAGTGTTCCTCATTGCTTTCGTAGTGGCGATAGCCATGACGCCGGTAGCTATCCGGTTATCCAGTCGTTGGGGAGTAATGGCAGTACCTGGAGGGCGTCGCCGGCATGGCAGGATTGTGCCAAAGCTGGGCGGAATCCCGATTTTTCTTGCCTACTTTGCCGGTATCGTTGTCATCTATACGGTTTTGCCACCAGCCGGAAACGATGCCCTACGATTGCGCGGCGTCATCATTGGCAGTTTTATTTTCCTGATCGGTGGTCTTATTGATGACTTTCGTGAACTATCACCCTGGGCCCAGTTTGGGATTCAATTTGTCGGTGCGGCTATTGCCATGGCCCATATTGTATTTATCGAGATATTCACGAATCCGATTAATGGGGATCTGGTAACCATAAGCTGGCGGCCTTTGGTTTATCTGATAACCCTGGTCTGGATAGTTGGGATAATCAATTCGGTAAATTTCCTGGATGGGCTAGATGGTCTGGCGGCCGGAGTAGGTACGATTGCTGCTTTACTTTTTGCCTGGCATAGCCTAAGGCTTGGACAAGAAGCGGTTGCCGCTTTTCCCTTAGCATTGGCTGGCGCATTGTTGGGATTTCTGCCCTATAATTTCGCCCCGGCAAAAATCTTCTTAGGCACGGCTGGGGCATATGTGCTTGGCTACAATTTGGCCACCTTGTCCATTCTCTCCCCAGCAAAAATCGCTACCGCATTATTGGTCTTAGCCATTCCCATTGTGGATGGGGTCTGGCGAGCCATTGACCGGCTCCGCAAAGGTCGTAGTCCCTTTCATGGCGACCGGGGACACCTACACTTTAGGCTAGTAGACGAAGGGATTCCAATTCGTTGGATCATCCTGGGCTATTATGGTATCAGTTTGAGCTTCGGATTGATTGCCTTGTTTGCGCCAGGGTTGCTTAAGCTTGTGTTGCTGGTTTTATTGGGTGGACTCGTTCTAGCCTTGTTGGTTGCCCTTAGTTATCGAGTTGATCGAAGGGATTACTGACCGGCCAAGCATGGCGGATAAGCGAATCTTTCGTTGCTCCAGCCTTCCGAGTACCACCTCAGGTAATCACTTACATGATCAGCCCAATAGGGGTCTTCATGAATTCCATCATTCAAGACCCACGTGTGAGGAATGCCAGCTTTTTCCATGTCCTCATGAAGGCGTCGAATGTTGGTGATGTACCAATCTTCTGCGCCAATATCCATGTAAATTCGCAGGTTGCCAAGATCATTGCTTAATCCAGTGAATTGGGGATTAAGATCCGGTCCAGCATGGGTATCGACCAAGGCTGCGCTGTGAGCACCGACGCTGGCAACTTTGGAAGCATTTCGGAAAGCGATCTCTAGAGACCAATATCCACCACGTGATAGACCCCCTAGCGCCCGGCCGGCCGGTTGGGTCCAGGCACAATAGTTTGCTTCGATGTGGGGAATTAATTCATTCAAAATCACGCCCTCGAAAGAATAAGGACCGCCAGAAGAATTATTAGCGATGGTGCCGCCTTCTGGCATCACAATGATCAACGGCGAAATCTGACCTGCTAATATCAGTTCTTCTGCTGCTTCATCTAGCCCGAGATCATCCCATTGGCTGTCTGTACTCACATTGCCATGAAACATATAGAGCACTGGATAAGTATGGCCGTCTTCTCCATAACACGGCGGCAAATAAATTCGATAAGCCATATCCGAGCCCGCTATTTGACTTACGTAACTTCCGGTTGATACTGTGCCTGGACTTTCACATTTTTCAGGAGTAGCCGTTGAGGTCTGTGTAGGCACTTTTGAAGGCGTATTGGAGGGTATTGGAGAAGAGGTGAAGGTCTGAGGCAAAGTTGGTGTTGAGCTAGGTTTTCGTGTTAGCGATGGGGTGGCGGGAGGTAGGGTAACTTCTGGAGTTTGACTGGGCGTGCTAGCCAGGCTAAATTTTTCTGCTGGTCTCTCCGGCAAGCAGGCCGAAATCGCCAGCGAGATTAAAATAATGAGCAAAAAACAACGAAAATTACCAGGGGATCTCACTGGGAGGTTCGGCCATCAGTCGTTCGTAAGCACCCTGCCACGTATCTTTTGACCGGGTCATGTTTTTTACTTGAATATCGGCCGTGTAGGTTAAAAGCTGGCCGAGAAGATCGGGAAGCAAATCCCAGGCGTCGTTCCGGATAACGTCTTCAAGATTTGCCGCCATTTCAATGGACCAAGCCCAATTGCGCAAAAATCTTTCTGCTTTCATCCAATAGCCACGCTTTTCCCATGCCTCGGCAGTTTGTTCAGTGCTGGCATTGATTTCCTGCAGGAAATATACCAAAGAGGCAGCCATATCTTTTGACTCAGCATCGAAGGATGTCTTATCTGCTAAATGGCGTAACACCTCGGCGATGGACCGTAGATTTTGGCTGCGGACTTTTGCTGGGCTATTAAGGTTGACTATTCGACTCATTATTCTTTAGAGTGAACCATTTGACTCCAACCATTCGGCAGCGGCGTTAGGGGTTGAAAACTCGACTTCAATATGACCGTGGACGAGCACTTGTCTTTCGTGTTGTTTGATCAGGGCTGGATACCATGTATGGTTGGCAATCGGTGGTTTCACTGCGCCACACATAGCGGCCCCTTTCAGACGTGGAAACTGCCAAATAACCCAAGTATGAAGATCAGCAAAAGTAAGATTAGTAGGTCTGTCCTTTCTCAAGGTGATCGATCCAATCGTTTTCCTTTTTCCCTCCATCATTTCCCTTTGAAACTATTCTAACATGAAGCCAATGACTGCATTCGTATCTGATAAATCATCTAATAAGAAATCGGGATCGTATTTCGCAAGAGTTTCAGATGAAAAGCTACCTGTTGCTACGGCAAGTGATCTGACGCCATTAGCTTTGGCACACTCAATATCCGAGGGTGTATCGCCAATTACGATGACGTCAACAAGATGAGGTATCAACCCACTCATTGCAGTTGCTCGCTCCAGTGCAAATGGAATAAGCTCCTCGCGCTTTGCCGAATCAGAGCCATAAGCGCCAATTAAAAAGCTTGTCGCATCGAGCCCGGCTGCATCGAGCTTTAAATGAGCTGTCGGCAGGATATTCCCTGTCTGCAATCCAAGCAAGGTATCGTTTCGATGACTAAGCCGTGAAATAAGCTCAATTACACCTGTACACGGTGACAAACCATCTTGATAAAATAACTTCTCACCAAACTTGGCCATCTGAGCGTAAACTTCCGGTAAAAATCCAAGGATCTTTTCTTCAGAGATGCCAATATCTGTAAGAAGATCGAAGATAATCCTTCGATCAGTCTTGCCAGCAAAAGGGTAAGATTCAATCAAACCAGCGGACCCAATGACATGCTCCAATGCCAACTGCATGACCTGCCGACCAACAGGATTGGACTGGATCAATGTTCCATCTATATCGAACAAAAGCAGGCGCATAATCTGGGAAATCGATTGGACAATTAGCAATTTCGGGTCATTTGCTATTGTACCACAATTAGAGCTTCAATTGGCCTATTCGATCCAGGCCTGTATCTTTTGCCAGGCTTGCCAATCTGCGGATGGAACCGGTCGAGGAGCAAGCGGTGGACCAGCATGAATCCCTCTTTGATCTAAAATCCTTTTAATCGCGCCAATTCGGGCCCCCGCTGGCATTAAATCTAAAATTTTATTGATCGTCTTTTGTATATCTCGAGCTGCGTCCAACTGATTGGCGCAAAAAGCTCTAACTAAGCTGACGAAAGGTTCAGGGATGGCCGTCGACATACCACTGATTAAGCCATCCGCACCCATGGCCAACGAACCTAAGGCGATTCGCTCATTTCCTACCAGGACGATTTTTTCGCCAGTCACTGTGTCAATCAGCTTGCGTATCACCTGGGCATTTGAGTTACTGGTTTTAATCCCAGCGAAGTTAGGTATGTAAACCATTAAATCAGCTAATAGAGTCGGACTAATGCCATTAACCGCCATATGCGGTATGTCGTATCCAAAGAAGGGTAGATCTGTAGCGGCCGCGGCAATCGAACGAAAGTGCGACAGGATTGCCTCGTCATGTACCGAATAGAAGTAAGGGGTTACAGCTACGATTCCCTGCACACCAATATCCGAAGCATGTTTTGCTAGATTGATACTATCGGCCGTTGTATTAGAGCCGACGTGAACCAAAACCGGGATGCGTCCTCTGGCAGCGATTACAGCCCTTTCATGTAATACTTTTCGTTGATCTAAGTCCAGCAAGATGCCTTCGCCGGTGGAACCTCCAACAAATAAGCCTTTTACGCCAGCGTTGATCAAGAAGTCCACGAGTAAATCGATAATTGGCCCATTTACTCGACTACCGTCTTCACTGATTGGCGTTGCCATCGCCGGCAAGACGCCACCTTTAATTTGAGCCCTTAGACTTGCGATTTTTACCTTCATATTAAGCTCTGGTCTGAGTTCATTCGGTGTTTATCCTACAATAATTCCCTTTCGGCATCGGTGAGGACGGCTTCAAAGATCTGAAGACCCTCGTTGACCAAACTCTGGGATATGTTTAGAGCTGGAGTAAACCTAATAGAGTTTGTACCACAAGATAACAACAATAATCCCGATTCAAATGCTTGTTGGATGATTTGACTTCTTAATTCCGGTGCCCGTTCTTTTGTTTGCTTATCCTTGACTAATTCAAGGCCAATCATCAAGCCCCGGCCGCGAATGTCGCCAATACTGGGATGGCGAACTTGCATTTCGGCTAAAGCATCGAGGATAAACTGACCCGATTCTGTTGCCTGTTCCATGAGACCTTCTTCCTCAATTACTTTCAAGGTGGCAATGGCAGCGGCGGCAGCCAAAGGATTGCCCCCAAATGTGCTTCCGTGTGCCCCTGGTCCCCAGGTCATAAGCTCAGAGCGAGCAATGATTCCGCCAATCGGCATGCCGCTACCAATGCTTTTAGCGAAGCAGATGATGTCAGGTTCGATCCCTTCATGTTCAACGGCCCACCATTTGCCAGTGCGAGCGATTCCACTCTGAATTTCATCGACAATAAGCAGAATTCCATGTTGGTCGCATAGTTGTCTCAGACGCTGAAAAAAACCGGGTGCTGGAACGACATAGCCGCCTTCACCTTGAATGGGTTCAATTAATACCGCCGCGACGTCGTTTGGAGATAGAAAAGTTCGAAAGACTTCATTTTCAATATAGTTAATCACGATATCGCCGTAGTTGTCTTCCCGGTGGCCGGCCAATAACGGCCGGTATGGGTTCGGGAAAGGCACATGGTGGACGTTGACACCCTCAAGATAATTTGCTCGTTGTACGGCTTTGCTGGCTGTGAAACTCAAGGACCCCAACGTTCGTCCGTGAAAAGCACCCATGAATCCAATGAATTTTGGCCGGCCGGTTGCATACATGGCCAATTTGATGGCGGCTTCGACGGCTTCTGTCCCCGTATTGCCGAAATAGACCAGGGTTTGGTCCATTGGCGCGATTTCTTGCAATTTCTCCGCCAATTCCACGGCATTTGGGTAATAGAAATCGCTTAGACAGATATGCCAGAACCTTTCCATCTGTTCCTTGACTTTCTCGACAACAACAGGGTGGCGGTGTCCGACATTTAATACGGCGACACCGGCCATGAAATCGATATATCGCCGGCCGTCGGCATCCCATACTTCTGATCCCTGGGCTTGGTCAATTACGAGAGCATACTCCCGTTTGTAGGAAGGTGAAAGACTGGCTTCGTCGCGTTTGATGATGGTCTGACCTAAAGGGCCAGCTCCAGAGAGTTTGGTGTTCATTGAGGTCTCCTAATTGCTCATTGTGATGACTGAAACTGGTTATGTTTGATAGATAGAATTGGTTAAGTTGGAAGTAGGTGTTCCTTTCAAACAGCTTCCATGGTTATTCGGGTTCGATGCTAAAAGTTAGAGGGTAACCTTCTAAGCTGGCAGCAAAGTGTGCCTGGCCAACTCGCCGTTGAGCCTCGTTCACCGGTAAAACAACAACCTGAGCGACACCCGAGTAATGGGCCGTCCAGGTGACAAGCTCAGCATCATGTGGGGGAAGCTTAAAAAACCGGACCAGAACGACAATGACGAAATCGTAAGGTGTGATATCGTCATTGTGGACAAGCACCCTACATCTTCGCGAAAGAGCCTCATCCAGGTCAGTATTTTCTTTCCGTTCGATTTCAATTTTAGACTGCATAAGCACCGAATACCCTTCTCCTTGTCACTCCTCGCTAATTCTACCTTAACATCTAATATGTCGAAAAGAGTTCTCTATTACTAGCGACGATGCTTGCCGAACACATATGATTGGTTAAGATAACCTGATCATACCGGAGTTATATCGGAAAAATCTGTTTCTAAGAATGCGACGCGACCTTCTACTTATTGCTCTATTATTCGCACTGAGCTTTTTATTCTTCGGTGATGTTTTGCGGCCGGATGGAGACGAAATGATCTTCGGCCGCGATCTTTTTAACCTCTTTCATCCCGTTCATGATTTCGCTTTTAGTCAGGTGGCTGCGGGTGAACTGCCATTGTGGAATCCATACCTTTTTTTGGGATTTCCGCAGTATGCTGAGCCGCAGATATCGACCTTCTATCCTCCCCTATGGCTGGCTACTTTTCTACCCATTGGCACGGTTTATGCCCTGCTTTATGCACTACATTTAGGCTTATCTGCGGCTGGTGGCTACATGTTGGTGAGAGTCCTTGGCGGTAAGCCGCCCGGGGCGCTATTGGCCGGCTTTGTATTAGGATTTAACGCCTTCATGGTTAGCCGCCTTTATGGTGGACAACTGTCTCACCTGATGACTATAACTTATCTCCCCTGGTTATTAGCAGCCGTGATATGGGCCATTCGTGAGCGCACTTGGACGGCAACGTTGTTGGCCGCTGTACCTTTAGGGCTAGCGTTTTTAGCGGGATTTGCGCCCTTCTTCCCGTTGCTCGTTGGAACCCTGTTTCTTGTGATGCTAGTCATGGCAATCCAGGCTTGGCAACAGGATGGCCCCCTATCAAGCGCTCGAGTCCTGCTACAAATTTTGGTCTTGGGGTTGTTTGCTAGTCTCCTGGCGGCGATACAGTTACTGCCTACATTAGAAATGGCCAGGTACTCTAACCGGGTGGCCGGGGCAAGTTATGAGTTCGCCAGCAAGATGACTTTGCCCCTTACGAGCTTGGTTCGCATTCTGATGCCCGACCTGTATGGCTCCCCCGTAGCTGATGCCTCATATTGGGCTCATACTCCTTTCAACGGCTACTGGGAATTTGCTATCTATGTCGGCGTCTTGCCTCTTCTATTTTACGTCTTGAGCTGGCCGTATGGTAAGCGAAAGTGGCGTTATTGGTTTGTCCTTGGCTTATTTGGGCTGTTGGTAGCTCTCGGCTCAGCTGGGGTGATTCATCGGATTCTTTATATGCTAGTGCCGGGCATTGGTTTTTTCCGTATGCCTGCCCGTATTGCTTACCTTTTTGTCTTAGCGGCCGGGATACTGACAGGTCTCATGTTTGATTATTGGTTTGATCTGCCTGATGATATTGCGATGAGGGCAAGAAAGTATCTTCCGAGAGTGCTCGTAGTTGGCAGCATCATACTTCTTGTATTGATAGTGTTATCTGTCTTTTGGCAGGCGGTCCAAACAGACCCAGAGCAGCTTTCCCGGACTGAGGGCATAACGGGCCAGTTAGTACGGCTTTTACTCCTAGGCGTCGCTTCACTAGCCGTGCTTATTTGGGGATATCGGCTAGGGCGCTGGCGTCTGACCATCATTACCCTGGCCCTCTTAATGATCGACCTGTGGGGTTATGGCAACAAGCTCGTCTTTCTGGAAAAACCTGAGCCGGAACTGGGTTGGCAAATGGCTAACCTTGCCCTTCCGACAGACCGGAATACTTACCGGGTCATAACCGAGGGTTTACTGAAAAATAAAGGGTATTTTTATGGTTTTCGCCACGTTGATGGATTCGATGACTTCCGGACGGACAGTGGTTTGCAACTTGCAGAATTAGCCGCATGGGATGTTCGCCTCACCCGATTGCTGGGTGTTCGCTATTTGCTGATTGGTGATGAAGCGCAAAATCCAGGGACAGACGTGCCAGGCTGGCAAGTATTAACCGAACCAGCTGGGGTGACCATTTATGATCGGGAAGATTGGGAGCCCCAGGCCTTTGTGGTTCACGACATTCTGGAGGCAACCGACGAGAATGATAGCCTTGAGCTTATCTCTCAACCTGAGCTAGACTTGACCAAGACGGCCGTTATCCAGGTTATGCCAGGGGCCCATTGCAGCATCGAGCCCAGAGACCGTGGGGTCAATCGCGTAGATATTCTTAGCTATGAACCGCATCGGGTCGTACTAGAGACCGAGGCACCAGCTTCCGCCTGGTTGATTCTCAGCGATCTTTACTATCCAGGTTGGAATGCTTTTATAGATGGCAACCAGGTGCCAATCCAGCCCACTAACCATGGCTTGCGAGGCGTGTGTCTGCCTGGCGGGCTTCACCAGGTTGTCTTTGAGTTCCAGCCTCGGATCTTGATTTACGGGATTCTGTTAACGGGTCTCGCTCTGGCTGTGCTTATCGTAACCCTGGCTATCTGGGGTATGAGGCGGTTCACTCCTGCCAGAAAGAAATAGGCATCTGAATCACGGTACCCATGTCATGGACAAAAAATACCAGGCAGATTGAACCAGGGACTTCCTCTGTAAGGATGATTAATCCATCCGTATTGAATTATTAGAGAGGGTTGACATGTTTTGGTTTATTCTTATCACCATCCTTACAATCACGGTTTGCGCCTGGCTGGCACTCATATTTTCTTTTAGCTCCATGGATGCGAATCGGATGGTAGATTC
>Ga0209536_100002035_pt1 | contig 33046 bp, 32 predicted proteins | sample DeeMarSeWOR28_12_FD_187461 | JGI IMG/M metagenome (GOLD analysis project Ga0209536, IMG submission 187461) | Marine sediment microbial communities from White Oak River estuary, North Carolina - WOR-2-8_12 (SPAdes) (version 2) | ecosystem: Environmental > Aquatic > Marine > Intertidal zone >... | reverse complement strand
GGAAAATTTATTCCCTTCTAGCTGAAAAGCCCGGATCTTATTTCTTTGATCTAGCTAAATTTCTTGAACTGCCCCAAGGAACTTTAAACTGGCATCTCAAACGTTTAGAAGAAGATCATCTCATTAAATCATTAAAATATGCTGGAAAACGAATTTATTATCCTGCAGGCCTTCGTTCAGCTGAAGCAGAACGAATTTTCACTGTCCTCCGTCCCTCAACATCGAAAAAAATCTTTACTTATGTTCTCAATCATCCTGGTGCTTTTCAAAGCCAGATTGCGCAAGGAATTATACCTAATGTCCATCATGATACTGTGAGATACCATTTAAATAGATTGGTTGATGTTGGTTTAGTTAAAATGAAACGAAGTGGACGTAAAGTCCAGATTTTTCCTGGTGAAGTTGCTGAAAACTTACAGGATGGATCATTAACAGCAATATCTGATTCTTATGTTAAATTCCTATTAGAAAAATTACGGGAAGGTTGCTTACATCCTGAAGTTGTCTTACAGAGCAAAAAGCAGCTTGTATTACGCATTGAGTGTCCCAACGGCGAAGATATGATTCTTAATCTCAGGATGAGTGATTGGGAACTATTTTCTCCTGAAGAAGACGAAGAAGAAGAAGAATAATAAACATTTTTTTCCTTCCATTGGTTTGAAGATTAAATCCTAGAATTTTACTCATTAATCATCACACTAGGAACTAATGTCATGGCCACTAAATTTGATTCTAAGGAATATGCAAAATCACGTTTTCTGAATTTATGTGAAAAATATTTTCCTATAGACTATTTAAAGGTAAATATAAGTAGAAAAGGCTTCAAACTAGGAGAAAGTACCGTTTCACTAATAGAAGAAGCAAGAAAAATAGTCAATGAGGCTGAAAGTACTCATGATATTATCCCACGATCAACTGCTGATATATTTCGTTATGGTACAGTTCTTCTTGAGATATTTGATGATTTGTCAAATTATCAAACAATATCTCAGATCAAATCACGATCACGTCGTGGTTATCGGAAACAAATCGAAGTTATGGATTTTGATCAACGTAAAATCGAATATTCCCTAAAGAAAAGTCCTAGTCCTACTATTAAAATTGAGAAAGATGAAAAAATGATTAGTTCTTTTAAAAAAGAGTCTTTAGCTCTATTAGAAAATTATAATTTCACCCAATTACAAAATAATATAAAGAAAAATCAGAAGTTATTTCTCTTAGATGAAACTGAAGGATTTAAATTATTTCATTCTCTTTCTCGAGTGATTGATAATCTTTTTGATAAGATTAACGATAGAGAGGAAATTACTAAGCAAATAGAGGAAAATAAATCTAAAATTGAAAGTCTTCATAATCGAATTTTTGAGCTCCAACAGCTCCAACCTCAATTTCAAATGAAGATTGAAAATCAAAGAAAAATCAGTGGATTCACTCAATTACTTCAAGAAAAAGAAAAACTTCTAAATGATTCTAATTTATCTCTCTTTCTAAAAATTCTAACTACATCACTTGAAAGATATATTAAAATGATTGAAAGAAGAGAGAATCGAAAATTAGATCAAAAAGATGCCTTTTTAGGGCTTATCCTTGATCCCGCAAGATATCCTGGTCTTGATGAACTCCTCTGGCGAGAAATAGTTTTTATTCTCGAAAATCATGGAACAGAATTATTGAGTAGTAAATCTTGGTTTAATTTTTCAAATTCGGATGAATTACGACAATTTATTGTAAATAAGGAAAATCTCCTAAAATTTTCGCGATTAAGGAAACTTGAAGAGGAAATGCTTGAGAAAGAGAATTCTATGATGGAAAATGACGAATATCGGTATGCATCTAATCTTCAAAGTGAATTGAAGTCTTCTCAAAATTTATTAGAAAATCTAGAGAAGAAGTATCGTGAATTGAACTCTTTACATAAAGAATTTTCAAAGGAGATATCAGAAGAGGAACAGAAAGCCATTAATTTACTACATTAAACTCCTTTCAGAGCTTCCATTAAAGTTTCTGCTGCAATTGATTTTTTCTTGAATTCTTCATTATTTTTCTCTAATTCTTGCTGAATTTCATCCGAACTTTTCCCTTCAATTTCTCCTTTGACACGTAATCGTTCCATCTCACTTTCAAGCTCACGAGTATCTCTTTGAAGACTAATTAACCATCTACGAGCCTTTCTTTCTTCTGACGAAGCTTTAGATTGTGCTTTAGCCAACTCTGTTGCGTATTCATCACGAAGAGAGGCGTAAACCTCTTTTGTGACAGTTTGAGCTCGATTTGTTTCCTCGAGTTTCTCTAATCGTTTTCGCCAAAGTTTTTCTTCTTCTACTAGTACTTCTAGTTCTAAAGGCTGAGGTTCTAATGTTTTCTGTTCTTCTTGTAATTTAACCATTATCGTTTGAAGAGAATCGATTTTTTTCTTCTTTTCTTCTTCGTCAATAAGACCGATCTCTACTTTTTTATCCAATTCATCTATTTCGTTTAGCAGCTGTTTAAGCTCTGATTTTATCTGTTTCTTTCTTTTTCGAGCATATAAACTATTAAGAATTGATTCTGGTACAGTTTCCGCTTCCTCTCTCGTGGGTGGACTGAATGTAACAGGGGTGGGTGAATCCTCACGATGAGGAGTTGTCTCTGGAGGAGATGAATAGCTTTGACTCTTCCTCACAGGAGTACCACAAAAACGACAAAAGCGAGCTGTTGCAGTAATTTCTTTTCCACAATTTGTGCAGTAGGTGGTTTGAGACATTCTGTAATCCTTCTCTAATTTGGTTATATCTAAACAGAAGTGGTTTTTTAAAGACTTCATTTAGGTATGATTCTGTTTAAAAGAGCTCCCAAAACAATGAAAAAGAGCGAATAATAAAATCATTTCCAAAAATAATCAATATTTTTTAAATAAATTAATAGATATTATTCATATTACAGAATTTGATAAAAACAATTAGTGGACCGAGTGGGATTTGAACCCACGACCTCCTCCATGCCAAGGAGGCGCTACTACCAAGCTGAGCTATCGGCCCGAAGGAAATAATACCTATTCAGCTGATTAATGGAAGATATTTTATTTTTTTTGATTTAATTTTACTTTTTATTAAGTTACAAAAATCTGTACTAGTAGAGTATCAATACACCCCCAAAAACCTTTATGATGGGTACGATTATTTTGACTCAGTTTTTCTTATGACAAGTCAAAGACACAGAAAAATTGAATTAGCATTGATCATTCTCCTAAGTTTATCTAAACTGGATGGAATATCATTATGATGACCGAAATTCGGATTGTGAGCAGGGGGGGTCAAGGTGGAGTTACTGGTGCCAAGATTCTTGCATATGCAGGGCATGTTGATGGTAAATATGTTCAAGCAATACCTAAATACGGAGCAGAACGAAAAGGGGCCCCAATTTACGCAGATGTGAGAATAGCAAATGAACATGTTAAAACTCACGCACCTGTTATTCCTTCCAATACGCACAGCTGGATAGTCCTTGAACCATCATTGATTGGGTCTCTCCCCTTTAATCAGCTTAGAGAAGGTACAATCATTGTTATTAATTCACAAGAGGTACCTCCAGCCTTAAGAAATCGTCCTAATCTTAAAATTGGACTGGTAAATGCTGTAAAAATTGCAGAGGAATGTGGTTTAGTGAAATCTGGTACTTTTTTAGTGAGTACAACTATGCTAGGTGCATGGGTTAAAGCTACAAGTCTAATTACTCTTGATGCCTTAAAAAAAGCGATTAAATATCAATTTGGGGAAGGGGGGCTTACGGAAGCAAATATCAAATCTATCGAATTAGCATATGATCAATTCAAGTACATTAATTAAGAAGGTGTGACTCCTATGGATGAAGAAACAAGGCTTAAAGATCCAGTACTCCCTTTAGGAAGACCAATAATTGGTTCAGCTGGAGAAACAGGTGATTGGAGAACCAAAAAACCAGTTCTTATTGAGGAGAAATGCATTAAATGTTATCAATGCTGGATATCTTGTCCAGAAGGTACAATTCGGGTTGATGGAAAGGATCATTATCCCTATATCGATTATGTTTACTGTAAAGGGTGCGGAATTTGTGTTCACGTCTGTCCGAAAGATGCATTGAACATGGAACCAGAATAGGTGAGGAATGATGGTACAAACATTAAAAAAATCAGATATACAATTATTAACAGGAAATAAGGCGGTTGCCACTGCTGTAAAATTAGCTCGGCCGCAAGTGATAGCTGCTTATCCCATAACACCTCAAACTGAGATTGTTGAAAGTCTTTCCTCAATGGTTGCAAAGGGGGAATTAGATGCGGAATTTATAGCTGTTGAAAGTGAACATAGTGCGATGGGAGCAGCTATTGGAGCTTCACTGGGAGGAGTTCGGACTTTTACAGCTACTAGTTCTCATGGACTTCTCTATATGGGAGAACTTGTATTTTGGGCTGGAATGACACGAATACCGATCGTAATGCCGATTGTGAATCGATCTCTCAACCCCTGGAATATTTGGCCAGATCATCAGGATTCGATGGCATTTAGAGATGCGGGTTGGATTCAATTCTATGCTAAAAATAATCAAGAAGTTCTTGATCTAACTCTGTGTGCCTTTAAAATTGCAGAACACCATAAAATTTGGATGCCAGTAATGGTTTGTTTAGATGGGTTTATTTTAAGTCATACTTCAGCTCAAGTTAAAGTTCCCGTTCAATCAGAGGTTGATAAGTTTCTTCCCAAGTTCAAACCATTAGTGATGTTAGATCCCGATGATCCTTTTGCTCATGGCTCTCTTACTGATTCTAAAGGAATTTGGGAACAAAGAATGTCATTAATCGATGGATTTAATAATGCAAGAATAATTATTCCTAAAATCTTTCGTGAATATACGGAGATTTTTGGTCGTCTTGGGGATTATATGATTGAAGTAACAGGTAATCTTGACAAGGCTGAAATCGCTGTTTTTGCTTTAGGAACAATGGGTGAAGAAGCAGAAATGTCACTAGATATCCTTAGAGAAAAAGGAATAGAGAGCGTAATCGTGAGACTCCGTGTTTTTCGTCCATTTCCACGTAAAGAATTGATTCAAATCTTGAAAAAAGTGTCTAAAGTTCTTGTTATTGATAGGTCAGTATCTTTTGGAAATGCAGGACCACTAGCTATTGAGATACAAGCAGAGTTATTTGCAAATAAATTAGATATTGAATTTCATCAAAAAATCATGGGTCTTGGCGGAATGGATGTTACATATGTCAACATTGCAGAAGAAGTAGAAAGAATTATGAAATAGAGGTGAATAACACAATGAGTATAAAAATTGAAGATATGCTTGATCGTCCTGATGTTTTACTTAGAGGAAATTTCGCATGCGCAGGATGTGGTTTATCAATTGCTTATAGAACGGTAATTTCAGCATTAGAACGACCAATTGTTGTTATTCCAGCTTGTTGTGCCTCAGTAATCCAGAGTCTTCATCCTAATGTAACATATAATGTCCCAACACTAAATATTGCATTTGCTGCTCATGCAAGTGCTGCTTCAGGGATTTCACGCGCAAAGAAAAAAAGAAATGAAAACGCAACAACCGTTGTTTGGTCAGGTGATGGGGGGACTTATGATATTGGACTTGCTACATGGTCTGGTGCAGCTGAAAGGAATGAAAATATCCTGCATTGTTGTTATGATAATGGTTTTTACTCAAATACAGGTGCTCAACGAAGTGGAGCGACTCCACGTGGAGCAGTTACAACAACGACACCTATAGGTAAACAAGAGAAACGTAAAAGTGTTACTAGGATTATGGCTGCTCATGATATTCCTTACATTGCCACAGCTTCAATCGGATATTTAAGAGACTTATATACAAAAGCCAAAAAAGCAAATCAGATTCAGGGTTATCGATTCATATTGATAGATGCTCCATGTCCGACTGGGTGGAATTCAGATCCCGCTATTACTCCAGAACTTGGAGAATTGGCTGTTAAAACTGGATATTTTCCTCTTTATGAAATTGAAAATGGGAAATTAACGTTTAGTAAACGAGGAGAAAAATATCGTGATCCAAATAACAGGGTTCCCATAGAGGAATATCTAAAAAGACAAGGTCGGTTCAAAAGCATGTCTCCACAACAGATTTATGCTTTAAAAAGTGATATTCAATATGAATGGGGGAAGTTAAGTCGATTGGAATAATTCTAATCCTCTTTCAGAAAAAAATGTCTAAAATCATATTTGAAATTTATTCAAGATAAATAAATCCTTTTTTATGGTGAATTAATAAATTTTGATAGGTTTTTTACCATATACGGATTCCTATAAACATATCCAAACCTTTTATAATAATCTCGAACTCCTAATCCTGATGTGACAAAAATTTGAGAGTAACCATTCTCTCGTGTTATTTCTTCAGCTATTTCAATCAATCTCATCCCAATTCCACGGTGTTGCCATTCAAATCGTTTTGGTAATTTACCTAGCCTAACAAGTTTTCCATATACATGTAACTCCCGAATAATAGTTGAAGGCTTTTCTTTAAGAATTGGATGAAAGAGTTTAGAAGAAGGTTCTCTTAATCGAAGAAAACCAAAAATTGTTTGTCGATCTTCAGTTTCAAAGGAAATAAAGTGTTCAATCCCTTCAGAAGCCTTATAACTCTCGATATGATAGTCCAAATCTTGTTGAGTCCAAGAATCATCTTTTAGATTAATTTTATGCCCTATTTCTCTGCATCGAATGCATCTACACGCTTTATTTTGAGCTTGAAGTTTTCTTTTTGCTAATTCTCTTAAATTTCCTGAATTTATTCCGTCAATTATTAGATAAGCAGGGATATCACGTTGAACACGTTGGATTCTGATAAATGGAGGTGTAATTGCCTTGATTTGTGCGATAACCTCGATAACCTCCTCAGAGCTGTATGGTTGATATTCTTCGTTTTTCCACATATTGAAAAGGGGTGTATTTGGTAAAACAAGTGTTGGATATATTTTTAATGCATCTGGAACGAAATTAGGATTGGTATAAAGGGTTTCGAACATTTTTATATCTTCATTTGGGGTTTGAAAGAGATTCGGCATCATATGTACAGTAACCTTGAGTCCGCCATCTCTTGAATATTGAATTGCATCAACTACATCGTCAATTGAATGATGTCTTTGAACTCTTTCTAGAATACTTTCTGAAAGAGTTTGAACTCCAATCTCAACCCAAGTACCTCCATATTCTAACATTTGATTGACATGTATCGCTTTACAATAATCAGGTCGAGTTTCAAAAGTTATTCCAACATTTCTATTTAAACTTGCTTGCGTATTAATTTTTGCTTCATTTAAACTTAGGGTTTTTTGGCCTGTTATTCCATCCAAACATTCTTTTATGAAATACTTTTGATAATCTTCAGTATTAGCAAGAAATGTTCCTCCCATAATAACAAGGTGAATCTTGTCAATTGGATGACCTATACTTCTCAATTGCTCCAAACGAGCAATGACTTGATTTTTTGGATCAAACTGATTTTGAAGCCCTCTCATAGCAGCTGGTTCCCGTCCTGTGTAAGATTTAGGAGCCCCAATAACATCAGGACAATAAATACATTTTCCAGGACAAGGAGAAGGCTTAGTCATAACTGCAACAACAGCAATTCCACTTAGAGTCCTAACTCGACGAACTTGAAGAAATTGGACAAGAAATTCTTTGTCATATTCTGATAATTCATTAGAAGAAGTTAAATATTCAAGAATTTCAGAGTTTCTAACAAATCTATCTAAATTATATTTCTTAGCGATTTCTCTTTTTAATTTTTCAAGTTTTGAGCGCGAAATTTTAGGTTCATCTAAAATCATACTAAGAATTTCACTTAAAGCTTGATTTAGTGGTTCTTTTGGGGGATTTTCCACTTTGAGAGACTCCAACGATCAAATCCCCGAAAAGAATGGTATCGAGAATAATAACACTGTTATGGCAATAATTGCATGAATTATTAATATGATCAGAACATTTTGCTTCTCGGTTACTCTTCTAAAATAAGGAATCAACCAATATACAGTATAGGGGCATGGTGCGAGAATATATCCATCTTGATCGATACTTGCTATTTTAGCGGTTTGACGGGTATATAAATAGAGCAAAAAGAGCATAAAGTTGATAAAATGAATTCCAAATAGACCTATAGCCAAACGATCCATATTTCCAATTATTAGGGCTGTTACGATTCCTGTTCCTAAAGTTAAGGTTCCTGTATCTCCAATAAGGGTTTTAGCAGGATACCAATTATATTTAAGGAGAATTAATGATCCTCCAAGGAGTGATGTTACAAACAAGGTAATTATTCCACTCGTGTCTACAAAAAGCGACAAAAACAGGATGATACTTAATGATATTACACCATTCCCAGCTTCTAACCCATTAAATCCTGCTAACATATTAAAAGAATTAAATGCAAAGTTGATAGCTAAAGGAATTATCACTAACGAATAAAGATTGATATAACCAACTATTGGTAGCTCCATTAAGTGTCCAAGATCAAGCACTCCTAATATACCTAAGTCAATACTACTTTTACCGACTTTAAGTGCCATCAATGGAATTGCAGGGAGAAAACCTAATAGAATTTTGTCTCTCCAACGAATTTTAAAAACATCATCAAGAAAACCAATTAATCCTGCAATAACAATACTAAGTAATCCTGCAAGAAGCGTTTCAAAGTCCTGTGTGTTAGGATTGGAGAGTTCCCAAATAAAAATTATGATTAAGATTGTGAAAATAAAGCTAATAAGACTTGCTAAGCCTCCAGGTTCAGCTATTTTAGGTTTATTTGGTTTATGTGCATCAATTGCTGTTATTCCACTCCTTAAAGATGATCTAATAACCCAAGGTAATAATGAACGAGTTATAATCGCTGAAATGCTTAAAGCAAGGACTCCAATTAACAGAATTTGAATGGAAACCATTGATTTTACACCAGAATATAAATCTAAGGTCTATTTTCACAAAATTGAAAATGCATTTTAAGCATATAACTAATGTCCTAACAAGTATTTTCATTCTATAAATATGAGCTATCAATTATCTTGGAGTTAATTTCATGCGTTGTATTATTCCTGCAGCTGGAAAAGGAACAAGGTTACGTCCTCAGACCCATACAAAACCTAAAGCCCTTCTTTCTTTATCTAATAGACCAATTATATCACATATTCTAGACAGTGTAATAGAAGCTGGCATAACTGAGATTATAATAATAGTTGGATATGAAAAAGAGAAATTAATTGAATATATTAAGTTAAATCATAGTCAAAATTGTGATCTGATTTTTATAGAACAAAAAGAAAGGAAGGGGTTAGGACATGCAATTTATACTGCTTTAGAGTATCTAGATGGGGAACCTGTCCTAATTGCACTAGGTGATAGCTTATATGAGAATTCATTCAGCCAAATGGTTCAGGAATTTAATAAATATCCAGAATGGGATGGAGCTATAACTATCAAAGAGGTAAATAATCCACAATCTTATGGCATTGTCATTACAGAAGAAGATTCAGTAATTATTAAGGAAGTAGAAGAAAAACCAAAGCATCCCAGATCTTCAAAAGCCATCACGGGTATTTATATAATCAGAAATTCTTTAAAATTAAATTATGCTTTATCAGAATTACTAAAACGTAACCAATTAGGTATAAGTGGTGAGATTCAGCTCACTGATGCCTTACAATTAATTATTGAAAGGGGTGGCATTTTAGGAACCATTGATTCAGGAAAATGGTTTGATTGTGGAAAAAAAGCAGCTCTTCTCTCAGCTAATGAATATGTTTTAAGTAAAAAAGATCAACCTAGTATAAAATCAAGATTAAATAATAGTATAATTATTCCTCCAGTAGCAATAGCAGAAAATTGTATGATTATTAATTCTATAATTGGCCCTTACGTCAGTATAGACAAGGGTACTCATATTGAAAGATCCATAATATCCTCCTCGATAATTGGGGCTCATACAGCAATAAAAAATGCTAGTATCCACGATTCCCTTGTTGGAGATGAAGTTGAATTAAAAGGTGGACTTACTGATTTAGATATCGGGGATCATTCTAAAATTCAAACTTAATAGTATAATAGTGATGATTTGGATGGAAGATTCAGAAATTAAGAGATTCCAACACTTAATGGAAGAGCTTTATGGTGTTCGCGATAAAAGAAGGGGCATTGAAAAGACTTTATTATGGCTTTTAACAGAGGTTGGGGAGCTTATGAAAGCTTATCTAAAAGGGAACACAACAGAAATGAAAGAAGAAGTAGCAGATATTTTTGCTTGGCTAAGTTCTACCTGTAATTTACTGGAAATCGATCTTGCAGAAGTATCTTGGGAAAAATATCCATTTAATTGTCCTAAATGTTGTAACAACCCCTGCAATTGCCCTGAATTGTGACTTTTTGAATTATTTTTCATATTCTTTTTTCTTTTTGTCATAAACCTCTCTTTTCATAAAAAATTTGGCTGGAGACCCCATTATCACGGTGTTTTCAGGAACATTTTTTGTTACTAGGCTTCCTGCTGCGATGATTGATCCAGTTTCGATAGTAATACCAGGTAATATTATAGATCCTATTCCAATTATTACATTATCTTTGACTTTTATTCCAGTTAATTTGTTACTAACAGGGTACGTATCATTTGCAAACCGAACACTGGGCCCAAGAAATACATTATCACCAATCTCTATTTTAGGTGGAATAAAATTCATAGATTGTATTCGCGCTTTTTTTCCAATTCTTACACCGCCATCGAGGACCGAACCACTTCCGATCATGCTTCCTTCTCCAATAAAACAGTCTTCTCTTATTATGACATTAGTACCTGTTTCAACATTATTTTCAAGAACTGTACGTTCATATATCGTAGTATATGGACGTATATGATTCTTATTGCCAAGAGAAGAACCAGAAGAGATGCTATCATAATCATCTTCTAGAGCTTTTTGATTATTTTTTCTAATCATTATTTCTTTTGTTTTTGATCGTATCGGATATCCAATAATACTAAAAGAATCTAGAATCGAGTTCGTGCCTATATAGCTATTACCATAAATTATTGCATTTAAAGCTATTTTTGATTTTTTTATCTCTGCTTTTTTTGAAATAAATCCAGGTTTAATCATCAAAATTTCTCCTTATGATTTATTTAGTTTAAAGATGTTTCTCTAGTATCAGAGGGCAAATATAGAGAAACAATAAATGTGATGATACAAATTAGAAGGTAAATAAGGAGTTCATTTCCCTGAAGCAAATTTATTGGTAATAAAGGTGAGAAAATGAGTAAAACAAAAAAAATTAAGAAAGCAGAGACAAGTGAAATTATTCCATTGCGAATTATCGTTTTTATATTCATTTTTAACACTCCATTTAGATATAATGTTTATTCAGGAATAATGTTTAGAGAAAAATCAATTGACTTAACAGAATGAGTTAATGAACCGATTGAAATTATATCTATTCCATTAATCAAATATTTTTTGAGATTATTATCTGATATTCCTCCACTTACTTCAATTAAAGGACGAGACTCTATTGAAAGATTTTCTAAACTTTTTAAGGCTTTTTGGATCATATCGATAGAAAAATCATCAAGCATGATAATATCGGGTTTATAAGCTAATGCAATCTGAAATTCTTTAAGATTTTCAACTTCAATTTCGATTTTTTTTGAAAATGAGGTTTTTTCCACTGCTATCTGTAAAATTTTATCGATATTTACATCTTTTGAAATCTTTAAATGATTTTCTTTGATCAAAACAGTATCAGAAAGATTCATTCGATGAGTATCACCTCCTCCTATTTCCACGGCATATTTTTCAAAAAATCTAAAGCCTGGAGTGGTTTTTCGTGTTGCAGCAATTTTAATGGTCAACTCAGCATCTTTAACCATCTTTACAAGGCTTTGTGTATAAGTTGTTATCCCTGATAATCTCATTAGTAGATTTAACGCTGTTCGCTCGATTAAAAGGATATCACGACTTAACCCTCTCATTTCTAAAACTGTATCACCTTTATTAATTGGTGTTCCATCTAAATATTTTGAATGAGGTTGAATTTGAAATAGCTGACAAAGGGTTTTACAAAAATCAATTCCTGAGAGAATTGCGGCTTCTTTTACAATAATATGGGCTTTAACATGTTCATTTGGAATTAGACGACTAGTAATATCCCCCAAATTTCCATCTTCTTCAATAAAACTAATTAATTTCTTTTCTAATAATTTTTGTGGCAAATAACCCATTTAAAGTCCATCCTGAGTTTTTTAAGATAACTGAAGCATTCTTTCGATAGCTCTTCGTGAATAATTCGCAATTTCTCTTGGAATTTGAATCTGGTACCTCTCATATAGAAGTGAAAGATACAGATTATATAATGTAATTTTCTTTTGTTGAATACATATTGCTTCATTTAATAAAGGAATGAATTTCTTGTCCGGATATTCCTTCCTTAATCTATCTAAAAGACCAATTTCTGTACCAACGATAAATTCTCTAGATTTAGAAAGAGAGACCTCCATTAGCATTCCAGCCGTAGAAGTTACCTTATCTGCTAGTTCCTGAACAACAGGTTCAGTTTCAGGATGTACGATTACCTCAGCATTAGGATAAAATTCTTTCTTCATTCTAATGTCTGAAGGTTGAAATTTTTGATGGACATAACAATACCCATCATCAGGAATTGGAATGATCTTTTTATCAGGAATTTTTAGTTGTATATAATGTGCAAGGTTTTTATCGGGACCAATTAATATCTCTCTTTCCTTGAGTGAAGAAATAACATTAATAGCATTTCCTGAAGTAATACAAATATCTGCAAGTGCTTTTGTTTCAGCTGTTGAATTTATGTATAAAGCAACTATTGCGTTTGGGTACTTTGTTTTGTACTCAGTAAGGACTTTAGGAGAAAGCATATAAGCCATCGGACATTTTACCATAGTAGAAGGTATTATAACTTTTTTAGTCGGATTTAGAATGGCAGCTGTTTCAGCCATAAACTCTGCTCCTGCAAATACAATTAAATTGGCTTTTATTTTACTTGTTTTTTGTGCTAATTCTAAACTGTCTCCAGTAAAATCTGCTAAATCTTGAATAATAGGAGCTTGATAATTATGAGCTAGTAAAATTGCTTTCTTTTCTTTTTTTAAGGCCATTATCTCATTTATCAAATCTTGTGACAATTCATTACTCTCAAGGTTTATTTTTTAATTTCCACATTATTTTATTTAATGAAAATCAAAATTGCTATTTTTAAGGTCAATTTGGAGATCTTAAAGATGAGAAGATATAAATTTCCAAACGAATAACTTTACCTCAAATAAGTGGTGTTTTCTATTCAGGTTACATGTCTTGTTTCAGGTGGAAAAGATTCTGTTTTAGCACTCTGGGTAGCTTTACATAAATATGAAGTACAATCAATAATCACAATTCATCCAGAGAAATCTGATAGTTATTTATTTCACACCCCCAATAGTAGACATGTAGGATTAATTGCTAATATGCTCAATATTCCTCATTTAACGTCGTATTCTAGTGATAATAATCTAAATCGTGAAGTTATGGTGTTAAAAGATATTTTGGAAGAAACAAATACAGAGGCTGTAATTACAGGAGGTCTCAGATCAGACTTTCAGCGTTACAAGTTTAATCGTGCTGCTAAACTGGCAGGGATGAAATGTTTTAATCCTTTATGGAGATTGAAACCTGAAAAACTCATTTTAGAGCTTCTTACTAATAATTTTACCGTGATTTTTGTTGCTGTAGCCTCTATGGGATTTAGTAAAGATTTATTAGGAAAAAAAATAACTTTTGAGACTTTAGAGAGAATAAGAAAATTTACACAAGGAACAGATTTATCATTAACAGGAGAGGGTGGGGAATACGAATCTTTTGTTTTAAATGCCCCGTTCTTTCCATCAGAAATAAAAATTCTCAGATCAAAAGTACATTGGGATGAATCAAGAGAAGAAGGGTCGTATGAAATTCTAGAAGCTAAATTAATTGAAAAGAATTCATTTTTCAGATAATAATAATCAATAAAGTTTGAGAATTTTTTCTGATTATCCTTCAAATGTGATAATAAAGTTGGCTGTAGCTAATAATCTATTATCAACAGTATTCCATAAGAAAATAAGCACTAAATAGTTTTCAGAAACGGCCGCTTGTGACGTAGGACGAATTGTAAAATTAGCACTTGGAAAATTGGTAATTTCAAATTTTAATAATGAAAAAAAGTAGTTAGATGTATTAATATTATCAAGTTCAAAATAAATTTTTGAAGATGAGTCTGTTGTGAATTCTAGTTTTAGCTCGAGATCTAAACTGCCATAATTTTGAATTGTAATAGGCACATTCAATCCTCCAGCCGAAAGTATTGGATCAATTGGAGGAAATATAGTTACTGGCCCATATGTATCTCCAATCTTTAAAATTTCTGATTTAAACTTCCTTGCTGAACGTGGATTATCTGATCTCTCTGGAAATATGGTAACTTCCACAAAAATCGTATCATTTTGTGGTGTTAATTCAGATGGATTATTATCTGGATCACAGGAAATAGGGAATGTTTGAATACTCAAAGCAGGAAGAATTATCTCATCAATATCTAGGTTCAGAGTCCACCCCTCAATAGCTGTGAGGTTAAACCAGCTTAAAGTGAAGCTGTCTGAAAAGATCCTAACATTAGATCTTTCAATATTCTGAATTGTTACCTCAAATTGATCAATGTAAATGTCATCGTCAGTTGTTTTAAATTCTGAAATTGAAATTATTTCTACTTTTAAGGGAGTAGGAGTAGTTAAGGTACCAAACATTACTATAGCAACTCCTATACCAGCTACGACAACAAGACCGATTAACAAGACAGTAGCGATAACAGGAGAAACTCCACGCGATTTTTTTAGAAATCTCTTAAAAAAATTCATTTTAATTGTACTCCATACATGAATTTCAAATAATCAGAATAATTGCCTTTATTCCTGCATTTCCTAAACGAATAGGACATAAATTACTGAGTTAAAAACTCACCTTTTTACAAGAAATTCTAATAATGAATTATTTTATGAAGTTTTTTCTAACAATAGAAATTCAAAACTTAATATTGAGATTCTAACTATCCCTTCCCTTCCTGTTCAAGCTAAATAAATAAGGGGGAATAGATGGACAATTAGTTTGACTGGAATAAGAACAAAGATATCAGCCTGAGCTTTTCTGCTATTCCGGACGGAAATCAACATCATCGCAACGGGTAAGCCTCAGTTGTCCGATACAATAGCAGACTTTGCCTTAAAAATCCATTAGTCCAAATTTACCATCTAGAGAAACCAATTCCACAAATCTCTGAAATTAGTAGCAAAAAGAGGGCAATTTCCTCCATTTCTTTATTTGAATCACTTGTTACAAAAACTACTCCCTCTCCTTTTCTTAATGGCGCTAAAATAGTTGATAATATAGTGTCTTGAGTTTTTCCTAGGGTCCAAAGTGCTTCTTGTTCTAATAACTTACGCATGTCTGTTTCTTCTATGAATTTACTAAATTTTGAGGGAATTTTTTCTTTCACATAATCTCGATAGGGTGGAATAACAAGAATTGATCCATCTCGTGGGATTTTAAAGCGAGGAGAGAGTTCAAATCGTTTTAATTGGGTTTGAGTCAAATATTCAACAATACTTAACCACAGAAGTGCTCGTAAGGCAATTTGGATTTTATCAATGAGTCCTTCAATTAAAACATGGTTATATCGCAGCTGTATGTCTCCTCCAATCCTAACAGATAAATCTTCAAGAGTTTCCTTAAAAGCTGCTAATCGATCTTCAGCTGTGTACACATGAATAGCAAAATGATTATCAACTCCTTGGAATATTCGAATTTCAATATTCTTTCCATCATAATCTAATATTTGGGATTCGGAGATACTAATCGCATAGGGTGCAGTATCGAGAATTATAGGTAATCCATCAAATTTATAGGCAAGGCCACTTTTTCTTGCGTTATCTAATCTTGCTAATACTTCTGTGCTTACTTTTTGAGATGGAATTGGCCTGAGAGTCGTTGGTTTGGCTTCAGTTTCAGTTATTACATCAGGTTCTGGATGTAATTGATCAGCTATTATTGACACTGAATCAGGTTCCGCAGATATTTCAATCTTCGGTTTTACTTTTGGTATGGTAGATACACGAAGTTCTACAGGTTTCGAAGGAAGAGATTCGATGGTTAATCCAGAAAGGTCGGGAATAAGATCTTCTTTTCTTTTTGGAGCAGAAACAGAAAGTTCACGAAGTTTTTGCATTAGAGGGGTTGACATTGTTACTACAATATCTTTTCCAGGTTGTAGAACTGTATTTAGAAGAATTTCATTACGGATAAAGACATCCTCTCTTCGTGGGAGAACTGCTATTGATTGAGCAAGTTCAATCGCATCTGTATTTGCAATGAAATTTCTCATTTTAGCTGCATTAGATTGATCCCCAAATAACCTTGCAATAAAGTCGTAGACTTCTTCACTCGGTTCTGCAGAGAAATATTGGCGTAGAGGAGATTTTTGACCAAAAATTAAGATATTTTCATTTTCTTCTATATCGGGTAGGTGTGTAAATGAGAGAATCCTCATTCTTTCAGATTTCAAAACGTTTTCTTTAAGCTCTGTTAGATTGTTTGGATCCACAAAATGGATATTAGAGGTTAGTTGCTGTATTCCAAATTGTAAATCATGTGCAAAAGCAGTTAAAATTACTAATGCGCCTAAAATACCACTTGGAGTTCTTGGAATGAGAAATACTGAATCCTGTGGCGCAGTTAATATCTGATAGAAGCAATCAAGATGTCTGTTTTGCGCATCTAATATATTTCCAGCTAAAAACTCTTCAAGAAGCTTGAGAATTATTCCCATCGCTGGGATTACCTGTTTTGCACTTTTTTCTAGTGGGATCAGGACAATCCCAATTAAAGAGTCATTCTGGTTAAGCTGAGAGGTTAAAAATATCATTCGATGGTTTTCAAATCGAATGAAATGGATCTGTTCCCCGTTTACTATTTTTTCTGAAAAAAGATTAAGGACTTGGGTTACGCTTGCAGCGGTCTTCGAGTGTTTTGTGAGAAGTCCATAACCAGAGCTAAAGATTATTCTGTTTTGGTGAATCACAAGGATGTCACTAGCTAACTCAGGGGTACTCATGCTTGTTCAATCGGTTGTACTCCGTGCTTGATTTTTAAACTTTGATATTCAAATTGTTTGCTTCCATAATAGCTTAAAATTTACTCCACCTTCTCTAATGATAATTGGATTAGAATAATCGGTAAAATCAACAACAGTAGAGGGAGGATTTTGGGGTAAGGATCCCTCATCGATCCATAAATCCACATCTTTGAAATGATCCTCATTTAATAGATTATCTATATTATATGCTGGACTATCTCCTGAAATATTGGCTGATGTTCCAATAATAGGGTTTCCTAACTTTTGAATAATATTTAAAAGCGTTTTGTGATCCGGAACTCGGAAAGCAATCTTTTGAAAATTACCTACATTAAGAAATGAAGAAAGATTCTCTTGAGAGGTTGTTATAGAAAAAATACTAGTAAAACTCCCAGGCCAGACTTCCGTCAACAATCTTTTTATATTCTCTGGGATTTCTAAATATCTAGTAACCATTTCTTCAGAGATTAATAAGCTTAAAGGCTTATCTATTGAGCGTCCTTTGATTTGATAAATTTTCAGGATGTTTTTGTCATTCCATTTCAGTCCAATTGTGCCTAACCCATAACAGGTATCAGTAGGGTAAACAACAATCTTTCCTCTCTGAAAATAATCAACAGCAATTGGAATGCATTCCAAATCTTTTATATTAAGGATCATTTAGAATTCTGCTCTCTAAATTTTAGAAAGGAAAAGAATTATATTTTACAAGGCTATTGTTGTTGTTTCATCATTTGAATTATAATTTCTCGAATTAAGCTTTCAACTGGTTTAATAACTCGATTTACACTTTGTGGTCTAAATTCCTTCTTTAATTTACCTGAGTTGTCTACAATTTCACTTCTGTTACCTTTAGAAAGAAGGTTTTTTAGATCATCTCGTGCGTCAAGGCATGAGACCTCAATAATCCTGACAGCAGCCTCTCTTAGACTGGCAGCGGTACCTGATTCACTTAAAAGCTTCCCAACTTCTAATGAGCTTATACGGGATTCAACAGGAAGATCCATTTTGTTTAACATAATAAAATAGGGTAATGCACCGCTCGCAAGTTTATCTCCAGCTAGCTGATTAATCTCAATAAGAGAGTTTTTGTTTTCTTCCCAACGCGATATCTCTGAGTCAACAACTACAATTAAACCATGAGCTCCTCTTAAGACTACTTTTCGTTGTCCTGCATGCCGTTCTTGACCAGGTACAGTGAAAAGATGATATTTTAAGATTGGTAGGCCAGCTGTTGTTTTTCCAATACCGAAAATCCCTTGATCGAAAAATAGGGTTCTTCCTGTAGGATCTTCTAGTTTTAGGAATTTGTAAACGTTTTCTGGATCCTCAAGACTTTTCAATACTTTCGTGATAGTTAATGCTGTAGTCTTTCCTGCAAGAGTAGGACCCCAGAATACAATTTTAACAACAGGAACGCCTTGATGATCTCTTTTAATGACTTCAAAGCTTGCTTCTGCTTGCATTGTGTTTCCCTTGTTCAAGTGATAAATTATTGTTTATGTAATGCGAGAAATTGTTTCGCAAGGCCTGAAAAGATCGGATCTAGATCTTCTGAACTACCAAGTTTAGCTGAGGTCTCATAATAAGACATATCATAGGATTGAGCTATTGTTTTAGCTTCCTCAAAAGAAATTTTTCTCTCCTGCACTTTATCTTTTTTATTCCCAGCAAGAGCAATCGGAATATCCGTTGAGGGTACATATTTTCGAAATTCTGTAATCCAACGTTCTGATACTTCTTCAAATGATTTTTTATCATCTAAGGCAAACATAATCAAACAAGCTGAGGCTCCTCGATAATAACTTGGACGTAATTTTCCGAAAAATTCCTGGCCAGCAGTATCTACAAGAATTAATTTAATATTATTGTTTTCAATTGTAATTTTCTTTGTAGTTATATCTACTCCTAAAGTTGGAAGATAATTCTTATCAAATTTATTTTCAGCATATCTTCTAATTAAAGAGGTCTTCCCTACCCCTCCTGAGCCAATAGCACATATTTTAAACAGATATTCATTACTAGACACTATAGATTCTTCCAAGGAATAAGGCTAAATACCTAATTTTGATAGATCTTGTAAAGATTTTCTCATATCTTCTATGAATTCATCCCGTTCAGAACGAGTTTTTTCTCTAAGGAGTTCAATAAACATTACTCTACCGTTTTCTATAAACAATCGAACTTGATAATGTGCAGCAGGGAATATTCCTGATGGGAGATCATCCATAGGCTCTAATTTTACTACATCTTTTGAAAAGATTGCAACGTGTTCTCGAATGACAGAAAATACCGAATTACCAATAATGATAATCTCCCGTTCTAAATCTGGTGGGATCTCAAGTTCTTTTAACTTATTTGTAACTTCATTGATTGAAACTTCTGCCTTTACTTTTGCAGGAGCCGTAACTACAACTTCAGTTTCCTTTACAATTCTTGCTGCTGGGCGGGATGGGGAAGGTGTTGAGATAACTGCTTGAGTAACTGATATCGGTTGTTTTTCAGAAATATCAGGTATTCTAGTTGTGGGTACAGGTTTTGGCGTTGGAGCTGGAGTTGATGTAGCTGATGGAGCCGGACGGGGAGTTGTTATAGGTGCAGGACGAGGGGTTACAGAAGCAGTGGGGGCTGGAGCTGGTTTAGGCTGCGTTATAGGTGTTTCTGAAATAATTTGTTGTGGTTCTTCTGTAGGAACTTCACCAAACAATGAAAGAAACTCTCTTCCTTCTAAACCAGGATCAAGACTGTCTATTCTATAAACCATCCCATATTGCTCTTGTCTCATCTGTTGAGCAGCTTTTGCTGAGATAAATTTACGTCTAACTGGAGCTTTCTCTCCTTTCCAAATAAAAATCTTTCTAGAGTTTTCATCAACAATTATGTAGACATTTTCATCGGAAAGATCGGATAAAGAGGAAACGGGGACGGGATTTAGTTCACCATCATCTTTTACGGTATATTTTTTTACCAGTTCCGAATCGATCAAAGTTAATACACCCATCATGACAAGATTTGGTCTCTGTTAATAATTTAAATTTATTTTGAACAAATATATTATTAAAAATAATACTTTATTAAAAATTTAGGTTTCACCAATTTAAATTATTACAAATAAACTTACCTTCATAACTTTTAGATTTGTTTTCAAATATTAACTGATTGACTAATAATATGGTTCTAATAGTATTTAAAATACTATTGATATTTAAAAAGGATAAGGAAAGTAATTTTTGCTTAAGACTAACAGGAGACTAAAGAGTGACTACAAATTCATGGTTTGATAATGGTATAGCTGCAATTCGGGAAAATCGTTGGTTCGATGGATATCAAATGCTATATGGGGCATTAGTAAGAGCAGCAAGAAATAAAAATTCAAAAATTGTTCATAAAATAATAACTAACAGTATTCCTCTTTTTATAACAGGAAATCAAAATAGTTTAGCATGTAATATAGCTTTATCTTTCATTAATAACTTCCCTAAGATTAATGATACCGAATTAGAATGGTTGACTCAACTCCATATATTATTTAGTATTCTGCATCAAAATAAACTTGAAGATTGTTTGGTTGAGGTAAGATGGGCAATTATTACAAATAAAAAATTCTCACCTATAGAGTTCATTATTGACCTGACCATACAAACAGAAGTCTTAGCAAAAAACCCTGAAATTCAATATGATATATTTTATTGTCAGGCTGGGTTATTTGCTTCACAAAAAGATTATATTAAGTGTTTTAACACACTTGAATTGCTATCTTCACAAACTGAATTAACACCTAAAATGAGAGTATATCTTACGCTTTCAGAGCTTAATGCTTATGAAGTTGATGGTTGTGGTCGATATATCAAGGAAATGCCTGAAAAATTAAGCCTTGAAGATGAACTATATCTAGAAATTGCTAATCGCGCTTTTAGAGCAGTAGAGGCTTCTGATAAAAGAGATTTTCTCTCTTTGACAAGAGAATATGATGATATTGTTAATATTAAGGTTGATCCACTCCTTAAGTTGTTATGTGATGGAATTTCCGAAATATTTCAAAATTCAAATGGGACAGGACTTCTTTCATCATTTTTTAAGAGGTAATTAGGATTCTAATATTTCCAATGCAATTTTGACTACCTCTTTTCCTGAATGTGCTGTTCTGATAATAGAATTAGTCTTAGACTTATAGAAATTTAGATTAGTACCAATTTCATGACTCCAACCACCTACTCCCATTATACAAATCAGGGGTTTATTATATAACCAAGTATATGAAATCTCTGAAAGGGTACCCATTGCACCTCCACAAACAATTACAGCATCAGAAGCCAAAGGAATAATTGCATTTCGTGCCCAACCTAGCATTGTTGGAATTCGAACTGTTAAATATGGATTAATTTCAGGATCAGTATGGTTACTTGGTAAAATTCCTATGGAAATCCCTTTTCCTTGATATACTCCCTTACATACTGCCTCCATTACTCCCCCTCGTCCTCCACAGATGAGAATCTGTTTGTAACGAGCAATTTCTTCCCCAATTTCTAGACATATATCATATTGCTTTTTTGATTGGATTATTGAATCTCCAATACAACCAATTTGAAAACTGTGATATATTTTATCTTTCGACATATCCTTTTTTTCCTTCTATCGATGGTTCAACTTCTCTTTTACCTCCAGGAAACTCAAGAGTAAAAACTTTAGGAATCAGATGTTCAAGAAATATTGCTAGAGCACTTACTTCAGAATGAGGTTGATTGGTTATAGCAATATTATAGTCTGCGAAATAAAAAACTTTGCCAGGGACTTTTTTCCCTCCTACGATGACAATAACATTATCTAATAACTTTGGATCATGTTGAATCTCTTGAAAAGCAAGTGTATTTTTAAAATCAGTAAAATTGATACCATACATTGTCAGATGAAACAAGATTTTACCTATCTCTTTCCAATTAAGAAGTAATGTCTTCCAATTTTCATATGGATGAATATCTATCTTGAAATTTCCACCCCATTCTATAGATATATTTCTCACTGTTTTAATAAGAGAGGTGTCATAATCCCCTGTAATGACAATATTTTTGGCTCCAAATGCTCTTGCAACAAGAACAAGATGAGATGTAATCCTCTTATCACGATTAATTCTATGGCCTATACGAAGAACAGTAACCAACTGATACCACTTAATCTTATTATCTTAGGTTTTAGAGAGATACTCTCGGATTGTTTTTGCTAATCTAGTAAATGATTCATCAACATTTGCCCCAGTTTTTGCTGAGGTTTCTAAATATGGAATCTCAAAGGTTAAATCTCTTTCTTTTTTAAGATCTGAAATAAAATTGTAAACCTCTTCGACTTCTACACATCCTTCTGATTCATTCCTTAGATCAACCTTATTACCTAAAACGACTACTGGCATTTTCCCTCTTCCTGAATTGGAATAAAGTTCATTTATCCAAGCTTTTAGATTTGTAAATGAATCTCGTCTCGTAATATCAAAAACCAACAATCCACCATGAGATCCTTTGTAGTAGAGTTCTCGAACACTATTGAATCTTGGCTGTCCAGCCAAATCCCATATTTGAAATTTAACATCTTTTGGCCCTTCTTCAGTTTCAATGGTAGTTTTTTTTACTGCGAAATCAGCTCCGATAGTCATAACATATCCAGAAGAGAATTGTTTTCCCAAATATCGTTCACGTAACGCTGTTTTTCCTACCGCACCATCGCCTAATAAGCATATTTTCATTAAAAGCGTTAGAGACCTCTCCTATAATCAAACCAAATCCTAAATTATCATATATAAATTACAGTCAAGTTATTATTTTTATTCAGCTCTTATTCCTATCAATTAATTTTTGGAATAGGGAATCTACATGTATTTTACATGAAAGTTAATTATTTTTGTCTATAGGCTTTCTTTTAAACTATTCTAAACAATTATATGGTTAGTCTATAATACTAATAAATACTTTATTTGATCAGTTTTAAAGCTACAAGGCATCACAATGGATTGATAAAACGGTTTAAATAGAATTTAATTTTATGATTATACAATTAGAACCAGAAACTAAAATATTATAAAGATAGGATAGGTTCACAAGATATTTACACTTCAAAGGTCAAATTTTTATGTTTAAATACCAAACATAAATATAAATAAAATATCTTCTAGAATTAGACTTTAAAATTAAATTAGAACCTTATTGTAAAAATCCTCACAAGTTTAAAATTAGAACAGTTAATGAAAGGTCGAAAGAAATATGGTTGGATTAAAACTCTCTACAAAAGATCTAGATGAGATTGTAAAGATACTTGGGATAGAAGATGATGCTCAGGGAAAAGTCTACTTAAGTCTGCTTTCATTAGGTAATGGAACCCTTGGTCAGATAAGTATACTCACTGGTCTAGATTATATTCAAACGCAAGAAGCGTTGCAGGTTCTAATTGGTAGTAAGTTAGTCAAACGCATCCCAGGAGTGGTCGGCAGATATATTGCCTTGGAACCGTTTCTAAAATCGTTTTTCTTGGGTTATGATCCAATTACTTTGGTAAATATCAGAAAAGAATCTGCTAATATGTTAAAAAATAATCTAAATAAGATAACAGATGATTTTGATAAAACAGTCAAAGTTTTTCAAGAAAATACTCAGGATCTTAAAAATGATTTTCTAGAAAGCCTTTCTCCCGAAACAGATAATTTTAATAATCTAATTAACAATACAAAGCATATTGTTGAATATTCAAAGACCCATTCAAGTACAAATATCCAAGAGTTTCAGACAAATATTAATGATGCTTTATTATATTTAGACAAATTAATTCATGATATTAAAACCAATTCTGAGAACAATATTGAAGAAATTCCCTCTATCTTTCGTAATTCCTCAAAGGAAATAGAATTACAACTGTCCAATATTAAACAAGATTTGGCAGAAATTATTTCTGATTTTAGAAGTAAAAATTTGAATACTCTTGATTTATTCAAACGAGACTTTAGTGAGTTTACTACAACTCAAGTCAATTCTCTAGATGAACTTATACATACATTTAACATTAATCGAAATGTCGAGATTGATACTTATATAACGAAAAAAAATAATCTAAGTCATTCTATTGAACAGCTACGTCAAACAACTCAAGAAAAGAAGGGTAATTTTGAAAAATTGAAAGCAGGGTATAATCAAGTCAATAACTCATTTCTCACCCACTTTCCTGAAACAGAAAAAATACTAGAAGAGATGGGTATGCTGATCAATGAATCAATTTCAGATATAAGTTCAAGAAAACTTTTCAAAGGCAAAGAAGAATTTTTATCAAAGCTAGATGAGCTAGAAAAAAAAAGAAAATCTCTAATAGATTTAAATACAAAAAAATTACCTGTTTTAGATATAATTAATCAACTAGAGAGAGTCTTAGCTGAAACTGAGAAGGAAGTAGTCGATGCTTCTGAAAATGGATTCAATCAGACAATTACAATTCTTGAGAGCATTTCTAAAACATTTACAAGTTCTATTGAGGATTTAAAGGTAAGAATTGAAGAAGAAATAAAAACTTCAATCAAAGTGGCGCTTCAATCGATTGAAGAAAAAATCCATTCACAAATAAACTCAACAGATGGGAAAATCAGAGAACTTTTCGAAAGAGTAAACGATGAAATACTCCAGATAAATAATAATTTCTATATAAATCTGGTCAATTTAACTCAACAGATAGCTAATGGTTTTAAAAATGAATTAAATAATTTTTATAATGAATCAGTAAAAAATTTTCATTCCAGAAATAATATTACTTCAATTAAGCGAAATATGGATGAATTACTTGCCTTAATTTCCTCTGAATCTAATTTAGCGTTTACTCAAATTGATAATCTAACTGAAGCATTTGAAACATATGTTTCTGGATTAAATACTTTTACAACAAGCTTTGCAAACACTTTACATGATGCTTTCTATTCTACTTTGACTGAAACTAGAGAATTAATTGATAGCCAAATTATGGAATTTGATGCCTTATTGGAACAAGAAATTTCAGCATTAATATTCACAATCAAAGAGATGAAGCAAAAATTATCAAAAATCTTCGAATTATCCCGTGTTTTAGAAACTTCAGATATTGAATCTTCAATCATTAATAGTGATTTGGTAATCGGGGAATCTTCGATCATTATGCTACTTCGTGATTTAACTTTAAGAGCAAAGTCTTCATTAACGATCCTTATGCCAAGACCAGAGTTACAAACGTTAATTACTGCTTCAAAACTACCAATGAAAACCCGTGTCAATATTATTGGAGATTTTAAGAAGGTTCCATCGTCTACACTAAAAAAGGTACTAGCATCCAATAATATTCGATTAAAACAACTAGATGGAATCGATTTTTGGGGATGTATTCGTGATGCAGAAGAATTACTAGTCTGTCCTGAACCAAAAAATCCAGAAAAAGAAGAATTAGTTGGGGTAATTTCTACAAACGAGAATTTAGTTGAATTGTTCTCACAGGAACTTATTACATATACCACTCGGAGTAGAGAAATACTCCCGTTCTGAAAGACTTACCCAAATCGGACTGCTAGGGACAACGAGTCCCAACTGGCTTTGGAGCTGTTCTTCCTGATTCAACAACACGTATCTGATGAAATACAGGTCTTACCACTTCTCCACAGGCGTTTAAGGTCTCCGCAGAACTCTCGGCGACCGAATTAATCAGAAGCTGATAGATAAAATAATAATTGGCGATATTAAAAGCAGCATTCTGATCACGATCTAATGACAATCCACATAGTGGACAACGAAAGACCCGATCAGTAAACGTCAGATCACGCTCTTAATAAAGGCAATTAGAGCATAGTTTGGAGGAAGGAAACCAGCGATCAATCTCAATGACCGTGGATCCATAAAAAGGTGCCTTATAAGTTAATAACCCCTGATACATACTATGTGACAGATCTGCCCAATATTTACTCAATTTTTTGTGTTGCATTAATCCTTTGACAAAAAAATCCTCGGTAACTATCACGCTGTGGTTTTTAGCCAGATAAGTTGAGATTTGATCCAGGAAATTATGTCGTTGGTTAGTAATACGACGATAGAAGCGGGCTAAGCGGAGGGTAGACTTCCATTTATTCTTTGACCCGTGCTGTTTCTGAGAATGGGCTTTCGTTAATCGATGTTGTTTCCGCACTTGACGGAGGAGAAATTTTGGTGTGGGGATCGGGATTCCAGAAAACAATGCCGCAAAGACAGAGAGTCCTTTATCCAAGGCAATCAGTGGCCCGTTGTTAGGGACGGGATCAGGTTGTTCCTCTTTCACGGTAAGAACTACAAACCAGCGATCAGCGGTTCGAGAGACCGTAATACTCAGTATCAAGGTAGATGCAGGGACGTTTGGCCTTTCTTTCAGACGCAATTTCCCTAGACGAGGGAGTTGACCCTGTTTTCCCTCAGGAAACAGGCGAATCACACCAGTCAAGCGAAAATTGTCCTTGGATTTCCCTTTTTTCTTGAACTTGGGCAAGCCGACATAACAGGTGGTTTGCTTCTTTTTTCTTTGCTGGAGATTGGTGAAGAAATTTTGATAGGCACGGTCTAAGTCGCGGAGACCCTCTTGTGGGATACATTTCGAGACCTTATACATTCAGGGAAACTCAGTCGGTTTCAAGCGATTGAGTTCTTTGTGTTGTTTCATGGCATCCGTATACCGAGTAGCACCTGTGTGGGTCTGATAGCGCTGTTTTCGCGCAGCTAACCCCCAGTTCTAAGCAAATCGTGCGATATCCGCACATTTAGCTAGGAGGGTTCGTTCCTTGTTATTGATCGTAATTCTTACCTGTACCCTCGTGTGCGGAGCACTCCTGATCATCCTTCCTAGTATTAGCTATCATCACATGATTTTACGAATTGATTAGTACCTTTTCTACTTATAAACCTAGTAGACCCCGTGATCCAAAATGAACGAAGTCAACTCCCGTTATTGTCATCCCAAGAGGTTCATTAGTACTGCATTTTAGCCCTAGTCTCATGAGATAGGTTTAATGTTTTGGTATTTCGAGATCTTAAGCTTTCTCCCCATTTTCCTGCGTTGGTTTGCTTTCTATTTTCCTCTCCCCCTTGATTCCTTCTTTTCTTATTTGTCTATGAATATCCGTATTTGTCTTTTAATAAGATAACAGTTTGATACCCCAGGATCTTGAATGATAGTTTTTTCTGAAATTCCACTATTCTTTATGAGCTACCATAAGAGCATGTTTCAATGTAGGGTCATCAAGAGTTATGCGATCGGTTTTGGAAATCTCGATTTTGCCATCTTTAATGGTGAAATCCACCCTTCCAGCTGAATATTCCACTGAATATTGCGATTTATCTTTTTTAATATAAACATCACCTAACTTAACAAGTTCAATAACGAAACGTCCAGCAATTATTTCATCGTTTAACTGATCAAGATCCTCCAATTCCGCAGATTTTGAAGCTGTTTCAACAACATTTACAACCTCAGTTTCGACTTCATCTGAAAGTTTGCTGATAGTTTGTATAGCATCGGGTTGGTCAACAGCATGTTTCAAAAATCCTGGAACGTATTCTTCTTCTTTTTCTACTAAGATTGTCTTTGAAGGAGTTATCTCAACCGTTTCTTCGGGATGTTTTCCTAGTGGACTAAAAATGTCATAACTGTATTTATGTCCCTCTTGAAGAAGAACACTTGGTATGCTGTCTTCTTTTGTCATTTCGATGTTAAAACCTGTTCCGATTCGCATATTTGTTTTAGGAAGAAAAAAACCTGTTTTTGCAATGGAATTAACTCTTCTCTCAATAATTTTTTTTGTTATAAGTGAATAATTAGTAGGAATGTTTACATTTATTATTTCGTTTTCTTCATCAATGATGAGACTTGCCTCATCACTTGGAGGGACACTCCGACTTTCTGAGACAATAAATTCATCTGTTCTCCAAATACACACGACTTTCAGATTTTTTTCACTCAATTTACCTTAACCTCAATCTTCATCTTCATCACGAAGGATTTTTAATGCTTCGCGAAGAGATAATGAAAGCATGTCGTCCTCCTCTTCACTTTTATCACTGACTTCGTCGCTTTTTAGTATCATGCCAGCCAGTGATGATTTCGCGGGTTCAGGTTCTTCTAGACTAGCTGATTGGATTTTTTTGTCTAATTCACCAAATTTATCAGGAGCAGGACTAATATCAGGAATTCGAGGTTCTGATCGACTCACAGGCATTTCTGCTATAACAGGTTCAGGTTTTGGTTTGACTGGTTTTGTAAATTCATCAGGTTTGGAAATAGTTGGACTTGGGATAGGTTTTGGTTTAGGTACTTCTTGAATTGGAATGGGTTCAGGCTTTGGGGTTATAGGAGTGGGAGTGGGGGAAGGTGCTGGAGTTGGAGCTGGAGTGGGAGTTGGTTCTGATTGAATTATTTCTTCCAAAGGAGATATTGGTTCTTCTTTTGGAACTATTGGTTCTTTTGTTTTAAGAAATCCTTCTAAAGGAGAAACTACATCCTCTTCTGGACCCATTTTTCCCTTCAGACTATTTCCCGTGTTTGATAAAAATGAAGAGAAAGATTCAGGATTTTTCTTATGGGTATCCCATTGTTTAATGGCTAATCGTGCCATATCCCGCACTCCTTCCCAAAACTTTGGCGATTTGCCTTCACGATCAGCCACAGGTAAATCAATTCCTAAAGTCTGTCCTAAGGAAGAGGCGACTCGTGCGTCTGCTTTTGCTTCGATTTGGGATAAGAAGTCATTTAATTTATTTATCGTTTGAGTTTCTGAAAGATTTTTCAAAAGACGATGGATTAGATCCAAGGTTTCGATGGCAGCTTTAATATAAGTAGGATCAATACTCATTTCTTACTTCTTCCTCTTAGTGAATATTTCGAATTTTTGATTGACAAAAAGGTTACTATTTTATTTCTTCTTTTAATTATTATTAAAGGTGGTTTATTTAAAAAGCAATTTCTTTACCATTCTCTCTAGAGTATATTGTGGTTTATAGCTAAACGTGATTTAAAGGTTAATGATCATCAACATATTCTTTGTTCTCTGTGAAATCCCTAGCATCAATACGGTCAGGGAGATCATTTCCCCAAGAACACCGAATATCTATCTGAATATCAGTTAACACTCCGTAGATAGGTATAGTCCCGATATTTTTCATACGAGTGATTAATGCGATAGTTGCAACATCTCCTACTTCAACGTTATATTCCTCCGCTATTTCCATGGTATAATCGAAAACTGCTTCGAGATTCTCACCTGTTGAAACAATGTCCTCTACAAACAAGATTGATACACTATCTTCCATGAAATCTGCAAATTTTTCTTCAAATGCAGGATCATAATATTCCTGATAGACATCATCATCTTCAAAATCTCTGATTTCTGTCCTAGGTTTATAATAAGTCCAAGGAAAATCATCAATTTTTCCCTCAATTAGATCGATTAGTTGGAGCCCTCCACGTGCAATATAAATGACGATCCATCTTTTTTTTTCGAATTTTGGATATAGAGCTGTCCAATCCTGCTCTGCCCAATGTGCAAGGTCAGAAAATGGGAGAATTTGCGTTCCCTCCTCAGGGGGGTAAGGTCCTGAATCATAAATATATAACATCAAAGCATCTTCGAGGCCTGCAAGAATCTCATTATAAGCCTTTTTTGCTGAAGGATCCTTTTTAAGAATCTCTGGTATTTCCAATTCTTTTTGGCTTAGGAAAAAAACCATTATGTTTCCTCCGAATTATTATCTAGATTAGTTTCATTTGTTGCGTAGATTGGTTTGTAAAGCGAATAATCTCTGGGAATAAATTAGAGTATCAAAGATTTATCAATTAATTCCAAAACTGTAATATTCTTTTAAAGGTGTGCAAATATTCTCCTAATCTACAAAACTGAAATTCATATTTTTACCTAAAAAAAAAGATTGATCAAATGATATCAAGAACAAATCATTCTAATTATCAAACTCATAAAGCAAGGTCATTAATTAGGATTAAATTTCTATTTTATCTACATTAAGGATTACCAACATCTGAAAACAAACAATTATAAAGGGAATAGTAATCCTAGATGTGTGATAAATCATATAAACACGTTAATCTAAATTAAATAGGCTCAAATTGACTACAATTTTGAACATAAGAAAAAAATAGGATGTAATAAAATAATGTCGTTTGTTAATGAATTATTTGAGCGCTTAAAGGCTTCTACAACAGCCAATGATGTACAAAGTGCCTTAATTGCTCTAAAATCTTTACAGAGCGCTGAAGAGCGCAAGAAGGCCTCAATTGAGACTTTAAGTTTAATCCAAAAATTTGCTTCGGAATTGATCGAACGAGGGCAATATAAAAACGCTGCATATCAATATTTCTCTGGTTTTCAAGTTATTCGCCAATTTTTACCAGATGCTCAAAAAGAAAATCAGTGGTTGAAGCTATCTGCAGATGCTCTAGCTAAGGCGTCGTACGAGCATATTCAATGGGATGATCTTTTAGGAGGTGCTGCCTGTATGTCAATTTCTTCACTTCTAAGAATTCAAACCGGGGATTGGAATGTAAACCAACATCTAGATCAATTTGTTAAATCTCATGATTTTTCAACAAATCAAGCAGCAGCAGCTTGTCTATACATCCCTTACGACTTAGTTGGAGCTATAAATCCTCAAAATCCTAATCCAAACCTTCTCCAACGAGCTTCTAATTATACAGAAAGCTATCTAATGAACACAAAACCTGCATCTATGTTTCAGGATGGTATCAAAAGAGCTGTAGAAATTACTCAACAGAAGCTTATGGAATTTGTAAAATTTCCAAAGATTCGTGCTATATATGAGTTTTATCATGATATTATCTTTGGTGAAAAATTTAATTTTACAGTTAATATTGAAAATATCGGAGAGGGAGGAGCTTCACAGATAGCTGTTAAAATTCAAATTCCTGAGTCAATTAAAATAGTTTCTGGATCAGAATCATTAATAGTTGAAAATCTTGCTCCTAAAGAAAACACCAAGGCACAATTTTCATTAATCTGTCCTTCAGGAGAAGGAAATGAGGAGATTACATTGGAAGTTCCAGTTTTTGTGGAGTTTCAGGATATCCTAATGAATAAAAATTCTCTTTCTCTTGGTTCAGCAACCATTATTATACGTTCAGAGAAAAAAGGAGATAAATTACAGTCTCACCTAGAAAATGTAGCTAATCCTATTCTTAAAGCGTTTTCTGATTCTCTACGTGATCATTCTCAAGAAACTGGTCTGATTATTTCTAATTTTGAAAATATTATAAAGAATATCAAAACAACATGTGAAAATCAGATTAAAAAGGGAGATTTTTCTGCTGGAGAGGCAATCATTGACCAGCTTTCAAAACTTGAAGGTTTTATACACCCATTAGTAGATTTCTTAAAAAAATATGATAAGAATTCAGATCTCATAAGTGAAAATATTGCAATAATTAAAGAGACAACAAGAACTTTGACTAATTCTCTCCAAAAAATTAATGAAAGATTGTCTTAAAGAGATTTAAACTAAAATCCCCCTTAAAAAACTTTTGAAAAGATATGGGGAAATTTTTAACCCTTTTTTTATTGTAATTGGATTTAAAGTGTATTTTATGATTTCTTTTCCATGTAGGTCAATATTTGGGACATCAAGCATGGTTTTTTCTAAATCTGTCTCTCTTGCTATCAAAAAAAGGTTATCCATTATAGGATCAGGAAGAAATGATATAGTTCTCCTGATAAGCTTCATAAATGACAAATCTGGTTCAAAATGCGATTTCCAAGCTCTTTGATATTCTTTCATCATTGATGATGAATTATCGTTATGAAATATTGCTTTTGCAGCAGTTCTTCCTGCTAAATAGCCGCAAAAACTGCTGATATTAAAACCTCCTCCTGTTGTTGCCTTAGTTTGACCCGCTGCATCCCCTATTACTAAAAATCCATGTGTATACGTTTTATAAACAGGCCCACTCGTGGGAACAAATCCTCCCCAGGAACTAAGTATTTTTCCACGTTTTAATTTTGGAGCAAGGATTGGATGTTTGGAGATTAGTGAATCCAATCTCTTTCTAACATTTGATCCAATCAATGGATGAACAGCTAAACCAACACGAACCTGATCATTATTGACTGGAATTAGCCATGCAAAAAATCCTGGGGCTATTTTTTGTCCGAAATAGAGTTCAACTGTGAATAAATCAATATCAGTTACATTATTCATCTCATATTGAAGAGCAGGAAATAACCAGTTATAAGAAGGAATGGGTAATCCAACTTGCGGTGTTAAGTGTGGATGGTGACCTTCAGCAGAGATAATAACTTTTGCTTTTATTCGAAAAGTATCTTTATTTTTTGTTAATCCTGAAACTAGATAACCTTCTTTATATGGAAGTTTAGTAATATTAGTAGCTCTATGTTGAAAATAAAATCTCGTTCCTAATTCCTGAGCTTTTTTTGCTAGAAAAAAATCGAGTTTTGGTCTATCTAGCACTACTAACTCATTTCTCTTTCGATTAATTGTTAATGAAATACCTGAGGGAGAAATAAATTTTGCAGAGGTAATTCGGTTTATATCAGTCTGTTTTTCTATAACTTTGTCGAGTTTTAGATTTGACAAACCCGAAATTCCAATTAATCCAGCACAATGTGGAGGAATTCCACTAATCTTTCGCTGCTCTAAGATTATAGTATCACAAGTCTTTAAATTTTTGATTATTGAAATACCAGCGTAAGCTCCACTCGGTCCTCCACCTACAATTAAAACATCGCATGAAAACATTAAAAAATACCCAAAGAGATATTTTATTGAAAAAAAGGGGGAAGGGGTGGTTATTTCACCCTTTTAATA
>Ga0209536_100002033_pt1 | contig 33059 bp, 25 predicted proteins | sample DeeMarSeWOR28_12_FD_187461 | JGI IMG/M metagenome (GOLD analysis project Ga0209536, IMG submission 187461) | Marine sediment microbial communities from White Oak River estuary, North Carolina - WOR-2-8_12 (SPAdes) (version 2) | ecosystem: Environmental > Aquatic > Marine > Intertidal zone >... | reverse complement strand
AAAATATCGGCCCTTAGAAAATCTGTGATATCATAAAATATCACAAATTACCCCAAAGTACTGATATATAGATGTAATCACAAAATTTAAATTTACACAAATCTGCCAGCATTTCATATTGGCATCAACCTGTGATGAGAGTATCACAGGTTGCCAAGTTTGTTGATATGAAATGAGTATCGCAAGATTCTGGGCATTAAGCAGGCGTCTGGCATATGCTCAGTCAGAGATCACATGGCATGCATCTTCATGGCGTTTGCAGGTAATTGGACTGGCTGTCCGTCTTGACGCTCACACCCAGGATTCCCTTTCGTTTCAATTCAAATGTATGGTTAAGGACAGATTGGTATCATGCAATGCCTGATGTAATTCCTGGCTGTCGAAACGATCACGATCAGGGTGAACGACGATATGTTTGGTGATAAAGTTTTGATAAAGGCCGGGATAATAGTCTTCCATAAAATAGATTCCGCCTTTTTTCAGTACCCGGGCGACTTCAGTCAAACCTTCTCGCCAGGCCGGGACGTGATGTAAAAATCCAAACCCGAAGATCGCATCTAAAGAAGCGTCTTTCAAGGGAAGCCGGGCGGCATCTCCAACACAAAGATAGTTACGATTTTCAATTTGGCCGTTTTTACGCGGATTGGCTTTTTGGATCATTTGAAGATCTAAATCCAGCATAAAAAGCCGGTCGGGGTGATAGGCCTCCGAAATAAGTTTAGCGCCCACGCCGCGTCCGCAGCCCACTTCTAAAATGGTTTTGCCGGTTTTTAATGCCGCCGTATGCTTAAACCACCGCATAACCAGCAGCTGTAAGGCCCGCCTTGCCGGGCTGTTTACAAACCAGCGCTCGATTGCGTTCAGTTTCACTATTTTCAGTCCTCTTGTACTATTTTAATACTGAATGCGCAGCCAGCGTGTCTATCCGGACTGAAAAAAAGGTCTGGTATCTTTTTCGATCGCGGCAAGATGCCGCTCCCACAAAAGAATGCCAGATGTGGGAGCGACCTCCGGCCGCGATTCGACTTCGGTCCTGAAAACTCAGCTCATTTGACAGCCAGATGGATGACGGCGATTCCGTTGGTCAGGCGGCGGTAGGTTATCCGGGAAAAACCGATTTTTTGGAGCAATTTTGAAAGCTCATGCGGAAGCGGAAACATGCGAATGGATTCCGGCAGATGCGTGTAGGCCTTTCTGGAGCCCACAAGCAGCTGACCGAGAAACGGCATGATGTAAAACGAATAAAAATCATATAGCCAGCGAAAAACCGGCCATGCGGGTTTTGAAAACTCCAGGCACATCAATTTTCCACCCGGCTTCAACACCCGGTACATTTCTTCAAATCCCTTTTTCATATGGGTGACGTTGCGGATGCCGAATCCGACCATTGCGGCGTCGAAATGCCCGTCCGCAAAAGAAATGCACTCGGCATTTCCCTGCACATGCCAAAGATGGGTTTCTATTTCAGTGTCGACAATTTTGTGAAGTCCCGCCTCGATCATGGCGCGATTGATATCATATATCGCAACCTGGCCTGCCGGACCGATCGCTCTGGCGGCCATAACGGCCAGATCGCCCGTTCCGCCACAAACATCCAGAACACGATCTCCGGGGGCTAATTTGAGCATCCGGACCGCCTTGCGCTTCCAGGCGTAATGAATGCCGAAGCTTAAAAGCGTGTTCATAAAATCGTAATTCGGGGCGACTGAATTAAAATGCTTCATGACCCGATCGGTTTTCTGCGAGATGTGAATGCGCTCATAACCGAAGTAAGCCTTATCAGCGAGAGGCTTGTCCTCGCGGATCAGCGCCTGACGTTCTTTGTTTTCGAGCCATGCCATCATTTTTCGAATCCTGTTTTTGTCCAATAATTGGTAATGCGCTTATGTATCTCCTCTTAATAGAAAATACAACCGTATTCATCGGTAAAAATTGCCGCTTTTTTAAAATAACAGATAAAATAAGCAGATTAACCCGAAGTTCAACCTCTAATGGCGGCGTCGCGCATCTTAGGAAGTCAAGGATTTGACAAGTTTATGGGTCTTTGACTTTCGGTATTTTGATTATTTTGCGAAAGTACGGTCTAACCCGCCACACTTATTGGGGATTAATAAACATGCAGCTCCCCGGATATTTTGGCATGATTTCTGCTTTTAAATCAGGGTAATAAATACCGAGCAGCAAGTGTTCTTCAGAGATGATTTGAATATAGACCACCATTTTAGAGGCTTTGACCAGGGGCCAGCTTGTAGGAGGCAGACATGATGCGTTGTTCGGAAACCAACTATTGTAAAAGAGACAAGATGTCCATCTGTACCGCCGAAGATTCCAAACAACAGGAAAAATGCCGCTATTTTGAAAAATCAAGTCATGAACCGCGCTGCATGTATTTTACCTTTGATGCCTATTGCGATTGCCTTAAAGCCCAGATGCAGTCTAACGGATAATAATTGTCGGGGTATCGAGGGTTCTTTTGAGAATTGAGTCGTTAACCCGGGTTCGCACAAGACGGAAAACCTGCCAAGTATCACACCACCGAGAACATAGGATCACAAAAAACAAAACACGAAAATGGCCATAATGATCACTTCCGTGTTTTCGTGAAGAGGCTTTAGCGCCCGCGGCTTCTGAATTTCCCTGCCAGACCGCCCCCTAATTTAAGCATCGGCAAACTTCTTTGCCAGATCATTATCAATTACGTAAATGCATATTTCCTTGGCGCCCTGTTCAGTATATTTGCATTTTTCGCACAAATTGTTGATCAGATAGGTCACATCGTCTCTGATCCGTTTGTCATAGGTTTTGAAATCCTCTTCATCGTAATCTTTGATGGCGCGGCGAAAATTTTCGTTTTTAAGAAAGGGATCCAGCACCTTTTCCTTCAAGTTGTGCACGTAGCGATCGTGCATGGATTGATAAATCTTTGTTTCACCAATCGCGACGTTTTCAAGCATGATCTCCTGGGTAAGGGTCTTGGTGGTGTATTCTTTTTGGGTCTCTTCCCGAAAAGCCTTGCGTTGATTTCGATCCGCCTTGGGGCCCAGTAATTTATTTTCGATGTTTTCCAGGAATTCCTCGGTAATTGTCAGTTTTTCCCCGGTGTAGGTGCAGGTTTCGACAGACCCGATTTCAAAATTAATCGCAAACAGGTAGTTTTGAATTTCCCGGGAGATCTGTTCTTCGTTGTAATAGTAGAGGGACTCTTTAACCTCCTGCAGAATTGTATAATCATACATGCGCAAAAGAGAATCCAAAAAACCCTGAGGTATCAGATCGCGAATTTCTTTGCGGGCTTTGGTGAAAAAATTACACAGATCCGACATGTTGATGAGTTTATCTTCCTTGGTATAGGTCGAGTAAAATACATTGAATATATTGATGGAGTCACGGCCGGAAATGCCATGGTCGCCTTCTTTTTCGGATTCTCCAATGATGTTCCGGCGCCGCTTGGCGGTGAGCCGTTTGCGGTCTTTCTCCGAAAGCCAGGTGGGAATGTATCCGGTGTAGATTTCCATCTTAAGCAGCTGCAATTTTTCGTCACAAAAGAGGCGATAGCGCGCGGGGTCATCAATCCAGTCCAGCATGGCCTCTGATTTGGTGTTCAGCCGCGTGGATATAATGACTCTGGCAAAATTGTGAAGAACCCTCGGCAGGAAGCGCTCATCGATGTGCCGGCCGAAAATGTTGCGATAGATCTCCACCTCCGTTGACAGGTCCATAACATACGGTATCTTGATGTATTCCACACGATCCAGAAAGGATTGAAAACCCTGGATGTTCTTCTCATCTTCAGGGTTCATCACCGCCAGCAGAAGCGAATTGACGTTTTCTTCGATATCTTCCACTTTGTGAATCCCTTCGCTGATGATATTGTGCAGCTCGATCAAGCGTTCGGTATTATGCGATTTGATGTCCATCAGGGCATAAATCCCGTTATTGGTCTTCGCATACTGGGAAAAGATGTATTTTACCAGATTGCTGTCCCTGAGCATATTGTTGATCCGCCGCTGAAGCATGACATTGCTCATCACATTTTGCTTTAACGGCTGATCGCCGGGGTTAAACACGCTAATGCCTTCGCCCAGGCGCCGGCTAAAGCGGTACGGCCGCGCATACAGCATCGCAAATACCCGCTGCGGGCTTTTGAGGCGGTATAAAAGCGCTTCGTACAACGAGCTGCAGATCGTACACGGCTGATTTTTGAACACCCAGTCAAATTCTTTTTCGGTGGAAAGCTGCCATTTGAATTTGTCGTTTTTAAATAAGTCGTCGAAAAATTCCCGCCGATAATGCTTGGAAATCATCAGCAGGGGGTTGTCATGACTCGGGCAGGGAACTTCAATATAGTCTTCAGCCATGTACGGTGCGTGGGAATCAGCAAGGCGTTCTTCGGCGTTTACGGATGAATTCAGCAAGCCGGAGTTGCCGGTCGAACCTGTTGAATCCGGGTTGGAACCTTCCAGCAGGCTGGATAGCTGTTTGAGTATGGGATGGGTTTCATAATCTCTGAACTGGCCGAATATCTTGCGATCGAAGCGCCAGACGGTCTCAAATCGAAAGCCGTCGTCGGTATTGGCAAATTCCTCAAACTTGGTGAGCAAATTATTCAAAAATGTGCTCTTACCGCAGCCGGGGGGTCCTTTAAATATATAGATCTTATTTTGCTGGGTGCCCCGTTTCAGGGCTTCGACGAGTTTAACCAACCGGTTGGAAAACAATCTGTCCGCAAAAAAGGGGTTGTCTGTTCCTTCCACAAACAGTTTGCTGCAATCATAATGGGCATAACGAATGGATTCGGGATCATCTGGGTATTCATCAATGCCTTCGCCGACATAGGCTTTTATCATATCGTGGAACACCTGAAAAATATTGCGCATCACGCCTTTTGGATTCCCAACCAGTTCGTTAAGAAACGCATCAAAGGGAATCGAGGCGCGCTGTTCCTGTGCGCTCATGTTCTGGTTGAGATTCAGCATGGCTTTTTCGATACTTTTCTCAGCGCTCACATCTTCCTTGGCGGTCTTTTCTTCTTTTTTCAAAGCGCGGATGGCTTTTTTCACTTTGCCCATGAGATGTCTCCGGATCTATTTCGCTGCAGGTTGGTGAACATCTGAGTTCGTTAACACCGCTCTGGAAAGATTACGATCTTTCATGGTGTATAATACCCGCTGCCACTTTATTTCCATGTGCTTGCCGTCATCCTCCCGTGGCGTTGTCAGGCCGGGGATCGGGATTTGAATTTTATGGGGCTCGACTTTTTCGGCTTCGCTGGTTTCGAGTTTGACGGGAGCACCCCACATATACTCAATTCCCATCATGGTATTGGCAATAAATTCTTTGACCAGCGGTTTGCCCTCGAAATGGTGATTCAAATAAAGATCGCCGTTCTTGGATTTTTCCGGATTAAGCGTGATGTAGGGCGGATGATAAAGCGTGTCAGACAGCATCTGGCGATAATCTCCTGCCTTGCGGTTTTTGACATAATACTCCCACACGCCCTTGCTCTGGTTAAGCCGCTTGCCGGCCACAAACAGGTTGTTGCGATTGATAAAATCCTGATCCACAAACGTGTTGATAAACATAAAATCGTTCAAGTTTTCGCGGACTTTATAGACAAACGCGGTGCCTGTTCCGGTTTTGGCATCAAATTTTTCTCTTTCCCTGGCATCCAGCAGTCGCTTGAATTCAATTGAATACCTGCCTTTATTCGCCAGTTCCTCGATGTATTGGAAAATCCGCATTCCCAATGCATAGGGATTCATCCCCACCCGGGGCAATGCGGTCACAAATGCATGGGTGCGTGCAAAATCGACCTCGTGTCCTTCGATACGGTCATCCTTGAGGAAAAGCTTTTCATGCCAGTAGCTGGCCCAGCCTTCATTCATGATCTTGGTTCGAATCTGAGGCTGGAAAAACAAAGAGGTTTTGCGAACGACTTCGATAACCGGTTTCATCCAGCGATTATCTTCCTTATTTAAAAACTCGGAGTGCTCCAGTATATGCTGCGTCAAATCCAGTCGTTGATCGGCTTTTTCCTTAAGGCGTTTCTTGTAGATGGCGTCAAACTCCGGATACTTTCTGAAAATTTCTGAAAAAAAGGCTTTTTCACCATGGTCCTTACTGGTTTTGATGCACTCATTGTATCTTTCGATTTCTTTTATGTAGTCATTTACTTTTGCTTTTTTAATTGATTGTAGAAATTCATCAAAATAAAAATCAAGCATCCTGGATTTGTTTGTCACCGGCGGACGGTTGAGCATTGCCAGCTCGTTGTGGTATCCCACCAGATTGTCGATGCTGCGGGCAAACTCGATCACATAATCGAGCCAGCGGCCCTTCTCCGACCTGATTTTTGAGATCATGCGTTTATCCGAAAGGGCCCGGCCGGTGAAATCATAATCCCAGGTATGCCGGAAATACAGATTGTTCTGGAAAAAATCGATATGCGCCAGCACGTGGTAGAAGATCATGACATTCATCCAGTCCGGATTGTTGTCATTATAATATGAGATGGCCGGCCGCGTGTTGATCACCGTCTCATAGGGATTGCTGGGGTAGAGCTCGTAGCGGCCCTTTTCTTTGAGGACTTCGACGTCGTGAACCCAGTAATCATAAAGGGTCGGAATCATCAGTTTGGGTGTCAGCTCCAGCAAGTCACGGTTGGTGACAATGTACTCCAGGGTTTCATCCTGAAATTGCAGCCCGGCCTCCTTGGCCCGCTCCTTACACCCTTCCATAATTTTTTTGGTATGCTGATTTATTAATTCCATTCGGGCAACCTAAAGCTGGTTCCTAAATGCTTGATGTTTTACTCAGATATTAAATGCTTAATTCCCTCAATGAGCCTGGGTTCGTCGGCACTTTCCTGCATGACATCGAGTCTGAGCAGGTCGGGTTTTTCCGTAAGCAGCCCGGATTTTTTTAGGTATTTTTCAACCTCGGTGTTGTGGGAGGATTCCTGCGTATGTTCGGCGATTGAAATTCCGACCCGATTGGCATAGCCCAGCATTTTTCCCAGGAGGGGGATGGCCTCCTTGCCGTTCGTGTCCCAATCATCGCCGTCGGTTCCATGAAAGATATAAATATTATAGTCCCGGGCAAGGTTTTCTTTTTCGACAATTTCGTTGACCAGCCGGTATGCGGAAGATACCTGAGTGCCGCCGGCTACCGCTGAATTGTAATACGTGTAAAAGTCTTTGACCTCCGATGCTTCGGTATCATGCAGGACAAAACGGGTTTCCACCTGCATGGCATACTGGTAGAGCAGCCAGCTGTATATCAGTACGTGCTGGGCAACCACCAGCTCCGTTGACCTGCCGGCCATCGAACCGGAGTAATCCCTCAGGAAAAAAACCATGGCCTGGGATTCATAGTCCTTTTCACGGGACAGCACCCGATAGACCATGTCGGCGGGAGATACCAGAAATTCTGCGGGATCGATGGCGCTGATATCGGGCAGGTTTCCCAGGTGGATATTGGTTTCTACAATTTTTCTCAGCGTGGCCTTCTTGTCCAGCAACTGACCGAATCCGCGGTGGCGGTCCGTGAGGTCATAGGTGTAGCGGGTGAGGGAGCGTTTCTTGCCTTTATCTTTCAAATTCGGCAGTTGAAATTTTTCGGTTAAAATTCTGCCAAGATCATAGGCATTGGATTCCATTTCGTGCTGAGCACCTTCCCCCTGTCCCGGGCCGGTTCCGCCGTCAACATCGGGGGCATGGATGGGCTGCTCGCCGATCACATCGCCTTCTTCGCCATCGCCGGAGCCCCCGTAGGGTTCTTCTTCAGAGGGCCGAACAGACGGATCATGAATAAATTTTTCTTCAACGGTCGATGGAACCACCACAACCTTATCTTTGCCCCCTTTACCCGGCTTGATCAAACGGCCCACATTTATTTTACGCGGGAACCCGTCTTCTTCGCGCTGCTTGTCCCTTTCCAGCAGCTCATCGATGGATCGCAGACTGGTGTTGTGGGTACTTTGCATGGCGGTGATCCCCTGCAAAAAGGAAAGATCATCATAGTTGTAAATATTCTGGAACTTACGGAAGGATTTTTTGGATCCGGCTTTGCCGCCGTCGGGAAGGTCGTGATTACCGGCTGCCTCGAGCTCGGCAAGAATCTTGCGCTCCTGCTCAGGCGTCAACCCCTTTTTTTTCAAACGTTTATAAAGTTTTTTGAGTTTCGGGTCCATGATTACTCCCTGTTATGGCAGGGAGCATGGGGCTGGGGGCATGGGGTCATCAAAGCTCTCGAACGCTTTGCGCCATGCGCCGAGCGCCATGCCTATTACTTCTCGTCTTCTTGCGTGCAGAAATATTCGATCGTCTTTTGCGCGCAGGTGCGGCAGTAGCCCAGTTTATTGAGCATGGTTTCAATCATGCGATCGTACAGTTTCTGGTTTTCCTCATTGGTGCGGTTGGCCAGCGCACCGATGAGGCTGCCGGCACCGGCAATATCGGATTTGAGGCGCACATCGGTGACGGCTTTTACGAGCTCCAGGTTGTCCATAAAATCATAATCCGGATCGACCGAGATCTTCTGGCCATAGATTTTGCGGATCGATGTTCGAAACGATTCACGCTGCTCTTCGGTTTTAAGCCCCAGTCGTTCTTCCACACTGTTGATATAGCGCTCATCGATCTTTAAAGCTTTGAGTTCCCCGTTCTGCGGATCTTTATATTTCCACATCTTGTCCGGACCGAGGTTTTCGGCATCGATTCCGATGATCATGTTTACATAGTTCATGACATCTTTGCGAATGGCATAGGGCTCATCCATATAGGCGTTGAACATCTCGGTCATAATCCGTTCGCGATACAATCCTTTACCCGTTTTGAGGTCTTCAAGGTATTTGGCGCGATCGTTGGCCTCGGTGACATAATCCAGAACGATACGTTCCAGCGCCTTGAAGATGTCATAGGCGAACATACAGCGGCCTTCATTGGTTTCAGAGCTTTCAATCAGCAGCTGAATGGCGCGGCCCAGATTTCGCTGCCCCAGGCCCTTTTGGCCGAAGCGGTTGATGATTTCCGGGTCCTGGTTGAGGGTGTCGATGACTTCGGCCAGCGTTTTGATGCTTTTTTCGCCGGCGACCTCTCCGGCGGCCAGTTTCATGGTTTCCACCGGCGTCAGTTTTTCGGATCGCGGCAGGCGGCTTAAAACGGAAGCAACCGAAGCGGCGTAATTTAGATTGGGATCCTGGTGCAGATCTTCGCGGGTCAGGGTGGTGCGGGTCTCACTTCCGATGGCATAGCCGGTCAGCTGTTTCTGGAGTTTGTAGTTGGTGTTGTGAGACACATAACAGATTCGGCATCGATCGACGATGGGCGCCTCTTCCTTTTCCGACAGAAAACGGTGAAATTCAGAATTATTGCTGGTAGCCACAATCAGCGTATCGATGGGCCACTTGAAACCGTCAATCTCGATGTTGCGGTTTTGAATGACACCCAGATAAACCTGGACCAGATCCTTTTTGTTTTTGTATATTTCGTCGCTGAAATGAATCCCGCCGCCGGCGACGCGGGCCAGCGCGCCGCGGCGCAAATCGAAACGGTACGGATTGTTGGTGTCGGTGATATGCAGCAAGCGCTGGATGGACTCTTCGCCCAGCAGATCTACGGCAGAGGAGGTGATTTTATCTTTGGCCGGATATTTTCCGGTCACCGTGCCCAAGCTTTCCGTCAGGGGCACGGGTGTGATCTCGACGAATTTCAACATTTCGTCAATATTTCCGTCACATTGATTGCGGATGTCATTCCAGATATAACCGCTGCAGGCGCCTAAGGGCCGATAATTTTCGTACAATTTTTCAATATCATCATCAGAGAAGCCGATCTGTTTGGCCAAAAAATTCTTGTTTTCATCCGGATCATCAAGCAGATTCATCGCCAGGATCATGGGGTCCTCATACGTTTGCGACTCAACTGTAGAAATTTTGCCGTAATTACCGGTCTTGTCCAGATTCAAGAATTTAAATGTATATTTGCGGTTTTTTTCCTGGGCCAGGAAGCTGCGATATCTGCCGGCCAGAAATTCCACAAAAAACGTTTTGCCATTGCCCGGTTCGCCGACGAGCACAAAAGCCATTTCCTTGGAGGAACCGCCTTCGGCCGCATCCTTCACATAGGAAACAAAGCTGTTGATCTCATCATACATGCCGATGACATGTTTGGAACCGTTGCGGAAGATTTTAAAATCGTAGGTTGTCTTGCCGTTCACCACCACTTTTTCAATTTCGCTTTCCAGGACCATTCTGGACACCCCCTGGAAGGCATTTTCAAACCGCAGCTTACCGTCTTTGACGGCCGTCATGTGCTGATGAAGGGTGTTTGGATTTTTCGGCATTTTTCCTCCCATCATAAATTATGGTTATGGGTCCTTAATAAATCCGCGCTTTTCAGATATCGGCCCAAGCTACCAGTCTCTTATTTTCTTATAAATTTAGCATGTTATTCAGATCATGAACAACTGTGGGGATACTGTTTTCACCTTCGGGCAGGAAATTACGGGCTGGAATATCCGGATTTATCCTAATTTCAAATCCGTTTAATGCTAACGCATCTTGTTTCCCACCCAAAGGTGTAATCATCAATCCTAGTTTGGCAACCGTCATAATTTAAAAATTTAACGATTTTTTGACGTTAGTCTGTATTAATTTCTGGCAGCGCCATTTTTCTTTGAAGCCGATTTTCAACTCACCAGCGAATCTCTGTTTAATTTCGTTAATCTCAAAATCATCGCTAAACGTCGAAATACTGCGATTATCGTTATTTTTCAGACGCCAGACATTTTTTGAGGAGGTATTTTAGCCCTCATACAGTCGAAATATCAGTGCCGACCCTTACAACACATCTACATGTATAGATGCAAAAACAATACCATTCGTTTCATAATTAAGACCTTTAAATCATTAAATTGGCGGGCACGTGATAGGCGCTTTAAGCTATTGAAATATATAGTGTTTCAATGGGAGGCTGTTTTGATCTTTTAGAACCTGAGGATCGATTCTACCGGTTATGATATTAGAGCGGCTGATGATATGCAAATTTATGCATAAAAGTATTCATTTCAGGAAGATTTTTTTACTAAATGAAGGGTGTTTCCAATCACGCTGATACTGCTTAAGAGCATAGCGGATACAGCCACCAACGGGGTCAGCAGTCCGCTCATGGCAAGGGGAATGCTGATGATATTATACGCAAAGGTGAAGATCAAATTTTGCCGGATTTTCTTATTGACTGCGTCTGCAAATATTAAAAAATCGATAACTTGTTCGGGTTCGGCCCGCATCAGCGTCACATCGGCCACCTCTTCTCCCAGATGCGCCCCGGAATGAACGGCCAGAGAAAGGTCGGCCTGAACGAGTGCAGGGGCGTCATTGATGCCATCGCCCACCATGGCCACCACATGGTTTTGGTCTTGCAGTGTTTTGACGATGGCGACTTTATCTTCCGGCATCCGGCCGCCGTAGGCATCCTGGATTCCGATATCCTTTGCGACGGCCCGGGTGGTTTCAATTCCGTCTCCGGAAACCAATGCCAGTCGAAATCCTCGATAGCGCAATTTTTCAACGGCCGCTCTGGCACCGTTTCGAATGCTGTCTCCAAAAACAAACACAGCGGCGGGCCGATCTCCCATGCTCATATATACATACGAGTATGCGGATCCCTGTTGTAAGACGTCGGATTGGGTTCTCCAAACCGGGTGCTTCGCACCCGGTTCCACCCGCAACGATTGGGGCACTTCGCGCCCCTGTCTTTTCCCGCCGATGGCGGTAAAATCCAAGCCACCCGCTGTGCGGGTGGTCGTTGACTCAGGAAGTTTATCGAAATTTACAGTCGCGTCTTTCAGAAAGTCCGCCGACCCGATTTTTACGATGTCACCGTCAAAACAGCCGACAACACCCTTTTCTTGCGTCTGGATATCTTCTACGATTGCGGGCTCAATATTTCGTTTTTGTGCCTGCCGCAGAATTTCCCGTCCGATAAAATGATCTGAATTCTTTTCGAGCCCCGCTGCGATTTCAAGGGCCCGGTCTTTGTCAAAGGGCGCAAGCGCCATAATTTTCTGCAGAGCCCAGTTGCCGTGAGTGATGGTGCCGGTTTTATCAAAAACAACTGCGGCAACCCGGCTGGCCATTTCGAATGCAGTAAAATTGCGCACCAGGATGCCCTTTTTCCCGGCTATCGATATGCCGGCTACCCGAGCCAGGGGGATGGCAATTCCCAGAGCGCAGGGGCAGGAGATGACCATCACGGTTACGGCTCGCAGGATCGATGTTTCCAGCGACAATCCCATGAAGCGGCACGCCATACCGGTGGCTAACGCCAGCACCAGAATGACGGGAACGAACCACTGCAAAATAACATCGGTTTTGCCCTCGATGGGCATCTTGGTCAGCAGCGTTTTTTCGATGATCTGCATCATCTGCCCCAGGGTGGAGTCGTTTCCGACCTTTTTGGCCTTGATGATAAAGCCCCCTTGCTGGACCCGGGTTCCACTTCTGATAAAATCACCGGGCTTTTTGGTGACGGGCACGGGTTCCCCCGTCAGCGAGGATTCATCCACTGTACCGCTGCCCTCCAGGATGCGGCCATCAGCGGGCATGATTTCAGTTTCGGCAACGCGAAAGCGGTCACCGGGTGCAAGCTGTTCGATCGCGACATAGCGGCCCTCGGGGAAATCGTCATTGCATATCCTGACCTTGGTGGGCATCAGCGCAAAGAAATATTCCAAATCTTCTAAAACTTTTCCTTTGGCGCGGCGCTCCAGTGTTTTACCTAAGAGCACCAGCGTGATCAGCATAGAAGCGGTGTCAAAGTACAGATGGATGCTTTTGGCAAAAAGATTATAGGTGCTGAAAAAATAAGCACTCAAAGCGCCGATGATGATCAGGGTTTCCATGCTAAAAGTGGTATTACGTAATCCGGCCCAGGCTTTTCTATAAAAATCATATCCGCCGTAAATCAAAACGGCGGTTGTCATGATGAACATAGGCCAGGAAATTTTAGCCGCATTTTCAGGGGAAAGATTTGTAAAAAATCCGGTATACAGGGCAAAGGATAACATCATGACATTCATGGTCAAAAAAGCCGAGACGCTAAATCGAAAAAATTCTCTCCGTCGCCCGGTTGTTTTTTCGGATTCACCGGGTTCCACTGCCCGGTAACCGAGTTTGCGAATCGTTTCGATGATCTGATCAGGGGCGACTTTTACAGGATCATAGACCACCTGGAGCCGATCCGTTGAAAAATTACAGGTCGAATCGACAACGCCCGGGGTTTTTTTCAAGGATTCATCGATGACCCAGGCGCAGGCCGCACACCACATGTTGCTGACCATCAGCTTGAGCGCCAGGGTGTTATCCGATGCAACCGCTAAAGGCGTCATTGCGGCATCCGCAGGGGTGGTGTCTGCGCCGGCACCCGCATCGCTATATGCCTCGGATAGCCCTTCTTCAGAACGGGGAATAATGCCCTTGGCCTGGCATTGCCTGAACAGGCCGGTTTCGCGGAAAGTTTCCGGATCTGGCGAATCCGTTGACGCCATTAAAATCGTAAACACCTGTCGGCAACCGTTGCAGCAAAATGAATAGGATTTGCGAGATATAACGGCGGTAACTGCTCCATGGCGCAAAGGTAGGCCACAAAGAATGCAGAATGTTTGTTGCGCAGCGGGGGTATGTTTAGTTTCGGGGGCCAAGGGACTTGACGTAGGCAATAACCTTCCAGCGGTCTTCAAAGGTGACGGTCGCATGCAAAGGTGGTTGGCGACCATCGGGAATACCGTAGCTGATGTTTTTGAAAAGGACGCCATCAGGGCTGTCCTGGACTTTGGCGCTGCGCAAATCGGTGGGCAAAGGGGCAAAGCTCTGACCTACAGTGCCGGTGCCATCGTGATTGTGGCCATGGCACTGGGCGCAATAGATGCGGTACACGGCTTCTCCACGGGCAATGACGGCCGGTTGCGTCAAATCGATGGGGGACCCTATATCGATTCCTGCCGATACCCGGTAGACCGCTTCACCACCGTTGACCGGAACCAGACCGGCTTCCATGATCAGCAGCGGCTCTTCGTAAGGCCGCACGGCCGGAGTTTCGCGCATGCGGCCGTAGCGGAAATTGTTGTCATAATAGATCAGTGAATGGTAGGTCGCCAGTATGACAATAACAACGACGATGAGAAATCCGATTATTTTTTTCATTTATTCAACACCATCAAAAGGAATCACGTACAAATGCTTTGCATTTTCTTCCTGGCCCTGCTCTTTGAGCACATGTTGCGCATAGGGCAAGGGATAATAAGGATCGTAGATTGCATAGGCCGATTCCCCGGGAACGTCTTTTATCGGCCGATAGTCCCAATCGGGCTGGCCGAGGTCCCCGATAACGGTGAATGCCAGCCACCCCTGGAATGCCACAATGGCCACGAAAAACAGTATCAAAATCCAGGTTTTGAAAGCGGATGTCGGGTGCTGCGGATGTTCCATTAGATTTTTACTCCCAAAACGCCGATTAAGAGAATATAGACAAATCCCCAGACGATGGTTCCAACAAGTATGAGAATCACAAACAGGGGAAAAGGCGCGTTACGACCTTGAATGCCGCCGGGATATTGTTCGATAATCAGGGTTTGGCGCTCTTCCGAATCTTTACGGCGAATATAGTAATATCCCAGTCCGATGATAAACAGTATAATCGTTGCCAGGGCCGGGAACAGATACAAGACAAAATGGTGTATGCCCAGTAACTGAAAATATCTCATAACCGCTTTCCTGTTTTGTGTTTTAACCTGCGCTTTATCCCCGCACGGGTATTATTTCAAACCCTTCATCAGAGAAAAGATCACCATCGCCAGCGCGCTAGCCAGGCATAAGCAAACCAGCGTAAACAGCGCAATGGTTTGAATGCGCGCAAATCGCGGTATTTTTTCCGGCATAGGCTGCAGATCGTTTTGCAGCGGCAAGAATCGCGCCCGCTGCTGGTCTTTGAACTGACCGCTGCTCAGTGCCCAGAAGAACACCACCAGGCTGATGATAAAACCGGCTGCCATGTATGCAATAAAGTAAGGGTAGTACATTTGGTTAACTCGTTAATGGGTTAATTTGTTGATTGGTTTATGATGATTTCATCTATATTAAATAAGAATGTATCCTTTTTGACTATTCAACCAATCAACGATTTAACCATTCAGCTAAATTATGGTTCCCAAGCGGAATCAATACCGCGCGGCTCGGTATTGGCATCGCTCTGGTTGATAAAATAAACCGCGATGTAGTCACCGACTTCCCAGATTTTTTGCGATTCCAGATCGCGTTTAAAATACGGCATAGCGGTTCCGGTAATGCCGTTCATTAACTGATAGTAAATGATCCCGCCGGATATTTCTCTGCCCTTTAAAATGGTGAAATTCAACGGTGGCGGGTATATCCAGGGCTGGGCCGGCCCCATACCGTCACCGATCGGGCCGTGACAGCCGATACAAAAAATCTGATAAATTTTATGGCCGCGTTGCAGGCTGGCCGCAGTGGTCGGATACGGATTCGGTATCTTGCGCCATCCTTCCGGAACGACTTCTGCCAGCCAGCGGGCGTTCGCATCGGGCCCGGCTTCATAGGCCTTGATGGATTCCTCTTTCCAGTAACGCTGGCGCTGCATGCGCTGATCGGCATCCTTGAATCCCAGACTCTGAATGTACTGGGTCAGTGTATCGATGCGTTGCATGCCCAGCCACTTGAAAGGCGGCATGATAGAGCTGGGTCGTGTATAGCGGGGGTTGACAAAATGGGCGATGTGCCAGTCGTCCGGATGCTCGCCGCCTTCCTGTGACAGATCCACACCGGTGCGCTGGGATCCCAGCGCTACAGGTTCATCGGCTATATAATCACCGGTTTGGGCAATGCGTTGCGCTCCGTGGCCCCAGTCAATCGCCCGAATGGATTGGCTGTGGCAGTAAACGCACCCGTTTTCAAGGTAAATTTTACGCCCCTCATTTTCAATCGCCGTGCGCGAGCGAAAAATATCAGAAGGTGTCATATCACGGGTGGCGTAGGGCCAATAGACGACCGTCAGGGTGATGGCCGCCAGCAGGGCCAGGATGCCCGTGATAATGACAGTCGGGGTCATTCTCATGTTGCAGCTCCACGATTAAAATATAACGATCGAATGATGTTGTATAATCCGATATATGCGCCCACCACAATAAAGAGCCCCAGCGATGCCCTTAAAATGTAATAGGGCTGGATCATCGGTAACGTCCGATAGAGGGTTTCACCGTTGTACCAGGCATTGCCCTGAATTAACCCGACAACCGTCAGAACGACCGCAAAGCCGGTGACACCGATCAGCACCAACCAGTACTGGACGTCGGCGAGGAATTTGCTATACAGGGGTTTACCCGTAATTTTGGGCAGAATAAAATACAGACCCCCCAGAGCCGTTATGCCGGCAAAACCGAGAACACCGATATGCGCATGGCCGACAACCCAATTGTTGAAGTGGGTGATGCGCTGCACATGCGGCAGCGCCATCATCGAGCCCTGAATATTGACAAAGAAATAATAAATGGTGCCGGTCAGCACAAATTTGGCACCGATATCGGCGTGGATTTCCCCCAGTTTACCCTTGATCGTGTACCACAGATTGATCAACACAATCATGACCGGTATCACCATGGCAACACTGTCGACAATCGATATGGTTTTCAGCCAGGTGGGCACCGGCACCTGCAGCAGGTGATGGGTGCCGATGTGGGTGTACACAATGATCAGCGACCAGAATCCCAGCAGCGACAGTGTGTGGCTGTACAAGGGACTGCGGGTGGCAATTGGCAGCACATAGTAGGCTACCGCCAGCCCCATGGGCGTCAAAAGCAGCCCGAAAATATTGTGGCCGTAGAACCACAGGAGTATGGCATCCGGGATACCCACCAGGGCGCCGGTGTCCGGCTTCCAGATGACATTGCCCAGGCAATAGGTGATAGATGTCAGGATAACAGCGGCGGTTGAATACCAGATGGAAACGTATAGAATCGGCTCCTTGCGCTGCCAGATGGTCATCAGGATATTGAACACCACCAGAGCAAAACTGATCACCACCATGATGTCCACGGGCCATGGCAATTCAGCATATTCGCGTCCCTGGGTGTGACCGAGGCTAATACCGATGATGCCGGCAGCCACCGTGATATTCCAAAAAATCGCTGAGAAAACACCGAGCTTGTGGCTGAAGAGTTCAGTTCGTAAGAGTCTGGGAATATAGTAAAATGCCGCAGCCAAAAAGCCCGGCGTGACAAACCCGAACAATACCGCATTGATGTGCATCGGCCGCATCCGGCCAAAGTGAATGTATTCAATGTTAGCCATGAAGTCCGGCGCAATCAGGTAACCCGCGCCAATCAATCCGAAGGTGGTTGCCGCGGCAAACCAAAATGCGGATGTCAACGTGAACGCCTTGGCTGTCGGGTTGTTTGATGGCACATTTTCGGTGATTTCAGTCGACAAATTGGGTTCTCCCATTTTCGCTTCGCTCCGCATGGGGCAGAGCGCAAAGCGCAGAGCGAAAAAACATCCGTTTATAAACGCTATGCCCTATGCCCCGTGCGCTATGCTGATTAACTGTGGCATGCCAGCCAGCAGTCTATATTGGCCTTTTTCTCTTGGTGACATTTGATACACTCAACCATGCGCCAGATTTTCTGCGGCAACCGCTGAAGGTTCTGGACCTGACCATGACATTCCTGACATGCGATTTTGCTGTTAATGTGCCGCTGGTGATTAAACAGCACATGCTCGGGCACGTAATTGACTTTGACCCAGGGTGTGGGTGTATTGGTGTTAAAGTACGCGTGTTCTTTTTGTATCCATGGATGTTTGGCAATAATGTATTTATGGCAGTGCAGGCATTTTCCCACCGGAGGTATTCCGGGCTGATTGGAATAGGCCACGTAGGGGTGACAATACTGGCACTGGATTTGTTTCACGCCGCTGTGAACATTATGGCTGAACGGGATGGGTTGTTCGGGGCCGATGGCACTTTGGGGCGCAGCATAAAACAGAAAAATAAATGCTGCAATAAACAGACCGGTGCCCAGCGTGGTTAAAATAGCGATTACATTTTTATGCAATTGTGCGGTACCTCGTCAATCGATGTCTTTTTATTTCATCCCGATGGACGAACTTGGCTGTCTTTGGTGATTTCAGGAAAGCGCTTTAAAAAGAAGCTTACCGCGATGACCATCAACCCGAAAAAACCGATGGTGATTAACCCATCGGAAACACCCAGCGGCAAAGAATGAACATCATGGCTCAGCGCCGGGGCCAGCAGCAGAAGATGCTCCAACCAGAAGCCAATGATAATAGCGCTGCATAGAATTACCATAAAAACCGGCTTTGATTTCACTTTTTTATTTAAAAGAATCACAAACGGCACGACAAAACAGACGATAAAAACAGTCCAGGCCAGCTTGCTCCAGGGAACCATCACGGTACGTTCAATGACGTAATGGGTCTCCTCGGGAATGTTGCCATACCAGATGACTGTCAGCTGAACATAGAAAAAGTCGGCCCACAGCAAGCAAAATGCAAAAAAAAGTTTGCCGATATCGTGAAAATGAGATGGCGCCAAACCCGAGGCCTTTCCTTTTCTGATCTGGGTGACGGCCGCCAAAATGATTAAGGCACCCAAGCCCACATAAAACGCTTTTACAAACGCGTAACCGCCAAACAGGGTCGATATCCAGTGGGGGTCCATACTCATCACCAGATCATAGCCGATCAGGCTCAGCACCAGCGTAAATGCCAGAATATAAAGCCCTGCCCAGAGGGTCATTTTTTTCTTTACCTCTTCAGGGCTGCGGTTGTTGCGGATCCAGCCTTTATAAATGAATTTGTGAAATCCGTTTCTGACATGATCCGGGTCGCAGCGAAGCTGCAGTGCATTGTAGAGATAGGCAAATCCGATGGCATAGAGGACCAGCAGGCCGACGCAATCCCGGGTAAAAAGAAACGGGATATTGAGCCAGACTTCTTTCCCATGAAGATCCTCATGCAGCCATGGAAAGATATGGGCGCGTCCCAGAAATAGCACCAGAAACAGCACGAATGAGAGCGGGAAAAAGGCCGCAAATGATTCGGATAGCGCGGATAGCGGGCCACTCCAGCGGGCCTTGGTCATATGCATCACTGTTGAAAAGAGAACCGCTCCCTGGGCGATCGCAGACCACAGCAGAAAATTAATCAGATAGGCCTGCCAGGCTTTTTCCGGATGAGGGCTCAAAATGCCGTAGATGAAAGCCGTCAGCCCGATGATAATCAGGCCGAAAAATATCCAGCCGCTGCCATATTTTTTAGAAACTGCTTTTTCTGAATTGTTTTCAGGCATATAGAAGACTTTCTTTACGTATGCGGAATATCGAGTTTATTCAAATACCTTGACTTCGCCTCCATTTTGCTGGAAAAAATCTTTTAAACCATCCTGCTGCATCGGTTCACACGCCGCCAGCACGCCGAAATGCTCACCCGAGCACCGCGGGTCGTAATATTCCACTTCCTTAAAGCTGGGCAATCGCGCCTGCGTCAGCAGGCCGATGACATTGCCAAACACCGCAAAGAGTATCGTAAATTCAAATCCAACAATGAAGAACGGAATCAGCGAAATGATCGGTTTTCCGCTGACAATCAAATTCCACCGAGTTGAACAAAAAATGGCCAGAGCGAATCCGCTGATGAGCCCGAGGATGCCGCCGACCAACGTAAAATAGCCCACTTTGCTTTTTTTTAAGCCGAGCGCAGCCATAATCTTATGGCTTGGAATCGGGCTGTGAACCCGCTGAAATTTGTAGGCGGTTTCTTTAAGCGCCGCGAGCGTTGAAACCACCTGGTCCTCATCTTTAAAAATTCCCATGATGTATTTTTTACCCTGCATGGCTGCCTCCATGTTCAAGGGTTTCTTTCATTTCGGTCATGGAGACGGACGGCAGATGCTTTGTAAACAGCAAAAACAGGAAGAAAAATAGACAAAAGCTGCCGATTAATATGCCGTATTCGACGCCTGTCGGCCGATACAGTCCCCATGCGTGCGGCGAAAATCCATGCGCCACACCGCCGATGATAATGACAAACCGTTCATACCACATGCCGAGATTAACAAAGAGCGAGATTCCGAAAAGCAGCGGAATCGTCCGGCGAATATTTTTAAATAGAAAAAAGAGCGGCAGGATCGTATTGCAAACCACCATAATGAAAAATTCCAGCTGGTAATCGCCCATGGCGCGCCAGCGAAAAGATTCCATTTCCACAATATTTTGGCTGTACCAGGCAATAAAAAACTCGGTGGCATAGGCAAACCCGACAATCAAACCGGTGAAGACAATGGTTTTGGCAACATTTTCGAGAACGTCACTGGTGATAATTTTCTCATATCTGAAAATTTTACGCAGCGGAATCATCAGGGTCAGCACCATGGCCAGACCGGAATGGATGGCGCCGGCCACGAAATAAGGGGCAAAGATGGTGGTGTGCCAACCCGGGGTGATCCCTAAAGCAAAATCCCATGACACGACACTGTGCACCGAGATGACCAGCGGTGTCGCCAGAGCCGCAAAGAACAGATAGCCGCGGGTGTAATGCCGCCACTGATCGTGAGCACCGGTCCATCCCATAGAAAGAAACTTAAAGATTTTTTTACGGGTGCCTTGGGACCGATCTCTGACTGCAGCCAGATCGGGCAGCAGTCCCGTGTACCAGAACAGCGTGCTGACGGTCAGATAGGTACTGATGGCGATAACATCGAACATTAATGGAGAAAGGAAATTAGGCCATAGAAGTCTGTGGTTGGGAATAGGCAGCATATAATAGACCTGCCAGACGCGCCCCAGATGGATAAAGGGAAAGAGTCCGGCAATGCAAACCGCAAATACGGTCATGGTCTCCGCCGCCCGGGCAATAGGGTTGCGCCATCCAGCCCGAAACAGGTGTAAAATGGCGGATATGAGGGTCCCGGAATGGGCAATACCCACCCAGAAGACAAAGTTGATCAGATAGGTGCCCCAGGCGACGGGGTTGTTCTGTCCGCCGACCCCGATACCGACAAAAATCTGATAGACCCAACAGGCGCCGCCGATGAGCACACCTAAAAATAAGACCGCCACGATCGCCCAGTAGTATTTTTTAGGCGGTCCCAAGGTGTTCAGTATGGTTTGATCAATACTCGCGTATGTCAGTTGGCTCATATCAATGTTCCGAAGGTTGAGTTACAAATTAAACAATTAGATTTTTCGTCACGATCATTTCTTCTCGTGATGAGCCGATCGTTTCGCTGTTAGCGAAACTAGAGGAGCACTCCGCGCAATTCCTGCGCTGCATTTTAGGAGCGCTGTGCTTGAGGCAAAAGCGAAACTTTTATTACATCCAACCTAAAGTTCCGCGAAGCGGAACGCCCCTCAAGGCCCTTAGGGCCGCTCTTCGAGTCTCGCCATCAGCGAGACGCTCTATATTTATATTTCATACAAAACTTTTTTAAGGTAAATGACCGCCGGTTTGGTGTTCAGATAGCCCATAACCTGGTAGGCCCGGGCGTCATCCACCATCTTTCTGACCCGGCTTTGTTTGTCCATCAAGCTGCCGAAAACCAGCGCATCGGTCGGGCAGGTTTGCACGCAGGCCGGGATGACCTCACCGTCACGGATCATGCGCTTTTCATTCTTGGCGTTGGTGTGGGCAACCTTGATGCGCTGGATACAGAATGAGCATTTTTCCATCACCCCTTTGCTGCGAACCGTGACATCGGGGTTGAGCTGCAGGTTCATGGGTTCGGGCCACTGCCAGTCGAACCAGTTGAACCGTCGCACCTTGTACGGGCAATTCTGGACGCAAAAACGCGTGCCGATGCAACGGTTGTAAATCTGGTTGTTGATTCCTTCTTTGGAGTGATGCGGTGCATACACCGGACAGACCGATTCGCACGGCGCATTATCACAGTGCTGACAGGGAAGTGGCAGAAACGTGATCTTTTCCAATCGCTGCGGATCCTGATAGCGCTCCACGCTCAGCCATGACATCTCCCGACCATTGATGACTTGCGCCTCCCCAACGATGCCGACATTATTTTCGATGTAACAGGCGGCCGTGCAGGCGCCGCAGCCGATACAGCGCTCAAGGTCCACGACCATCGACCAGCGGTATGTATCATGATCATGGGGGGGGTAAAAATCACGTTTGGGGTCATAACCTTCGGGCAAAGGCAGTGTTAAAGGAAAATCTTCCATTGTCAGGCCGGCGCTTTTGGGCATTTGTTCCTGGTTTAATTCTGTCAGGCTGATGGTTAGTGCAAATGTCCTTTGCTGCTGGGTGCGGCTGCCGTACATACGGGCCAGTTTCATCTTTCGTCCGGTGCTGCGGATCTTAATTTCATCTGCTGAAAAGACAGGGCCATCCGAATTCGGATCTGCATCGGGCGACAACAGGGCGATCGGATTAACGCCCCTGTTTTGCGCGTAGCGCCCGTAGGCTTGATGCCCCTGGCCGATGCTCATCGCCAGCAGACCCGGCCGCACAAATTCGTTTACATAAACCGGTGCCTCCAGACGGCCCCATTGCGATTCAATCTGAATGATGTCTTCCCGGGCGACGTTATGATTTTTCGCTGTTTCAGGGTGCATGCTGACCGGACTTTGCCAGGCCACCCGGGACAGGGCATCCGGAAGTTCACACAGCAAAGGCTTGTTGGCGCCTCTGCCGTCAAAAAATCGGATGGAAGGCGTTGCCGTGAATGTCAGATCCGATTTGGAAGCTTCCGCCGGTTTCGAGAGGATATCCGTTATTTTTTCAGGCGCCAGTTTGAGTTTCGGAGAAGCGGTTTTCGCGGAGGACGCAATTGCGCCGCCGACCTGGAGCATTTTCACCCATCCTTTTTCATCTTCAATTTTGCGCGCCGACACCAGTCTGGAAAACAGATAGGTCTTATAATTTTCAGTCGGTTTTTCATTTTCAAAGACTGTGTTGAGGATGACATCACCGATATGGGGTGCCCGGCTTAATCTGCCCATGGCCGGTTGCAGGGTGGAGTTGACGGATTCCCAGCCGCCATATTCATCCCAGGTTTCAAGTGGCATGGCGACCGGAAAAACCAGGTCAGCCAGCGCTGAAGTTTCATCCATAAAGTTGCTGAAGCTCACCACGAACAGACCGTCTTGTTCCAACGCCTCCTTCACGCCGCTTTTGGGCGGCAAACCAAAAGCCGGATTGACATTGTTTAGTATCAGGACGTCAACCGTATCTGTTTTTAGAGATTCAAAAAAATGCAGCACCTCGGATCGTGAGGCGGCTATTTCCACGCGGTGGCGTGTGTTGAAATCCAGCAATGTTAAATCCGGATCGAGCAGCAGGTTTAATAAATTTACCGCAATATTTGTTTGCAGGCCGTTTAAATCGCCCGCGCCGGTGCCGGCTCCAAGTATCAGGGGTTTGCGAGCACCCATCAGCTCAATAATGAGTTGTTCATAGAGTGCCAGAGAAAGGCCGGATGATTCCAGCACCCGATCCTGGGTGTAAGGAGCTGTCGCTTCAAGCAGTGCTTTACGAAAGGACCATGGCAGTTTTTTCCCTTTGCGGATATCAAGCGCCTGACGCACCAGACCTAAAGCGACAATGGATTCGCTGCCGGGGTTGCACGCCATCCAGTAATCCGCATTCGCACCGGTAAGGGATTGAACGGGACTTACATTGTAAAACGGAACTTTTTGACCGTTTCTCAGGGCATGCATGGACTTGAATTTACGGGCGTACTCAACCGGTGATAACCAGGTCTCCAGAAAATCGGCTCCGAAAGAGACCAGCACCTCGGCTTCTTCCATGCCGTAGGAAACCAGTTCTTTTCGCCCGAAAACTTTTTCATTGGCTGATTTCAAGGATTCATAAGCAAAGGGTTCAAATACCAAAGGACCCCCAGCGTTCCAGCTATTTAAAGCACCCGAAAAAAGTGCCAGCAGGCTTTCTCCGATGACCTCTGTCAGCATGCGAATGCGATTCGGGCCTTTCCGGGAGGCATCATGTGTTTTATCCTTTAGCAGTGCCTGTGCTTTTGAAAATGAGATCGGTTGCCACTTGTTTTTTTCCCTGATTAACGGTGTTTTAATCCGATCGGGGTTGTAAATAGCCTGCAGGGCAGCCTGTCCCCGCATGCAGATCTTACCCCTGTTGATGGGGTGCAGAGGATTGCCCTCGATCTTGATCACGCGGCCTTCACGGTTTTTAGCCAGAATGCCGCAACCGGCCGGACATTCGCGACATGTGGATGCGTACCAGGTCGCTTTTCCGGTTACCATGTCGTCAGGGGCGTGAACCAGGGAAAACAGATTTTTTTCAGGAGGACTACAGCCGGCTGCCAGGGAAATGCTGCCCATACCTGCAATCTTGAGGAAGGTTCGCCGATTCATATCAAATAGCGTCTCCTGGAGCTGAAAAGAAGGACAGGGTGGTGAAAAAATCGCTTTTAACTATAGAATTCCAAAAGCATTCATCATATATGTGGCATGTCGGTCGTTAAGCATCCTAATAGCAAATTAGGAATAGATCTGAAAGCAATTTTTATAGAAAAAATAGACTCCGGTTGTCAAGTTCGTATGGAATTTACCCGGTTGGAGTTTTCTGCGTTCAAATTTTCATTAAATTCAAATAGGTTATAAATTGTTTCATATAAAGTGATTTTCATGTTAATGGGTCAAATGCTTTATTAACTATTTGATATTAATTATAATTTTATAATATTCAGTTGACAGATGCCCTCCAGTGCTTATCGCTAGCCAAGAACCCTTTTAACGTGAAACAACAAAAACAGGAGTTGACCATGGGCGACCGTGAACAAATATTAGAGGCGTTAATGGATGTCCTCGGTGAGGAAGGCTGCGGGGTGTCCTGTGAAGAAGCCACGATATTTCAGGATGAAGAGGGCTGGAAAATGATGCTGGAGGGATTTATGGAGCCCTGGAAGCTCGGCCAAACCTTAGCGGAAGCCAAAACCAGCATCAGGGAGTATGCCCGTATGGGCTTCGGCCTCAGTTAAGGAGCGGCTCTTCGAGCCTTGAGGGTCGGCCCTGCGGGCCTTTAAGAGCGGCTCTTTGAGCCTCGAGGAGCGTTCCTTCGGAACTTGAGGTTGGACGCCCGGTTATTTTTACCTCGAGCGAAGCGCTCCTCAAGTGAAACGCTCTTAAAGCGAGGCGCTCGATCAGCAGATAAACCGGCTTTCCGCATCTTTGACACATTAAGCGGTTATGGTACCAATCTCACCCGGAGTTTCGCATCCTGAGGTTTATCTCCAATCTTTCCAATGACAGTTTGATCACATCTTTGGCTTTGTCGGTCTTTTGCATGTAGTCTTCAAAAAATACTTTCACTTCTTTTGGGTTATCCATTCCAGCCATCGGCACAATCGCCGCAACCACCCGTTCATACAGCATAGGGTGAAATTGCTCGATTTTTTCCAGGTTCGACACATACCAGTCCCACAACAGAGGGATCGCATAGGGATTGGCAGCCATGGCAACGACCGGTATAAATTTATTACGGGCCGGCACCTCATCCAGAATATATTGCTGGGATTTTTGAATCAGAGCTCCGTCTTTAAAACATCCCAGTGCAATCAGGATATTCATGCGTTCATGCTCGACCGATGATGACTGAAACCGCCGTTCCAGCCACTCGAAGGCCGCTTCATTACCGGTAAATGCGCCGACCTGCATTACACTTTTCATGATGTCCGGGTGCACCGCTTTGTCCTGCATCAAACCTGTAAATTGTTTACGGGCGAAGTGCGCTGCCTTTTGGGAGCCACTGAGGACCGCATGCCATAGCAACTGTTCCCGCAGTATGGATGTGGTATGTTTTTCAGCGGCTGCCGGTTGGTAGCCGATATCTTTAAGTACCTTCTCAAACCAGGGCCGAACCAGAGATGATATTTTTTCTCTGGCGGTGCCGCCCATCACCAGAGAGGCATGCTGCAGGTTGTTTGAGATACTGATCAGCGGCAGAAAGGCATCCTCATTTTCATAGCAGGAAAGAAATTTTAAGTAATCGCCAAGCGCAGTTGTTCCATGTTTACACAATGAATACATGTCGTTTTGCAGTCCCCAGCGATCTTCGGGTGACAACGATTGATCGCGGACCCGTTGGCCGAGGGCATCCAGATTCTCCGAGTCCTGGTAGCCAACGATATAGAAGCCGGTCTGTTTATCGTTGAGCTTATATGCTTTCGTATGTTTCGGAATTTCAATTTCATGTTGGGAACCGTCCACCAAAATGGTCTTTCGCTCGGTTTCGGCCGCGTCGGAGAAAAAACAGATGGTGACGGGCACCAACCAGGTTTGATCGGAATCATTGGCTAGGAACGTGAACCGTTTCTGGGTCAATTCCAGTTTGTTTGCCTTCTTTTTAACCGCAATCATTGGAAATCCCGGTTGCTCAATCCAACTTTCCATCATATTGCCGATCGGCTGCTCAGATGCTTTCTCAAAGGAATCCCAAAGATGCTGACTGGCGGCATTGTCGTACGCATGGGTTGTTAAATAATGCTGCAGTCCCTTTTGGAAGTTGTCTGCTCCGATGAATCCTTCGACCTGCCTCAAAATACTGCCGCCTTTGCTGTAGATAATCGGAGCCGTGCTGGCGTTAATGACAACATGTTCGCCCCCCGGAATCTCGATGGGAAAATTTTCCAGGAGGGCATCCCGGGACATTGCACTTGCAGTATGTCCATAAAGAAACTGCTGCCAGATTTCCCATTGCGGGTGATAGTGATCGACAACCCCGTATCCGAAATAGGTCGCAAAGCTTTCGTTTAGCCACAGATATTTCCAGTCCGAAGGCGTGACCAGATTGCCGAACCACTGGTGGGCGATTTCGTGGGCGATGACTTCACATATTCTTTCCTCGCCGGATTTGGACGTGATATCCGGATAATGCAGCAGCAAATTTTCACGAAACGTAATGGCACCCCAGTTTTCCATGGCGCCGAATGCAAAATCGGGAATCGCAATAAGATCCATCTTTGGTAGCGGATAAGGAATGCCGTAGTAGGCCTCGCTAAATGCCAGGGTTTTGCGGGCAAACGCGAGGGCGAACCTTGCATAGGATTTCATTCCGGGCAGCGTGACTGCCCGAACCCGGGGATCTTCGGTGTCCGGGGTAATTTCAAACTCGCCGACCCCAAAAAATACGAGATACGTGGACATTTTTGGGGTTTGCTCAAATTTTACGCGTTTTTTTCCGTTACCTAATGGCGTCTCTTCAGATATGGCACCGTTGGATATGGCCACCAGGTCTTTGTCGACGTCCATTATAATATCGAAGGTCGCCTTTTTGGCGGGATGATCCATACACGGAAACGCTCTTCTGGCATCACTTTCTTCAAATTGGGTTACGGCGACATGTTTCTTTTTTTCGGAGCTGACATATTGACTTCGGTAGAAACCGGCCATTTTGTCGTTGATTTGCCCCTCGTAGCGAATTCTGATGCTGATGTCGCCTTCCATTTGTTGAGGAAGCCGAATCTTCAATTCTTCTTTTTCAGTATCCGTTTCGAAGGCACAATCTACAAAATCATCATTGAGCTCGACACCACAACTAAAAATCTCAAGCTCGAGGATACTCAAAAGCAGCTCTTCAACGGCTGCCCCGGCTTCGACGATAAGTGCTACATTTCCTGCGAACGTAAAATTATCCAGATCGGGAATGAGATGAATCTGATAGTTCTTGGGCGCTACCTGTTGCATTGTTCCTCCTCGAGACAAGCGATGGGGAAAGAGATCTTATTGACAGCTTCCGTAAAATGTATTCTTAAAAGGTGGGAAGTATAAAGAAACAAGAATAATCTGTCAATCTTGCCGGCTCCTGGCTGATGGTCGGCAGCGTAGGATAGTTTTCAAAATAGTTATTTGTTTTATTTTACTTGAGTTCTTTATATACTATTCAAACCCAAAACGACTAGATACTTGATGAGGAGGTTTATATGAGCGTGATAATTGAATTTTCAATATTTCCGATGGACAAAGGCGAGAGTCTTAGCCGGGATGTTGCCCGGGCACTTAAAATTATTAAAGAAAGCGGACTGCCGTATGAATTGAATCCCATGGGAACCTGTGTTGAAGGTGAGTGGAATGAAGTGATGAATCTGGTAGATCAATGCTTTCAGGAGCTTCAAAAAGACAGCGGCCGGGTATATCTGGCGCTGAAAGCCGACTACCGCAAAGGCCCTTCCGGCCGCTTAAAGGGAAAAGTTGAGTCTGTTAAAGCGAAATTAAAAGCATGACCCGTTAACTAAAATCTAAACTGCAATTCCAACAATATGCCGCCATGTTCCAACGTTCTACTGGATATAACGGTTCAGCAATTCAGACCATTTTTCAGTCTTCATGAATTTCAATAACGCCTTGTTAATCGGTTTGCGAAGTGAACTTTTTTCTTTTAAGCCGATGACCACGAAATATTCATCGAATGTTCCGGGGATGACCCGTACCCGTCCGGGAAATTTATTTTTTACGAGATACTTCAAGATGAGTTCATTCAGAACGAACGCATCGATCTTTTTAGCGGCTAAATCCTTCAACCCTTCCTGTATACTTTCAAAGGGCATTACGGCTATTCCGTGGTTGATCAAAAAAATTGAAGCTTCAGATTGCGATATGGATCCGACCCGCGCATGGTAAAGATCATTGAAGCCGCGGACCTTGCCTTGCAGCTCGCCGATGGTTACCGAGGCCGTTATCTTGGCGGTAAAGCTGGCGATGAAGACAATCGAGAAAAGCATCCAGATGATCGCAACGATTCGCCCGCCAATTGTTTTTGGCGCCTTGTCTCCATAGCCCACAGTGGTCATTGTCACAATAGACCACCAGATTCCGTGACCGATCGCCTTTACAGCCCCTTCACCAAACATTTCCCTGTTCCGCCGCTTTTCAAATGCGCATACGATTATCCCGGCTGTCAGAGACATCAACATCAGCAATCCAAGCGCCATCAAGATATCCATTGAAAAAATTTTTGCGACAACGCTCATCCACCTGTAACCGGCACCTTCCGCCGGTACCGCAATAGCCAATCCCGATTTATAGTAGGATTGGCTCAAATCCATAGTAACTTCATACCTCAGCTCGGCCGGCAGGGAGGGGATAACATCTATTTCTCCGTTTTCGATCGCAGCCAGCAAGGGCCCCAGGCCATTGTACTCCCGAAATTCGGATAAAACGCCCATGTGTTGCGCCACACCTTGCCAGATGTCGATGCTAAAGCCCTCCCATTGGCCATCGGCCGTTTTCATGTATAACGGTGGTGCCACGATCGTGCCGACGACCAGCTTGCGCGGAGCGACGCTATCGTCTTGAGAAAAGACATTCTCAGGCAAAAACAGAAGGAGGCAGAACCAGATCATGCTGCAACATACTGCAAAGATTTTTTTATAATTCGATAGCATGATATTCATATATCTTTATAAAAATTGGGAAGCAAGCGATTACCCAAAAAATCTTTTTAGAACCGGTAGACAAAGTTCAGGTTAAACGCGTGGATGAAGTTTGGATCGTATTTCCCCACCAGCTGACCCGTAAAGGGTGTTCCCTCCTTGTTGATTTTGCAATCTCCGGCGTCGATGAGGGTGTAGGCCGCACCCACCGAGAAATTCTTGGTCCAGTCGAACTGCACCCCGGCCGCATAACGGAATTGGCGGTCCACCGGCAAGACGGGCGAGCGGTCTTTACTGCTCGAGATGGGCGAGGTGTCATAGGCCCACCCGGCCATGAGCAGCCAGGGCTCCGCCACCCGGTAATAGGCCCCCAGGCCCACGTGATAGGTGTCTTTCCATTTCAGCTTTTCGCCCACGGTGTTGTTGTTGGGTACCGACAGCTCAACAAGTCCGAATCTGCTCCAGTCCTGCCAGTTGACAGTGGCCACCAGCGCCAGATCTTTGGTGAGCTCCTGATAGGCACCCAACGCCACCTGCTGGGGAAAGTTCCAGTTGACCTTGAAGTCCGAGTCGAGTATGCCAGACGCCTTCAGGAGAGCCCCTCTCAAGCCGGTGTCCGGCAGATTCTTGAATCTCAGATCGTCCTTGAAATTGAGTTGTACCTCGGAGGCGTATGTGACCCCGAAGCGGGTCTGAGGGCTCACTTCGAACAGGACACCGGCGTTGAAACCGTAGCCCACATCCGTGGCATCGTACTTGAGTCGGCCGTCCCCCTCCTCCAAAGGCTTATCAATCGCCGTCCGGTCGCTCATCTCCCCGTAAACAATGCTGGCACCTCCTCCGACGGACAGCCACGGGTTGACTCGGTAGCCGAAACTCGGGTTGACCGCCGCCGTGGTGAGATTCACTCTCTCGGCGTAGTAGCGACCGGACCAGTTATTGCCGTAATCCAGCCCCGCGCCCATATAGGACCCAAAGCCCAGCCCCAGCTTCAGGTCCGGGCTCAGGCTGTGAACGTAGTAAAGCGTTCCGGATGGGGCGAAGTTGCCCGCATTGCCGACACCACCGCCCGAGACGTCCGTTTCCTGGACCTTGAACTTGACATCCGGAAAGAAGCCGAGGAAACCGCCCGCCAATTGCGAGCGATCCAGCCGCGTCATCCCGGCCGGGTTGCCGCTGGCCGTTGAAGCGTCCATGGCGGTAGCCTGGCGGCCGGCGCCCGCCACCCCCATGTCCGGAGTCGCTTCCTCATACAACCAGAGCCCGCCGGCGTGGACCGATGCAACACCCGCAACCATGAGCACTGCCAAGATGAACACAATATGAATATATTTTCTCATACCAGCCTCCTTTAACTTAATTTGTGGGAGCGGCATCTTGCCGCGACAGGAAGCGTCTTGAGCTGAGTCTTTAGAAAACAATTCCCTAGCATAGAACTACCGATGATTTGGCGGTCGTTTAAGGGCATGCCACCCCAGACAGCTAAGCTAGTACACACCACGGCCGCGGTAACCGACGCCGACGCCGTGGAAGCGCGCCCGCCGCCGCCGAAGCCCGGCGTGATAGATGAGCAGGGCTTCATGGGCTCGAAGAAGACGGACTCGGCAATGATCCGGCCGTTCAATCGATCCAGCCCTGTTCCTGGAATCGCTTTTTGAGTACATCGGCAATTTCTTTGGCGGTCTGCTCGGCTCTGCCCGTAACCGTGCTTTTGCCACTCTTCTCTTCGTAAATTTTCAATCCGCTGCTGACGATGAGTCCCACCGGATTATGGGTGGCAATCAAACTGAGAGCCCCCAGGTCAGCCCCCGGCGTTTTGCCTCCTTCGGAATCTGTTGTGCCGGACCCAACTTTACGCAATCCCTGGGCCGTCATCTGGAAGCCTTCTACCGCTACTTTCAGGTCGGAAGCACCGGATCCGAACCCGATTAAAATGCGTTTGGCGGCACTGCCCTTATTGAATGAAACCAGATAGCCCCGGATGACAAGGTCGTTGATCTGCGGTTTCGTTCCTGTCACCGCATGCTCTGCGGGCATTCCCATGCCGCGGATTAGCTTGACCAATTCTGCCTCGATTTCAGTGCCCAGCTGCCGGCCGGTCTTGATCTGTTCGGCAGTTTGGGGAGGGTTGTGCTCGGAATGTTGCCCGGCCAGCGCGGATTCGCCCGGGACATCGTCGGGCGTGGCCGCGAAGTCATAGACCCAGATGTGAGCGGGCCGCGGGAGTTTTCCGACCGCGTCTTCGTCGCGGCTGGTAACTTTTGTTGAAGCGCACCCTGCAATAACCAGCAGGGCCAACAGATACAGTCCGATTTTGTTGCAAGACTTCATTGTAAACCTCCTTTTTCATCTGAATGGTTGACTTAAATGTGCTCCGCTTGCCGGATATGCTAAAAAGCGTGATAGCTGCGCGCAACGGCTTGAAATCGTTATTAGACCGTCTGCATATAGCCAAATCGGCCGTTATCGGAACGTTATCTTGACAGACGCTCGCGGCCGTCAGTGATCGATCGCCGGTAATCTCAGCAGGAAGAAACTGAAAAATCAGAATCGTTCGCTCGATTTTTCATAAAGATCCTCTCTCGTATGATGAAACCAGGCCATTGTAAGAATGGTGATCACCATCCTCGTCGAAATTTTTCGTGGCTTGCTCCTTTACACGCTCTACATGGGAATTTCCGGGCAGCCGGTAAAAGACTGCCCGAATATTCCTCATGCTGCGACTCACTCAGCCTGTTGTTTGATGCGCCGCTTCGAGTTTATTGCGGCCCGGGCTGCACGTGATGCAACGGCTTGCCATCGAGCGCTTCGGCCTCCGCCTTCTCGAGTGTCTTGATGTCCGCGGGCGACAGTTTGGGACGATCTACCTTGATCGTCAGCTTGTTGAGCTTGGCCGTCAGCGGGAATGGCGGCTTATAGTCCGCGTCGTTCACGCCGGTGAGGGTGTCGGAGCCTATGTCGAAGCTCTCGTCCCATTGCAGGATCATGGGCAGCGTGCGCTTCAGCTCTATGGTCTGGACGGCCTTGCCGTCTACCTTGAGCGTGCCGGTGCCGGAACGGCCGAGGCCGCTGAGGTTGTTGAAGGCAAGCGTGCCTACGCCGAGGCCGTCATACTCGAAGTCAAACTCCAGCGTGTGTCTGCCGGGCATAAGTGCATCAGGCCCTTCCCACTTGACGCGTTTGAGGTCGATCAGGTTCCAGAGGAAAACTGGCTTTCCCTTGAGCAGGTAAAACCCGTAGCCCGCGAAACGCCCCCCGGAGGTCAGGATCATCCCCTCGGCGCCGCCCTGCGGGACCTCGATGTCGGCAGTGATGGTATACGAGGCGTTCAGCAGGAAGGGCGAGTCGCCCTGCGGGAGTCCCACCATCGGCCGCGTATAGACGAACTCCGTACGTCCGGCGGTGATGTTCGGTCGCGGCGACACGATGCGAGCCGCCACCGAGGCATCCAGCGGGAAGACCTGGTACTTCTTCGCTTCCTCGACGAACTTCTTGCGCAGCTCCGCCACCTTCTCCGGATGCTGTGCGGCGATGTCCTCGGCCTGGCTGAAGTCCTTGGTCAGGTCGTAGAGCTGGAATACCTGGTTGTTCAGCGGGTCGGGGTTCGCCTCA
>Ga0209536_100002032_pt1 | contig 33065 bp, 25 predicted proteins | sample DeeMarSeWOR28_12_FD_187461 | JGI IMG/M metagenome (GOLD analysis project Ga0209536, IMG submission 187461) | Marine sediment microbial communities from White Oak River estuary, North Carolina - WOR-2-8_12 (SPAdes) (version 2) | ecosystem: Environmental > Aquatic > Marine > Intertidal zone >... | reverse complement strand
TTTACGTTGTCAATAGACTCGCCGGCGAGCAGTGAAACCTGCCTGTGCCAGTTCCCGGCATGGGCATCACCCTCAATACCCCAGTTTTCCAGGGCCACAACCTGAGCCTGCTCTTTTTTAACAATTCCCTTTTTATGACTTAAACAGACTGCCTCTACGTACGCCATTGTGTTTGAACCCCCATGCATAGAACCGGCTAGAATAAAAAAACATTTACCGTATCACCGGACTGTACCGCTGCACCCGGCTCCAATATAATGTATCCGTCCGCGTTTACGATTGAACTCAGCATGTGTGAGCCCTGTTTCTTGATGTCGATAATCTGAGGCAATTGCCCCTGCTTCTGTTCAAGCTTCACCCGGATAAAATTCGTTCTTTTGCCGTTATTGGCAATTTCTCCGCCTGACATTGCCGTAATCGTTTTCCATGACATATTCCTCCCAGGCCCCCTAAGGAGGGGCCGTATGTAATGTGTAAAGCACATGAAGGCCGAAACCGGATTGCCCGGCAAGCCAAAAAGGTATGTGGAATCCTTTTGCGCCGCAAATAGGGGTTTACCGGGCTTCTGCCTTATTCTCCAGAACAGTTCTTTAAAACCAACCCTTTCAGCAGCTTCCTTTACATGGTCATGATCGCCCACCGATATGCCGCCGGAACAAAGAATGAAATCGACTTTCTGTGAGACAACATTGCTTACTGCATCAACTGTAGCCTGCAGTTCATCTTCGACATTGGAACATGAATGTACTGTGGCACCAGACTCCTGTAGGGCCGACGCCAGCATGATGGAATTGGAGTCACGGATCTGGTAGGGTTTAATCTCAGGTTCAGCGGATGAGGCCAGTTCAGATCCGGTGATCAATATGGAAACGCGCGGAGCAGAAAAAACCTTTACCTGGTAATGACCGATGGTGGCAAGAAGAGCAAGCTGGCGCGCAGAAAGTTTTGTCCCTGCGCAAAGCAGTTCATCACCGCAGCAGAACTCCTCACCCTCATGGCGAATATCCTGACCCTGGCAGCGGACTGCTAAAATTTCCACGACTTCGTCCTTTGGTTTGCGGGTATCCTCCACTCTGACCACGGTATCTGCCCCCGGCGGCAGCATAGCGCCAGTGCTGATTTGCACTGCTTCGTTGGCATTGACCTCTCGATCAAAGGGCACTCCGGCCCGGCTTTCCCCCACAACCTCAAGTACAGCAGGATTTTCCGGCGTTATACCCATGACATCAGACCAGCGCAGGGCATAACCGTCCATGGCCGAATTGGTATAGCGAGGTGACGGTTCAGGAGCTGCTATGGTTTCAGCCAGGTATCTCCCGTAAGCTTCGGACAAATCAACTGTATCAACCCTCACTTCCGGCAGATTGTCATGAAGTATCTGCAAGGCTTCCTGGATTGAAATCATTTCTCCTTTGCCTCTTTTTCTTTTTTTTCATGACCTTTCCCCTGCATCATTGGAAAGATATGCAAAAGCCCTGGAAAAAGTGCCTGCAGGCTTTCAAGTGCCCCCCTGGAACTGCCGGGCAGGTTGATTATGACACTCTCCGCCCTGACCCCTGCCTCACCGCGGGAAAGCATGGCAAAGGGTGTCCTGTCCCTGCCATGACTCCTGACGGCCTCAACAATGCCGGGCACAGACCTGTCAATGACTTTCAGGGTAGCTTCCGGGGTCACATCCCTGGGTCCGAGACCGGTGCCGCCGGTGGTAAAGATCAATTTTACCTTTTCAGCATCCGCCAGTTGACGCAATCTTTCTGCGATCAATTCTTTATCGTCGGGAAGCACTTCATAAATTTCAACCTGCACGGGTTTGTCCGCAAGGAACTCCCGGATTAATGGGCCGGATTTATCCTTTCTTTTTCCGGCATGGGTGGAATCGGATATCACCAGCACGGCTGTCGAGATCTTCTTTTTAAAAGAATCGGAAAAATCACTTTTCCCGCCTTTTTTCCTGATCACCCGGATATCTCCGAAGGAAAGGGAATCGTCCAGGGGCTTGAGCATATCATAGGCATTCAGAAGTGCCGCCGACACGGCAGTGATTGCCTCCATTTCAACGCCGGTCTTCCATACAGAACGAACCTCGGCAGTCACCTTGATTTTCCCCTTTTCAGCTTCAAACCGGACTTCCACCCAGTCAAGGGGAATAGGATGGCAGAAGGTGATCCAGTCAGCACAGCGCTTTGCCGCATGTATCCCGGCAGCACGGGCAACCTCTGTTACATCCCCTTTGGGTACGGTTTTAGCAAACACCCGCTGCAGAGTTTCCTCCCTGCCGTATAAAAAACCCTCTGCCAATGCATAACGTAATGAGTTGAACTTGGGACTCACATCAATCATACGGTTCTCTCTCCAATAACCCTGGTATCTCCTGCTTGGGCAGCAAATTCATTGCCTGGATTCCTTAGCCGCCTATACTGGCCATGGAAGGCTCTTGGACCCTTTTGGCAAGATGTTCCGCCTCATGGCCGTTTATGCTGCGATTCTGCATGCAACTGCGGATGGCCGCTTCTATTTCCCCGTCACCTGCACCGCCACGCAGCAAATTTTTAAGGTCAAGCACGCCGTTATCATACAGGCAGGTTTTCAACATGCCAATGGGTGTGATGCGCACCTTGTTGCAGGCTGCGCAGAAAAGCCTGGAATAGCCCTGAATGATGCCCAGTGATCCCTTATATCCAGGCAGTGAGTAAATTCGTGCTGTTGACGGAAAGTTTTGCGGACACTCCTCCATGCTGGGAAAAAGCCTCTTGAGCCGCTGAAGCAGGTGGCCGTTAACCAGTTTTTCCGGCCTTGAGATACCTGAGAACGGCATCTTTTCTATAAAGCGCAATGTGAGGGGATACTGTCGGGCAAGACCTGCAAGCCGGAGAATCTCATCATCGCTGGTGTCCGCGAGCACAACACTGTTTATCTTGAGCGGCATCCCCCGCTCGATAATTCCCTGCAGCGTTCCCATGGCATCTTGCAAATTATCGCGCCTGGTTATACTCCGGAATCGTTGCCGGTCAAGTGTGTCAAGGCTGAGGTTTATACTGCTTATGCCAAGTTCTGCCAGGGCATCAAGATATTGCTCCGTCTCCACCCCGTTTGTAGTTATGTGAAGATTGCGCAACCCCTTTATTTTTCCAAGTCTTTGCAGAAATTCCATGCAGCCTCTTCGTGCAAAAGGCTCCCCGCCGGTAACCCGCACCTTGTCAACGCCCAACCTGCAGAAAACAGTTGTAAGGCGCTCGAGTTCTTCAAAGGAAAGGATTTCTTCATGCGGAATAAAAGGCACGCCTTCTTCAGGGCGGCAATACCTGCAGCGCAGATTGCAGCGGTCGGTTATGGACAGGCGCAGATAGGTGATAGGCCTATTGTGATTATCCAGTAGCTTTCTATCTGAAATGGAACCAGGGGATTTTATATGACGTTTTGTCATTAATACTCCTTTCCAAACACGGGAGGCCAGGCCGTTTCCAGCCACACCCTTTCGGCCGCAGACCATATCGTGTCCGAGGTAGGTCTTTTGGCTCGGAGTTATTGTGTGCTGACCCGGAAATTTTCCAGGGCATTTTTTAAGAATTTATTATGAAATTGACATTCTTAGCAATAAAAATTTCACCTTTAAATCTAAAGGCCTGCTGTTTCGGGTTCCAGGTGCCCTTCCTTGTACCTGGGAAGAATTACCAGGGCCGGTTTGATGAGAAGGGTCACCACCAACATCCCGGCTGCCAACACCCCGAGTGTTATGAAAATCTCAAAAGAACTGGGGGTGTAATCAACCACCTCGCCCATTGGTGAGGGCACAAAGCCGGGAATGATAAGGCCGAACCCTTTCTCTATCCAAATGCCTGCAAACAGACTGGCTGCTGCCACCATCAGGTAGCGAGGATTGCCCTTGGTGGGATCAAAGGCAAAGAGCAGGGTGCCTGTGATATTAAGGGCTATGGCTGTCCATATCCACGGCACCAGGGAATTATGCCCCTCAAGACCGAAGAAGAGATACTGGGCGGCAAGACTGTGATGGGTGAAGGTGTAAAATTCCTTGAACACCTCGGAGAACAACATCACCAGGTTGATCACTGCTGCCACCACGATGATTCTTTTCAGTTTTAAAAATATGGCGGAGTCAATGGTATAGCTTGTTCTTTCCTTGATAGCTATAAGCACCATCATTATTACAGCCGGACCCGCGGCAAATGCTGAAGCCAGAAATCTGGGTCCGAGCAGAGGATTGTTCCAGAATGGCCGGGCAGGCAAACCCTGGTAGAGAAAAGCGGTGACCATGTGAATGGAAACAGCCCAGAAGATTGACAGAAAAACAAAGGGGCGGTATTTCCAGCCCACCGGTTCCCGGTTGTGATAGTTGGAATACAGAATGTAGAGAGGCACCAGGGTATTAAGGGCGAGGTAGCCGTTCAGCACCAGCACATCCCAGGTGAGAATGGATGAGGGCCAGTTGAAAAGACCGATGCCCGGGATCATGTGCCACACTTTGATGGGCCCGCCCATGTCAACAGTAATAAACAGAAGGCACATCACCAGGGCTCCGACCGCTACGGATTCACCGATGATGACCACTTCGTGAAAATCCTTGTCCTTGTATATATAGGCCGGCAGGATCAGCATAACCGCCGCAGCGGCCACCCCCACAAAAAAAGTGAAGTTGGAAATATAAAGCCCCCAACTGACAATGTCAGACATACCGGTAATGCTCAGACCTTCCTGGAACTGGCGGCCATAGGCATATATTCCGGCTCCCATCAAAGCCAGCAGGACGGCCAGGTAGATATAGAAAACTACCCCCCCGGACAGTGACCAGCGGATGCAGTCCGAGATAAAAACAATAAGTCCTTTCTTTGGGTTAGTGGTCATCATGTTTTCCTTGGGATTTTTCATTTGCAAACATTGATCTTATGGCAGTTATCCGTATAATCAATCCATGAAATACCAGAATTTCGGATCGGTATTCAACTCCTCCTTGAACCGAAAAACTTTCTTATTCTTCAAAACGAAACGGATTTCACTATCCGGGTCGAGGAGATTGCCAAAGACCCTTGAACCGGTGGGGCATGCATCGGCGCAGGCAGGGAGTTTACCCTGACGGGTTCTCTGCACGCAGAATGTGCATTTTTCCATGACACCCTTCCAGCGCATACGGTTGCCCAGGTAATGCTGTTTTGTGTTGATCTCCTCTTTGGGCACCACAGGGTTGCCCCAGTTAAACCGACGGCCCCAGTAGGGACAAGCCGCCAGACAATAACGGCAGCCGATGCACCAGTCGTAGTCCACAACAACGATGCCGTCCGGTTCACGCCAAGTCGCCTTGGTGGGGCAGGCTTTGATGCAGGGAGCGTTTTCACAATGATAGCACTGCACCCCCATGTAGAATTTATCCTTCACCGGGACCTCATGAAAGTATTTACCGTCCCCTGAGGTGGGGTCAAGTTGCCCGGGGTCCAGTTCAAAGAGACGGATGTACTGGGTTTTTGACTGCCGGTCCAGGTTATTCTCTTGGACGCAGGCTTCAACACAATCCATGTAGCCCTTGCAGCGGGTGATATTGAAGGCATAGCCAAACAGTACGTTGTTATGGGGCTCCTGGTTGGACATCTGAATATCCAGGCCGCGCTGCAGCTTTGAGAGCCTTTCCAGACGGGTAACGGTGGCGTCCTTCTCCTCCTGGGTCATCAATCGGTAGTTTTTCTTGAAAAACTCCTGCCACTTAAGTTTAGCCTCCTCGGAAGAGGCTACGCTGCCGCATCCTCCGGTTACCAGTGAGGCTGAGCCTGCAGCCGCGGCAATGGAAACACCCTTCAGAAATGATCTGCGTGTGCATCTATTGTCCAGGAAACCTGCTGTTTTCAGCGGAGCATTTTTTTTCTCGTGATCCATGGCGCTCCCTATTAGTCTAAGGGCAGAGAATACGTCTCTGGCATTTTTGTTTTAAAGGCCGGCGAATGCGGATCATGGCAGCTGGTGCAGTTCATCACCACCCTTTCCCCTGCCCAGTAAGTCACGCGTTTGCCATGGGCACCGCCCAACCAATCACGCTTCGGACGAAAATGACATTGCCCGCATAATTTATAGCTGTGATCAAAGTCAATTTTCTGCCCCTCCATGTCAATCAGGAAATCGCGGTCCTGCCGGTTGTGGCATTCGATACAGGCCAGCGCGTTCTCACCCTCGCCATGCCTGATGTTGACATAGCCATGGGTAATGAGGGCACCGTCCCTGACCTGGGGGGTTTGCTTGGTATGGCAGACGCTGCAGCGGTAGCGGCTTATGGCATGCTTGCGGCCTAGGACCCTGAACACACCGCCCTGGTAGGTCTCTTTTGCCAGTACCGTATTTACCGGGAGCTGATAGGCTGATCCGATCTGCAATTTGTCAAACGGCTGCTCAGCGGCATGAATGCGCTCCAGAACCGAGCCATGCCCGGCCATGGCTGGCTGGCAGGCAAGGAACACGGCTGCCGGCAGGAGAAAAAGAAAACCGAAGCGTGAGGTTAAAATTCTCATAACTGCTCCATCATCCCGATTATTTATTTCTGGTGAATTCCAGGACCGGTTCAGTGACTATGAACTGCACATGGCATTGCCGGCAGTTACCACGTGTACCATGTTCTACCCGTATCTCTGCCACGGCTCCAGGGCCGGTATGACAGGCTATGCAGTCATCCCGCAGCTGCAGACTGTGGGGTATAGGTGTGGGAGATCCTCCCATCTGGGACATGCCTAGTCTCGGCGGCGGCACAGACAGCCAGTTGGTCTCCACAAAAAGTTCATCTGTCAGCCTGGGCACGTGGCATTGATAACAAAGCTCCTTTTCAGGATGGGGTGTAACCGGCGCATAGGCATCCTGTGTCACATCGTATCCACCCCTGCCATGGCAGGCGATACAGTTCTCGGTCTCACCTGAAAAGGAGGGGGAAACCTTGTGGGGGATTTTCGGCGGCGAACCGGGATATTGGCGCAGCTCATAAAACGAAATGAGATTCCTTCTGCCGTCGATGCCGGAAATGGCCGCCAGGGGAGTTTCATTGAAGCGGGCAAATATCTTTTCTCCGCTTGAATCAAAGCCGTAGGGTATATCGTCTGCTGCACCTGCCGGCAGCGCCAACAAAACCCAGGAGAGGTAGAAAGCAGCAAATCCCAGCTTCATCCTGCCGATATTTCTCTCTGTTCTGTTCATCAGGCTTTCTCCAGTTTAACAGCACATTTTTTATAATCCGGCTGTTTTGAAATGGGACAGAAGGCATCCAGGGTAACCTCGTTGATCAGATAGCTTTCGTCAAAGAAAGGGACAAAAACCATGCCGCGGGGTGGAACACCCCGGCCGTTAATGGAGGCCGGCATGGTTACTTCGCCCCTTCTGGAAATGATCCTGACCATCTCGCCATTGACAATTCCCATATCAGCCGCATCATCCGGATTGATCTCTACATAGGCGGCTGGCATGGAATTATGGAGCACCGGCACCCGCCTGGTCATGGAGCCGGTATGCCAATGCTCGATCACCCGGCCGGTATTGAGCCAGAAATTATACTCCTGGTCAGGTGACTCGGCTGCCGGTTCATAAGGCCTGGCCCATATCCAGGCCCGATTGTCCTTCTTGCCGTAGAAATGGATATCCTCCCCGTTGCTGCATGCCGGATCATATTCGGCATTGTAACGCCATCTGGTCTCCTTGCCGTTGACAAAGGGCCACTGTACCCCAGAACGGGCCTTAAGTACCTTATAGGGTGCCATGTTGTGTTTGGGGGAATCATGAAAGCGCCGGTACTCTTCCCATATCCTGGGGATATATTCCTCCTGGCTCCAGGGGAACTGTTTTTCATAACCCAGCCGGCGGGCCACCTCTATGATCTGCCAGGTATCTGACATGGCCTCACCCGGTGGTGGAATGATCTCATCAAAATGCTGGGTGCGGCGTTCGGAGTTGCCGAACATGCCTTCCTGCTCAACCCACATGGCGGCGGGCAGAATAACATCGGCAACATCGGTGGTGGGGGTCGGGTAGACATCGGAGACAACGATAAAGCGATCCTCCTTCAATGCTCCGTCTCTGTAACGTCTTAGCTTAGGCATGGTGACCATGGGATTGGTTACCTGTATCCACATGAACCTGATGTCGCCGCGGTCAAGGGCACGAAACATCTCCACTGTGTGATAGGTGGGTTTAGGATCAATGGAACCTGCGGGCAGATCCCAGATTTTTTCTGCCATTTCCCTTGCCTCTTTATTCATGACCACGCCGTGCGGCAGCTTATGGGTCAGCGTTCCCACCTCACGCACGGTACCACACGCACTTGGCTGTCCTGTCAGTGAGAAGGGGCTGTTGCCCGGGGTGGAAATCTTGCCGACCAGAAGATGGATATTGTAGACCAGGTTGTTGATCCAGGTTCCCCTGGTATGCTGATTCATGCCCATGCACCAGAAGGAAGTCACCTTCTTGGTCGGATCACCGTAAAGGGAAGCCATGTACTTGATATCCCGTGCCGAGACCCCGGATATCTTTTCCACCTTCTCAGGGGTGTAATCCTGCAGAAAGGCCTTGTATTGTTCAAAATCGATCCCTTCACCTTTGTCTTGAAATGCGAAGTTATCTTCCAGTCCGTAACCGATATTGGTCAGACCTTTATGGAAGGATACATGTTTGTTGACAAAATCCCAGTTGACCCAGTCATTGCGGATAATCTCGTAACAAATGGCATTGGCCACCGCCAGGTCCGTCTGGGGGTTGAACAGGATGGATTTGTCCGCTGCCTGGCTGGTTCTGGTTGAACGGGTGGCAAAATCAATGATCGTAACATCGCTCCTGCGTTTGCGCTGTGCCAGCATCCGGGAAAAAAGAACCGGATGCATTTCCGCCATATTGTTGCCCCAGGTAATAAACACATTGGCATAATCAATATCCTCGTAGCAGCCCATGGGCTCATCCAGCCCAAAAGATGTCATAAAGCCGGTTACCGCACTGGCCATGCACAGCCTGGCATTTGCTTCAACGTTGTTAGTACCGATGCAGCCCTTGAACAGTTTGGAGGCGACATACCCGTCAGGGATGCTCCACTGGCCGGAGCCGTACATGGCTACAGAATCCTTACCGTGTTTGCTGATGGTCTCTTTCATTTTTGCGGCAATGATATCCAGAGCTTCCTGGATGGGCACCTCTACCATTTTGCCGTTTTTTCTGACCTGGGCCCTGGTGATCCGGTCTTTGCCATACAGGGCCTGGACCGAATGATATCCTTTTACACAGCAGAGACCCTTGTTGACGCTGCAGGCAGGATCACCCTTTACCGCCACGGCCCGGTCTCCGGAAACACCGACAAGTACACCGCAGCCGGTACCGCAGAAACGGCATGGGGCTTTTTCCCATCTAATCATTCCGGTTGCCCCTTCCAACTGTTTCCAGCCGGCAAAGCTGATACCCGGAAACAGGGATGCTGCAGTTGCTACGGCACTCGCTGCAGCTGCAGATTTGACAAATGATCTTCTATCAATCTTCATGGCCATCTCCTTCTCCCTTATATTGTAGTTCGTCGTTATACCCAAAGGTCATACTGAGTGATTCCAGCGCTTCCAATCTGTTAAGTTGTTTCTGAAGTTTTTTCTCGGCTTCAGTGTCCGGAGTGTCTGTGACCAGGATCAATATCTCTGCATTGTCGGCAGAAAAGGCTTCACAGTGCTGCATGGCGTTTAGTTGCTGCAGCAACTTACTTTTTTCCCCGGATCGGGGGCTGGCAATGTAGGCAAGTACCGGCATAATTTCTCCAGGCAAGTTCGGTTAGGATTGATGTTTATATTTTTTAAAAAAGTTGGCACGCACAGGGTATAAGCCAAAACAGGCACCGAAGGCGTTGCCAAATTTTTGTACAGGTTTTGTTTCAACAGTCCAGCAAGGTGGAGGAGATAAATGAAAAGAAAAGCCAGCAGAAAATATTTGCAGATTAAAGGTCAGTGAACTGCGGTACTCCCTACCAAAAAAACAACGGCGGAGATATTCAAAACAGTTATTGGCAGGAAACGATGTACGATTCATATAAGCTTCCATCTTGACATTTTTGCGCCAGACAGAAGGGCCTGGATACTAGTTACCCGGAACCTTCGACCATACCTTTCGCCGTACCGAATGAATATTTTATTTGTACTCCCACATATTCTTGGTGTCAAGGCATTCCACTATTCATCCTGCCCAGCTGCACATAAATTCTGTTACCAGAAATTCCCAGTATTTTCCCCCACTCTACAAAAGTGTTTAATTAGTTACTTAAATGGATTCATTGGATCCTTGACGTAAGTCAACCTTGTCTTTGTTTTATGTTTTTCTTGCTCAGTATCATACGAATGCTCATATAAAAAACTGAGAAAGATTGTTAGGTAATAATCTTCATCAGATATATACATAATGTTTTCTTATGAAATCCCGTAAAGCTTCATCTTTTCCCACATATTTTTCCTGCTGATGCCAAGCAGCTCGGCTGCTTCACCTTTTTTGCCTTTTGTATGCGCCAAAGCCTTAAGCAATACCTGCTTTTCAGTTTTTGCTACAGCATCGCTCATTAAAAAAGACTGGCCGGCATCTTTATATCCGTTTGCCTCTAACAGGTCTGTCGGCAGGTCATCTGCTTTGATCAGCTGTTCCTGGGCAAGCACGGATACCCTTTCTATGATGTTTTTCAATTCCCGCACGTTTCCCGGATAACTGTAGTCAATCAAACACTGCATGGCTTCAGGGCTTATCTCCATGGCAACGCCGCGCTTTATGCTGAATTCGTGCAGGAAATGGTTGGTCAAGGCGGGTATATCCTCTTTACGGTCACGCAAGGGCGGCAGGTTAATGGGGATAACGTTAAGCCGGTAGAACAGGTCCTGGCGGAAACTGCCCTTATCAACAGCCTGTTCAAGGTCTTTGGACGTGGCGCAAAGGATACGCACATCGACCTTAATGGTTCCGGTGCCGCCTACCCGTTCATACATGCTTTCCTGCAAAACCCTGAGGAGTTTGGCCTGCAGCGACAGAGGCAGTTCACCAATTTCATCAAGCAGCATGGTGCCGCCGTCTGCCATCTCAAACTTGCCCAGTTTCCTGGCATGGGCACCGGTAAAAGCTCCCTTTTCGTGACCGAACAACTCTGATTCCATTAATCCTTCCGGAATTGCTGCGCAATTGAGACGGACAAAAGGCCGGTCAGCCCTTTTGCTGTGCTGGTGAATGCTGCTCGCCACCAGTTCTTTCCCCGTGCCGGATTCCCCGAGTATCAGGACGGTCGAATCTGAAGGCGCTACCTGTTTTATCAATCCATGTATATGTTTCATGGCCCTGCTGTCACCGATGAGATCTGAATGCATCTCGCGGCAGCTTTCTTCCAGGGATGAACAGCGGGCCTTTATTGTCTGCATTTCAAGGATACGGCTTACGCGGATAACCAGGTCATCCATGTTAAAGGGTTTCAGGATATAGTCAGAGGCCCCCTTTTTTAAAGACTCTATGGCATCGTCCACGCTGCCGAAAGCGGTCATCATGATAAAGTCTGTATACGGGGAGGACTGCACCACATATTTAAGAAGCTGCCAGCCGTCAAAGCCCGGCATGCGGATATCGGAAATAACCAGGTGGTAATTTTCATTTTTCAGACGTTCAGCCGCTTCCTTACCGTTTGGCACGGCATCAACATGCCACTTATTTTTCTGGAGCCGATCCTGCACCGTGATCCGCATGATTTCATCATCTTCAGCCAGTAGTATTCTTGCCATCTCAGCCGTCCTTCTTCGGCGTGGTAATCTCTTTGCCGCCTGCCGTTGCATGTTCCCTGCTTGCCGGCAGCGAAATGGTAAAAACCGCTCCTTTGCCGGGTTCACTCTCCACCTCAATGGTGCCGCCCATCTGCTGCACCAGGGCATAGGTTACTGCCAGACCGAGGCCGGTGCCCTCGCCCACTTCCTTGGTGGTAAAGAATGGATCGAAAATCTTGGTGATGATTGCCGGGTCGATACCGGTACCGGTATCCTGCACAACAATGACAAGCCTGGTATAAGTCCGCTTCGTACTTATTGTCAGGCTGCCGCCTCCCGGCATGGCCTGGATGGCATTAAGGGCTGTGTTGACAATTATCTGGCGCAGGGCTTCAACGTCAATACAAATATTTTCCTTCAGATCAAGATCCAGTGTCAGGGTAATATCTTTTAGCCTGTACTCAAGCAGTTCGAAGCACTCACGGATGATGTCATCAACATTTACCTTGCTGAAGGTCAGGGGTGCCTTGCGCCCGAAATTCAGCAGCTGGCGCATGATGTGTTCGATCCGTTTAAGCCCCTTATCCAATAAAGGTATGTAGCGATTGTGCAGTTCCAGGTTCCCCGGTTCTTCCTGCATTGTTTTAACGCAATTGAGCAGGCCTCCCAGAGGATTGTTTATTTCATGGGCAATTCCGGAAGTCAATTGGCCGAGCGAAGCCATCTTCTCGCTGTAAAATGCCTGCTGCATGGTCTTGTCCAGGTCTCTCTGGGCCTTGTCAAGCCGTTCACAGAGATTGTTGAAGCCTGCTATAAGCCTGCCGATCTCATCATCCAGCAGGTGTTTATCATCAGACACGAAATAATCCTGGTTCGGATAGTTCTCCATGCCCCGGGACAAACGGTCGATGCGCCGGGCAACCAGCTTGTTGAACAGGTAGATAAGGGCCAGCGCCACTGCAAAAATGCAAAAAACGGAATACTGAACGATGCTTCTGTTGTTCTTCTTAATCACCTTATCGGCCCAGCCCAGGGGAACGCTGATACTCAGGGCCCCCCGGATATCCCCTATCAAATAACCATGCTCGGCATGACAGGTAAGGCATGACTCCTGGACCAGGAGCGGGGCTATGTACCTGTGCACCCTCCCATCTGCAGTCTCGGATATGGCTTCATATTCGGTGAGACCATCCTCGAACCGCTCCATTGCCTCACGTTCAAAGGTGTCAGGTTCATTTTCCGGGTTAACCGGATTGAGGCTGGTAATTTTGAACCAGCAAAATCCTGATCTGGCCGCGTACTCCGAAAGTTCACGGGTTACCATGGCAGGATTGCGCTTGACAAAGACCGTACCGTCATCTGCCTTGATTGCCGCCTCCTGGAGATATGGGTTCTCGGTCACTCCTGCTGTTTTTACGAAGAAAAGCCCCTGGTGGTCTGAAACCCACTGCCGCGTAAGAAGGATCTGTTTATAGAGAACACGGGCCTGCTGCCGGGCCTGCTCCATGACAAGCTCGTTCTGAAGATTTGAAGTTTGGAGTAAGAGGAACCCGTAGGATAGGAGAATGATGGCACTGATGGCTACAATGAACTTGATCGTAAGATTCACGTGAAATCCACCTGAAACGGATTAATAAAAGAGGATTCTTCTGTTATTATATCCCTTCGCACCAAAGCAAACAACCTTTATGTTACCACCTGGTAACATAAAGGTGCCTTAATTTGCTATGGGATAATTCCTGTTCTGTTATCATCGCTGAAAAGCATAGGCTCTTAAATAGCAAATGCTGCTGCCGGCAAAGCCAAAAAACTCCCTGGATAAAAACACAGGGAGTTTTTTGCATGTCCATTATTGCCGGTTGCTATTTCTTTGCTAATTCTTCCGGAGCATAAGATGTATTGAATTTCATGCCCTCCCACGCCTGGGTATCATACAGCCCTTTTTGTCTTTGCTGTTCTATCCATTCCTGCCGCAGACCGTTGAGGAAGGTCATTTTCTCGTCAACCAGTTTCTGGTAGGGCAGGCCAATGACTGCCTGGGCCTTTTCCTTTGTGGAAAAATCAGGAGCTTCATAGTCACCGGCATCATACTTGGCCAATACGGCCCGTAGTTTAACCCGGGCCTCCTGGCCTTTGTTAATGGCCGAACCCAGGATCCGCAATGTTTCTTCCGGCGCATGGAAAAACGAACCATGACTGGCGATGGAATAGTCCCATCTCCATTGCGCATGCCGGATGTCCTGAAGTATATCTTTCATCTCAGCCTCTGTGGCGCCGAGTTCCCAGGCCTTTCCTGCTTCAAGATGCGCCTTGGCTATAACATCCATTGCGGTTTTGGTGAGCTCTGTTTTTCTTGCAAGCTTTCTGGCAACCCTGTCCTTGAAGGCTTTCTCTTCTTCACTGTGGCAGTTCAGGCAGGTGTTGGCCATGTGGTCAAGCGGGCTGCCCACATTATGGGATGAGTATTTGACCCCGCCTTCGCGGACATACGGCATATGGCAGTCGGCGCACGCCACATTGTTTAAGCCATGCGCGCCGGTCTTATAGATTTCATAACCAGGGTGCTGCGCTTTAAGCATCGGCGTCTTGCTTACTTTATGGGTCCAGTCAACAAAGTTTCGGTCGTCATAATATTGCTCCATGGCCTCAGCGCTGAATCCGTTATCCCAGGGAAAAGTTACGACACCAGCTGTTTGCTTCGCGCCGTTTTTATCAGTCCACTCGGTCTTCTTAAAGTAATATTCGGAATGGCACTGGGCACAGACAAGTGACCGCATGTCCTGATGCGTTGCCTCAGCTGCTTTCAGGCTGCCTTCGGCATCAAGACCCCTCTTGAGAAAATCCCGCGTGATCGTGAGCTTCATCGTCTCGTTATCATGGCAATCGCCGCAGCCTACGGGGTTTGCGATCTCGCTGCCGTGCCTGGCCCATTTGCCGGTGAAATAGTCGAGTTCGCCAATCTTGTCAATCAGCCGCGGCACATCGGTAGACTTGCATGTCCAGCACGCCGTAGGCATAGGGCCGGTCATGGCATCAACCGGACCGCCGGTCCTCAAGGTGTTGATATTATCCTCCAGCATATAAAAATGGCCGCGCGGGGCATTGTAATCCTTGGAAAAACCATATCCTGCCCACATCACGACCAATGCCGGATTCACTTGTAACATGTCGTCAATCTTGTCACTTTTCCTGGTTTGTCTGTATGAATCATATTGGCGCTGGTAATATTTACCCCATTCAGAACTTCGCGATTCCAACTTTTTAATCTGTGGCACGGCGTTAATGGCTTTCTGCTCAGCCTTGTTTTCATTGATGGAAATTGCCAATAACACCATAGGCACAATGGCTGCAACTGAAATAACTGTAAGCACTGTTGATCTTTTCATAACCTGGAGTCTCCTCGTATAATTTTTTATATTTGTCTGTTTCGCAAAAAGGTTTCATCAAATTGGCATTATATTTCCTTCACCCCCAAATTATCAGGAGTAGTAGTCAAACTCCTGGTGGTGCCGTGCGGTACCTCCCTGTGACAGCTCCAGCATTTCCGATCGATTTGCCCGCTTTCTCCCGCCGTCTGATATAGTTTGCTGTTAGCGGTTATCTGGGAGACAATTTCCCTGTGGCAGTTAATACAGTTGGCCTGAATCCTCTTTTTGGCGCTTTCACTTATCCTTATGTTATCTCCTTCATAGGTGCGGAACGTCATGGCAAAGGAATGCTTGAATCCATCCCTGGACTTGGCGAAAATCTTGTCTGCGAGAGACTCTCTCGGCAGATGACATTCCACGCAGGTGGCCCTTTCCCTGTGCGAGCTGTGCTGCCAGGTTGCATACTCTGTATTCATGGTATGGCAGTTGATGCATACTTTCGGATCTTCGGAAAGATACGAGAACATATTGGACGCGTACCCCACATAGGCAAACATCCCAACTGCCCCTAGAACAGAAAGAACTGCCGCATATTTCATCATGCCCTTTGTTTCCATATTCGCCCCCTTCAGTATCCAGATATTTTCTGCTGATGATTCACGGTGATGTATTCACGCCATGGTCATAAAAGGTTTCTTTTCCTTCTTTTTAGCAAATACCATGCCATAAAATATTTCATTTAATACTGGATACTTATAAAACATAGGCGCAAAAACGTTACCTTTAGGTAACGCTATTATAAGGGGCGCGTTACTGGCTGGTAACACAAAAAATGTAGGTATGAGAAAAAATGAAGAAATAAAACTGGAGGTCGCGCCAAAAGAATACATTCTTAAAAGAACGGGAATTATCTTAAGGCATAGTGCTATGAGAAATTGAGCCCTTATTGCCAAGCAATTCCAGGGTACTTTGAATCAATCTCAAACTATTATTGAATAACCCTCAGAAAATGCCCGGAAATCTCGCTTCAGGTACCGTTATGATACCCTTCATTCCTGTGCATTGAATTCCCCCATCTATGCCCGGAGTCCGTAAACTTGCTTGCTCCATAACAACCTCATGCAGCATTAACCACAATGTGGCACTTGATTCCTGATCCCACTATATAGTATAGGTATAAATACTTATTCTTACATATTAACCTCTGCCTGGAGTTGACTCTGATGGATGGGTCTTTCCTGAAATTGCCAATTAAAGGCCTCTATGGGATTGTTGTCCCATACCGAGGCCTTTTTTTATTTTTACAATACTGATAACCGGCTAATTACCCAGGCAATTTGCCCTGGAGAGGAAACCCTGATTAGAAGGAAGCCTCCGGACTCTGTGAAAGTAGGGCCAGCCATATGCTCTCCAACTTATCGTTACAGTTGTTGCTTATGCCACACTGCCAATACGTGTCCGGACATATTTCAATAAATGGCCTTCAGGTTCATGAAATAATATTAGGCCTGGAAAAGGCTGATTGTTGTGGAGCAATAGTATTTTAGGCAGGCAGAAGTATGAAAAAAATCGGCAGCTATCTCATCGAAAGTAAAATTTGCGATGAGTCCTCCTTGAACTGTGCTTTGGAAGAACAACTGAAGCTCAAGGAAAACAGCCTATTCAAGCCGCTCGGTTCCATTCTTACTGAATCTGGAAGCATTGCTGTAAAAGATCTGGACCAGGCTCTCTTACAGATGCATTTTGACAGGGTATCAAGCTCGCCCCTGTTCAAGGATATCTCCAGCAAAGCAATCAAAAAAACACTTTCACTGGCCGAACATAGAGTCTTACCGGAAAACTCTATCATATATAATGCAGGTGACCCGCCTGATTCATTTTTCATTATTGTTTCGGGAAGCGTACAAGTTTTTAACTCCCTGGAAGAAAGAAGAGAGAACGCTTTGGCAATTCTCAACGCGGGAGATGTTTTTGGAGAAATCTCCCTATTAACCGGCGAACCGCACAGAACCTCTACCAGAACAAGCTCCCCAACAAGCCTCCTGCTTCTGTCAAAAAATAATTTTGACCACCTTTGTGCTCATAATTCTGAAATCGCCCTGGCCCTCATAAAAGGCTTTGCCAAACGCCTGGTGCAGAAAGATGCAGAGATTGTCAGCGCCAGTGAAAAAGAGCGGGCCTACCAGCAATTTGTCTCGGAACAGGACGACCTCTCTCTGCCTGAACTTATAGGCCAGAGCCGTATTATCAATTTGTTGCGAGGAAAAATCAATGAGACGGCAAAAAACAATTTACCCGTTCTGATATATGGGGAACCGGGCACTGAAAAACTCGTTGTCGCAGGGAACATCCATAAAAAGAGCCCTTATTCTGCCGCCCCCTTCCTTTCAATGGACGCAGAGAATATAGCACTGGAAGGCTATGGTGCCATACTGGAAGCGGACTCCGGAACGCTGCAATTGGAAATGGCACAGAGCAGTATTCTTTTTGGTTACGAAGACCGGGCATTTTCCTTTTCCAAAGCAAGAGGCCTTGGTCTTCTGCAGATATGCCGTCAGGGCTCTGTGGTTATCAGAAACATTGACAAGTTGACAAAAGGGGTGCAGGAGAAACTTCTCAATTACCTGCGCAATGGCACGTTTATGACTGTTGGCGGCCAGAAGCCGATTTCCTCCAGCGCCAGGATTATTGCCACCACATCCGAAGATCTTGAGAAAATAGTTCAGGAAAACAAATTCCACCCGGATCTTCTGGCATTACTGCAATCCAATCAAATGTCAGTACCCCCGATCAGCAAACGTAAAAGCGATTTGCGCCTCCTGGTTGACTTCATCATCATCATGGAGTGCTTCAAAATCCCTGACAGAAAACTCATCAAGGGTGTCACTCCTAAAGCCTATCAGCGCATCATGGAATATGACTGGCCCGGCAACATGAATGAACTGCAACTTGTTATCCGCAGGGCAATCAACCTGGCCCACAGCGACTACCTGATGCCCGAAGATATTTTTATCGGCATAGCACCGCCTGAGGGCAAATATACAATCAATCTCCTGCAGTTTGATAAAATTAAAAAATTCTTCAGCAGCCGCGCTTACCCGGGTGTTCTGCAGATGGTTACATTTTCAGTATTCAGCCTGATTTTCCTCTTGTCATTTGCCGGAAATCAGGCACCGGACAGCAATGTAGCACTAATCCTGGTCTGGTCCATGTGGGAGCCCCTGCTCGTAATCAGCTGGTTTTTCGGGGCCCGCATATGGTGCGCATCCTGCCCCATGGGAGCCCTCAATGATCTGCTGAACCGAATCGGGGGAAGAAAGCTGAAAGTGCCTGCCTTTATCCATGATTATGGTGTCTATTTCAGTGCTGCCGGCCTGGCAGTCATCATTTGGGCGGAATATGCAACAGGAATGCAATATTCTCCTCTGGCCACAGGATATCTGCTGCTTGCAATCGCTGCCTTTGCGCTGCTTTCCGGAATATTGTTCGAACGCAGGGTCTGGTGCCGCTATCTCTGCCCCCTGGGTATGCTTGGTGCCGTTTTCTCGGGGTGCTCTGTTGTAGAATTGCGCACCAACCAAAGTATATGCAACAGTACGTGTAAAACCAACAGCTGCTATAAAGGAGATGAAAATACTCCAGGCTGCCCATTGTACCAGGGTCCTTTCTCATTGAGCTCCAATCAGAACTGTATCCTCTGCGGCAATTGCATAAAAGCATGCTCTAACGATTCACCTGCCTTCAATCTTCGCATCCCGGGCCATGAACTCTGGGCTTCATTGAAGCCTGAAATGCTGACAAAAATATTTGTGCCCGTTATCCTGGGAACCCAGATTTTTCGCGGTTTTTTACACACCTCATTTATGCAGGACCTGGAAGCAGGATTCCAATCCAGGGGGATGCTTCATGCAACCCTCCTGGTCGCAGCCGTTATTATATCCTTTGCCTATTTACGCATCGCAGGAGTTTTGTCCTTTGGCAAACTCAAGAACAGCGCAATCATTAAAGGCGACCTCTTTATTCATGCAATAATTCCACTTGCTTTTGCCTATGAGTTCGTCTACCAGCTACAGCCCCTGTTAACCCGCCTTGGACACTTTTTGCCAACCCTTGGCAGGCAGTTCGGCTTTCATTTGGAGTCCTGGGATTTCACCTATCAGCCAGGCTCAATCAGGCCATGGCAGGTGCTTTTCCTTCTTGTTGGCACTGCTGTTTCTCTCGGCTTTTTAAGGGCTCTCACCAAGAACCATCAGGAGAAAGAAGGGGGGCGGATAAAGTACAGGCATCTCAGATATCTCCCCATAGCACTTTTAGGCAGCATCTATATTGGGATGTTTATAGCTATGTAGTTTAATTAAATGGCGGCGTAGAGGGTGATAAGAGAAAATTAAATTGGCCCTTGATTTAACAACTTTTAGAGCCCTGTTTCACTTTTTTAATTTCCGGGGAAAAGGAAAAGATTCCGGGAAAAAGGAAAAACCTGCGGGTTTGTGGCAGGACAAAAAACTTTATTATGTTCAACTATTTGATTTTTCAAAGAAAACAAACACATTTAGACATTGGCACTATAATTGCAACATTCAAAAGATAAATATTTTTTAAAAAAGGCCTTTTATTGTAGCCTGTTCAATTTGCCACAATGTGGCACTAAAGATTTCTTGACATTTTTTGTGCTTAGGCTTAACTGCATATACACAATTATAAAGAGATTTTTTTTAATGAAACAGGCAAGGTGCAGGATGCTTTCTGGAAAGAAACCCGTTGTGCTAAGGTGGTAAATATTTACCGCGAATTACCATAATGGATTCATTATGCGAAAATCTGCAATTTTTTTCATATTGATTTGTTACACAGTTACGTTGTCCAGCACAACAATGCAGATGCTCAGCATTGAAAATGGAAAAGTATACACTGAAAACTATAATATAAATCATATCATCAATTCTTTATATGACGGCCATTGCGACTCCTGCACACGGCAAAATGACTCCTTTACTACAAGTCGGAATAACTCTCATATTCATGTAATTCTATCAAATTCACAAGCTCCTGAGGGCGGACACAAGGCAAACCAGTATACCAACACAATACCAACAGCATTTACGTTTCCCGTTCAGGGCAATCTTAATGCTTCATTGATAGTTAGATTTCTGGATTTACACGCCCAACTCAAATTACTTCCCCTACGTCACTCAGCTTTACTCAAATCCACAGTTCTTCTCATTTGACAGCTCCCCGGAATGGGAAGGCTGTCATAAGAAATACCCAGTCCCGAATGTAAAGCCTTCAGTTTCTTAACATGTAAATTGTCTGTACCTCGCAGCAGAAATAATGTAACCGAGATGACTCATGAACCTTTCAAATAATATGCAGAGCAGAGCAGGAAAGTTTGGACCGCTGCTAGTATTTTTTGTTGGCATCCATAGTATTTTCCTTGGAATTGTTATGTATTTCTATACGGATTTCTTCTATCAGGCATTCTTTGCTGCAACTGTGGAGAACATTTTCTTTGTGCGTCAATCAGGCGTGTTTCTTTTTCTCGCCGGATTGTTCTACCTGTATCCGCTTATTGCGCTGAAAAAATCATATAACATCATACTGCTGGTAATTTTTTCAAAGTTTGTTGCAGTCCTGTTCCTTCTCGCAAATGCGCAGTTTACCCTTGCACCGCCGATGATTTACCTGGCTGCCTTTTTCGACGGCCTCATGGCATTTCTGCTTATATTTGCCTATTTCAATTTCAAAAGGAGTTTTGGTTAGTGAATGAGGGAATTGCCAGAAAAGGGAAGTTTGTAATGACTGCAAAATGTTCAAGACCACTGAAATGAAGAAGATCGGCCACTACCTTATTGAAAATAACATCTGTGACGAGTCGTTACTTGATAGCGCCCTGAATGACCAGTCTGAACTCAGGAAGAACGGCATTTTCAAACCGCTTGGTTTGGTATTGGCTGATTCCGGAAGAATTTCCCTGCAGGATTTACAAAAGATACTGGACAGGATGCATCTTGATATTCTTTCCTCATCGCTTTTATTCAAGGATATATCCCTTGAATCAATTAAAAAAACGGTCTCTCTTGCCGAACACAAAGTGTTTCCGGGAAAAACTGTAATATTTCGTAAAGGCGACCCGCCGGACACCTTTTTTATAGTCACATCCGGAGAGGTCAATGTCTCTATCAAAAGCTCCGACGGCAATGAAAATGTTTTAGCTGTCCTGAAACCAGGTGATGGTTTCGGGGAAATTGCCTTACTGACCGGTGAACCGCATTCAACCACAGCAACCACAATCGGCACCACAAGCCTCCTTCTTCTTTCTAAAAAATTCTTTCATAAGCTCTGCAGCTCAAACCCCGAGGTTTCCATGGCTTTTATCAGGGGATTCGCTAACCGATTAATGCAGAAAGATGCGGAAATCGTGAAGGCCAATGAAAAAGAGCGGGCCTATCAACAATTTGTCAGCGAGCAGGATACACTTTCCCTGCCGGAATTGATCGGCCAGACAAGGGTCATCAACCAGTTGCGGAAGAAAATTGAAACGGCAGCTCGAAACCATCTGCCGGTCCTTGTCCATGGTGAACCAGGGACTGAGAAGCTTGTTGTTGCAGGAAATATTCATAATGAGAGCGGACATTCGTCAGCCCCGCTCCTGTCAATGGATGCTGAAAATGTGGTAGTGGAAGGCTATGGTGCCATCCCGGAAGCGGATTCAGGCACGCTCCAGCTTGAAATGGCACAAAGCAGTGTCCTTTTTGGCTATGAAGAAGGGGCTTTTTCCTTTTCCAAGGCAAGAGGCCTGGGACTCCTGCAGATATGCCGCCAGGGCACCGTCGTTGTCCGGAACATAGACAAGCTGACAAAAGGGGTACAGGAGAAACTTTACCGTTATCTGCTCGATGGGACTTTCATGACAGTCGGGGGACAAACGCCAATTGCCTCCAATGCCAGAATTATTGCCACTACTTCAGAGGATCTCGAAAAGTTTGTTTCAGATGAGAAATTTGACCAGAAACTCCTGGAATTGCTGACATCAAACAGCCTGACCGTGCCTCCCATCAGGAAGCGCAAAAGCGATTTACGCCTCCTGGTGGATTTCATCATCATCATGGAGTGTTTCAAAACACCTGACCGAAAGCTTATCAAGGGCATCTCACCGGAAGCTTACCAGAGGATTATGGAATACAACTGGCCCGGCAATATGGATGAGCTGCAAATAGTTATCCGCAGGGCAATTAATCTGGCCCATAATGACTACCTTATGCCGGAAGATATTTTTATCGGCATGGCGCCGCCGGAAGGGAAATACACTTTCAACCTGCTCAAGTTTGAACAGGTAAAGAAATTTTTCAGCAGCAGGGCCTACCCTGTTGGTCTGCAGGTAGTCACAGCCTCTGTATTCAGCCTTATCTTCCTGCTGGCATTTGCCGGAAACCGCTCCCCGGATCAAAATGTCTCGGTCCTCCTGGTCTGGGCCATGTGGTGGCCGATGCTGACAGTCAGCTGGTTTGTGGGTGCCCGAATCTGGTGCTCGGTCTGCCCAATGGGTGCAGTGAACGACCTGCTGAACAAATTCGGCAAGAAGAAGTTTAAGGTTCCCGTCTTTATCCGTGATTATGGGGTGTATATAAGTGCTGCCGGGCTGGTTATCATCATCTGGGCCGAAGCGGCTTCAAAGATGCCGTATTCTCCTTTAGCCACTGGCTTCCTGCTGCTCTCTATAGTTTCATTTGCCGTTCTTTCGGGAATATTCTACGAACGCAGGCTTTGGTGCAGATACCTGTGTCCCCTGGGCCGCCTTGCCGCCATTTTTTCCGGCTGCTCGATAATCGAATGGCGCTCCAATAACAGCATCTGCAACAGCACCTGCAAAACTAACAGCTGTTACAAAGGTGACGGGGTCACCCCGGGTTGTCCCCTTTATCAGGGGCCCTTTTCTCTGCGTTCCAACCAGAACTGCATCCTTTGCGGCAACTGCGTAAAAGCCTGCCCCAACGATTCACCTTCATTCAATCTTCGCATACCCGGGCACGAGCTCTGGGCCTCACTTAAACCCGAGAAGGTAACAAATATATTCGTGCCGGTTATTCTGGGCACCCAGATATTTAGAGGCCTTGAACATACGGCACCTATATACAGCCTTGAGTCAGCTCTTCACTCTACATGGCTGCTTTACGCAGCGCTGCTGCTTGCGGCCACTGCAATATCTTTCAGCTTTACCAGGATATCCGGGGATATGGCCTTTGGCAATTTACGTGACACAACCATCAAGAAGGGAGAACTGTTCGGCCATGCCATTATCCCACTTGCTTTCAGTTTTGAGTTTGTCTATCAGCTCAATCCCCTTCTCACCAGGCTTGGTACTTTTTTCCCGACATTGGGCCGGCAGATCGGGTTCGACCTGGAATTTCTTAATTTTGCAACGAACCCAGGCTCAGTCAAACCATGGCAGGTCCTTTTCATCCTGCTCGGCATAGCTGTTTCTATGGGTTTTCTGAAAATTATCATCAAGAACCATCAACATGAAAGAAGAGGGAAATTAGATTACAGGCGGCTAAGATATCTGCCAATTGTAATTTTAGGCTGCATTTATATCGGAATGTTTGTTGTGCAGTAATTCTTTTATATGGGCTATGGAGAAACTGACTTGTAAGCCAAAAACAGGAGAAATGGAGACAATGGAAAAGAAAATTACCGGCGCACATAAACTGCAACTCTTTTTACAATCTTTTTTATTGGCAAGGCCTATAAAACATATTGCTGCAAGCCGTCTGCTCTTATCATTCTTTTTATGCCTTCTATTATTTGCCATCAATCCAGGCGATATTTCTGCAAAAAACTGCGAGCAGTGGGTTGCCAAAGTCGTTTCTGTTGAGGGCAGGGTTGAAGCAAAAAGGGAAGGCGAGACTCTGTGGCAACAGGTCCTACTTGATGAAACCTTCTGTGCCGGGGACATGATCCGGGTCCTGGAGGAAAGCCGGGCTGATCTTGCCTTTGCCAACCAGCCGCTTCTTCGTCTTGATCAGAATTCAACCATCACCCTGGCAGAAATTGAGGAAGAAAGCTCCGGCCTCGCCGGTTTTTTTAAGGGCGCGGCAAAGCTTGATCTTATTGAAGGTGCGGCACATTTCTTCAGCCGCCTCCCCAGAAACCTGGAAGTCCGAACAGCCTTTGTAAACGCCGGTGTGGAAGGCACAGAATTCTTCATAAAGGTTGCGGACAACAGGACGTTCATCTCAGTTTTTGAAGGAAAGGTTCTGGCAGCAAACGAGTCAGGCAACCTTTCGCTGACCAGCGGCCAGTCCGCCATGGCCGAAGCGGGCAAGGCCCCGGTATTGCAGGTTGTGGTAAAGCCGCGTGATGCGGTGCGCTGGGCTCTGCATTATCCACCGGTCCTTGATAGCCCGGGATCTGATTCTGTGATCAACCAGGCCGCGCAGTTGCTTTCCGTCGGGAGGGTTGATGAGGCAAATGTTAAGATCAAGCAGGCATTAAGTATTGATCCGGCAAACAGCAATGCATTTGCCCTGCAGTCCATTATTGCCGTGGTGCAGAACGAGAAAGATGCGGCACTTGATCTTGCTGCCAAGGCTGTAGCAACAGGGGCCGGCTCCGCTACGGCCCGCATTGCCCTTTCCTATGCCCGGCAGGCCAACTTCGACCTGGCAGGCGCCCGGGCAAGCCTTGAAGAAGCAGTCAGCCTGAAGCCGGAAAACGGACTCGCCTGGGCAAGACTGGCAGAACTCCGCTCATCCTTTGGTGAACTGGATAAAGCTCTTGCTGCAGCGCAAAAAGCGGTTGAACTGGCTCCGAACCTTTCACGAACACAGACTGTTCTTGGTTTTGCCTACCTTAACCAGACCAGACCCGCTGAAGCCAGAGATGCTTTCAATAAGGCCATAAAATTTGATCAGGCAGACCCGCTGCCAAGATTAGGCCTGGGCCTGGCCCAGATCCGTGACGGCGGCCTTGTGGACGGTAGGCGGGAAATTGAAATTGCGGCAAGCCTTGATGCAAACAGTTCCCTGATCCGCAGCTATCTGGGTAAGGCCTATTATGAAGAAAAGCGTACAGACCTGGATGGCCGTGAATATGCAATTGCCAAGGAACTTGATCCTAATGATCCGACCCCCTGGTTCTATGACGCCATCCGCAAACAGACCATCAACCAGCCGGTCGAGGCCCTGCATGACCTGCAAACAGCCATCGAGTTAAACGACAACAGGGCGGTCTACCGTTCCAGGCTCATGCTCGATTCTGACCTTGCAGCCCGGAGCGCCAGCCTGGCCAGGATATATAGTGATCTCGGCTTCCAGCAGCGGGCCCTGGTTGAAGGATACAATTCCGTAAATACCGATCCGACCAACTATTCCGCCCACCGCTTTCTGGCTGATTCCTATTCAGCCCTGCCGCGTCATGAGATTGCCAGGGTGAGTGAACTGCTGCAGTCCCAGTTACTTCAGCCCACGAACATCACTCCCATTCAGCCGCAACTGGCAGAAAGCAACCTGTTTCTCATCAGCTCCGGCGGGGCTGCGAGCGCTTCTTTTAGTGAATTCAACCCATTGTTCAACCGGAACCAGACTGCATTGTTAGCCAGCGGCCTGGTTGGTGAAAACAGCACTTTTGGAGGGGAAGCCGCAGTTTCGGGTATTTACAATAAGGCGTCCTATAGTATTGGTTACAGCAAATTCAAGACTGACGGCTTTCGAGTAAATAATGACCAGGACGATGACATTGCCAATGCCTTTCTGCAATATGAATTCAGCCTCAAAACAAGTATCCAGGCTGAATACCGTTACCGGAATATTGAAAGAGGTGATGTTGATTTACGATTTTTCCCAGATGAAACCAGTCCAAACCTTAGGGAAACCCTGGAAGCACAAACGATTCGCCTGGGGTTCCGCCAGGCCTTTTCTCCTCGTTCCAGCCTCATAGGCAATTTCATGTACAGGGATTTAGAAGAAACTGAAAAAGATACTCCAGCGCCGGTCCTCGACATCGATGGTAAATCTGACCGGGAAGCCTATGGTGCGGAACTTTCCCATTTGTTTCGGGCAGAGAAATTTAAATTTGTTGCCGGTGGAGGTTATTTCGACATAGAGGGGCAGGACACCATTACCGTAACAACTCAAGACATTGAAATCCCCATGCCTCCACCCATGCCACCAGTAATAATACCCGGTTCAACATCTACGGTAAACGAAGTTAAGGATGCGACGCATGCCAATATCTATCTCTACTCATATCTAAATTTTCTTCAAGATGTAACAGTCACCCTTGGTGCAAGCGGTGACTTTTATGACCCTGAAAGCTCGATGGCACCTGATGAGAACCAGTTTAATCCGAAGCTTGGAATTACCTGGAATCCTCTGCCTGAAACTACCATACGTGCCGCAGTCTTCAGAACGCTCAAAAGGACGCTGGTTGCGGATCAGACTCTTGAGCCGACACAGGTGGCAGGGTTCAACCAGTTTTATGATGATCTTAATGCAACAGATGCATGGCGCTACGGCGGTGCAATCGATCAGAAGTTTTCAAAGAGTATTTACGGTGGAGCAGAGTTGAGCAAGAGGGACCTGGACGTCCCCTATTTTAATGCGAATGATCTTGCCATTAAAACGGTTGAGTGGAACGAAAAATTTTTCCGGGCCTACCTGTACCTGACAGCTCAAAAGTGGTGGGCCTTCAGTTTGGAGTATCTTTATGAGGACCATGAACGGGATGAAGCTTCCTCGTTAGCCATAAAAGACCTTACCACGCACTCGATCCCCTTGGGGATAAACTTTTTTCATCCCTCAGGGCTGAGTGCTTCACTGAAAGGCACATATATAAACCAGGAAGGCAGCTACATAAGAGGCCAGGACCCGATTACCGGAAACTTCATTATTGAAGACGGGGAAGATGATTTCTGGCTGGTTGATGCCGCTGTCAGATACAGACTGCCCAAGAGGTACGGTTTTGTCACGGTTGGCGTGACAAATCTTTTTGACGAAGAATTCCAGTATTATGATACAGACGTTGACAACCCGCACATAATGCCCAGCAGGTTCTTTTTCACCAAACTTACGCTGGCTTTACCCTGAAGACCAGGGAGAAAAAGTTAATACAAGGAGGATGGGAGAAACACGTGAGACATCGGGAGAATGTTTGCTGCATAAAACTGAAGAAAAGCAAACGATATTGTTAAAATAAGGGTTACCAATTCAAAGGAGGAAATTATGTTGAAAAAAGCACTAACAATTTTATTTTTGGCGGCAGTTTTGACCATGAGCGGGTTAGGTCTTGATACAGACGCTATGGCAGGTGATTATCATTATCCAGATGATACAATTACTGTGCCCGGGGATTATTCATGCTCTAACTTCAATATCCAGCTAATCGGGGTATCACGGGACCATGGAGAAGTCTTTCAATACAGATATATTGTTACCGGTGCAGAATACCCAATCAGTAAAATAAGCCTTTTGGAGTTCGGCCTAGAGGAAGCGCTGGTTGCAACGGAAACAGAAAAGATTAAAGTTTTCCCGCCCGGCGCGGGTGGTCTCGGCAATGACAACTGGCTGCAAGGGGTTCCGCAACTCCAGGTCCTCGACATTACAGCTCAATCCTATACTGAGGCCAATCCTTTAGTAGTTTATGTTTCAGGCACAGGAGGCAATATCGGCACGGTGGCCGCTCATACCAAGGCAGGCAGAAATAGTGAGACCTGTTTTATCCAGGGTCCCGTAACAGGATTGCCTGTTGATGCCTCTGTTCCTTCATCAAAGGTGGTCGTTCTTAATGGTGTTGAATATTGTATTAATATTGATCCACGCACAGGATGCCCTTATCCTGAACCGATAGTTTATGAATGCACCAATCCGGATAACACGCTTCCATTAGACCCAAATTTTGTAATAGGCAGCAATGCAGATTCCGGAGATGTTGAAGGACCGACAAGCCCGACCTTTATAGGTGATATAAACAGCGACATGAGATGCCCCATGGGTAAGGCCGCCCATAACCCCTGTCAGTGGGTTATTTTGTCAGGGAGTGCATATGGCCCGTATTGCTGGTAAAATTAGTGTATTTGCTGCCAGTCTCAATATGAAGCAAGATCTAAATCATGGAGGCAGGGCCACTTCCGGCCCTGCCTTTATTGGGACATTAACAATTAATTCCTGAGCAATCTGAATGAAAAAATTGCGGGAGTTCATCTCAAAAAATTTTTTTTTCACTAAAACCCGCCTTTTGAAGGCGACTGTCCTGGGTCTTGTTGTCGGTGTTCTCGGGCTGTTAATCAGTCCCTTCCAGTTTGCCATGAACCTTGAAGAGGATAGCGGCCTGGGCCTGCTCTTCAAATTGAGAGGAGCCCGGAAACCGCCGGCTGATATTGTTGTGGTAAGCATAGACAAGCAGTCGTCTGATAAGCTTGACCTCAATAACAATCCGGATAAATGGCCACGTTCGCTCCATGCACGCTTAACCGAAAACCTGGCAAGAGAAGGAGCCAGTGTCGTGGCTTTTGATGTACATTTTATCGAGCCAAAGAATGCTGAAGACGATGCTCTGTTTGCAGAGTCATGCCAAAATGCGCAAAATGTTCTCCTCTGCGAACCTCTCGTACCCAAGGAGCTTCCAACAGCAGAAAACGGTGGGGCAGTTGCCGGCTTTCACAACATTGTAAAGATTGTGAAGCCGTTTAAGCTCCTTTCTGATTCTGCTGTTGCCACTGCACCTTTCACCCTGCCGAGAATTCCCTTTAAGGTGAATCGATACTGGACCTTCCAGACCGGAGCTGGAGATTCACCGACATTACCGGTGATGGCATTTCAGTTTACAACGCTGGAGCTTTACGATGAATTCATGCAGCTGCTGGAAAAAGTAAGTCCTGGCCAGGCAGGGAATTTGCCCCCTGATCAGGAGGCCTTTGTTGCACAAGATTTCAAACAGGGTATGCGGGAGATAATGGCGACATTTCAGGCCAATCCCGGGCTTAAACAGAATATGCTCCAGGAGTTGGAAAACGCAAAAGCGCATTTGACCGACAACAATGATTATCAATTTCTGAAAGCGCTCATAATGATGTATGGCGGAGCTACAAGCCGCTATATCAACTATTATGGACCACCTCGCACCATAAAAACCATACCCTATTACCAGGCATTGCAGATCAGGAACGGCAAATATGAAGAAAGGCCCATGGACCTCAACGGCAAGGCTGTGTTCGTCGGGCTCTCGGAAATACTGCTGGCAGACAGAAAAGACAGCTTCTATACAGTATTTTCTACGGCAGATGGCATTTTCATAAGCGGGGTGGAGATCATGGCCACTGTTTTTGCAAATATCAAAGAAGATTCCCCGGTGCAGCCCGTCAGCCTGAAATCGTATGTTTTTGTCGTGCTTTTCTGGGGTATTCTTCTTGGTATTGCCTGCCGCATATCGACTATCAGGTTAGGCGCCCTGAATGCAATCGGTTTGAGTCTTTTTTATCTTGCCGCCGCTGTCTACATGTTTAAAGCCGGGAACGTATGGTATCCTATCATTATACCCTTATTCTTCCAGGCGCCACTGGCCTTGCTGGGGGCCGTATCCATTGAGCATTCCAGACTTTTCAAAGAGGTTTTGAGTAAGCTTCGCATGGAAAAGGACCTTTCCGTTGCCCGGGATATCCAGATGAGCATGCTGCCATCCTCCTGCCCCACGATAGAAGGCTACCAGATTGCTGCCAGTTCAACCCCGGCACGAGAGGTAAGCGGGGATTTTTTTGATTTTATTGATATCGACGCGGGCAAGATGGGATTTGTCATAGCTGATGTCACAGGCAAAAGTGTTTCCGGGGCCCTGGTCATGACTGCTTCGAAAAGTGTGTTCCGTCTGCTCTCAGAGGACCGGTTGTCGGTGGGTGAGATCATGAAGCGGGCCAATATGCAGATAAAGAAAGACATCACCAGGGCAAAGGGCATGTTCGTGGCCCTGCTTTACGCGGTATTGAATATTGATGACAAACTCCTGGGCCTATGCAGCGCCGGGCAGACCCAACCTATTCTTCTCTCGGGTAAGACAGGTGAGGCAACCTTGATAGAAACAGAAGGTGATGCGTTCCCCCTTGGTATCATCGATGATGCAGATTACCAGGAAACAAAGCTGCAACTGGATCCCGGCGACCTGGTCATTTTTTATACGGATGGGGTTGTGGAAGCCATGAACAAGAAAAAAGAAATGTATGGATTTGATCGCTTTCTAGAGGTAATAAAGGGCAACAGTGATCTGGATGCCAATACGTTTCTGGAGAAATTAATTGCCGACATAAACAGCTTTGTCGGCAAGGCGGAACAGCATGATGATCTTACAATTGTGGTGATAAAGGTTGACTGATAGTGTACATAGAAAACTGCTGAACCGGTCAGGCCCTGGTGTTATATTACAGGGAGATAAAATACAGATGAAAAGAACCACGTCAGAATATATATAAAATATTGGCAGTATAGCCATAAATTTCAATAGGGAAGATATTCATGGAACAACTCGTTGAATTACAATTACCCAATATTCTTGGAGCTGAAAAAGAAGCAATTAAAAAAGCTGTCACTATTGCGGAGAAAATGGGATTCAGCAGTGACAGGATTGAGGACTTGAAGACAGCCCTTGCCGAAGCATGTATCAATGCATTCGAGCATGGCAACAAGTTTGATCAAAACAAGAAAGTAAGGGTTACACTCGAAGCGGATGATTCTTCACTACAGGTAATCGTGCACGATGAAGGTGACGGTATTGATCCGGAAAAAATCCCCAAAAAAAGGGTTCGTGATGACGGTTTCCCCTGTCGGCGCGGTTATGGCGTTTTCCTTATCAGCAACCTGGTTAATGAATTTTACTTTGAAAATCATCCAGGCAAGGGAAACAATGTCAAAATGCTGATGCATCTCAACGGATAATAAGGAAAGTTCAGAACGTTCATTTATATAGTGACAACATGGCAGTAACTGCTAATCGGAGGCTTCAGGAATGAGCAAGGATATTCAAGTGTCAACAAGCCAAAAGGGTGATATCATTGTCATCAGCATCAAGGGCGATGTCACCGCAACGACCGGAGAAGTCATTGGCAACGCTTACAAAAGCGATGAAGTTTCAAACTCTCACAAAATACTGCTTCAATTCGACAAAGACTGTTACATCAACAGCGGTGGACTCGCTTCTCTTATAGATATTGCTGCTGCAGGGAGAAAAAAGGAGCAGAAAATTCATGCTTATGGCTTATCAGACCATTTTCAGAAAATTTTCCGTATGGTTGGTTTAACACGCTGCATCCCTATTTTTTCATCCGCTGAGGATGCCATGGTGGATTTTTGATTGCTACAGAAATTACCTGCTGAATGGTCTTGCATAAATGACTCGTTGCAAATATTGCTGAACTCCATTGAGGTCTCGTCTGAAAACAACAAGTTAAATTTAATCAGACTTTAACTGATAATTGATTTCCCCGGACTTTGGGAAGGCCTGCTCCCCAAAAAACTTGTGGATGCCCGTAACCACCCCTGATACACAACCGCCCCTGAACCCTGACAGGAAAGCTCGCTCTCTGTTTCAAGCAATCCCAGTTTCAGGCCGCCAATGTAAAACACACCGCTTCTGAAAAAAATCTTGCCGATTTTATAGAGAAACCGGATCAGAGCAGACTCACGGCTCTTTTTCTTATACAGGAAGCCGGTGCCGTTATCGATACCAAGAACCAGCTCGGTTGCCCGGCCACTCCTGTCAGTAACTTTACAGAGCAGCACACAGAGGGCGGGAAAGATATTCTGCTCCTGGTACTTTTTTTTAAAGTAGGCAGCATGCGAGATACTGTCGATGGCATTCCAGAAGCACTCCTGCAGCACAAGCCGCTTGCGCATCCAGGCCCGTTTGACTTCAAGGTCACTGCTTTTTGCCACCATATCATCGGAATAGCCGATATAGGGAGCCAGGCCGGAGCGTGCAAGCAGGACATGCGCCCTTTCTGTATAAAGCCGGTGGTCTTTAATGGCCTGGATGCGCCTGCGCTGCTCCCACCAGTTTAACCTGTGCCATCTCGCAAATTCCGGTTCATTAAAGAGAAAGAGAAAACCGTCAAGCATGGAGACCCGGTCACAGGAAAGATCCTTTGCGCCCAGGAAATCCTGGAACACCCGGGTAATGCTTTCCCTGGTTGCAGCTAGGGTCTCAGCCCGGTCTTCAAGATTGCCTGACCTCAGTGCAACAAGATCAATGTCCTCTAAAACAGTGAACGGCTTGTCAACTAACGGGGGATGCTGCATCATGGCCACAGGCAAATGACTGAAAACGGTTCAGGAACACGGTCAGGAAACAAAAGATTCCGGCATGTATGAAGTGAACAGTGTTTTGGTTGCCGCAGTATCGGCAGACCTGGAAGCGGAAAAAGGCACAATCACCGTGCAGCCCTTATCCATGAAAAAACGCACTACATCTTCATCGTCCTCCAGGACATAAATCCGTCTCATGTCGCCCGGGTTTTCCTGGTCCAGGCCTTCCTGCTGAACGATGATGTCAAGATGGTACTGCTTGAGGTCCTGGGAGTTGTTGGCAATGATGTTGCCCGCAGCGATGATTTCCCCCTCCCCGTTTTTACGGGAGGTAGTGAATATGCTCTGCTCCCTGCCGAATACCTGGTCCATGTAGAATTTAATAAGATCATGCCCGGAGAGTGCCTCCTCTTGGACAATGCCGGCATTGGCATCATCGCTGTAGGAGGCGATATAAACGGCGTGACCGTTGCTGATAACCCTGCGGACAAAATCGGCAAATCCCTTTTTGACATTCTTCTGGATAAAATCGGGTTTGAGCTCATTGCCATAGGCAATGGCGCCTGTATGCAGAATGGTAATGGTACGGTCAAAATCAAGTATATAAATCCGTTTTTCCTGAGGAGGCGCTGCATTGATCTCAGGTTCTGCGGTAACCTCTTTTTTCTTGCTGAATAAACCAAACATTTATG
>Ga0209536_100002031_pt1 | contig 33086 bp, 33 predicted proteins | sample DeeMarSeWOR28_12_FD_187461 | JGI IMG/M metagenome (GOLD analysis project Ga0209536, IMG submission 187461) | Marine sediment microbial communities from White Oak River estuary, North Carolina - WOR-2-8_12 (SPAdes) (version 2) | ecosystem: Environmental > Aquatic > Marine > Intertidal zone >... | reverse complement strand
CAAGTGCGTCTGTTGCTGCTGGCCCGCCAGAATGTATCTGCTCACCCATGACCGCTTCCCAGAGCAGTCCACCGGGTCCGTCATATACGTCTTGTACGTCTTTTATTGTGTAGTCTTTTATATATTTCATACATTCTCCTTTCATGTGGTTATTTACTTTTGCGCCACGCGACAGGTATCATGTTACGCACCCGTCTGCGATCAAAGCGGCACCTATGGCTCCAACGATCTGTGGTTCTTTGGGAAGATTCATCCGCTTGCGTAATCTCTTCTCGAGAAGAGTGACAATGCACCTGTTTTTCGCCACTCCACCACCGAATACGATTTCGTCTTCAAACCCTGTCCTTCCTACTAATGCAATGATCCGATTAAGTATGGATTGGTGTAGCCCGAGGGCAATGCTGCAGCGGTCTTCACCGCGCGCAATCAGCGACACCACTTCAGATTCGGCAAACACTGTGCACATTGAACTGATCGAAACAGCGCTTGCCGATCCTGCGGCCGCGTTGCTGAATTCATCGATCGTGAAGCCAAGCGTTGTCGCCATCACTTCGAGGAATTTCCCGGTACCCGCAGCGCACTTATCATTCATTTCGAAATCTTCAACCTTGCCGTCTTTGACACGGATGATCTTACTATCCTGTCCGCCGATATCGAGCACGGTGCGGCAATTCGGAAAGAGGAAATTGGCACCGACCGCATATGCCTTGATTTCTGTTATAACCGGGCATTTAAGATGAATGTGTGCAAGGTAACGGCCATAGCCGGTGGCGACCAGGTGATCAAGGTTCTCGTTGTTGATCAACTTATGGAGATTTGACAGCGGGTCGATTCCAGTGTCAGCAATTGAATAACCGATCAAATTGGAGTTCTCCATCACCACATGTTTTATGGTGCGTGAGCCGATATCGATACCGACAGTTCTTATGAGTTCCTCCTTAAGCCACTTGCTCGAGAAAAGCGTCAATGCGCGTGCGCAGCTGCCCGATGTCTTCCTCTGCGTAATCAGTTACGATCTTTATGTTTGGCATATTTCTTTTCTTCAGGACATTGGCGACGCGTATCGCTTCGACGTTATATCCATGGCAGTATTGGAGAATATATTGCAGGACGCCATTGACTTCGTATGCATTAATGATCTTCTCAATTGACTCCATGCGCTCATTGTTAGGTGAGAAACATGCGCAGTTGATTTTCATATAACGCTCGGCAAGTGCTGACAGCTGTCCGTTGATATCTCTCTTGCCGTCCTCGACAAGATTCTCGAAATACCGTGTGCCGGTGCAGGTTTCATCAATTACTATTGCAGCGCCTGTCTTTTCGATCAGGGAGTGCACTTTCCAATTTCCCATGACCGAAGGGCAGCCGGATATCATTATTCTTTTCACTCCTTTAGAAAAAGGCGAAACACCTGAACGGATGCGCTCGTCGAGTTCTGCGTTCAGTTTCTGCAGGTGCTCGGTGAAGCGGACAGGCTCATCGTTGAGTGCAGCCTGCATTACAACCAGGGCATCGAGCCCACTGATCGGAGGCGGGTCGTGCTTACGCAATTCATTGAGTTTCTGGAGGGCACGCCGTTTTTCATTCATTATTTTGATCGCTGCGCTGAGCCTCTCTGCTTCGACTTTCTTCCCTGTGAGTTGTTCGACCCTAGTTTTGAAATCAACAACGGCCTGATGCCATAACGCGAAATCGAGGTCTCCTTTTTTCTGAGGAACCTCCATAACATGGAAATTGACCACATCCCAGGCCTTCTTTTTTGCATCACAAGTGGTCTCGCCGACACCGAGATCCTTGATCGGTCCGTACGGGCACGTCTTGGAGAGAGCGAGACCGAATGTGGATTTTATCAGCGGACATATGTCGCGGGGGAACATCTTTTCACCGTAGGGAATTGAGAACTGGGTGCCACCGCAAAGGGCTACTGGAATTGCGTCGGCTGCCATGGCGATCTCTTCGGGTACATAGATACAGAAGGTGCCAATGAACTTACGGCCATCCTTTCGCGCTTCAATGAGCTCAGCGACCCTTTCTCCATGGGATTCGTGAAGTACGTGGTCGAAATATTTGATCCCTTCAGGACGGTTTTTTTGATCCCCAACAGTCTGCTGGAAAGTATTGTCAATTGACTGCAGCAGTTCCTTGTGGAGTTCGACGTCCATCCCGAGCTCACTCCACATCTTTTCGTGGTTAGGCATGTTCGCTCCTTTTAGGTTTTGCGGAAAAATAACTTACAGAAACAATGTCCATCTTTTTCAATTTCGTCGGCGAGCGAAGGGCAAGGACAGAGCACATCCCTTTGCAAATCTAACGGATGGCTTTGTTTGCACGGACAGTAGTACTTACCGAATTCATTTTTGTTCATGGTCATGAGACCGATGACTTTCTGCAGTCTCTCTTGATCAGGGTTCAATGTGTAGCCATGCTCGTGTGCGAGCGCCTGTATCCTTATAAAATTTCCATTATATTCACCGGTACCTACTACCGGATCCCATTTATTAGCCATGGGTTTACCTCCGTTCCACAGTCGAACATCGAGTAAATAGATGCTGTGGGTTTATCAGTTTAGTGCGTAATGTGTGCTTTAGATACTTGTGATTTGAGTTTTGTGATCGGACTCGACCGAGCCCGGAGTCGTGCAGTTTCACTGATTACCGCCTGCATAGTGATCAACTACACGTAGTTTGATAAGGGCCGAATTATGTAATAGAGGTCTTAAATGAGGTATTCTGCTGTAACGGTGGCAAATATGAGTTCGCACCCGACCGGGTTGCGATAGGGCGACCTTCATATCTTTCCTCCGTTATGGTACAGAATATGCAATCTCATCTCTTCAATAGTACCCAATCTGTGGTAAATGTCAAGTGCATTTAGTTTATGCGCCAGGACATCGTTACCAGGGTAGTTTGGAATGCATGATTTTCGTAGTTCATGGCGTAATACTGTGGTTATTAAGCTGTTATATGTCGAGTCTGGTATTCTGGTAATTACCAGAATACCGGCCACCAGGTATTTCAACAAAATCCAAGCGCGTAGCGTGGTTATTGAAAATGAGAACGGGCCGGTGGAAACCGGCCCGTTAGGATTATCCTTATCTCGATGTCATTTGTATTCGGTGACGCTTCGTATTGATTCCACTTGAACCTTTGCATTGGCAAATAGTTCCTCAATGCTCTTACGGTCAGGTGCGCTCCAGCAACAGATCGCCTGGCTGTTTTCTTCGTCAACATAAGCTTTTTCCATGCAGAGGCTGCTTCCACCGGAAGCAGTAATCACTGCCTTTCATGCTGTAGTTATTTCATCTTTGGGCATTTTAGGAAGTGTAACAAGATATTTTGGCATAACCACCTCTTGTTTAAGTATAATGTATGCTGCGGTAATGTCAAGGATTGATCGCATATCTATCTGTTTAAGAAGTCGCGTCAATGTTTTAAATCCGAAATTCTAAATCCGAAACTCTAAACAATATCAAAATCCAAATATTCAAATCCACGGAGCTGTTGTTGTTGCGTTAGGGGATTAGGGTGACGCGGCCTTCGTTTTCAGCAGTAACACGGCCAATGATCGGAGCGTCACTTTGGTACTTCTGCTTAAAGATATCCAATTTGCTCTCGGGCAGGACGACAATCAAACCACCCGAAGTTTCCGAACCGAAGATCAGATTCACCAAATTGGAATCGCTTTTGCCTTTGTCCACCCGGTCCCCGAATGAATTCAAATTCATGGTTATCCCTGGTTCAAAAATACCTTGATCAAGGACTTCCACAGCGCCTTTATGTACCGGGATCTTTGAGAGTGAAATCTCTATGCCGACCTTGCTAGCTTCTGCCATCTCAACCAGATGCCCGGTCAACCCGTATCCTGTAACATCGGTTGCAGCATTAGCCCGCGCCGCACGCATAGCAACCGAGGCATCGCGGTTTAGTGTGGTCATTGCATTAATCACGGGTTTCATATCGATGCCCTGATCTTTGTCGACCAGCATTGCCTGGATAATCGTTCCGACACCGATAGGTTTGGTAAGTATCACAAGGTCGTCGGGCTTTGCAGCGGCATTAGTGATGATCCTATTGGGGTGGATATAGCCTAGTACGGATAGACCGTACATTACTTCAGGCGAGGCAAAGGTGTGGCCGCCGATCGTAGTCACACCGGCTTCCTTTGCCTTGTCATTTCCGCCTCTTAACATCTGACCGAGGGTCTCAGAATCGCCTGCCCCTGGGTAGCCAACTATGTTTAGGGCAAGTTTTGGATCGCCGCCCATGGCGTATACATCAGAAATACAATTAGCGGCCGCGATCATCCCGAAAGTGTATGCATCTTCGACAACAGGCGTCAGAATATCGATCGTTTTGACCAATGCAAGTTCTTCGCTCAGCAGGTATACGCCTGCATCATCTGCAGTATTCGTTCCCACTAGCAGGTTAGGGTCATCTATTGGCGGCAAGTAAGCAAGAGCCTGCGCCAACTGCGCAGCAGATAGCTTGGAAGCTCAGCCCGCACACTTGACCGTTGCCAGGATGCCTTTTTTCTTATGGTTGGTCATAGTTGATTATATGCATAGGCAATGGTATGTCAACTGATGCGTGGTGAAAAAAAGAGGGCAGCCTATCGGTGTGGCTGCCCTCCAGGAATATCATAGATCTTACCTGAGCAGAATGACTTTCTCGGTCAGTTCTTTGTCTGTCGTATGGAGGGTCACAAAATAGACACCACTTCCCAACGTACGATTGGCCTGGTCAGTACCATCCCAGAACACCACAGTAGGTAGTAGTTGGTACGTAGTAGGTAGCAAGAATTCCTTTACCAGTCTTCCAGTAGCGTCGTATATTTTCAATGAGTGTTTTTGCATTTCAAAATTCGAATTTCGCAATTCTGGTATCATGTATCTTATCTCAGTGGAATGTCTAAAAATGTTGGGAGATACGTTCAGAGTTACCGATTGAGGCGGAATTGTGGGGCCTAGTTCTTCCACTCCCAGCACAGGCACCAGTATATCATCAATGTACCAGCCTTCCTCATAGACCGAGTAGTCGCTTATGAATCTGAATCTGATGCGCGCTGTTTGGCCGTTGCATTCTGATAGCGGATAGGAAGCCTGTGTCCATGCTGTCTGCGATCCATTATATTCATCGAGTGTCTGCCACCACCCTGAACCATTATCGACTTCAACGTAGCTGTAGTCCCAGTCCGTTTCCAATTGGTAGTAATGATAAAAAGAAAGCGCACTGTCTGGTGGCACGACGAAGTACGGTGATATCAAGGACGCGTCGTTTTGGTTCGTGTAATGCCATACATTTTCAGAACCACAATACCAGGAGTGGGTGGGCGAGTTACTTCTGTATTCAGTGATGTGCCAGTTGTCGGCAATGCCCGAGTGTGTCCACTCTCCTTGTCCTGATTCAACGTCGTGAGCGAGTCCTGGCTGTGTTGTAACTAACAAAGGAATCGTGGATGTGTCGCCACTACCAAAGTACAGGGAGAATTCTGCCAAGTAAGGCGTCGGGCATGTCGGAGCGACTATGAATGTCCAACCCGAAACAGTGTCGCAATCTCCTGGATCAAGTGAATACATGTAGACATAGAGCTGTGAGATTGAAATGTACGGATCACTGCAGGCGACCATTGTCGGCTCCGTATAAGTTCCAGTGCCGAGGTTTTTGCCCAAAGCTGCTATCTGCATGAGTTCACCAGGTTCTGCGTAGCCATTGCCATTGCCAGTGACCTCGGTCAATAGCATCTTATAGTATGTCATTGCTGGCAGCGGAATTATTGCTGTCTCTGCACCTTGAAATATCGCACGGTTTGCGGCTTGCACAAAGACCACGATCTTGCAGCTGAGTTCATCCCAGGATGGATCGATTGTGAAACTTCTGCTTCTCATTATTGTATCGGCAGTCGGAATCGTTACCGCTTCACCACTTGCATCCGGCAGCATGTCCCGCATGACGTGATCGAGTTCACTCCCGCCGCCCCAGCTATAAGGAATATTGTCCTCGATCACCACGAAATGTATGTTGCCGGTGACCGCGCTTGCCGATGTATTCTCGACCGTCGCATCTATTGTTCCTTGGTTTGTTACGGAGTCGTAGTCACAGCTGATCATGATTTCGAGAGGGCTATCGACAGCAGTTCTGGTTGTGACGTGATGCCGGAAGAATGGATACATCGTGCCGGTGCTCAAACCGCCCACTTCAGAGATGCTACCATCGAACCATGTCGTAGGCGTTCCAGATACTGTGTAGTAAGCTTCGCGCGCTTCTGCTTCTGGCGTGTTAAAAGGATCATTTGACCATACATGATATGAAATGACCGTTACCGAATCATATGCTCGAGTGTATATTTCAGCAAGACCTCTTGCTGTTCCCGGGCAGTACGGTCATGTGGTGGCCGTGAATTCCTCGACCACGACTGTGCGCTGACTTGCATAGACAAATGCGCACAGAGCAAGACATAACATCAGTGCTTTTTTCATATGTGATACCTCCTTTTTGTTGATTATATACTGCTGCTGCCAACGTGTCAATCAATGTGCAAACTGCTTCTAACACCAAATCGACAGGAAGGGAATAAGACAGATGCAGTTCGAGTGACTCACAGATTTTTAACTACGCGGATGTTTGCCTAAGCAAGTGCCCAGTGGTGATCAAAGCGATGCCTGAGATGAGGGAAAGCGAGGCACCAAGCATAAGCGCGGCCTGAAAGCCAAAACGCTGCCAGAAAAATCCCATCAAAAGGTTCGCCGGCAACAAGGTGATACCGATGACGGTGTGGTAAATCCCGAATGCCGTTGCTCGTATTTCTGACTCGGTCAGGTCGGCGACATAGGCACGCAGGTTTCCTTCAGTGAAACCGTAGTACAGCCCGTAGACAATGAATATCACCCAGATCAGGGTAGAACTGTGATTGAACGCAAATGCAGTGTAGCATACGGAAAAGATCAGAAACCCCAGGAAGATGGTCTTCCTCCGTCCGACACGGTCTGAGAACATGCCGGCAGGATAAGCCCAGAGCAGATATGATATGTTGAATGTGAGCCAGAGTAACGGTATGAATGTTGCGGATACGCCGATATTCCTAGCGCGCAATATTAGGAACGCATCAGAAGAATTGCCGAGCGTGAATACGATCATGATAGCGAGGAAGACCTTGAGCCGCCTGTCGAGTTGACGGAATGAGAATCTCAGCAATTTTTTTGTTTCCGGTACTATTTCTCTAACACCAAAAAGAATGATCGCGATGGCTATGATCCCAGGTATTATCGCGAGTCCAAAAAGCAGCCGGTAATTCTGTTGCGAAAGCGATAGTATAATAAACGCAGCCAGGGGTCCGAGTGTTGCACCCAGTGTGTCGAGAGCGCGGTGGAAACCGTATGTTCGCCCGTAGTATCCATGTTTGGATGAATCAGCTATCAGAGCGTCACGGGGTGCAGTTCTAACGCCTTTGCCGACACGGTCTGAAAATCTGACCAGGAGGACGTGCCAGCCCTGGCTGGCAAACGCGAGGAGTGGTTTGGTCAGAGCCGAGAGGGTGTAACCGATGAAGATGAACAACTTACGTTTCTTTAGGCGGTCTGAAATGTAGCCAGAAAATGTCTTCAGGATACTGGCCGTGGATTCGGCGATCGCTTCAATGAGCCCGATGAGTAGAGGTTGTACCTTTAGTACTTCCTTTAGGAAGATAGGGATGATCGGGTATGCCATCTCGGTTGATAGGTCAGTGAACATACTGACCAAACCGAGCGAGATTATGTTTCTACCGAGCCATTTGATCTTTTCTGGTGGAGCCTGGTTCACTCGAAGAAATATACGACAACCGTGTCTACTTCTCCGGAAATGTCAGGTGAACGATATTGAGTATTCCAGCCGGGATTCTCGGCCGAGTTTATACCTATTGTGACGAGGTTCCCCTGTCTGGCGGATGTGCCGTAGCAGACACTATCCATTTCAAAGGAGCCCGGTATGGAGTCCCTTGTGAAGGTCGTGTCATACCGCAAACGGCCCAGGTTAACATCGTAGGGATTGATGTCATATATCCTAAGCACCAATCCATCTATTCCCGGCAAAGTGTCATAAATCGGTATGCTATCATTCAGTACTCGGATGCGTTGCGTATACCCGTACAAATAGCAAACATATGGTTCTTCTTCTCCACCACACTGAACGGTTGTGATGAAAAGAAGAGGCAGTAATAGTATCAGATATTTCTTCATAATGCACCTCGTGAGTAGTATAGAGAATGTGCTTGAAATGTCAAGTTATTTGAGTATAATCCAAATGCAATGAAGATATTGGTTCTGGCCGTACCCGTTGGTGCGGGCCATATGAAGGCAGCAAAGGCGATCATGCAAGCCCTGAAGAAGATCGCTCCAGCAACAGAGGTCAGGTTTGAGAATTGTTTTGACTGGGTATATCCACTCTATGGGCAAATCTATACCAGAATATATGATTTTGCACAGAAGAAAGCACTCGGCTTGATAAAATTCTTCTACGGCGGGGTCGGTGTTGAATCAGGTTCCTCTCCCTTCATGTACAGATATCACAAGGCATTGGCTGATAGATTTCCTGAATTGCTAAAGGAGTATTGCCCGGACTATATTCTTTGCACGCATTTCTCTCCGGGATATTTTTCGGCATTATTCAAGAAGGACTTTGGCTACAAAATTGGTATTGTGATCACTGATTATTATGTTCATCCGCACTGGGTGAACAAAGAAATGGATCATTACTTCATACCGCACGAGAGTCTCACTGAACAGATTGTTTCTTACGGTGCAAGGGAAGAACAGGTATATCCTTTTGGGATTCCGATCGGTCTTGAACTCGAAGCAGGTATTGATCGGGCGGCAGCACGCAAGCGTTTTGGCTTGTCCAAGAACAGGATCTCAGCTACGATCATGGGAAGCAGGGTTTTTGGCGGAGAGTGGTTTGAAGTTACCCGTGAACTGGTTGATTTTGATTATGATTTCTTGGTATTGTGCGGAGAGAACAGGGAAGTCGCGGACAAGATTGCAAAGCTCAATGGTAAATCCAACCTAAAGGTATTGGGCATGGTGGAACGCATTCATGAGTTGATCGGCACTACAGATATACTGATCACCAAGGCAGGTGGCATTACGAGTACCGAGGCAGCACAGGCGGCTCCAGTATTGGTATTCGCGAACTCAATTGTGGGTTTGGAAGATAAGAACGAAGATTTTTTCATTGGACATGGTGCTGCGTTACGCATCACCAAAGACGATGCCCGGCAAGTCATGGTTGGCTTACTAGCTAATCAGTCAAAGATGTCGCAGATGCGCAGGAATCTGAAGCATATAGGCAAGAAGAGGACGGCCATCAATATCGCAAACACGATCCTTGGTCGGTCTACGCGTTAGCTCTTAGAAAAAGCAACCTGAGCTTATTATGGAAAGCGCGAGATTTGCTGAACTGGTCAGAGAAGCCTTAGACGCTTTACCTGCTGTTTTTCGAAAGAAACTCAAGAATATTCAAGTTGTAGTTGAAGAAGAGCCTATACAACAGACATCCTTGCTCGGCCTGTATCAAGGCGTACCATTCAAATATCGGGGTGTCTGGTACGGCAACGTCTTACCGGACAAGATCACTTTATTCAAGAAGAATATTGAACGTGTCAGCCATACCGAAGAAGAAGTGAGACAATGGGTTGGGAAAGTCTTGATTCATGAGGTCGGGCACTATTTTGGCCTGAGCGAGGCTGATTTGCGCCGGCTGGACGAGCAATAAGCGCATTTCTGGTGAACTTTTTTGCCTCCCTAGGAGTTATACTGATAGGAGGTAAAATGCAGAGAACTTTCTTGTTTTCCATTATTATCCTTATCATTGTTATTGCTGGTTGTGCCCACACATATGTCGAAACAATGGTGACCAGCCAGGGTGCGGTGCTTGAGTTAGATGGTGCCCGTCTGGAGATACCCGCGAACAGCCTGAGCGAATCGACCTTGGTGAGGTTCGAGAAGCGAGGTGTTGCTAAGCACAAGTATGTACAGGGCTATGCATTACGTGGGGAATCATTTGCTATCATGCCAGATACGCTAATATTCGATAAACCAGTCATTTTTTCATGCAATGCACGAGGTAAGAGTGTGGGATTGGCCGCTGAGGTCGGGAGCGGATTTGTACCGCTCGCGAATGCAGAAGCAAGTGGTGGTAAGCTCAAGGCTAGCCTTTGGCACGGCGGCGAATATTACGTGATTGAGAAGCCCGAAGAATATGGTATCGTTGAACATGAAAAAACAGACATGGGTCTTTTGATTGTTTGCGATATCTATATCAGTAATTATGTTAGGAATTTCAAACAGGTATTGAAGCAGAACGGGTATGATTGGCCAGTCTGGCTTTTTGTTTACCAACCGGATGCTTCAGTTGAAGACAATACACGCTTACTGCATGATGAGCTCAAGAGGCTGCACGATGAATATGGCAAGTTCAGATTGGATATTGTCAGTTTTGGAGTAGGTGGTCTGGTCACGCACCGTTATCTGACCGATTCCGCATACTATCAGCGAGACATCTCGCCGGCGGTTATTGCTATCGGCACACCGTTCTTCGGTTCAAGTTTCGCAGACCTCAAGAATGCCGCGCGAGGCAAAAGTCCGTTTCGGTTTTTCTTTGCAGATGGAATGGATATGCATGCAGAAGACCTCAAACCACAGTCTGAATTGGTCGCGTTGATCAGAGAAAACAGGATGCCGGTGGGCGGGCATTATTACGATGAACCAGAGGAAAACAAGAACTTCGCATCTCTCAGGGGGAAATCGATATTCGCAGGACCTTTCGATGAAGAAAATGATGGTGATGGTTTGGTTTCCCTAAACTCGACAACGTTGACATGGATTGAGCCAGAGCCATTCGAGTTGAATCATTTCGACTTATTTGATAACACTACGGTTCAGAGAGTGGCAGTGGATTTTGTAAATCTTTATCGCAGTTTTAACTGGACTATGCTTTTCGACAAAGTATGGCCGATCGACACAGATTATTCCAGAATCGTCGGAATTTGGGAAAAAGAAGCCAGATTGAACTACCGTGGTGTGAACTTCGACATACTTCTAGAGCATAATAGGAATATGTTGAGATCGACTCCTGAAGGCGCAATCTTGATCACGAATGGTGACAATGATACATATCCTGCCTGGCTATTGCAGCAGAATGGTTTTAGAACTGATGTGCTGATTGTAAATCGCAGTCTATTCAACCACAAGGAATATGTGCTTTTCCTGCAGAAAAAGGGTCTGGGATTGCCACTTACTGAAACGGAGGTAGATGCAGTTGCGCCGGAAAGGAAAAATGGTGCAGTGATTACGAAATCGGACAAATTGATAGGGATACTGATTGAGAAAGGCAGAAGACAAGTCGTTTTTTCGACGACCGTCTATGCACCAGAGAGATATGGATTTCCTCTTACGCTAACTGGACTCGTGTATGAGGTAGGGGAACGCGGCATCAACGCGGACGGTAAAAATATTGATGTTGAGAAGACCAGACGACTCTTCCATGAAGACTTCACTTATGAGAAGATATTCTCAGTGCCATTCAGTGCGATAAACAAGGATATCCAGGCGCTGTTTGCGAACTATGCAGGCGCACTCGCGTTTACTGTTACAGCTCTAAAAGGTAAAAAGAGGTATGATGAAGCATTGGAGGAGATAGAATTCGCGAAGAAGATGTTGCCGGAATTTGCGGTTTCATTGTTTGCCTATGCCGAGGTAACAATCTATCTCGAGACGAGCGAGATTGCCAAGGCGGATAGTCTGGTCCGAATACTTGTGCAGTCGCCTGATGCAAGTGTGACAATCAGAATAGGTATTGCAGAAGCTTATCACAAGAAGGACATGAACGACAAAGCGATCAAAGTACTGGCGAGGGTATTACAGGATGATCCTGAGAACAGAGAGGTTCTTGATTTAATCAAGAAATACCAGGGGGAATGATCGATCATAGTGATCTTAATATTTCTGGTCTTTACAGGTGCTTCAAGAAGGGTGATGAGAAGGCGTTCGAGGTCATTTATCGCGTGCTGAGTCCCGGTGTGTTTAACTATAGCGTTCGTGTGCTTGGTGACTGGCATCTCGCCGAAGATGTTTTGGTGGAGACCTTCACGAAATTCGCCAGGTCAGACCTTGATACACGCGGGAATCTCAAGGCATGGTTGTATCGGGTGGCTACGAATGCCTGCTATAGTTTGTTGAGAAAGAGGAAGACCGAGCTAAAGTGTTTCGAACAACAATTGAAGACGTCTTTTGGCAACCCTGGACCTGATTTCACAAAGGAATTGAGGGTGCAGAGACTACTTAGCAAGTTGCCTGACTATCAGAGAATAGTTGTCATACTGAAGTTCTATGAGCGGATGACTTATCAGGAAATTGCAGATATATTATGTTGTCCGCTGGGGACAGTCAAGTCAAGGATGCACCAGAGTATGCACAAGTTGAGAGATTTGATGGAGGATAGATCATGACATGTTCAGAATTGAAAAGTCATCTTGTAGACTATAGACTCGGGGAACTTAGCCCCGAACTCGAGATAGGGGTCAACGAACATCTCGCAGTCTGCAAGAAATGCAGCGTTGAACTTAAACAAATAGGGGATACAGTCAGTGGTTTTGAAGGGTCGGCAAGATTCAAACCTGCACCTGGCGTCTACAAGAGAATCGCTGAAAAGATTACAGTGCTCAAGCCCGGACCATCTCGATTTCTTGGCATGCCCAAGAGCATGGTTTTTGCTTTTGGAGCATTTATGTTGGGAATAGTGCTCACAAAATCAATAGATGCCATAATCATCAGCACGCGGAGAGTTTCGGGGATAGAGGTCAGACAGGAAGCACCGCGCAGAGTGCCTTTTTCAGATACAGTTGAATTTTATTCGGTGCCAGCAAAGAACCTGGCCCGCATATAGACCTGTCCTTTCATACGGTCCTATATGCCCAGGTTTCTTTTTGCGGCGGTGCTGAGTAACTTTGCGACCGTTGGATCTTTGATTATGTTCATCAATTTACTGTACGCATCAAAGTTGCGGTCTCTCAGTCTTTTAACGAAATCACTAACGACAGTATAGCTTGGTTCGCTTTTACCTAATTCGAGCTTGATTTCCTTTATTTCCTCAGCGATCAGCTCTTTCTGTTCCGGACCTATTTCCTGTGATTTGTCTATCTCGTCGATCAAACGGTCAAATTCTTCAATGACCTTCACTGGCAGCGAGATCTCTGATGGTTGTTCTGGAAAGAAAACAGCCATCTGGTATTCATCCTCAACTAGATCAATCCCCTTGGGTGTGATCCGTGCGCCGACAAAGACGCTGCCTTCAAGAGGTTTCTGCAGCTCAACATAGCTTTTTTCTTCCAGGTAGATCATATTGAAGTGCAAGTCCTTGAGGCCAATGTTCATCATTTCCTTGAATTCACTAGGTGTCACTCGATTATAGGGGTGCTCTGTGAAGCGTTCGTACAGAATTTCGAGAATTCTTCGGCGGACTTCTTGATTAGTCACAGAGAATTTTACTTAGAACTTACCTCGAGTCAACATTTTATAACGCTTTCAACATCATGAGCATAAGGTAACTACAAAAGTGAGCTCAGCCAAGCACGAAATACTAAATTCGAAACTCGAAGCAAATTCGAATCCCGAAATCCAAATAACCGAAACAGCTTTACATAATTCGTACAAATGGCATTTGCGAGAACGTTAGGGCACGAACCATTGACATTTCTGTGATTTAGGGTATCATTCTGAAATGGAAGAACGTCTGAAAAAACTTGAAAAACTGAAAGAATTGGATATCAATCCATATCCGTACAAATATGACCGAACGCATACTTTCCGCGAGATAAGGGATGCATTTGAATCGTTGAGCCAGGGGGAAGAGAGAATCAGGATATGTGGTCGCATCATGACTATACGGGGCCATGGGAAAACACTCTTTGCTACGTTGTCTGACGAGACAGGCCATATGCAGGTGTATTTAAGGCGGGACAGGCTAGGGGATAAGTTTGAACTGTTTCAGCATTTCGATGTCGGCGATCATATGGGTGCGGAAGGTAGTGTATTCAAGACTAAGACCGGCGAAACAACCGTGCTCGTCGACGATTATGCTCTACTTTCAAAATCGTTGCGATCTCTGCCAGAAAAATGGCATGGTTTGCGCGATATTGAAATCAGGTATCGCAAGAGATATCTTGATTTGATCGCCAATACCGAAGTACGTGATGTTTTCAAGAAGAGAACGAAGATCATAAGTCTCATGAGGCAGTTTCTCGATGGCCAAGGGTTTATGGAGGTTGAAACGCCAGTGCTACAGGCAATATACGGTGGCGCCGCCGCATTTCCTTTCAAGACATACTACAACGCATTAGAACAGGAGATGTTTTTGAGGATTGCGGATGAGTTATATCTGAAGAGACTGATCGTTGGTGGCTATGAAAAAGTGTATGAAGTGTGCCGGGACTTTCGGAATGAAGGTATAGACCGTATGCACAATCCGGAATTCACGATGCTTGAATTGTATCAGGCATATACCGACTACAACGGCATCATGGATCTGGTGGAGCAACTGGTTGAATATCTATTGAGAGAAACTGTCGGTGTGAACAGGCTTACCTTCGTTGATAAAGAAATAGAATTCAAGCGTCCGTTCAGACGAGTGAAGTATGCCGATAGTCTCAGTGAAATAATCGGTCTCGATGTTCTTTCTGCTAGAGAGAGTGAGATCGACAGGCATTGCGAACAACACGGTGTTGACTATAAGAAACTTGCGTTTGGATCGAAGATCGACAAACTCTTCAGCGAACTCGTGCAAAAGAATTTGACCGAGCCGACTTTCGTGATTGATTATCCAAAAATCATCTCGCCATTGGCCAAAACGCATCGCGATGATGACCGTTTGGTCGAGAGGTTTGAATTTGTCATGTTTGGCGTGGAGATCGCCAACGCCTTTTCAGAATTGAATGATCCAATGGAACAACGTAAGCGTTTCGAGAACCAGATCGCACATAAGGAAGAAGGTATACGGGAAATAGATGAGGATTTCATTCAGGCTCTGGAACACGGTATGCCACCGACGGGTGGTATTGGTATTGGCATTGATCGGCTGTGCATGGTTTTGCTCAATCAACCATCGATCCGCGACGTCATCCTCTTCCCGCAATTGCGAAAAGAGACGAAAGATAGCCCTTGATAGCCGATAGTCGCTTTCTTCAACCTTCTGCTGCCATATTGAGCCCTTTAATTCTTCTAAGGAAATGAACACTGAGCTTTTCGTCGCCCGCCGCTACATGCTTTCCCGGCACAGAAAGTTCCTTTCGATGTCGACGATCATTGCTATCGGCGGGGTCTTTGTGGGCGTAGCTGCTCTGCTGATAACACTTTCAATGATGAACGGGTTCCAGAACGAATTACGGAGAAGAATTCTTGGTGGCACACCACATATTATCGTGCGTAAGTATTTCAATGAACCGGTACGGGAATATCAGAATATTGCCGATAAGCTCAAAGACTACAAATTCATCAAAGCCTCGGCACCATTTGCCTATCAAAAATCTGTGATCAAATACAAGCGTCTTCTGGATGGTGTGATCATCAAAGGCGTTGATGACACACTGGAGAAAGATATAACGGAGATAGGACAGAAGATGATCAGCGGGTCTTTTGAACTCAATGGTGGTTGTGTGATCGGTGTTGAACTTGCTCATAATCTTGGTGTCAGTGTCGGTGATTCGGTGGTCATCGCCCTGCCTTTTGGCGAGCAGTTGGGTCTGATACCCAGAGCAAAGAAAGTCGAATTACGAGGCATCTTCGACTTTGGCTATTTTGATTACAACGCCACCCTTGTCTATATGGACCTTATGGACGTACAAGCGCTCTTTGAAATGGACGGCAGCATAAGCGGCGTAGAATTGAAGGTCGATGACATATACAGGGCGCCACAGTATGCACGCCGCATTGAGGATGATCTTGGGTATCCATACCGCGCTCAGGACTGGATCGAATCAAACCGTTCTGTTTTCGCTGCATTGAGAATCGAGAAGATCATCACGTTCATTGTTCTGGTGTTGATCATCATCGTGGCCGGATTCAATATCATAGGTACCTTGATCAACATGGTGAAGAAGAAGACAAAAGAGATAGGTATCATGCGGTCCTATGGATTCACCACTCCAAAAATAATGAAGGTTTTCGTATATCATGGAAGCATTATTGGGATAATCGGGACAGTCCTCGGTCTTGTTTTTGCGTTTCTGGCTTGTTTACTCCTTGATCAATACCAGGTCTCATTGCCTGGTGACATTTATTTCATTGAGACACTGCCGGTAGAGATGGAGGCTAATGATTTTTTGATCACCGCCGTTGCGGCGATATTGATAAGTTTCTTGGCGACAATATATCCTGCGAAGCGGGCGACAGAGCTCACGACAGTGGAGGCGCTGCGCAATGAGTAGTATCATTCTCGAGGCCTTTGATCTCTGCAAGACTTATTTCTTGGAGAATGAAACAATAGATGTTCTCAGGAATACCACATTGACGGTGAAGAAGGGGAGTTTTGTTGTCATCACCGGTCCGTCGGGTAGCGGTAAATCCACACTTCTCAACATACTTGGCAGTCTTGACCGGCCGACCAGTGGTAAAGTCATGTTTGATTCAGTGGATATATTCTCCCACGATGATCGGCAGCTTTCTGAAATAAGGAATCAAAAGATGGGTTTTGTCTTCCAGTTCCATCATTTACTGGCTGAATTTACTTGTCTGGAAAATGTCGCTATGCCCGCGCTTGTCGATGGCAGCGAGCCAGACAAAGCTTATGAGAAGGCACAGGAATTATTGGAAAAATTCGGCATCGGGAACAAGAGGCAAAGGCTGCCTGACGAAATTTCTGGTGGTGAGAGGCAGCGTGTGGCAATAGCCCGGGCAATGGTGAACGATCCGCTGGTGGTTTTTGCAGATGAGCCGACCGGCAATCTGGATGAGGAGAACACCAATAAACTGCTGCAAGTCTTCCTGAGTCTAAAAGATGAGGGGCGGACTGTTGTTCTTGTTACACATTCATTAGATATTGCCAGGAAGGGCACGGATGTTTATAATTTAAAGGAGAAGAGGTTATATGCTGTGTGATGATTGCAGAGATCGACCCGCTGCGATATTTTTTAAGGAGGTTCAACAGGATAAGACTGTGGAATTGCATCTCTGCGAAGAATGCGCATCCAAACGGGGACTCTTAGTAACAAAGAAACTATCTCCGGTTGAGATCCTCCAGAGACTATTAAAACAGAAAGGCGCTCAGGATGAGAAGGTGATCTGTCCTGGTTGTTATATGTCTCTGGCAGAGTTCAAGAAAGTAGGCAGGTTTGGCTGCAGCCAGTGTATTGCTACTTTTGATGAGCATATAAAGCACTTCATCAAACAGATCCAGCAGAGCGACCGTCACGTTGGGCGTAAATCGTCGCCCGGCACTAAGAAGGGCTTTGAGATCTTTAAATTGCGCGCGGACCTGAAGAAAGCTTTGGATAGCGAGGCATATGAAGATGCAGCTAAGATAAGGGATAAGCTGAAGGATTATGGCATCGACGATGTTTGATAATATTCGCTGGTTGGTCCCCGCGGATGGCAAGTCTCTTGCGTGCGGGGCAGAGCGCGAGATAGTCGTTTCATCGAGGATCAGGATTGCCCGGAATCTGACCACGGTCCCGTTTGAGATGAAGATGAAGCAAACAGATGCTGAATATCTTATCGGTCTTGTGCATTCGATCATAGGTGGTAAGGTCAGTGGTAGATTCATAAACCTGAAGGACATGAAGCCGCTGGAGAGAGAATCGCTCCTCGAATGTCACCTCGTTTCGCCCGGCTTTACGAAGAAGGAACACCCAGCAAGCGTTTTTATTACTGAAGGCGGTAACATCTCGGTGATGATAAATGAGGAGGACCATTTGCGCATCCAGGGGATCGGGTGCGGTTTGAATCTTGTTGATCTATCGAGTGAGGTGTTCAAGGTGGAGGAGTTCCTCGGTGAGAATGTGGACTTCGCATTCAATGGTGATTACGGCTATCTGACATCTTGTCCAACCAATATTGGCACTGGCATGAGAGCATCGGTTTTTATGCACCTGCCCGGGTTGGTATATACAAATGAGGTTGAAAAGGTTCTCAAGGGTGCGCTGCAAATCGGAATGGCAGTGAGAGGGATATACGGGGAGGGTAGTGAAATAAGAGGCAGTCTGTTCCAGATATCAAACCAACATACTCTTGGTTTTAAGGAAGAAGAACTCCTTGAGCGGATCACCAAGCTGTCCAGGATGATCATTGATATCGAAAATAAGGCACGTGACGTGATAATGACGAAAGCGCGGACTGAATTTGAGGACAAGATCTTCCGGAGCATGGCGATACTCAAAGCAGCGAGGACGATCAGTAGTGGTGAGGTTTTGAACTTGCTTTCGGCGCTGCGCTTTGGTGTCGGTGTTGGCTTGATCACAGACATTTCCCTTGATACATTGAACGAGATGATGCTGGTTACCAGACCAGCGAACATCCAGTTGTACTTCGGGGAGTTGCTTGAAGAGCAGGAGCGTGATATTAAGCGTGCTGAGTACACCCGGAAGAAGCTTGGTGTTGAATAAATAAAGAAGAACAGGTCTCCATTTTTAATTCCTTCCCACGTTCTATTGTAACCAAATCATGAAACAGAAGAAACGGCCCAAGTGCTCAGAGAAGTTGACCGCGAAGGTAGTGAGAGCGGAAGATGAGGAGGATCAGATCGTATTCCTGGGTACGGGTGGCGCACGTTACGTGATAGCCAAACAGTTACGGGCGACGGGCGGTATGTTATTCAGGATCGGAGGGAAGAATGTGCTAGTTGATCCTGGTCCGGAATCGCTCTTTCGATTGCTTTCCTATTTGCCGAAATTCAATCCCGAAAAAATAGATGCAATAATAATGACCCACAAGCACATTGACCATAGTGCAGACGTCAATGTATACCTTGATGTTATTACCCGCGGGGGTTTCATTAAGCATGGTATCCTGGTCGCCCCCGGTGATGCTTTTGGTGAGGATGGTGTAGTATATAAATACTTGTTAGGTTTCATCGAAAGAAAGGTTATTATTAAAGAGAAGAGCGTATTTCAACTCGGTGATTTGTCATTTCTATTCCCGCTCAAGCATGAACACCGTGTAGAGACATATGGCTTTAAGTTATCATACAAGAACTGCCGTATTTCCTATATCACAGATACGAAATTCTTCCCGGCTCTGATACCTGCATATGAGGCAGATGTGGTTATCATGAACCTGATAAAACTGGGACCATCAGATATTGATCATTTGTCAGTGGAAGATTGTGCTGAAATAATCGCTGGTATTAGGCCCAGGGTTGCGATCATCACCCACTTCGGGATGACAATGATACGGACTGGACCTTGGAATGTCGCCCGGGAGTTGAAGAAACTGACCGGTGTCATAACGCTTGCTGCTGAAGACGGTAAGGCATATACAGTCGAGAAGCTACTTTCCTACGGCACGGGGTCAGATCTTCACACTTCATACATAATGTAGTTCTCAAAACCAAGGAAATAGAATACCGATCTGACAGCTGTTAAGTATGAAGACTTGACCCCAATGCTAGAATTCTAAGCGCAGGCCAATGAGCGGAACACGGGGCAGCATGTATATTGCCTTGCGTGCTGTATACTCCCAATCATACAGGTAACCCTGTACGTTCTTCCGGCCCAGAATGTTCAACACCGTCACATAAAATTCACCACGCGCACCCCAGATCGTGAATTCTTTTCCAAGATGGATATCGATTCTCTGATAGTAGGGTAACCGTTCTTTTTCCGGTGCGTATATTGGATACCAGTAGTACCAATCACCTTCGCGTCCGATAACCGGGCGGTAGGCTAACCCGCTTGCCACCTGGAATTGAATTCCGATATTGAATCCTCCGGGTAACCGGTTCCCGAGGAATAAATTCAGTATGTGTGGTCGGTGAACATCGGTCATAACCGTTGCCGAATCATAGGGGGTGGTCCTTTCTGACAGGGAAAAAGCGTAAGAGATCATCCCAAAGAAGTTGCCGACGTGATATCTGCGTAGCGAGATCTCAATACCAGACGCCCTGCCCTCGCCGTCATTACCGAACAATTCCGTTGATTGACGCTGTATGAGGTTCGTGTAGTGCTTTCTGTACAGTTCAATTCTACCTGACAATGCCGGGAGCATTAAATAATCGACACCAATACTCATCGATCTGGCTTGTAGCGGTTTATATTCTTCCACGGGATATTCAAAGGGTGGTTTCTGGAACAGGTAGCCGTAAGTAAGAAAAATGCTCGGATTCTTGCGATATATGAGTTTTATGCGTGGTGAGAATGTTGGTTTCCGTATCGCAGGAAACCAGTCGATACGTTCACCGATCTCGCAATCGAAGATCTGGAAAACAGGGAACCGTTGAACCGCATAGAGGAATCCATAGTAGTCATTGGTGTCCGCTTCGAGTGAATAATATAGGGCGCCGATCTTGTAGAAAATATCTTCGATTTTGGCTCCTGCATGCGTGATACCGTAGCGTCCGAGACCGGCGCCCACGGACACTGATGCAAATCCGGCATCATATTCCGAGTGCGCGCGTGCTCCGTACTTGAAGGAGGTATAGTCTTCGAAAGCTGTATCCGAGGCCGTCGGACCTCTGCCGAACATATGACGTTCCATATCTCCATAGAAAGCGTGTGCCTGACCAGAAAACCGGTCAGAACCTTCGAATTGCCATCCAAACCACCAGGTATTCGCGCCTCCGGTCATTTGCAGATCTAATGTCTCATCCATGAACGATGCTTGAATATCAGTACCCTCTCGGCTATGAATGCCACCGAAGAAGAAGTCTCCGTACTGTGTCCTGAAATTGATTTTGCCTTGAGCATCGAAGAAATAGGGCAGCATGACCCCTTCGATGATCCCCATTCTTCGGAGGAGGAAGTCAAGGTAGTTCCTTTTTACAGCCAGGCTGGCCGAAATATCGTTAGATAGAGGGAGACTATAGCTTAGGTTGGCTTCGATCAAATCGAGGCTGATCGAACCGCCCCGTGGTCCAGCGATCTCTTTCGAACGAAGTAGTAGCACTGAGGATACTGCATCACCATAACGAGCGGGTATGTTGCCCAGGAAGAATTCGAAATTATCAATCAGGTTCGCGTTGAATGTCGAACCAACTCCGAAATAGTGATATGGCGCAAGGATCTCAATATCATCAAGGAGAACTTTGTTCTCATAGAGCTCGCCGCCGCGCACGTAGAAAAGGCCGAGGTAATCACTCGCCGAGCTGACCCCGGGCATCATCTGCAGGGCGCGGAAGACATTCTGCTCGGCGCCGGGCATCACTTTCATTTCAGTTGTTTGGAGCACTTGTTCGCCAGATACGATGCGTTCGCCTGTTGTCTCGATTGGTTCGACCGTGATGGCTGCTACGTCCAGGTCTATCTCGATATTGATTGTATCCCTTGCCCGCGTTACGATCGACAGTGTTTCCTCTTTGTATCCAATGTGGCTTACAATGATCGTGTGCGTACCAGCGGACAATTTCGGGATCACGAACAGGCCTGACGAGTCACAGATATACACTTGGCCGAGGCCGGGCATGTAGGCGTGCGCCTGCAAGGGTTCTTTAGTGTCCGCGCGCTGAACGTTGCCGACGATGGTGAACCCGATCATGAAGCAGAAAAGCATGCTATTGCTCTACTTGCCGGATCTCGAATATGACCAGATCATAAAGAGTAATGTATATGTAATTTTCATTGATGACCCCGTATATGCCTCCCCAGTAACCGACTTCACTGATACATGGTAATGGAGGATATTCCAAATTGAGTAGATAGAAACAAGTGCCGGTAACGGCAAGGACATGATCGTGTTCTGTGTTGAAGTAGTTAATCAGATGAGGGCAACTTATGCGGGATGTCTCGAGGAGAGTATGGTCCGTGGATATTGCGTAAGTTATCAACATCGGAGCACCAGATATCCTGTTGCGCGCTGCGACATAGACAAAACTCCCTTTCTTTGTGAATGTATTGGGCAGTGGCATCGTGTCAGTAAAGGTTAGTGAATATATCAAGCTTGGATTTGTTGGATCGGTCATATCGAGTATTTGCAGGTCATATCGTGAAAAGATATAGACAAAACCGGAGTCAATTTCAAAGTGGGGGACCATGCCGTCGAGTTCGTAGCTGCATAGCTCAACTGGATTGGCTGCGTCTGTGATATCTGTGATAACGAGCCGGTCAAATGTCCGCGCATAAAGCAAGTTGCCGGATTTTTGGAGAGACAGCGGATATTCAATTGGCAGCGCACTGATCAGTTGCGGTTGCGGGTTGCTGATATCGATGATCCGCAATTCCCCAAGGAGGGCGAGGAACAGTAGATTATCCTCGATCAGAAAGTCATTGATGAACTGTCCAAAATCATACGTGTTCAGTAGGAATAAAGAATCCACGTTTGTGAAATCATATGTTGATATTGCCGTTCCTTCCATGATATATCCAGTGTCGCCCTGGAAGAGCAGTTTGAATGCGTTGAGATGGTAATGCGTGACGTATTCGAGATAGATGCCATTAATGTCCTCGTATTCCGATTCGAATTTGAAATCAAAACAGGCTATGAACAACACTGCCATGAAGATCAGGTGCTTGATCATCATCAGGGTGGGCGATCGTGATTTACCAATATGTTTGTTCACAAACGATTCTAGTCTTGTGTTCTGTCAAAGTCAAGTAGTGTCAGAATACGAATTTATGCTCGACTTTGTATTTGTCACCGAGTTTGGAGATCCTTTCTCGGAGGTGCAAATTGTACATCTTGCGGTTTTCGTAGAAGTAGTCATAGTGTTTTATGGCTTCAGGAAAGTGAGCCTTGATGAGGCGCCGGACATTGCGCCAGACCTTGGGATAGGGGTTCAGCGTGTCGAACATAACATACTCGGCACCAGCGGTCTTGGCTGCCCTGTATATGCCAGCCAGGGTCTTTTCCGAATCCGTTAGATGGGGTAGGACAGGTGCGACAAAAACACTCGTACGTATGCCGCTATTAGCGAGCGTTCTTAAGGCTTTGAATCTTCTCTCAGCTGACGGCGCGCCGGGTTCGAATATCTTTCTGACATATTCATCCATGGCGGTTATTGTGAAGCTCACTTTGACCTTATGCAGGCGGCTCAAAATATCGATGTCTCGTACCACCATCGATGATTTCGTGAGAATGGACAAAGAATGGCGGTAAGGTATCAGTATTTCAAGGCATTGTCTGGTTACTTGATACTTTAGTTCAAGCGGTTGATAAGGATCGCAAACTGTACCAAAGGAGATACGGCTGCGTTTCTTTAACTTGGTGAGCTGTTGGGCAAGCACCTCGGGGGCATTTACCTTCACATCCACAAAATCGCCCCAGGGTTCGGTATGGCCGGTAAATTTCTTCATGAAGACCGCATAGCAATACTGGCACTTGTGCGCGCAGCCGTAGTAGGGGTTTATCGCGTAGTCAATGGAAGAAATACCGGACTTATTCAGGATCGATTTGCACTTAACTTCGTTGACAAACATAGCGGCTTGGTGTGGTTTTATTATAAGATGATGCTACCGCAAGTCAAGGGAGATCTAACCGTATACCATTACGTTGATCCATGGCGACACCAAGCCAAATCCTGAATTCGAAACACTGAACAAATTCGAATTTCAAAATACTAATGACCAAAACAAGTGGTTTTGAATTTCGTGCTTTGGATTTCGATATTGCTTAGAATTTAGTATTTCGGATTTGACGGTCCATTGACAAGCCTCTGCACTTGGTTATAATCGGATATCAGGTAATTGTTGGGCCTGTAGCTCAGTTGGTTAGAGCAGCTGACTCATAATCAGCGGGTCGGGGGTTCGAGTCCCTCCGGGCCCATTATGAAAATGGTGATTTCAATCATGGGAGAAGAGAATTTAGGAAATTAGGGGTGTCGAAATACAACAGTATACCCACAATACAGAATTAGAGGTGATCCGTCATGAAATGGACCGTGCATCCAGCAAAAAATGATCTGACAAAGACGCTTCTGAGCGGATTTTTTGTAACCGCGTTTCTTGTTTTTATTGGTATTTTTTACGGAATATTCTGGACCATATTTGGTTTTGTCGTGCTTTTTGTGTCGCTCCATTCCTATTTTTTTTCCACTTCGTACGAGATCACTGAAGATGACGTTATCATCAGAAACATATTCATGACACAACGGCGCAAACTAAATGAGTTCAGAAAGGTATACGTGGGGCGTAACGGCACTCTGCTCAGTCCCTTCACTCGAAAGACCTTTTTGAATCAATTCCGCGGAGTATTTCTGTTATTGCCGGAGAATAGGGATGAGGTTCTGGACCTGCTGAGATTACGCGTCGAGGGTCGGGAAGAGCAAGATAAAGGTCAAGGAAGCGAGAACTAACATGCCAGTTGTATCCGGGGATAAAATGCTCATTGAAAAATACACGAGTGATTTCTCAATTCCCAGGGAACTCGCTGAGATCATTGCCCGCCGTTTTCCTGAATACACCGAGGCCCAGAAGTATCTATCACCTGATCTGGGGCAACTTCATGATCCTGCGTTGATGCCGGATATCAATATCGCCACGAATGAGATCATCGCGGCCGCAAGACGTGGCGAGGGTATACTCATTTACACTCACGATGACGTTGACGGTTACACTTCCGCAGCTGTCGTATACAAAGCCCTGATTGACATAGCCCGTAACCGCGATGCAATTTTCGTATATCCAATTGTCCGTGAACAGGATGGCTATATCCTGAATCGCCAGGTGCTGCGATCTTATCGCGAGATGGGCGTGCGAGTGCTGCTAACAGTGGATTTCGGCATCAGCAATATTGAGAATTTCCGTATCGCCGAGGAGGAAGGTTTTAAGACCATCATCTGCGACCATCATGAGACAACGCTCACGGAATTCCCAGCCATCGCCGTGAATCCTAAGAGGCCGGATTCAAGGTACCCCTTTCGGGAGCTTGCAGGCGTCGGCGTTGCCTACAAACTGACGCAGTCGCTCTATCAGGAGTTCTTTGGCATGAGCGCCAGAGAATTTTACAGGCTGAAGAGAAACTTCCTGCCGATCGTCTGTCTCGGAACATTCTCGGACCGGGTCATGCTCCGTGATGAGAACAGGGTCTTTTGTATACACGGTATGCGTGAGATCAACAAACTTGACGAGCCATGGATGAATTATCTCAAGTCAAGCGGGGAAATAGACATTAACCGGATCCTCCGCGACGTCATCCCAACACTAGGCTCTGCCGCTTACATCGACCCGAGGCTAGGCATTGATTTCTTCATCGAAAAGGACCTTGACAAGGTTGCTGATTGCTTCAACAAGCTCCGCGAGACCGATCAGAAACGGCGTCAAGCGATCGATTCGCTTTTCAGTGATGTCGTATCAAGTGCCAAAGTGACCTCAAGACTGGTTCTCTCCGTGATCCCAATTTTTAAACAGCATTACCTTGGTTCTGTAGCGGCACGTTTGCGTGACTATTTTAAGCGAAATTCTATCATCATCGGGGTGAAAGAAGACAAGTGTATTGGTGAGCTCCGCAGCTGCGACGTTGATCTCTATATGCTTCTGTACAATTTCCGCGAATTGTTCCTGGATTTCGGCGGGCATAAGAAAGCGGCCGGTTTTTCCATGGATAAGAGAAATCTTGAGGCATTTCTCGATCATCTTATGAATTACGTTGAAACTCACAATTCTGATTTCAGCGATGATTGCAATCCAGCTAACCCAGAAGCCGAGACGATATTGCGCCGCACAGAGGTTGGGATGCTTCATGGTCTCGTTCCCTTTGGAGAGGGTAATCCGGCACCGTTCCTGAGCGATGGCTTGAGTATCTATACTGTTGATAACGCTTTGAACGTCATAGAGAGAAGCTAAGTCATGGCGAACTTCAACTACGCACAGAAAGAACTTAACCTGAAGATCGTTTATTACGGTGCCAGCCTGGGCGGTAAGACCACAAATCTTCGCTCTATCTATGCACGTCTGGAAGGTGATCGCAAAGGGCAGATGATGAGCCTGGCCACGGATCTGGACCAGACCATTTTTTTTGATTTTCTTCCCTTTGAAGTTGGTCAATTAAAGGGGTGGAGGTTACGCTTTCACCTCTACACGGTTCCCGGTCAGGTATACTACAATGCATCGCGCAGATTAGTGCTTAGAAACGTGGATGGGCTAGTGTTTGTGGTGGATTCGCAGAAAGAGCGGTTGGAAGAGAATATTGAAAGCATGTACAATCTGCGGGATAACCTGAAGGCATATAACCTCAGTCTCAGGGAAATTCCTATGGTTATCCAGTATAACAAACGCGACTTGCCCAACATAATGCCACTGAATGAACTGCAGTCACACCTCAACGAAGGCGAGTTTCAATCCTTTGAGAGTGTTGCGATCAGGGGAATAGGCATTTTTGAAACACTCAAAACGATCTGCCAGCTGGCTATTATGAAACATGCCGCCACGCTCCCAGCTGTTTGATGCACTGAAGAAGTCAAACTCAGGATCTCCTATTGACTAACCAAGGGGATTAAGTATAATCAACGCATGAAGGTTTCCGTTATCGTTCCAGCGTATAACGAAGCGGTCAACATGCCTCTGTTGATCGAAGAGTTCGACAAATTCATCAAGAAACACAGAAGCTATGAGGTGATTGTTGTTGATGATGGGTCAGAAGATGGTACGTCGGATATTTTAAAGAAAAGCAAACGTTCATACCTGCGCAGCGTACGCCATCAGAGAAACATGGGTAAGACCCAGGCGATAATGTCGGGTGCCAGGGCCGCGAGGGGCGACGTTATCGTGATTTTCGATGCTGACCTTCAATATGATCCCTTCGATATATCACGTCTGGTAGCTCTCGTTGAAAGCGGCTTCGACATCGCCACCGGTTGGAAACAAGGTGATTACGAAAAGAAGTTTATCTCGAATGTTTACAATTTTTGGGCCAGGAGGCTTTTCCGCCTTGAGGTTCATGACATGAATGCGATCAAGGCGGTTCGTAAGGAAGTCCTGGGTGTCATACCCTTGCGCAAGGACTGGCACCGCTACATTGTTCCATTGGCAAAAGAAGCTGGATACAAGATCGGTGAGGTCAAAGTCGACCTACGGCCACGGAGGTTCGGAATTCCTAAATACCAACAGAAATCGAGGATTCTCATAGGGTTTTTCGATCTGTTAGCGGTGAAGTTCCAGCTATCATTTATGAAAAAGCCCATGCTCTATTTCGGGACAATTGGACTTTTTTCGATCACCACAGGTGTCCTGGTCGGTATTCTTTCAATCATATTGAGGCTATTCGGCTACGGATTTCGTCCACTTTTATACTTGGTTATTTTGCTTGTTATATCTGGCATATTGTTCTTTTCGCTAGCACTCATTGGCGAATCAATACGCGCCATCCTTGACCGCCTTGAACAAAGAGACGTATAAAAAATTACTGACTTTAGTACGTGTCCTGGTTGGTGTTGGCCTCATCGTCTTTCTTTTTTGGGCTCTCGACATAAGGGAGATCTTCAAGAATATCCGGGGGATCCAACCTGTATATCTGTTTTACGCTGCGATTCCTTATTTGCTGTTCATTATTGTTTCTGCTTGGCGATGGCAGGTATTGTTGGATTTCAAGGAATTCCGTATACCATTTGCCAGGACCTTGCAGATCTATTTCATTTCTCTTTTTTTTAACAATCTTCTGCCAACGACTGTTGGGGGAGATATGATGCGTGTTGCCTACACGATGAAAGATCGTAGAGCAGATGCTCTGGCCACCGTGCTCGTTGACCGTATACTTGGTTTTGTTGGTCTTTTCATTTTTGCTCTTGGCGCTGTGCTCTATCTTCTTCTTAAGCAGAACGAGACAGAATTCTTACCGTTCATGCTTGTCGGATTGGTGGTTGTCATTTTCATTACATACGTCTTTTTTTCCGAAAAGGCATACGGTTTGTTCTCGCCTTTGATCGGAAAACTTAAAATCCTTAAGCTGGGAGAAAGGCTCAACCGCTTACACGAAGCGGGTACCGACTTCGGCGGCGCATGGGGACCGATATCTCTGTGTATTCTTCAATCGGTAATAGTCCAGGCAATGCTTGCCATAGCGCCATTCTATGTGCTATTGGGCATGGGAAACTTTGAAGTCGGCGTCATCGCTTTCTTCATTTACGTGCCGATCATCAACGTTGTTTCGATGATTCCTGTGTCGCTCAACGGTCTTGGAGTAAGGGAGAACTTCTATGTCATTCTCTTTTCGCGCGTCGGCCTTGATGGAGAGTTGTCTCTCGCAATGTCTCTCGTTTCATTTTTCGTGATCTTTGTCTTTTCGCTTGTCGGCGGTTTTTTGTTCATTTTCTACAGGCGCCGTTAGTCCATGTTATGATGAAATCCATTTACTGTCAGGAGGTTCAATGAAGGTGTGTATGATCGGAACTGGCTATGTTGGCCTTGTTTCGGGAACTTGTTTTGCTGAGATGGGCCACGAAGTGATCTGTGTCGATGTCGATAAAAGAAAGATAGATGTACTCAATAAAGGCGCCATACCGATTTACGAGCCTGGTCTCGAGGAATTGGTGAAGCGCAACGTCGATGCCGGTAGATTATCCTTTTCGACGGACACGCGTGAAGGGGTTGATAGATCGCTGTTTGTCTTTATTGCAGTGGGCACACCGCCCAAAGATAATGGCGAGCCGGACCTGTCCAGTATCGAACAAGTTGCAAGGGAAATCGGTACCGCGATGCGTGACTACAAGATCATCGTCGAGAAAAGCACGGTGCCTGTTCAGACCGGTCGTTGGGTGCGTACCGTGGTCAAGAGGTTCAGCAAGCATTCAAATGAATTCGATGTTGCCTCTAATCCTGAGTTCCTGCGGGAGGGCTCTGCGATCAAAGATTTTCTCTACCCGGACCGGATAGTCCTTGGGGTTGAGAGCAAGAGGGCAGAGGAGCAGTTGCTGGAGCTCTACAAACCAATCGATGCACCCAAGATCGTAACCGACATTGCCAGTGCCGAGTTAATCAAGCATGCATCCAATTCTTTCCTTTCGACGAAGATCTCATTCATCAACGCACTCTCGATTATCTGCGAACAGTCGGGTGCGGATGTGATCAAGGTTGCGGAAGGTATGGGTTTGGATAAGAGAATCGGTCGTGATTTTCTTAACGCGGGTGCCGGTTTTGGGGGGTTCTGCTTTCCGAAGGACCTGAAGGCCTTTATTGGTATTTCAGCAAAACTAGGCTATGATTTCAGGTTGTTAAAAGAGGTCGAGAACATCAACGAAGAACAGATGCTGAGGGTTGTGAAGAAAACCGAGGAAGCGATCTGGAATCTCCGTGATAAGAGAATAGGTATCCTTGGTCTTGCCTTCAAACCTAATACGGATGATATGAGGTTTGCGCCATCCATTACGATCATCAAGGCATTTGAAAAAGAAGGCGCGACAGTGAAAGCATATGATCCAGTAGCAACAGATCGTGCAAGGACGATAATGCCTGACATCGAGTATTGCCAGAGTCCTTACGATGCGGCAAAGGACGTCGATGCACTTGTGCTGGTCACCGAGTGGGATGAGTTCGCAAAACTTGACCTTAAGAAATTAAGGGAAACCATGCGCCAGCCTATCTTTGTCGATGGCCGTAATCTCTTTGATCCGGTCAAGATGAAAGAATTGGGTTTCATATACACTGGAATCGGACGATGAGGATATTGATAACAGGCGGGGCCGGCTTCATTGGGTCACATTTGGTTGACCGCTATCTGAAAAGTGGTGATGAGGTGATCGTAATTGACAATCTGATCACTGGTTGCGAAAAGAACATAGTCAAACATTTTTCATCAGATAGATTTACCTTCGTCAAGAAAGACGTTTGTGAAACAACTGAAATTGATGGCGACCTGAATTTGATACTGCATGTTGCATCGCCGGCCAGTCCTGTTGATTACTTGAAATATCCGATCGAGACGATGCGCACAGCATCTCTCGGCACCTACAATATGCTTGAGATTGCCAGGGACAAGAGAGCAAAGTTCCTGCTGACATCTACAAGTGAAGTCTACGGCGATCCTGAACAGCATCCCCAGAACGAAGAATATTGGGGCAATGTGAATCCAGTTGGGCCAAGGGCGGTATATGACGAGGGCAAGAGGTTTGCTGAGGCTTTAACCTCCTCCTATTGTCGTGAATACGGTTTGGATATAACAATTATCCGCATATTCAATACATACGGCGAGAGGATGCGGGAGGGCGATGGACGGGTGATACCGACATTCATAAATCAAGCATTGAGGAATGAAACAATTACCATCTTTGGCGATGGTAATCAAACAAGGAGTTTTTGCTACATAGATGACATGGTCGACGGAATCATCAGTGCTGCGCAGGCAATCTTTGCTCAGCCCATAAACATCGGTAATCCCAATGAATATACAATACTTGAGATTGCAGATATCGTATGCAGATTATGCGGCAGTGACGTAAAATATGAATTTCTACCTCTCCCTGAGAACGACCCACAGAAAAGGAAGCCCGATATTACTAGAGCGCAGAAAGTATTGGGCTGGGAGCCGAAGGTCGACCTGACAACAGGCTTGAGCCGGGTCATTGAATGGTTTAGGAGGAACTATGATTGAGTGGCTGCAGACCAACGGGATCAAGATCGGTATCATAGTCGTTCTAGGATTGATCGGCTACCTTGTTGTGAAACGTGCGATACCTCGGCTGGTCAAGAAAACGATCGTTATGCGAATGAAAGACAAACCCGAGTACGCCATTGCCACACGAAGCAAGACTATTTCCCATGTCATAACCAATACCGTAGGCGTTCTCATTGGCATTATCGTGCTTTTTTCGATACTCGGCCAGGTTGGTGTGAATATCGCTCCTGCCTTAGCCAGTCTGGGTGTTATTGGTTTGGCAATAAGCTTTGGCGCGCAGAGTCTTATCAAAGACATAATCAACGGTCTTTTTATTCTGCTCGAAGACCAGTACGGTATTGGCGATGTGATCAGGGTTGGTGGCGTTTCTGGATTGGTGGAAGAGGTTAATTTGAGGCGGACGGTTTTGCGTGATCTGGATGGCATAGTGCATTACGTGCCGAACAGCGAGATCTCGATCGCGAGTAATTTCACGAAGGAGTATTCCCGGGTGAATCTAAATATCGCAGTTGCCTATGGTGAGGATCTGGACCGCGTGATCGAGGTCGTGAACCGTGTGTGCAAGCAAATATCGCAAGAACCAGGGTGGAATAATAAGATCATCAAACCACCGCAGGTGTTGAGGGTGGATGCATTACTTGATTCAGGTATTGAAATAAAGATCCTCGGCGATACGCGCCCGAATATGCAATGGGAGGTCATGGGCGAATTAAGGAAGAGGATCAAGAAGGAATTTGACCAGGAGAGCATAGAAATACCCTGGCCACATATCAAGGTCTTCATGGGCGGGCAGACGAACTAGGATTAAGTCTCTTGACAGTTCTGTAATCCCCGATATAATTCAACTAGAACTTGGAGGTTAACATGCGGCGAGCCACTTACGTCATCTTGATGCTGATTTTCGGGGTTCTTACGTGCACTAGAAAGGAAGCGAAATTTACCGGCGAGCGGGGCGGTTCTCTGGTGATCGGAACCTTAGATCTGCCTGCAAGAATCAGTCCTCTGGAACCATCCTTATTCGCATCGAATGAAATATTGGAATTGCTATTTCTGCCTCTTCACCGGGTCGATCCCAGAACCGGCAGTATGCAGCCTGTCCTGGCAGAGTCCTGGGAGTTTTCAGAAGATCTAAGATCGATTACCTATTATATCCGGAAGAATGTAACTTGGTGGGATGGCACAGCAGTTACAGCAGAGGATATATTGTTCACGTATCAGAAGATGAAGGATCCGGCGACAAATTATCCCAACGTTAATAGTCTGCGTTTTGTCAGTGAAGTAAAGGTCATAAACCCACGCGCGATAAGATTCATATGCGAGAAGGTATACGCCGATATCCTCACTGATACGGACATACGGCCTGTGCCCAAACATGTTTATGAGGAGGTTGGCTTGAATTTCGGGAGAAGCCCTGTGGGTAATGGGCCATACAGGATAAAAGAGTGGGTGCCTGACCAGAGTATACTCTTGGTCGTCAACGAAGGATACTATCGTGAGCTTCCAGCGCTTGACGAGATCCGTATTAGACATTACACAGTTGTCGAAGACATGATCGACGATTTTACGACTGGTGACCTGGATCTCGTGCTTGATATAACACCCGGTGCTGCGCAGGAGCTGCGCAGCAATGAGAATGTCAGTGTTCTTACACGACCCGGTAATACTTACCTCTATGTGGCTTGGAATTTATCTCATCCCTTCTTGAAAGATGGACAGGTGCGAAAAGCGTTAAGCATGGCCATAAACAAGCGGCGCATACTTAGTGAGATTTATCATGACATGGGGGAGATGTCATCTGGTCCTCTGGTTCCTTCCTCCTGGGGATATGATGCTGAAGTAATGCCGGTAGAATATAATTTGGCTGGTGCTCGTGACATGCTCAGGGATATGGATTTTGTTGATTTCAAATAAATTCAATGGCATATATGTTTCCACTCCAGCTGATGAAGCTGGTGAATAATAATAACCTGATAAGGATGGAATAGCGGCATGAGAATTGTCCTGCTGGGTCCGCCGGGTTCCGGCAAGGGAGTCCAGTGCAGAAAACTTAATGAACGGTATCGGTTTCCGGTCATCTCCATCATCTCCCTTTTGAGAGAGGCGGGGCAGGACGGCACCGTTACCGGAAAAGAGGTTCAGGCCTACCTGGATCTGCGACAGCAGGTGCCCGACGAGGTCGTCTGTCAGGTTTTGAAGGAGCGCCTTGGGCGGATGGGTGATCAGGATGGGTTCCTGCTGGTAGGGTTCCCCCGGACCGCTGCCCAGGGGGCCGGACTGGATGAAATGCTGGATGCCCTGGGGCGCCCCTTGGATCTGGTGCTTCTTCTTCAGGGTGATCACGACTATTTCATGGAAAGGCTGGAAGGGCGTCAGTTCT